>JAABUH010004807.1_pt1 | contig 10807 bp, 8 predicted proteins | sample 5559121 | NCBI WGS metagenome assembly JAABUH01 (sample SAMN10711871, study PRJNA513364) | rock metagenome | isolation source: Antarctica rocks | place: Antarctica: Victoria Land, Battleship Promontory nord | collected 2015-12-28 | reverse complement strand
TCAAGGCAATGTCTACTCTAACCATGACATGTCCACCCATTCGGATCGGCCTCCCACATTGCGCAACAGCATCAGCCGCACACTTTGCCACACGCACTATCAAGTCATGCATACTTTCATCCCGCCAGATTGGGAAGGGAAAGTAGCTGACGTGATACTGGTCCACATGGCTGCTGTTGAAATCCACTTCGGCTAGCTCTGCCCGTGAATGCAGCCATGGGCGCACAACTGCATTCAAGAAACAATTTAGAGTCTTTTCGGCAGCGTACTGTTAGGTGCAAGTGAGAAGTAGCAACAGGAGGTTGGCTGGTTGACAGCGTCAAGCAATGTGATTGGCATGATTGTGTGTCTTTTCTGGCCAATGGCAAGTGGCATGTTGTGCTCAGATGTCCAGGCCAGTTTGAAGTTGCATGATCAGAGCGCTTACAATAAAATGATGATGCAGACTGAGTGCATAGACCTTCCAGAAGGCTTGCAGCAGAGAACAGCAACAGGACCACATTTCTGCCCCCCCTTCTCACCCAGCCCCCCCACCCCCCCCCCCCCCCCAACTTAACCCTGGTTCTTGCTTGCAGGCATACTCAAAGCAGGACAGACAAGCAAGCCGACATACCATTAAGCTTATCTTTCATGAGTCTTGCCAGAAGGCAGAATCCTCCATGTAACTTCTGTTCACTAGGCCAACACGGCACCAGGCACAGGCTGCACACTTGTAATTACAGACAAACAGACAACTTTGTGCATCAGCGCAAGACTTGGTGCAGGTGTTGGGTTTGCTCACGCTGGTCAGGATTGACAGGGGCTCTAGAGAAGAAGTGTTGAGGGAGGGTCACATTCCACACGTACACTCTCCGCTGTCCCTTGTCATCGTACTCGTGAAAGGCTGGCGTGTAGACCACAGCTGTGTCATTCGGACCACCTGTTGCCTCGGCACCACCAACCAAGTAAACCCTACATTGCACACCATGTAAACTCTAGATAGCACATCACGCATGTGAGCATCATATTGTGGCCATGAATTCCAGTCTTGGTAATGTGACTCACTCTACTCTCGAAAAGTAAGCAAGAGCTGTGCTGACTTGTTCTGCACATGTCTAGCTCTATATGCCTGCAGCTTTGTGCACTCCACATGCTTGGTTGTGACTAACTCAACAGATTGATCCAGACTGCATGAACGGTCAGGAAACCCATTTCAAAATTGTGGATGGCAGGTTGACTATGAGTTACTATGATGCAGCAATGACATTGCGTAACACTGCCCTTGCACAGCATCCACCACATGACCTCACTCACAAAAGATTGCTACTTTGCGCTTGTTGCTGTGGTTGTCAACCTTGTCAACAGGTGGATTTATAAATGGCACAGTTCTGAGGTGGAAGGGCTGTTGCTAGGATGCTATTTTTTCAGGGTTTCCTAGCAACAGCCACTTCCACTTCCTGTTGCAACAAAATCATGGAGAGGCAGCACCGTGATGCATGCGGTCGCTTCTGCCTGTGTCAGAATCAGTGATTTCAGCACTGCCCCCGCTGCTCACATGACACACACGAAGGCATGTTGCTGAGAAATATCATGAATAATGCAAGATTTGTTGGAGAAACCCTTCACATGAAACACATGCAGTTCTGATGCCCAGAAAAGCCGTCAATCCTGTGGTATTTGTGGAAAGAAAGAGGGCAAAAGAAACATGCAGCAAGGGTAGTAGTCTGGCACCTGTACTCATTCCTTTCCATGTCGAGTATGAAAGGCTGCAACAGCCAATTCTCTCTGCAAGACTCCTTAATGATCCTCTCTGCTGCCTTGAACAGCTGCTGCGCGTCATGCAGCGCATCATCCATGTCCTCAGCCGTATCTGGTGAGTCATCCGGTTGGCCCACGTGACCGCTGAAAGGATGACTAGTGCCTTGAGTGGTGCCTGGACTGCTGCTATGATGCTGATGATGCACACAGTCTTGCTTGCATGCTGAGAGGGAGCTGACATTGTCACAACTACATGGCGGGCTTGAGGACACAGAGGGGCAGGTTTTCATCAGAACACCATTGTTGTTGGTGGTGTTTGAACGCTGCTGTGCGCTGTGCATGCTGGGCATGCTTGGCCTGCTATGCTGCCAGCTGGAGAGGCTCCTCAACGTGAATGTGAGCACATTTTTGGCACACGCTGCACATTGCACGCCATGCTGTCAGAAAAAGAAACCCCCATGGAATGCATTTCTGTGCTTTGGATTTGCGCTGTGTAATACATAGCACAACCATCAGTTACAGTACAGTGGCTTTGCACTTGCCTGAGCTTACACTGGCATAGGTTGTGTGCGCTTTCCTGATCATTCTGAGTCAGAGTGTGGGCATGCTGCAGGGATGCATAAAGCACTCATCTGGACTGTGACGGGCACACAACCAAAGTAATAGAGTCCAGATCGAGGTGCGCGTATGCAACACTGCACTTCTGGGGATCCAGGGCAGAAACGCTATCAGAAGGCACTGCAAACTGGTACGGTCAGTAGGGTTATCTTATGCAGGCACACAACAGCTCACAAAAAAGCTCTGTCATGGCATTTGTGAGTTGCTGTGTAGCTGCATCATGTGACTCTACTGACTGTACCAGTTTGCGCTGCCGTTTGAGGCGCAAGGGCTGTCACAAAGTGCAGCTGCCATGTGTGATGCTTTGCACAGCTTGCCAGACAGTACCTGAGTAATTACGCTTGATGAAGAATTTACGCAGCGGCTTCCTGCCGCTTTCCTGGTTTGTCTGTTGGATTGTCTGTGCCTCTGAGTCAAGCTCAAGCTGCCGCACAGCTTCCAAGAGAGCTGCAGCTGTGGCCCTGATGTCCTCACCCGTGACCACCAGCTGCTGCTGCAAGTACCGTGATGAGTAACAAAGGTTCATCTGGGTTGACATGGCCACGGGGATGTTAACAGAGATGCTTGGGATGTGGGGAAAGCGGTGCTGGGGATCCTTGTAATAGTGGTCCTGGAAGACATCGTGCATGATGTCCTACACACACAGAAAGAGCAATTTTGTCAACACGAAAGATAAAATGACGTGGTAATCTAAGCAGGCAGCCTTTTTGTGCCCCCATCAACTTCCATTGTCGAAGAGGAAGTGAACAACAAAACACAGAACAAAGTAAAGGACAGAGGAAGGGCAGGGGGGAGGGGAAGGGGAGAAGAATCAGAAAGATCAAGATGAGGAGAGAGGAAGTGATGGAAAAGCAGCAGCAGATGCAGAAGAGGGTGAACAAACAGAAGAAAGAGGCAGCAGAACAGGAACAGGATGTGTGCCTCGTCAAGCTGCCTTGTTGTGCTCAACCAGCTGTGGCAGAGTGGTATCATAACGCTAACTCAAAAAGAAGAAGAAGACGAAGAAGAAGATGAAGAGGAAGAAAAGAAAGGGCCAGAAAAAGCAACAGAAAGTGGTCACCTTATCAAGGCGCCAGTTATATTCAGCCAGCTCTGGCAGGCTAGTACCCTGAGAGGCGTTGAAGAACTTCCCCAGAATCTCTACAATTGTACGCACATCCCATGCAGAATGATCTCCGTACTCCTCCGACACATGCTGTGCCTGCCAGCTGTCTTGTCCATGTACAGCGTTCATGGTTGGAATGGCCACAACGAAGTCTTGCAGGGACTGAACTTGGAACCCCTCTTCTTCACTGTCTTGCTTTTGAATGAAGCTGCCAGCTGCTGCGGTGGCTTCCGCTACCTGTAGCAGTTATGCATCTTGTCATACATGGTCTGTGAGTGTGTATGCAGCAAGCGTCCTCATACAACAATAATGAGTGGCAGCACAAGATTAGACAGTTTGTATATGATGCAATATAATGCAACATAATATATTGTAATATGTACGCAACATATCACATTTACACAGATACATCACATATGATCATGCTGGGCTTGCCATGCACAAGATGGTGTGTGCCTTGCATGCTGCAAAGCTGAGTTGTGTTGACAAGAGTCGTCACCACGTAACTGCATGCTGTGTGAGCAATCGAGCAAAAAGTGGACAGATGGTCAAGTCCGGATAGACTCTGTCATCATCCTCTTGCAAACAATGATCCATGAATGCACTCAAAACGTACTCACATTCTTGGTCAATGATATGTATGTGCACAATGAGGCATATCAGTTGTCTGAACTCTGAGGTGCAAGCATGCGCCATGATTCATGCTAGCATGCAGCATGCGCTGCAAAATCAAGGGCAAACCTTCTGTGCATCGGGTCAAGCCATACCTGCCAGAATGTCTTGACAGTTGTGACAAACAGGTCATCCAGCTTAGGTCCTCCAGGAACCCTGCAGCCCACATGTCCAACTTGCAGTGTAAGCTGAAATAAGAAACAGAAATTAGCATCATGCGTACTGATGTGCTCTGCAAATACATTAAATTGAACCCTGAATGACTGGCGCTTCAAGTCTATGAACAACATTGTTCAGCCAGTCGGTTGCCTGATCAATTGGTAGACCACCAGCACTGCAATCAGCACCACAAATGGCTTCCAACAAACAGCCAACGTTTGAAGCAGCGCAACACCCACTGCTGCTTGAGTGGGACTATGAGTGCAACCTCAAGGATGGCATTCATCCCAGCAGCACCACTCTTGGCAGCAACAAACTTGTGCATTGGGTTTGCCAAAAGTGCCCAAAGGGACAGCTGCACCAGTACCAGATGCGACCTTGTGATCGTACTAAAAGACATGGTGGCGGTTGTTCATATTGTGCCGGCCGCCAAGTGTGCAAATGCAACTCCTTGGAAACTCATTATCCCATGATATCATCAGAGTGGGACTTTGCCAGAAATGAACTGACCCCAGCTCAAGTCACTTCCAAGTCTCATCAAGTCGCTTGGTGGGCAACTTTTGTGCGAGGCAGCTGGGCTCAAAAGATTAGTGAGCGCACAGATTCTCGACATTGGCCCAGATGATGGTGAGGCATCATTTGAATTCTGTCAGTATGCAACTCCATCTGTCAAGTTGCTGTTGTAGCACAGCACTTTGACAGCGTAATGATGCAGGCTTGCAGACTTTTCTGTAAATTGGCATGCCAGTGTTACACTAACTGCATGTTGCAGTGGTTGCACAAGTGCCTAGATTGATGCAGGCATATCTGGCTTCCGAAGCCAGAAGTTCTGTTCATGCACGTTTGCCGTTTGGTGTTGCTAGACTACAGCCTTTGGGCACGCCATGATGTCTGCTCTAACATTAAATGCAAAATTTTCTTCAGGCTGTATGATGGAGCTGGTGTTGGACCCCAAATCTTGTCAGAGATGCGTTGCCTCCAGGAGTGGTGCAGCTAGCAGGTGATCAGGGAGAAAACAGGAAAGATTTTCATGTTGTCAGACAGCTTTTTGTCTCCATTTTTACAGCTTCTAGCACCACTGCTGTAGAATTCATGTTGCTCAAGCTCTCAAGATCGTCCTTGCACCGTATGTTCTCATTGTCACAATGGTCGTTGTTGATTTTGCTGTCATTGCATTCACCAATGCAATTGCTTGCTCTCATTTACGCCTGCCATTGCAACCTGAGTGGGCAGCACATGTGAAATGTCTTTGTGGTCTCGCACGTCTGCAGCATGCATAGAGAAAGTGCATGTTAGCAAAATGTAGACATGTCATACCTGTTTTGCTAACATGCACTTTCATGTGCACACCGGCCGCAGCTGCAGAGTCATACAATGTTGTGACTGACTTGTGCTGTCTTTGGTAGCCGAGGCTTATGTGCATCTTGTGAGGCACCTCATATTTTGTGTCTGGGTGTGACGTGACCAACAACGCTATGCAGGGCATTGACAGAAGAGGAGGCAGCTGGATGTCTTGTTGATGTACATCGGTTGACGAGTACACATCTTGCCAAAATTGCTTATGGTGGAACTGCTGCGGCTGATACTCTGTTCTTCAGATTATCCAACTCACATTCCTTGTGAGTAAGAAAGTGTCAAACCTGACCCATCTTGTGCTTGTAATTGAATCTGCATCTGCAACAATCAGCGACAGTATGCACTGCATTTGCGCACATGACTGCTGCTGCTGCTGCCGCTGTGTGCTTTGTAATGCTCGTACTGTCCTTGCTGGTATCCTTGCAATAGCTTTGACACTGCGTGCGATACCGCTGCTGCTGCAACACACACAATGCTAACACAGCTGCTGCTGCTATTTTGACTTTTCCAACCCTGCATTTCTGTGTTCCCATGACTCTTTGACCTTTTTTGAGAGCATTCTTTTCAGCTTTTGAGCTTGTTCTGCAGAAATCTTGGCAGAGTCATTCACAATAATCTTGAGGAATGGTGTGTCAGGTTTTGGCTTGCGGCTGAGTTAGCAAATTGGGGAAGAAGAGCTGAAGTCAGGGGCATACAATGACAAGCATTGCAGATTCTTTTCAAGTGTTCATTGCTGCTGCTGCTGCTGATTTTGTTAGCTGTCAGCTTATGCTGTAGCTCTGATATTCATCATCAGCTAGTGTACTGCTGCTGCTGCTATACTCGTGTGCAATATTACGGTTTGAATCGCGCTGCAACTGCTCTGTTGCACTTGCGTTTTGTGTGCTTGATTGCAAATTGATTGGCGTTGATGTGCTCAACGTTTCTTCCTGTTGCTCTTCTTGCAGTACCAACTCTGCTCACTGTACATATGTACAACCATGCTGACTTGCCCTTATGAGACGCAGCAGCTCCATTGTGGTTTTTTGGTGCATTGGATCTCAGCTGATCTCTGCAGATGCACATTCCCAAGGATGCACTGGTTTGCAGAGCCTGGTAAATTAAAAACGCTTGCATCATGGAGAATCTGATACAATAAGCAGTCATGCAAGGCTGCACCAGGCCGTGCAATGCAATGATGTGCATTGAAGTGCGTCGTGTCAGCCAAGCTTGTACAGTGTTTAAGCGGTTTTACGTTCTCAGGGCACACATGCTTTTCTGTCTGGTTTGCTGCTGGTATTTATTAAACTGCAGCGCACTATATATTAATAAGCTGTTTCCTTTGATCATATTATAATTATGCTCATATCATACATGCATGTGCATACGAAGGCTCATGATTGATATCGAAATCGAAGGCTTGCCATCAAGTGACTGCAAAGCGTCCTGACACTGACTGTATAAAGGCAGAGTGTCGCCAAATGACAGTTATTAGCACCCTGGGTACCCTGGGCCAGGGCTATTCAGAAAACCCTTGCTTGCTGGGTGGAATGGTGAGGATGACGACATATCATTGGTACCTGTTGTCCAGACCAGCAATTGGTACAAATTCTCAGTTTAGATTCCAGTCACCAAGCAAGGCAGTATTGACAAACAAATCTCAACAGGACAGAAAGACCCAGCCCCAGAGCCAGGTCAGGCAATGAGCGCAATTGAGAGTCTACTGATACAAACTTGCATCACTTGTTACACTGTCAAGGATAACTGTGCTCAGTCTGACATGCCAAACGGTTCTGCACACCAGCTTCAACAGAAAGGTTCCCGATAGATTTCCACTATAGACTGGACATGTCTGTGAAAACAGAGACGTTTTGGAATAAAAAAGATGTGAGAGCCACATCCGTGACTAGACAGTGAATGGAACACAACACAGTTTGACCGGACCAGTCAGGTTCCTTGGCCTGCTTGCAGCGGCTGCAGTCACTGCAGCATGTATGTAGGACCTCATGCAGCATGCCATCTCAAAAATGCATGATGGATTCACATTCTTATGTAAGAGTGCGACGATGCCTGCAGGCCCCTACTGGTCCTCATGCACACAATGTCCACAGTTTACAGATTGTTTCTAACAATGTTGATGGTGATGATCAGTCAGTGAAGCCAGTCAATGTGACACTGGTTCCATTGTGTAATGTCAATTTGCACAGGCGTGACTGGAATGTGGACCAGGAGGCAAGCAAGTTGCAGCAATGTCAACTTTAAAACGATGTGCAAAGAGGCATGGCGTGTGTGAAACCGTAGCATGAGCTGCTGGGATGCATGTTGTCAAAGCACAGCAGAATCTGATTGTGTGGTTGACAAGAATCACTTGAGGAGATACCAACACCGTCTGGCAGCATCCAGGCAATTCCTGTTGTTCAGGAGTGCTGTGTCATTGTGGTGAAAGCTTTGGCACATGCAGCTGTGTATGCCAAGGTTGCCAAAGGGCTGTCTATGGTCAATAGGCATGCTGAGCATGACCAAGCGAGACAACGATATGATACCGATTGATAGCAATTCATTGTGCATGTGAGCAAACTCATGCAGGATGCCATCCAGGAGCTGCACTAACACGGTGCTGATTGCACACGCAGGCAACAACATTCCTACCACACTCACGTACCCTGAGCCACGCCCTGAAGAATGTGAAGGGCTCAAGCAATGATTATGTACTGGCGCTGGCGCTGCAGCAATGACTTCTTCTGTGCGGGCCTTGGAGTGTTGCCACAAAGACAAAATCAGGCCAGGTGCGGCATTGGCAAACTTGAAATATAGTGTCAACACCTCGCGATATGTGCGAGACCATGACCTGGCTGCTAGGCTGCTTGATTAGTTGCTGTCAATGCACAGCACACAATGTAGCTGGAGTTTCAGTGAACTCTCTCAAAGGTTGCACTCCTTTCAAAATTGTCACTCTACAGTAGATATGTGCGTTTCACATAGTTGTACTGGAATCTTTGCAAAGTGTGTTACTGTGTTTCACAGGGCAGTCTGCAGGTGAGGCACCCTTTAAAGAAGCAGATGCTTGAGTGTTGCTGAAGAGCTTGCCTAATTACCTGGCATTGCCATGTGGCAGCTTTGTGACCAAGGACTGATTATTGCTGCATGCCAGTGTGTACCCAAGCATTTTCGCTTTTTGTAGCCACCAAGCATCGACTCAGAGGGCGTTTGCCACTTGCCCCCATACACAGTGTGTGGAGAGAGGTGGATGAAGCCCTCAGAGCCTGTACAGTTGATGGCCGGGCAGAGGCCAATCAGGCAACTCACATTGCACCTCCTGACATAGATCTAGCAGCCAACGTGTTGCTGTACATAGGGTGCAGCGTCTGTTTCCAGGAAATGCACATTGATTGTTGCATCTGTTCCGCGAAGTGACTAAGAGCTTTGGCCCAAGGGACAGGTGCCTGAGGTGCTGCACTTTTTCTCTTAGTCAGCGTTACTTGCATTGCACATCTGCTCTTGTTGATCTGGCACTAGATAAATCCATTTCCCATGCAGGCATCCAACAAGCTTGTTGCTGCTGGCGATCCATTCAACTTCCCATGCAGGCCTGGGGCAGAAAAGGCACAGCGTCGCTGTAACACTAAGTTACAGCGCTGCACTAACACGGTAGTGATTGCACATGCACGCAACAACATTCCTACCACACTTACATACCCTGAGCCACGCCCTGAAGAATGTGAAGGGCTCAAGCAATGATTATGTACTGGCGCTGGCGCTGGCGCTGCAGCAATGACTTCTTCTGTGCAGGCCTGGGAGTGTTGCCACAAAAACAAAATCAGGCCAGGTGCGGCATTGGCAAACTTGAAATATAGTGTCAACACCTCGCGATATGTGCGAGACCATGACCTGGCTGCTAGGCTGCTTGATTAGTTGCTGTCAATGCACAGCACACAATGTAGCTGGAGTTTCAGTGAACTCTCTCAAAGGTTGCACTCCTTTCAAAATTGTCACTCTACAGTAGATATGTGCGTTTCACATAGTTGTACTGGAATCTTTGCAAAGTGTGTTACTGTGTTTCACAGGGCAGTCTGCAGGTGAGGCACCCTTTAAAGAAGCAGATGCTTGAGTGTTGCTGAAGAGCTTGCCTAATTACCTGGCATTGCCATGTGGCAGCTTTGTGACCAAGGACTGATTATTGCTGCATGCCAGTGTGTACCCAAGCATTTTCGCTTTTTGTAGCCACCAAGCATAGACTCAGAGGGCGTTTGCCACTTGCCCCCACACACAGTGTGTGGAGAGAGGTGGATGAAGCCCTGAGAGCCTGTACAGTTGATGGCCGGGCAGAGGCCAATTAGGCAACTCACATTGCACCTCCTGACATAGATCTAGCAGCCAACGTGTTGTTGTACATAGGGTGCAGCATCTATTCCAGGAAATGCACATTGATTGTTGCATCTGTTCCGCGAAGTGCACTAAGAGCTTTGGCCCAAGGGACAGGTGCCTGAGGTGCTGCACTTTTTCTCTTAGTCAGCGTTACTTGCATTGCACATCTGCTCTTGTTGATTTGGCACTAGATAAATCCATTTGCCATGCAGGCATCCGACAAGCTTGTTGCTGCTGGCGATCCATTCAACTTCCCATGCAGGCCTGGGGCAGAAAAGGCACAGCGTCGCTGTAACACTAAATTACTTGCACAATCTGGCAGGAAACAAAATCAGTGATCAGCACTGAATGGCATGCAACACCTCATGCTGTACAGCAGGCTGTCTACATACCACACAGCACAGCACAGTGCACAGACAGACCTGTTGTGAAGAAGGGCAACTCACCACGCCTTGTGGCTTGCATCTATTGAAGTCATATTGATGTCACTATGCAAGCTGCAGCTTTGATGCAGGTTAGTGGCAAGAAAGCCTGCTTTTGCTCATGGGTCATGGGGTGCGCACTGATGAGCAACAGGAGGCCAATGTGGTGCCATCATGCACACGAGCTGCAGCTTGCAGCCAGACATCAGCATGACTGCAACAAGTGCCAATGACAGATGAAATGGACTTGGCCGGTAGCAGCAGTTGCTGTCATATGATGCACCGTGACGCCAAATATTTGCCCAAGGTACGCTTTCAGCAATAGCTGTGGTGTGGACAACACTGCTTATAGACTGCTAATGCATGGCTGAAGGTACAATACTGGGCTCCCATG
>JAABUH010004805.1_pt1 | contig 10809 bp, 15 predicted proteins | sample 5559121 | NCBI WGS metagenome assembly JAABUH01 (sample SAMN10711871, study PRJNA513364) | rock metagenome | isolation source: Antarctica rocks | place: Antarctica: Victoria Land, Battleship Promontory nord | collected 2015-12-28 | reverse complement strand
TTTAAACTGAAACAACAAACATGCACATTTGTTTTCATTGTCAACAGACTTTGTGCTTCTATAGTAGCAAAGTGCGTTAGTTGCTTTCCTATGGCACTGGCCATGTCAAGCCTCAAAAGCCTTGAGAAGTTTGCTTGATCCTCTTGGACGCACATGTGAACTGTTGACGACGCAGCCATCACCTTGTTGGCTTCTCAGACCTTGACAACGACATTCATCATGTAGAGCGTAGTGTTAGATTGCTCTCGACTTGCAGGGGTTTTGGCCAGACGGCATCTACAGCGCACCTTGTGACGAAGGTCTGAGATATGACATAGAAGCAGCTAAGTCCATGGGCCTTAATATGTTGCGCAAGCATATCAAAGTAGAGCCCGACAGGTCAGCCTATACCAGTTGCACATTCCAAGTTTCATTAAATCATTTGTATTGTTCACCAGTCCCCCCACCCACCCGCTCAGAACACCCGTTCATTCATTCATTTATTCATTCAACAAGTGTCATCTCCTACAGTCAGGTAAGTACAGTCTTGAGTAGTTCCCTGTATGGGATCCTATTCCGGCAGTCACCGTACCAACTGTGCATCTGCATCACCTCTCAAGCAAGGCACTAGACGCCCGGGTTGCGACTATGACCAGACAGTCTAGTGCTTTCTTGACAGGCAATGCTGGTGCACAACTGGTGCGCTGACGGCCAAAGCAAACATGTTTTGTGCTGAGTAGCTCCCTGTGTGACAAGACTCCACACAAGGAGCTACTCAGCACTGTACATGCCTGGTCCTAGGGGAAAACACGTGTTGAATGAATAAATGAATGAACAAATTACCTCTCACTGGAGGTACTGGCGTTTCAGCTTGTCAGCATTTTGCAAGGCAGGCTTTTGCATTCCATCTAACTCAGCCACATTTACCGTTCCAAAACGTTCACGTGCATTGAGGAAGCCGAGCCAAGACAGACCATGCTTGGCTTGCTCTTGTGTTGGTGTATGTTGCTGTAGATGTGCTGCTGGTTATAGTGAGGCCTTGCGTTCATCATTTCTGTCCTTGCCATATGTTGTAATATGTATGACATGACTGACTGGTCTGGCCATCTTGCCTTTGTGTCAGCAAGTCTTGAGCAGACCTTTCACTAGCTGCCATGGAGTCAAGCACTAGCCAAAACCACTTGGCCTCACACATTCAATGAAAGCCGAGGTCATTCTGGCTCTAGAAAAGTGGCAGAAGGCTTTGGCACAAGCTGCTTTGACCTCAAGGTGTAAGCTGACATGGGTGTGGCATCAGGTGGTACTATTGGGCAGATCAGCTAGGGGTGCTGGTGTGGCAGGATATGCCCTCAATGACCTGCCAGGCGCAGCCCTCCCCCCAGGGTCAGCCTCCATGTCCATTTGTGTGTGTGTCACACTGTTTGTGTCTGTGCAATGGTGTGTTGCCTGGCCTTTCCACATAAGTCTGTGTCTTCCACACTCGGGTATTTGTATTTTGTGCACTGCCCTAGTCTCCCTTGATGGACTTCAGTTGTTTTGCTCTGTTCTGGCAGGGCTTGATGCCCTGCATATGTTCATTCATGCTGGTCAACACCTTGCATCAGTTGCCAAGCTGGTCTTTGCCATTCTTACTGTGCCCATGGCCCTTGCCCGTCTGCCCGTTGACCTTCTGTGCCTTCTGGCATCTAACCCCTAATCAGCATAACCTTCATCTTTTTGCCCTGTCAGATTGCGTGGATCAGGTCTCATTTTCACTTCTGTTGGGGCTACATGCAGAGAAGCAGCAGTTTGAAGGGGAGCTGGTACGCATGATTGAGAACCACCGTAGCTTCCCCAGCGTTGTCATGTACGTGGTCTTCAATGAGGGATGGGGCCAATACGAGGTCAGTCTTAGTTTGTACATGATGTAGTTGATTATCAAGTTGGGTATGAACTGCTCTTTTGGCAGTTAGCATACAAACGATAACATGTAATGATGTGGTTCCTCCTGAGACCATTGCTAGTGTTCAGAAGGAAGACTGCTCACCCACAATGGCATGCTTACGAATTTGCTGTGGTGTGAACAGAGAGGTTGACCAAGCAAGCAAAGACTGCGAATCCTGCGAGGCTGGTCAGTAGACCAGTTGAAAGCGGCATAATAAGCCCCCTGAAACCATTGCTGAGTGTTCAGGAGGAAACCTGCTTAATTGAAACAAAACCTTCCTGCCAAAAACAGAAAAGGAACTTATGAGCTTGATGTTGTGCAGACAGAGAGGCTGACTGAGCTGGCAAAGGGTGTGGACCCCTCAAGACTAGTGAGCGGAGCAAGTGGCTGGCACGACAAACCAGTCGGGGACATCATCGACATGCACATCTACTTGGGTCCAGGTCACCTTTTTTCTTCCTTGCTAAATTGTTACGGTCATGTTGTTGTGGTTGTTATAACTGAAGGCAAAACAAATGCAATGTCATCCACGAACATGAATATTGGGGGGAGGGGGGGGGGGGGGAGGCAGCCAGTGGAAACTCGTGAGCCTTTTCCAACTTGTGATTCTCATGATGATATAAATGTTCAGACTGAAGGCAACACACACCAATTTGGTGCAATATCTTCCACAAGTACAGAAAATACTGGGTGCCCAGCTCACACACTCATGAGCGTCGCAGGCAACTCTACTGTGCAGCATCAAAGGTTGTGATTTTAACAGGATGCAAGACAGCCGCAACTGCGCTGTGAAATCGTGAAATAGCAGAAGAGACACAGCAGTAAAACATAGGCAGACTGCTACTGGCAACAATCAGTACTGATGCCATGCATGCTGTCCACAGGTCTTAGAGTAGCTTTTGATGACTGGGAAGATTCACTCGTTCACCATCACTTGTGCTTTGCAGGCTTCTGTGATAGGCATCATGGAAATGCCCAGGAAGCATTGCTGCGTCCATACACAGTTTTTATACTGCTTTATAGCCATTTATGGACTGTAGTGAGGTCGAATTTGGCGTGAGCCATGGGCTTTCGTGACCAGCTGTGACATCTGCTTGAACAGCAACATGTTAATCAATAACTTATTGAACAACAACATGGGCTAATCTGTCACTTGAGGACATGCTGCTTCTGGCTTCACTGTTTGGATCACATGTGCAGATGCCCCAAGACCGACCCCTACCAGGGCTGGGGTGCTGGGTGAGTTTGGGGGGGTGAGCTGCAATACCCCTGGCCATGAATGGGACCCGCCCCATTCCTTCACCTATCGAACCATTGTAAGTACATTAGACTAATGCTGTATTATCATGCATGTATCATAAATAGTTGCATGTCACATAATTTTATGACTATTGTTGCAACACCTGAGCTGATGACTCTTCTCCTGTTCTTCTTGATACTCCTTATTGTCGTGTTTCCTCTTCTTCCCCTCCTCACCTTCTCTGTCACTACCCCGTTTCTGCTTCTTGCTTGTCAACCTCTTCTGTCTCTCTTTATGGCCATCTATGCTGGTCAGTCACTCAGTATAAATATTCCATTAGCAGAAGCATACAGTATGATTCAGTAAGTATAAACTTGTACATGCCTGTTGTACCTGCCAGCTGTGAGTCTCAGTCAATAATTACAGTCAACTAGATGCATGTATCTACCACTTCAAGGACAAGTCTATGTAATGCTGTGCTGCTTCCTTTCAGTAGGTGATGTAGGCACGCCTATGCCGACTGCCTACCACATACAGTCTGTGCTGCATATGAGACACTGCAAACCTGCGCTGCAGCTGGTCAGCACCACCAGTGTCTTTCTTGCAGATTGAGACATTGCCAACCATGTGCTCCAGCTACCACATCTTGGGTATCAGCCAAATCCTCACTGGGCATGTGTCAGGATCAGGCTGCCACTGCTGACTAGCTGCAGCACATGGTTGGCAATGTCTCATATCTGTGAGGATCAAGGTGCTGCCACTGCTGACTAGCTGCTGTATATGGGTTATCAATGCAGCACATCTGTGAGGCATTTGCCACTGCTAGCCAGCTGCAGCACATATTCATCAAATTTGCCCATCTGTGAAAATCATGCTGGTAGTGGTGACTAGCTATTGACAATGCTGACTGGCTGCAGCTCATGGTCTTCAATGTTGCATATCTGCAAAGGCCATGCTGACACTTAGCCCCTAACCACCTAGCTGCAGCATATGCTAATCAATCGCACATTTCTGAGGATGAAACTGGGGGCAGCTTTCCTCTGATAATGGACCATCGTGGCTGCACCCATGTCATTTTATCTGAGAGGTTGTGTGTGTGTGTGTGTGTGTGTGTGTGTGTGTGTGTGCAGGCTGATGTGGGTGAGCTCACAGGCTTCTATGCCAGCCTCATGCAACAGGTAAACAGGGTTTTGCAACCCGTGCACACATGACAAAAAGAATCGTATAATGTAGCACGAAGCGCAACACAATGTTACACTGTCATAGTGTTGTGATAGCCTGCTTGTCTGCAAGTAGCCAATTGCTGTTGCTTGCCAATCGCTACCATGGCAGACGCGCATGAAGAGTGACATGTATGCATGCAAACCTCCACTTACCTCAAGAGCCACTTTTGAGGATTTGGGTTGGTGAACATTTGCTGCTTTTTGGCCCGTGGTTCTAAATCAAGGTGAGGTATGCCCTCACATCTGCTCCGGAGAGGATTCAGCAACTCTTATCAATGAAGCAAGCGCTGTGGGAAAGCGTGCACCACTGCTTGTCAACTCTTGCAGGTGCAGGCCCTTATGACCAATGCAGAGCGATACAGCCTGAGCGCAGCAGTCTTCACTGCACTCACTGACGTGGAGCTTGAGATCGATGGGCTGATGTCATATGACCGGGCAGTCATCAAGATGGGAGCTCGGGCGCTGCATCAGATCCACACACAGCTCATACAGGCATCACATGCGCTGAATCAAGGCCCTGCTGGTGAGCAATTTCCCAGTTATTGTCTGTTGACTCCCCCTGGTGAGTCTTAAACACAGGAAATGTAAGTTGATTGATTGATTGATTGAATTGATGGAGTGAGTAAGCTGCAATGTTAGTCACCTGCAGCATCAAATTTGTCTACTACCACTAGCACCACTACTACCGCTAACACCACTACTACCACTAGCACCACTACTACTATTAGCATGTGCAATGACCATCAGTCTGCTACATGGTGCTGCCTCAGAGCATTGGTCCAATCGCAAACTGTCTTTTGAGCAATCAGCCACATGCATGCTGCTTCAATCTGACTTTACTGCTCACATGTACACCGGCACCATGCACTGCATACTGTGTCACCCCTGCTCTCATTAGCCTTTTCATGCTGCTGTTGTTCATAGTGCTGAAGAATGTTATGTCGTAAGTACATGTTTATAGACACTTACACGGTACATGCGATCACAGGCAGAAAAGTTCTACTGAAGGCCTGTCAGGGCCGGGGGGATAGCGAACATGCCTTCCTAAGCACAGAAGCAAACCCAGAATCAAGTCTAGTTGACCTGTTCCTCAATGACAACACCAATCACATGGTGTGGACACAAGAGCATGTGAGCAGTAATCGCTACCGGCTCCGAAACCATGCTGGCAAGTATCTGAGCGTGCCTGAGAAAGGAAACCTAGTCGATTTATTTGGCAGAGATGATGACTCAGGGCGGCAGCACTGGGAGTTTCAGGCGCAAGGAGACAACTGTTTCATGCTGACCATGTTTCATGGGCAGGGGAGAGAAGGGAATGTGAACATTCTTAGTCATGACTTTGGGGATGGTGATAGAAACCGATCTGTGGAGCTGCATCATGAGCGGCGGGTGTGGGAAGTCATTCCTGTGGGCTGAGATGTGCATGTGGCAACGCAGCTAGACTAATGACTAAAGCATCATGGTCTGGACTAGTATGATACTAGAAGCATGCAGCAACAGATCAGCTCAACATCCACTCAGCATCCACACAACATAAGCTGCGTAAGTGGTGACCCCAAGGTGTCAAAGCGTTTCATTGAGTCTGATTGAAGTTATCACAACTGACGATACGCTAGACTGCATTGCTGTATCACGACCGGATCAACATCATTGTGAAGCCTGGTGCTTCATCAGCAGTGAATGAAGTGGTCAGCCTTCACTGCTGACCTCAGAACATGACCTGCTTGTGATTCTGTAGATCCGGACACATTGATGTTTTGCTGAATTTGTGACGGTCAGTAAATGTGCAGCAGCTTTGTACAGCTGCAGCCGGTTGGCAAGTTGCAGCTCATAGCAGGCGTGATTGCTGATTCACACTGTCGCATATATGCAGCTGCTGTAACGATGACAGCTTCAACACGTAGTCTTTACAGAAGCAGTGCACTGGATACTTGACATTGTCTCATGACATACAAGCACAGACAGAGCCCTGTGTATACTTACAGGCAAGCACACATATGCAGCAGACATACTGGCATGCCATGCCAACTGTCAAACTTGTGGTACAGCCATTAACGGTCACGTCCCTCGATTTGATGATCAGATTCTGATGTACAACCTCTGTTAAGTGTACTGCTCACTCCAACATGTTGATACAAGCCAAAAGTACTTTAATTTGAGTACATGACTTTCAGTACACCAACCGGTCAGGAGTGGGGAGAAAGTTGACAGTGTGCGTTGCTTGCACGTCAAGGTCCGAAGAGGGACGTAAGACATTTGCTCACTGTGCTACAAGGCTACATGTAAATTCTATGCAATGCTGCTCGCAAAGAACGTTCTGTCGTGCCACAGGACCCAGCACAGGCAAAGTGGCAGAACGGGAGTTTTTTGTTGCATTAGCACAAAAATCAAAATGATGGCTGGCCCGAATGGCTGTGCTAACATAACTTTCACTCTACATCTTTGTGGCCGTGGACGTGGTCGTTTTGCCAGAAGGCATAGGCCCGGATCTCAATGCTCTCCCTCTCAGGAGCATCAGGGGGGCAGGTGGGGTCATCAAAGCTGGTGTGAGGGGTGAACCTTGCCCTGCCATCTTCCCGTGAGTCATAGCATACAAACACATACACCTCATCTGTCTCCATTGCCTTGGCATAGTACCACCTGCGTGCCATACAGTCAGTCATTTTTGCCTCAGTCATGTGAGCATACTCATCACTGGCAAGACACAGCTGGAAGCATGTCAGGGCATAAGAGAATACTTGGGCTAATTGCCAGCAACATCAGCTAATGCAGACTTGCTTTGTTCAGACACACCCAGCTCCAGCACAGCTTTCCTGACAACATAGCACATTGCATAATTGCAGCTATGGCAGTATTTCAAGGTGAAATCAAGGTGATGAGTGATTGCAAAGCACTGCTCAAGCATGAGTTGCATACTGCCTACCTGTGTCGGGGGTTGTAAGATACATTGTACACTGATCCAGTTCTCTCTGGAAAGATCAGTGATAAGGATACCAGATCTGTTGGATCAACAGTAGCAGCGTCACACACTGCCAAGGGAGAGTCCTGCACCGGACCACGAAGCGGTCGCCATGCCTACACCAGACAGCAAACACTGGTGGTCAGCTGACTTCCATCTGGCCTGTAGACACGTTTATGCACAGCTTCATTTCAAGCTGCTATTGACCAAGGCAGTGTTGGTTGTGAATGGACACATGGAGCATGCAACTGCTACCACAGAGACACAGCACCTTCACAAGCTTTTCAGTCAAGAGAGCCTGATCCTTGAAGGTTGTCCTGTGGCAGTAGTGGCATACTGTCTTCTGTGCAGCTGGGTGGCTGCCTGATTAGAGACTTCCTCTTCACGTTTTGCCAGAGGACCAGTCAATCACAATGCTGGCGATTGCACGCACTGCTCCATACCTGTATGACAGCATACGGTGTCTGCTGCAGAGTTTCTGCCTCTTCTGGTAACAGATCCTTGAGTCTGCTTGGGCCACTCTTGGGTGTATAATCAACGTGAGCCCCCATCACTGGTGTGCCTCTGCGCACTGTACCATTCAGCCTATGCCATCAACAGAGTGTGTGAGTGGCAATCCCCATGGCAGTGGCAAGGTGCATGATGTGCCATGCACTCAGGCTGGACCATGCAGAAGCAAGTTGGTATACTTTGCTATTGCACATGGCTGGAAGTATCAGACATGGTCATGTTTATGGATGTATCAACCTGGCTAGGCATGTCAGCCATGCCTGAATGCAACGCATTTTCGTATGGATCAATCATGGTGTATGCATTGGCAGCAGAAAGTGCTTAGGCGATCTCCGGAGACGCTTGTTTGGCCAGCTCATCTAGGAATGTATCAAGGCAGGCCTTGCAGGCAGGTCTTGAGGTTTTACTCATATGCAACTTGCAAAAACAATGGTGCTGATGGCAGGTACTCACTTTGCCTCCTTGATAGTCCCCTTGCGTAGGGTGTGATCAAAGATGTGTACTCTGCTGGCGCCTGTTGCTTTCTTCAGAAGCTTTTCCATCATTGGATAATACACAGACTTGATCTGCAAAGCATCACGAGCCTTGATTTCAGCCAGGAGATTGCATGCCAGGACAAGATGCTGGCTGGCCTTGCGTGGTGCAAACACCGGTTCTGCACGACATCCAATGCCAGCAGCCTGCTAGGTCAGCAAACTGCCGGGCGGTCTCCAGCAAAGCTGCAGACAAATGCTAGCAGAGCAAAGATATGATCAAACCTGTTCCTCTTCATCCCACTGCACCTCGGCTGGGCTCGGCAGCCGCTCGAGCTGAAAGCCGTTTTGAGTCAACGTGAACGGCTTGACACTGCGCATGTCAGTGACGGACATAGTGAACTGTTCAGCCTCAAAGTTTGTGTTTCTCTGTCCATCCGGAACTTTGTATACATATTTAAACGAATCTTCTCCGGCGGGGGGCGCTTTGCCATAGGTGATCTGAGCCTCTACAGAAGCTTGATCTGGTTGCGATTTGAGTTGGACCATGTTGTCGCAAAACTAGATTATTGCGGCAGAAACTTGGCAGAAAACCCAGTGGTATGTCGACAGGGGCGCGTTTCATTGCAGGTGTACGCAATAGCTTTGGTAATGTTGCTGCCAACGTTACCTATGTGGGCGTTATGCGCTACGTGACCGTTACAAAACTTGATCTGGACGTCTCTGGCTCGCGACAAAAGGACGCATGTGTGTTGCATCTTCAGACCATTACCCTATCATGTTGACTCTGGACATGCCAACTACTTTGTCTGTTTCATCTGGTTCAGTTTTTCTCTCTCCTAATCTTAGGTATGACAATTCCAAAAAGGATTCCTATTTGGCACAGTATGTTGACAGTGATGGTTTCTTCACTGAGCTCGGCAGGCAGCTTGCTGATGTACAGGAGCTCTCGGCAACAGAAGGCATCCAATTGCTTCAAGACTGCATCATGGCGGCAGCCCAGAACACCCACCAAAAGGCCAAGTCAGCAAACTACCAGCCTAAGGACAAGAATGCAGAGTTGATGATGAATGCAGAGTTGCTCTTAGGCAATATGAAGAGGCTTTGCAAGATCCCACTAGCCATGTGGCAAAGTACTCTTTGAAGCATTTCAGGGCTGCCGTACGGCGTAAAAAGCGTCACTACACAAAGCACACATCTGCTAAGTTGATGGACTTGGCTAAGCACAGCCCAGCAAAATTCTGGATGCGCTTCAGAAAGAAGGGCAAGTCTGTTCCTATAGCTGATTTGGACAAGTGGATGGCTTACTTTGAAAAGCTGTTGAATGTGGCTAGGTCAGATGATCATGTTGACTCCCACATGTTTGATGTTCACCCCGCAGATGTACCCAGCGCTGCTGCATTGAACACTGTCATTCATCCTGATGAAGTTATTGCTGCCATTACTGCTCTGAAGCGCAATAAGTCCTCTGATTTATATGGTATGCGATCTGAATTCATCATTGATGCTGTTTCCCATTTGGCTAGTCCAATTTCAGCTGTCTTCAACAATGTTTTTGACACAGCTTTTCCTGCCTCACAGTCAATTGGACGCCTCTGCCCTATTTTCAAGGGCGGAGATGAACATGATTTAGGCAATTACCGTGGCATCACTGTTGGTACTGTTTTGTCTAAGTTGTATGCTACAGTGCTGGAGAGGCGCATCAGTGGCTGGGCTGAAGATCATGGGATCAGGGCAGCAGGGCAAGCTGGCTTCAGACGTGACCATCGCACGTCAGACAACATCTTCATCATGAGGACCCTCATTGAGTCATGCAAGGCAATGAGGACAAGTAGTCAGCATGGCAGGTTATACGCGTGCTTCGTCGACTTTCGCAAAGCATTTGACACCATCCCAAGGGACAAGCTGTGGGAGCATCTCTCCAACATTGGGGTTCAAGGCAAAATGCTGGATGCACTGAAGAGCTACTATGCCAATGTCCGTGTGTGTGTGGACATTCCATCACTCGGCAGATCTGCACCCTTTGACAGCACCATGGGAGTAAAGCAGGGCTGCCCAATGTCTCCAACCTTATTTGGCCTGTATATCGATCAGCTGGAGACTCACTTGCAATATCATGCGCAAGATGCTCCAGAGCTTCAGGGACAAAAGGTGTCTATATTGCTATATGCTGATGACATTGTTCTGATGTCAAGATCCCCGGCTGGTTTGCAGCACTTGCTACATGTACTTCAGCTCTTTTGTGGTGAGAAGCTGCTTTCAGTCAATATGTCAAAGACCCAGGTAGTCATTTTCAATGACTTTCGGCATTCTCATTCAGACTCTTTTCTGTATGGTGGTCAAGCTTTGCGCATTGTCGATCACTACACATATTTGGGGATTGTTTTGCACAAGTCAGGCTGTTTCAAAGCGGCAATTGAGAAGCTTGCAGCTGCAGGCAAGCGCGCTCTTTTTGCAATGCAGTACCGCTGCTCAGAGTTGGGTCTTGATGACACACATCT
>JAABUH010004804.1_pt1 | contig 10811 bp, 10 predicted proteins | sample 5559121 | NCBI WGS metagenome assembly JAABUH01 (sample SAMN10711871, study PRJNA513364) | rock metagenome | isolation source: Antarctica rocks | place: Antarctica: Victoria Land, Battleship Promontory nord | collected 2015-12-28 | reverse complement strand
AACTCCGACTCCTTCCCCCCTCCGACTCACTCTTAACATCCATCAAGACCCCCTTCCCCTCCTCCATCTTCCCCAAGCGGACCGCCAGACTCGCGTTCTCCCGCTGGAGGGCCCCGACTTGGTCACGCAAGATATCACGCTCTTTGCTGACCATCTCCAACTCCTGTCTCATTTCCTCTTTCTCGCGCGTCAACCGCGCCTTTTCGTCTTTGTCACCGGCTTTCTTCTTGCGGTCTTCGAGCTTGGCGGCTTCTCTTGCACGCTTGGCTTCAAGTTTCGCGACTTCTTTTTTGTACTTCTCCTCTTGTTTTTGAATTTCTTTGGCGTGTTTTTCTTCTGCTTTACGGACGCGCTCTTCTTCTTTCGAGGTGAGCTCTTCTTTGTCTTTCGTTTCTTTCTCGCGCGCTTTCGCTAGTTTTTCGTTGAGTAAGGTTTTGCGGCGATTGAGTTTGAGTAGTTCTTTCTCGTGCGGGGATATGTTCTCGGCATCTTTTGAATTTGAGGATTTGGTTTGCGAAGTAGCGGACTTGTTTGACACAGCGTCGTTGCAATCAAAGTGGTCTTCTGCGCTTGCGAAGGAGGCGACACTAGTGCTCTCGCTTTCGACTGGGGACAGAGGAGTGCTGCCGGTGCCATTGGGAATGGGATCATTCTCTGGAACAGATGACATAGACAGCGAATGCTGATGGCCGGGCAGACGATCGATTACAGCCTGAGGAGCATGGTTCTCAATGCTCGCATACGCAACACCAGCCACTGTCGACAATAGCCCTCCCTGCTGATGAGCTTCTTGTATCGGAGCAATGGGTAAGCCTGCACCTTCTTGGACTGTGATTGCGGCAGGCTCTACATCCTCAGACGGGCCGTCTAGCCCAGCCAAATGCCCGTTCGTATCAAATGCCTCAAGTTCCTTACGAGGCTTCTCTTTGGTGTGGTCATTGTCGCCGGTCTCCACAGACTCCACCTCATCTTCTGCGTGTTCCTTCTTACAAGCCCAATCGAGAAACTTGCCAGCATCAGAGACTATACCGCCTGGTGTACCTCGCTCAACCATAAATCGAGGTCTCGTCATCTTGTGCAAGCGTTTCATCCTTTGCACTAGGGCCTCTCGTTGGAGCGAAAGAAATCGTCTTCCCCCGCTTTCGACCTTCCTTAACGATACCATCGGCTGCTGCTGGTGTCAGAGTTTCGCCATTGGGTAAGACCTCCGCAGAGCCTTTAACCACCCGTTCGGCTTTTCGTAGCAAATCCTCTTGTTCGAGCGTTCTGGTCTCCGACCGTGCGATCTTTGATAGATCTGTAGTGGAGGAGGACATCAACTTCGGCTTCTTCGGTATCTCGCGTATGAACTCTACGGATTCATACTGTCCTCGTATGTAGCCATCCCTAGGTGGACAATCTGGGTGGAGACAAGGCCTTGAAATGACCATAAAATGACGCGGGATTTCGCTAAAATGGACGAATCCGGACTTATTATCACCGGATGTTGGTGGGGATAGTTGTGATGGTCCAGGCTCACTCAAGGCGCGAGAGGATGTGACAAGTAACGTCACGAAGTCTCTTGGTGTAGTAGGACCTGGGAATTGTGCAGATAAATGGTAAACTGTAAATCTGTTAGCTGTTCACCTTCTGCTCGACTTGCAGAAGGCTAATGCCAACCTTCAAGGGCACCAGTCCCATCTATCCCAATCCTCTCCACCCGCCTCTCGCCGCCAATACCTCTGATATTACCATCCCCGGGGTTCCCCTGTGTCTTCATAGTCTCAGGAAACTCCCCTTGCAACCCTAGCTTCCATTTCTTGAAGCCTAGTCCTTCATGAACGCTTCTCCTCGCAAACCACGCTCCTTTCCCATCCTTCCCCGCACATTTATACACTGACATTCCCAACGGATTGTCCTTTGCGTTGAGCTTGATAGGCTTCCCCCATTCCTTCTGCAGCGCCACATTAGAAGGGTCGATTGGATCCGAACGAGCAGAAGAGATGGAGATCTCAGAGACGTTGGAGGCTATGGATGCGGAAGTTGTGGAGCGGGGCCGGGTTGTAACGAGAGGGTCGGTGGGAGGCGGCAGAGGAACAGAGTCTAATATTCTCTGAGCATTTTGGAAGGCATTTTGCAGGTATGTTGCTGCCTCGGATTGCGAGGTGGGGACGGATGAGAACGGAATTGGACCGAGTGATTCCAAGGACTGGTGGAGGGCTGCCATGATTGCAGGCGGATGCTAAACAGCAAGTGAAGCTAGAGGCTTCAAGCAAAATACGACGGTCAAGGTCGTTGCTGACTGAGGGTCATAGGAGGGAGGGGAGCATCAGTAAATAGCAGTCATTGCATTCTGGCATCAAAGAAAGTAGCAATGCTCGCTCAACTGAGAGACGTGAAATTGCTGAAGGTCTATGGCATCTTAAATCATCAAGTCATAGATCATGGCAAGGGTCGTGACTGGTGGTATGTATAAATGTTGGTCGGACCATGCCCGGCGGCAAGTTTCACAATGATGACGGGGGCTAGGACCCCGAATCTCAGTCGGAACAGGGCGGATTTGCTTGGACACTCCGCATTATCACGCATCGACGGTGTCATTGGCAAAGTGACAGGTGTACGTGTGAGAATAGTCTGTATTTCACATTTGGATTACATTGTGTACAGAGTCCAGCTCCAATAACCATCAACCGGCATCCAATTCCTCCCACTCAATGGGAGGCTCCTCAGAACACAGTCCTGAGCGTAGGAGATGACCCTACAACACCCCACGTTGCCAGCTTTCTTCATATCAAGCACCCAGCGAGACCACAAAAAGGACCACTGATCCTCCCAACTTCCGCCCCAGACTTCCGTCGATGCGTGGCCCACCTTGATCTTGCATGACATCCCCTGGCAACGCTCACAGCATCCCAGATGCCGCCACTCTTATTAGGCGTCGTTGTCTGCCGCCATGCCGGCCGGTACACAGTATCGGAAGCGAACAGACGACGGGTATTTGGCCGTTCTTGGGAGGGGCAAGCCCGATCTGCCCTCGAGACGGCCAATCCCCATAAAACGACAGATTAAAGAAAAATAAAAACGAGAGGGCCCGAAACCGTATGACGTATTCCACCCATTCTGTTGCCGTGAGGCCTCGATCTTGTATAAATGCAGGATTTTTCCAAACCTCCCAAGAAGAGTTTCGATCCAGAGTTTCGATCCAAGAAGCGAAGGTGGTGACCGATCCAGTCGATGTCGTATGCATGCAAATACCAATGAAAACAACGCTCGCTAAAACACGCAGCACAAGTACAAAGCAATGAAATGGGGTATCCGGCTCGGGTCCGTGTCGACGGAATCCACCGTAGGGCCTACTTGGGAAGGAGATGCGTGTTCCGAGTCGTAAGGTCATAGGAAGTCGATTTCTCGTGCCATAATATGATCTGCTCGAAGACACCACGGTTGGTGAGGATCTGCTGTTGTTACAACAGGAAGCCCGACAAAACTGCTTTCACATAGCATAAGGCATAGGCGCGAAGTTCTGGTAGCTGTCCCAGCTGCCGAAGCCACCATATCCTGCGTTTGTGCCACATGTAGGTGACATAAGCGTGTTGGGCAGGGAAAGCTGAGACATCGGTGCTGACGTGACTGGAAGGCTGTAGAATTGTGGTGGGCTAGGACTTCCAGTGTATGGATCACTGTAGGATGATGTTGATGGTGAGTTCATCGACGGTAGATCTTCAATGAACAGACCCCCATCCATGCTGGTACCCATACCAGTGTCCATGCTCGCCCACATGCCGGAACCTGAGTCCGCCGATGTGTAGACAGTATTTGAGGGCGCATATCGGAAGGTCTCCGGAGCAGTCGAGTAAGAAGAGGGAAGAGTTGGCTGCCACCAGTTTTCGACACCTGTTGAGCTGGGAAGGACTGGAGTTGGGCGGACGACATCGACGGGCCGCGGTGGTGGCGGCAGGAGTGGGAGGAACAAGCCCATGATGGCGGTCTTGACCTCTTCACTTCTCCCGCAGAGCAACTCGCCGGCACCATCCTCCTCCAGTCCTTCGAGAGCCATGGCGCTCGTGCGGTAGACGTACTTGTTGGCGGCTTGAACAAAGTCTTCTTGCAATTTCTTGAGTTGAACTTCCTTCTCCGACCAATTCCAGGTGCTAGCCGAAGTGTCTTTCGAGTGGACCTCCTTGTGGTACTCCACCAATGCCTCGATCGTTTCGGGCGTCAGCTTGAAGGCGACCTCATTCTGTGAAACCATGTCGACGTGGACAATGTACGCTTCAATAGAAATCATCTTGTAGTTGAACACGGCTTCTATGAGTGGGTTGTCATCTTTGATGAGATTTGCATCAGGTGCCCGCGGCAGCATCAGTGAGCACAATGTCCATATCGCAGACGCCGACGAGAGTGTCTCCGTCAAGCACCGATGATGCTGTGGTACGCTGTTCAACGGCCGCTTGATGCGATTTATTCTCTTCAGTGTTGCAGTCAACCATGGATCAACCTTGGTATTGAGCACTATGTTTGGAGCAGAGCGGATCGCAAAAGCAGCCGCCGAGGCGGGGAGTAATTGAACAGGCATTGTGGCGATGGAATGTGTGCGACAGGGTTCAGAAAACGGCCGGAGTCGGTAGAGTGGAGGCTTTCAGAGTGTATGTAAGAGAAAGGAAAAATGGTATTGTTTGGCGGTCCCAAGACGAGGGAAATAATGTGCACGCCTGTATTAAACAAAAAACAGAAAAATTAGGAGAGAAAAGAGATCGGTGGTGGCACCGAGAGAAGGGTTGAGGAGAGTAAGGCGAGGAGTAGGCGGGGAGGGGAGCATGATATATTGGGGCCCGCGAATATTTTCAGGGCAGGGCCAGGGTAAGCGCAGCGATTCTCACCAGCGAGATGGCATTTCAGACTTTCGGGATTTATGCAGCACTGTGCGACGGTAAACCCAAAAGGACCAGCACGACAGCAGCAATTGCGTTAGATGCGCGCTGGCTCTGCGCACTTATGCCCGCCTTGGCAAAAAGGCCGCGCCAGGCTGGACCTTCACAGCCCCCAGGTGTGGTCCGTCGCGGTGGATCCGACCATGCAGCTAGAAGCCATGGCTTTTCCATGCTAACGACGAGACACTCGCCGCCACGCTGCCTCTGGTCACTGAGCACGCTGTGGTTCGTGAGTATTGAGATTGCCCGGAGCAGATCGCATCTCCCCCCAAATTGCGCGGTGATAGACCCCCAGCAGACCATAAGACACTCTCATGGAAACTTCAAATTGAAACGTAAATATAGAAACGAATTGATCGACCTCCTCAGGCTGCCTGGCCTGAATGTTGGTCAGATCCTGTCATCATGCAGCGGAGTCTGTCGTCGTGTTTGTCGCAGCAAGCGCGGCCACCTCCGAGATATGATATGGACTCGTGGCGTGTCTTGAATCTCCCCGCGAGGACGTGATCACAGGCGTATCTGCGTCATCTGTGAACTCGATGCGAAACGCTGTAGAGGCCTCCTGATCCCGGGGTCATGGTCGATGGCGGCAGCGACGCCTTCAACGTGGGGAAAGCAAATCCCGTAGCCAGTCGAGCGGACATCATCTCCCATCCAGCTCCACGTGCAAGGCACGAACGGCCTTGATACTCCTTCGAGCAAAGTGAACCTGGTAGCAGACTCTGAGGGGAAGCCATTCCGCAAGATCCCCCAGCTGTCAATTTCGAAGCTGGGACCGATGGGATGGATCGAGGGCCAGTCGATGGTCTCTGGTGAGCGACGACGCCTGGATAGCGAAAAGGCTCACATGACGGTGGATCGGGGCTGGAGGCGTGTGCGTGATCAGATTCGTCGACTGCGTTGCGGGACTTGCGGTTGGAAGGAGAGCATGATGTTCTAATCCCTGTTTTCGCCGCCGATTGGCTTCCCACTGCTGGTCTAGCTACTTACGGGCCTTTGCTCTTCCACCTCCTCAAACTCTGGTCTGTTGCTCCTCTACAAGACCTCACAAGTACTACATACGTACATCAGACATGATTGCCATTCTGGCAATTGTCGCCTCTCGTTGCGGACGTCGATATTGACCGAGGTCAAGTCAATGTGGCGCAGGTGGCTGTGAGGCTGAGTGCCGGACGATGCACTCCTTAGCTGCAGTTTCTATATGTAGAAACACCAAAAGATTCGGTCTTGTATTCCACATGCGGACGAAGCGCTATTCTGGATGAAGCGCCGACATCGCTGCCCAATTCCTCAAATTCAAGGCCTCAGCAACGTTTCTCAATGGTGTATCTTGCGATCAAATGGGCATGGCTTCAGATCTGGGATTTCTCCGTCTTAACGACTGCCGGAACTAATCGTAGATCGTCAAGCTATCGCTCTCCCTGGCTCCCTTGCCGCCACGTTTTGTCGCACGCCTGCAATTTGGGGTTGACTTGCAAATGCTTCAACTATCCTCAAACGTAGTGTGGACAGATTGTCATGGTTTCAGAAATCCATTAATGCACATACGAGTCACTGTGGCAGAATGCACTATCCTCACCGCCGGCTGGACATGACTCACAAGTTCTCGCGCGTCATGCCTAACGCGAACGCGACCGCGAACGCGCCCGCGAAGGTCGACAGCGACATCGAAATCAACGCGAGAACGTGTCGAAATGTTAATTGAACGCTTGACGCTTAAGGTAGCAGGACCTGAAAGTCTCAATCGTTCTCTAGTACACGCCTGGCAAGATCCTCCATGGCACTTTCTTGCGGTATTCTTCCCAGTCCTTGCCATACTTCCTCAAGCACTTTTCTTCATCCCTCATCTCGCGATGGATGAGCAAGATCGCAAAGTAAATCACATAGAAATAAGTGATTGCCATGCCCCAGCCTCTCGCCTCGCCTTGATATACCTGCGGGCCCCCAGGGGTCCCTCCAAAGATATGTCCGTCGGCCGGGTGAGCTGAGTTCCGATTGACTAGATAGCCTGCAATGCCGGTGGGCAAACAGTATGACCATGCCATGATCCAATCGCCGAGATAGTTGATATGCCTGGCCGTTCCCCACCAACCGGAAATCAGAAGCTTGCTACCCGACTTGGTCTCCATGTATTTCAGATGTGCGATTTTGGGATCTTTAGGATTAGTCCTAAATCGGTTCTTCTCATTGTTTGAAGCCCGGAAGATATAATATCCAAAGCCTTGTACCGCGAGAACTCCAGCAATACCTGTGACTCCTAGATGAACGGGATGTACTGCGAGGTATCGTGCCTGCAGGGAATAGATGAAAGGTAACCAGGTAAGATCTCCAAACGCAAGCATAAATCCAAATCCGTCGGTGGTGATATCCATTGTCGTCAAGATAGCTGGCTCCATATAGAGAGCGTCAAAGACGTACAAGGCCTGGAAAAACGTGATGAAGATGATACTATCGCTGATCTGACCGTAGACCTTGTACTGATGCGCGACGAAAGCCAAGTTCATCAATACCCAACCGAGCATACCCGGGCGAAGCTCACAAAATGCCTTGATATCGATGGTGCCAAAGAGCGGTAAATCAATCCTCGGGTTCAACTCTCGTCCGATGAACCAGTCGTAGATCAGGTTTCCAGAATGACCCCCTGCAGCAAGCTCGCGCTGTTCTTTGTTCCCTTTCGTCACCGAAAAACTTCGGTAATATACAAAGCAAGCCAGAGAAAAGGCGATGCCTAGATTCGCTGTGATGAGTTGGGTGTAATTGTCCCAAATGAATGTCCAGAGCGGAAATTCTGATCCTTGCATGAATGTGCCAACACCTGCAGCCGCAACAATTGTCAGGGCGGAGCTGAACGCTACAAGAGATTTAGCCATTTTCTCGAATGCCATAATCTCTGGACTTTCTACCATTGAATTTGTACTTCAACCTTCCTCCAGTCTGGAGCTCCACTCCCTCGGTCACTACCCCTGGAAGTGCAGCTTGAAGGACAAGGCTCAAGAAGTAGTATCCCAACACCCATGCGGTGACCTTGGTACTAGCCAATCCCTCGATGCCAGGCCAACCAGTCTCTTCCTTCAGACTTGCGATAGTGATGGTCGAAGGATGTAGCGCTGAGGGAACAGGACATCCAGAGACATCATTGCAGAGGAAATTGGCTAGATAGCAAACCAGTGGAAGACCAAAAGATGTAGCAAAGGCTCCAAGGGGACCGCCAAACTCGTAGCCGTGAGACGGTTCTGAAGGGAGGACCGGTTTGCGTTGGCTCTTTGACATTGCTGTTGGATGTGATGGCATCCACAGTTACCTTATGGGCTAGATCGGGCGCAAGGTAAAAGTCGCTTCTTGCCGTGCGTGAGTTGTGGATGCAAGCACCTTGTTTGGAATCTCCATCACAGCATGCGTCCAGACGTCACTTTCACCATGCACCAAAGCCAGGGGGAGGCTTCGGGCCGAGGAACCCTGAACCTTGGCAGCGGCTGCCGCTCAGCTTCGGCCAAATCCTCACAAGTAACGACAAGTATGCACGATCATTAACACCACCCCGCCATGCAAACCTGAGTCGGGAACCTGTACTGGACTGATTGGCTCGCACTCAAGATTCCCTATCTCCCGGATCATCATCATGCGCCATCACCTCCCCGCCGCCCTCCTCTCCCTCTTATCCCATACAGCTTTCGCCGCAGATTCGAAAGAGACCAAGCCATGTCAGATATTCAATCCCAACAACGGTAAGTTCAATGACCTAAATACTATTACGGTGCACCCTTTGCAAAACCACAAGAAGGTACACAAGGACGATCGGACAGAGAGCTGGCACGCAAGAGGCTACGACTATGAGACGAATTTCACAATGAATTTCTGCGCGCCTGTGATTGAGAAGCTGGAAGACGTGGTTGGAGTCAAAGAGGATCTGTGGAGAAACATCAGTGCATTTTATACCTACGAGAAGAAGACGTATTCAATAGGGTATGCAATCAGAGATACTTGGCCTGCCGACGGGAAATATACTGATAGATAGGCTTGCAGACAAGCATCAGCGGAACCAATATTCCGAGGTCGCAAGCTCATGCTAAACTACACTGAAGGCTCTCCCTGCGACGACACCTCCACTCGACTACGCCCCCGCAAAATTACCGACGGTGATGACGACGATAAAGACGACGATGAAGATCGCAAGCACGGCAAAGACTCCTCACGCAAAGAACCCACACGGCGGAAATCAAGTCTCATATCATTCGTCTGCGAGCGGGACTCACTTGCCCCCAAAGCCCATCTTTCTTTCCTCGGCGCCAGCCCAGATGAATGCACCTATTTCTTCGAAGCCCGCTCAATGGCGGCTTGTGGAAGCGTCAGCGAAGCGCAACAATCTTTAGGACCAGCTGGAGTGTTCGGAGTAATTGCTCTGATCGCGGCAGCTGTGTATGTTTTGGGTGGTATTGCATATCAACGCACCGTCATGCATCAACGCGGCTGGAGGCAGTTGCCCAATTACAATCTATGGGCCGGCATCTTCGGATTCGTCAACGTAAGCACTTGCTAATCTTTACCTGACGTTCTCCTTGTGAGCGCCATGCTAATTCGCGTTATGAATCCAGGACATGTTCATTATCCTCACCTCCTCCTGCGCCCGTCTGATCCCCCGCCGTCGCGGCTACAATCAGCTTCCCACCAGCAGCCGCGGCCGCAGTTCCCGCGAAGAGGAGAACGGATTGATTGATCAATATGACGACGAAATGTGATACTAGCTTAGTCGCAATATGCTACGTACATTTTAGAGCGGAGCATCTTCTTTCTGGCGGAGCGACGGCGTCAATACTTGGAGAGAGGGATTGCTCACATCATCTTGGGAGTCAGGTGTCGAAAAAAGGTGTATTAGACTTCGCAAATAGCGTAATCCTGATGGTTGCGATCGGTTTACTCTATAGAATCGGGGGTTCCGAGCTACATATGCCGTCCACTGCGACATTTATTGCGTGCTTTCTGCGCAACACAATCAGGGGTAAAATAAGTACTGGAATACTATTCATGACTTTCCATTCACAGAGTCAATTTTTCGTAAATTTGCATTGCCCTCGGTTATAGCTCTCTACATGAAATTTCGGTGAGAGTCGGCGCAACGCCCGTCAAACCCCCCTGCCTCCAAATATGGTGCAGAAGGAGGCTATATTCCCTCCCTCATGGTCTTCCTGCGGATCTTTTAGTTGGAAAGCCTGTTTATTGAGGTCATTGTTATCAGGGTCAACTAAACATCGCACTACAGTAAACCTTCTCTATAGGATGTCGCTTCATAAGATGTATCGGCGAATAAGATGTCGATTTTCCAAATGTCGTATTTTTTTGGTGGGGAATTACGATGTTTCACCCTATAAGCAAACATCGTAGTTTTCTTACCAAATTTTGCGGGACATCCTATAAAGAATACGTGTTAAATACCCCTAATCATAGGGCTGACCTCCTAAATCTTCCCTTTTCTGGCAGAAAGTCCCCTAAAATTACGCCAAGATACTGCCAAGACTGCCCCGTCATAGGATGTTCCGGGCCATAGGATGTCAAAGTCGTAAATATTGTCACATCCTATCCCTTTCCTTGTGTACGGGAGGTACACGCTAAGGGGAGATCGACGTAGGGGTGATAATTGGTCAACTCTATCAGGCCGAACTTGGAACAGCTTAGTAAATCTTAGCAAATCTTAGCAAACCTGGGCTGACTTATCACCACCCATGCGTGCATCTCCCGTTAGCGTGTACCTCCCGTACACAAGGAAAGGGATAGAGAAGGTTTACTGTAAATCCGCCTGTGGATCTACCATAACAATATCAGAGGGTGCTCCTTACATGACCCTACTATCTCGATTTTCCGTCCTTGAGTTCCATGTTCTTTACCGTACATATGAGCAAAATTGAA
>JAABUH010004803.1_pt1 | contig 10811 bp, 13 predicted proteins | sample 5559121 | NCBI WGS metagenome assembly JAABUH01 (sample SAMN10711871, study PRJNA513364) | rock metagenome | isolation source: Antarctica rocks | place: Antarctica: Victoria Land, Battleship Promontory nord | collected 2015-12-28 | reverse complement strand
CTCCCTGCAAGAGGGTGGAGGGGAGTGGGGGAGAGGGGGAGAGGCCACCCTCAGAGAGGAAGAGTGAGATGAGCTGAGTGAAGTGGAAGGAAAGGGAGGGGGAGAGCGAGCCGCGATGAGCTTTGAGGAAAGGCTGACTAATCATGACTTAGGTGGGCAGCGTGTATGGTCGGCTCGTTCGCGCTCGTCTCGAGAAATCCATATCAGTCGTTTGCGCAAAAGGTGAGCGGGACTCTTCCTTCTTCCAGAGCTGCATATCACACCTCAACACAGTCCTCCCCGGTGTCGATCTTCTCATATCTGTTCATGATCGCCATTTCTCTCCTTATCTGATCTTTCTTCGAGGCCAGCTGATCTCGCGCAGCTCGTCCAAGCCCGTGTCTACGCCCAAGGTCGGTCGCCTCCCCTCCTCTTCGCAGCCGCACACTCTGCTAACAATTCCCTCGGGCCTGACCGTCGGACTCCTGGTAGTCTCCGCACTCGTAGCCGGCACAGCAAACATGGACGACGAGACTGTCCAACTTCGAGAAGATCACTCGTGGCGCGAGATTCTCGGTACGTCTGCTAGTCTACACGGTACTTGCTACTGGGAAGGGGGAAGGGGACACCGTTTTGGGCCGAGCTGATGAAGGGCAGAGTCGGAAGGCGTGATGAAGAAGGAGGAGGATTCACCGGCGCCGAGCGAACTTGGGGCTCGAGCGACGCAGATGAAGGGTGCGGCGCATTTGGTTAAGCCAAAGCGGGGGGAGTGAGCGGTGTCGACGGCAGCGTAGATCAGCGTGATCTCCTTGGGGAAAGGGGGCCGGGGCGGGTGATCACATGTATAGATTATCCTCATCTTGGAGCAACGGCAGCTGGGGAAATGTTTTGAAGCCGGTTTCCGGAGCTTGGTGCGCAAATGTGAGGGAAGATATAGGCTGGGTAAACGCTCTGTAACCCCTGTGGGATGAAGCAGGCTCCTTTCTTTACTGTGAATAGCGGCAAGGGATGACTGAGCGACAGGATGCATGAGGAAACATGTTATGCGCCAGGCTCTCGCATGCGAGGTCAGCCGTGAAATTTTGGTACATGCGCGAGAAGGGAGGACCGCGGGATCCATACACGTATAGGACGACATGCGATATACTTCATAACTTGAGTTATGGTATGATCATGCGACGAACGGCGAACCATACTGACGATGCGGAATGCCAAGCTGAGGCTGCGGGAACCATCCCGATGCGAAAAGACTCATGCTGACTATGACCCGTTCATATCCTCCCCCTCATCCGATGGAGCATTCCCGGCGCCCTGATTCCCCCTCTCCCGCCGCCTGGAGCTTGGCCCTGGTGGAACGGCATCGGCGGTCCTGATCCACGACGATTATCCTTATCCTTGTCCCTGTCCTTCTTCTTGCCCCGCTTCTGACGTTTCGGGTCAGGCTGAATCTGGTAGAACTCCGACTCTGGGATCTGGTGGCGAGGATGTCCTGAATCTCGAGGTTTGAGGCCGGCACCGAAGACCCGAGATGGATGATGTTCGGGGGAAAATCGGGAAGGAGCATCTCGGCTGTATGGTGGTGCTTGGTGGACGGTATCGGATAGTGGTTGGCGCTTGGAGTCCCAGTCACCGTTGGAGAGGTGCTCGTCCTCGCGCTTCCGCTTGATGGGCGAGCTGTGACCGTTTGCGAATATCGTCGGGCGATGTCCAAGCGCAGTCGTTGGTCGAGTGTCGCTGTAAGGAGGTGGGCGAGGACCATTCGATACGAGCGGTGCTTGCGTCGGTCGATTACCGTTGACAGTCGTCGGGGTCTTCGCCGTGAACAAAGGGTCATCATCCCCAATCCGGATGTAGCTCAGGAGATACGCCGTCCGGTCGTCCAGGACCTTTTCGATCGTGACCTTCGACATGTCCTCATCGTCCGCGTGATACCAATTCATGTCCGGTGCTCGGACATAGCTCGTATAGTGACCGAAGCGGAGTTCCACGCCACGATGACATGTCACCCCGAAGAGCCGGTAGATCGTCCCGTCAACCTGCTGAAAGTCAGCTCATCCTGGAGTGAGACACACAGACTGCCGTACGTTCGGATCAACCATGTACGGCCTAATATCGAGCCGCTCGGGAAACTCGATATGATGATTGAACTTATCCGCTCTCGCTTTCCCGTTCCAGGAATTGTACTCCACCATGAAGCGTTTCAGGTGGAAGGTGAGGACAGGAGGTGCGCTGGCAATCTTGAAGCTCTTGGTAGCCACCGCTTTCGCTTTGCAACTGCGACCGATCAGTTAACGCTCATTCCGGACCGAGACCCCGATAGGAGGAACGCACTTCTCACAAGCGTACTTGTTGTCACCCTCCAGATGATCTTCCCGCACGAAACCCTGCAACATTTCCAATAATATCCGCTTGCTTGGATGAACATCGATGGAGAGGTCGAGGAAGGAGTCGAACGTGTCGCTAGGCTTCTTGCAGCGAGAGCAGATCACGCGGGAACGGATGATCCCGCCCCAAACGCGATGGACCCAGGTCGTGTACTTCAGCTTTTCCGAGATATCTCTACACTTCTTTCAGTCTTTGAGGTATGGGATGGGGAAGATCGTACCTGGGGTGGGAAGCGAGTGCGCTAGTCTGCAATCCGTCGGTGACAAAACGAAAGAACTCGTGTGTGTCTTCCTGCATATTCTTATTGAAACCCTTCTTGATATCTGCCTCACCACTCAAGCCCGGACTGCTTCGATGAGCAGGAAACTCACTATACAGGTTCTTGTGTACTAGATCCGGATGATAGCTCTGTTTCCCCGACCAGTGCGTCCCCACCATATCCCGTAGAAGACACAACGTGCAGAAGCCCGTTTTCCGCTGCACACCTGCACACATCTTAGCTTCCCGAACCTCCCAAAATATGGTCTAGAGCTCGCACTCACAGTTCGGCGGATCATGTCCATGTATGATGCGTACGACAGGCGGGGTATGCAGCAACACCTGGAGCGTCGCGTTCGCATAACATGCCATCGAGGGGTTGTACAGCCCCGCGGCAGGTCTGCGGAGAGATGCAAAGGGTGAGGGCCACGAGAGGTCGATATCGGCTGGGTAAAGGGGCTTTATGGGGGATTTGCCTTTGCGCTCCGAGCTCGGAGTCGGAGGGCCGTTCTGCAGAGATCTTTTCGGAGGAGTGACCAGGCGCGAGGAGGATGGAGCTGTTTGCTCATCGCCTGCTCTCGGTCTGCTAGGATGAGGAGCTAAGTGCCGCTGGGGACTCGGTGGACCAGGTAACACCTCCCTCGTCCCGGCGGTATTCGCCAAGCTCCTCTGGCGGACCACCTCGCCAAAGATCAGGGGCTTGCTCGTCATCTCCGCCAAGAGGCCGGGACTCAGGACGGGATTGACGAGGCTCATCACGTCGGGCCGAGAGCTTGGGGAGCCCCAAGAGGCAGCTAGTATGCGCGTGAAACCGGCGGCGAAAAATGGGAGAAAAATCAAAGCTGCTCGAATTACGGCATGGCGGATTTTCGGTGGCCGGTGACTGCAAAGATCTCAGCCATAGAATTTCACGGAGCGGTCATCGGCACAACAATTTGTAAGTGGCTGAAACTCGGCAAGCCTTGGCTATTTCCTTCTGATAACGGAAAGGCGAGTCGCGTCAATTTTGGTCGTACAGCGTCGCCGACGTTGGAGTAATTCGGCATCTGTTGGGCTCACCTCTTTATAGCGTCGTGACAGTAGTCTGTTGCGTCGGTGAATGCTATATGAATTCTTTCAAACTTGTAGGTGAATATAACAGCAAGCTACCATAAGTCAATAAGATGGTCCTGGAATGTTGGCTCAATGCTTAACAATCAAGTTCAAGCATGCTCACTGCCGGTGCCCAGTCAGTCAGGATATCTGCAGCTGTAGCCGGTCGTTTCGGGATACATGTGAGCAAAATGCCTCGCCGGCAACGCTAGCCGGATCGCGTGGATTCCAATAATACCTTATGCCGAGTTTTCATCAATGGATTTCCTCCACAATCAGCATGATATCCCTCAAGTGTCGAGGCAGCTCCAGCGTGCTTCGCCAATCTCTCAGACCACCTCGACAGACACGAGGATGTCGAACTTACACCTCCTACAACCCCGCTGTCGCCGGCCTCACTCCGGAACAAAATGAGGTGATTCGCCTTTGCCTTTCCTTGTGGATGTCCTAGAATTGAGCTGATCGGGAACAGTTTCGACAAGTAGTGGCGGGCTTCGCGGAGAAGGAGATCGCCCCTCGAGCTGCTGAGATCGACAAGACGAATACCATGCCACCCGTTCGTACCCTCACCCTTGTATGTCAGCTGGCTGACTGGGTTGGGTAGGATATGTTCTCGAAGCTTGGCGAGATGGGGTTGTTGGGCGTGACGGTCCCTGAGAAGTGGGGTGGATTGGGACTGGGGTATCTGGAGCATACTATCGCCATGGAAGGTGCGTCGAGCTGTCCAGTATGAGATAATAGCTCACGAAAATAGAGCTGAGTCGGGCTTCGGCATCGATCGGGCTGAGCTATGGGGTATGTGTTGCCTATATTGCGGGATGTCGAGCCAAGCTGATCTGGGCAGGCGCATTCGAACCTGATGGTTAACCAGCTCATGCGATGGGGCAGTACGTCCCTCAGCAACCCCTGATTCGTCTACAGCTGACGATGTTTTTCAGCCGAGGCTCAGCTGAACAAATACCTCCCCCCTCTCCTTACAGGCGAGCACATCGGATCCCTCGCCATGTCCGAGCCCAACTCCGGATCCGACGTTGTGAGCATGCGGACGAAGGCGGAGAAAAAGGATGGGAAGTGGGTCATGAATGGGTCCAAGTGCTGGTACGTCCGTTCCCTCCCTCCAAAGTACAAATTCGCTGATCTGGGGGATATGGGGTAGGATCACGAATGGCCCTTTATCCACCACTTTCTTGATTTACGCCCGGTCAGCGTCGGAGGGACCGCCCTCGAAGGGTCTGACTGCGTTCTTGGTCGAGAGAGACTCGAAGGGGTTCGAGGTTGGGGAGCATTTGGATAAATTTGGTGTACGCTCTCGGCTTTGTGGTGGAATGGAGCTGATGAGGCGGTAGATGCGAGGGTCACCGACGGCGGAGTTGTTCTTCGATAATGTTGAGATACCTGAAGGTGTGTCCCAAGCCAGCTGTCCAGTACAGTGCGGTTCTGATGGAGCGCAGAGAATGTGCTGGGAAACGAAGGTAAGGGAGCAGGGGTGCTCATGTCCGGCCTTGACCTCGAGCGATTAGTGCTTAGTGGTGGACCCCTTGGGTATGTCTTCGCTCATCAAGTAAATTTCCCAAGCTGAGAAAGCCTAGAATCATGCAAGCAGCCCTTGACCTGACGCTCGAATACACCCACTCCCGCGAGCAGTTCGGTCGGAAGATCGGTACCTTCCAGCTCATGCAGGGGAAGCTTGCCGGTCCGCTCTGCCTCGCTCGATTTCTCCTTCTTGCTGACAAGCGAGGCCCCAGATATGTACACGAAATTGAGCGCGTCTCGGGCCTACGTGTATGCGGTCGCGCGGGCATGTGATGCCGGGAATGTGTCTCGACAAGTGAGTCAATCTAAGAAAGGACACAGACAAGGCTGATGAGCCAGGATTGCGCTGGCGCGATCTTGTACTCCTCGGATCGGGCGGTTGAGGTCACGCTGGAGGCGCAACAATGTCTCGTACGTCTGTTCATCCCCGCTTTAGAAATATGGTGACTTGATTAGGGAGGTAACGGGTACATAAATGGTGAGTCTGACTGTCTTAGTGGAAAATGCCCGGTCACTGACAGAAGGCAGACTACGCGGCTGGGCGATTATTGCGTGACTCGAGATTGTACACCGTCGGAGCAGGGACGCAGGAGATACGGCGGATGCTCATTGGACGAGGGTTCAACGAGATGTTTGATGAGGAGCGGGGCAAGGGGATGATGCAATGAATCGTCTGGTCTTAGCCTTGTGTAAGTCTACGCAACATCGGGTCAAGGCTATGCTGATGGTCACCGTAGATGGCGTAAGATGGCGTTCGTAGCTTCCTTATATCCATGCATGGCAACGGTACCTGGCGCCTTTTCAATCGGGATCGCAGAGCCGGTTCAAGTCATAATCATTTCTTTTGCATTTGTGTCGTGTAGATCCTTCCATCCAGCTTTCTCATCTCTCGATTTGTTCCCGTTGATTTACTTCCCCCTCGCAGCCCTACTCTCCCGCTTCCCGACCGAAGCACTCGAATCCCAATCCACATCTGCCGCCAACAGTTCCGGATGCCCATTCTTCTCCAACTTCGAATCAAAGAACCCATCGCGATACCCTCTCACGATCCGTTCCAGCAAATCCGAGGTCGAGATTGCCGGTGTCCTTCTCGTCGGAACGAATCGGCCTATCCACCACGTCAACAAAGATACAACAGGGATTAGAGACTGTGTGACTCACCCGACTTCTTGGCGAAAGCGTAAACGTCATCCAACCCCTTGCTAGGATAAACGAACTCGTCATGCGCGATATAATCGATCACATGCTTATCCAACCACGCCTGATCCACGACCCACGGCGCGTCAGGGAGGACCTCGTCCGCCCATCGACAGTGTCGGACCGACTCGCATCGCTCGGCGTGGGTCATGGCGGGCGCGGACTTGTGGGATGCACAGAGGGCGTCGGAACATACGCCCACAAGGAGGTGGACGCGCGGGAAGGAGAGTTTCGCTTGGCGCAGTTGTAGGGCGTGCCTTCAAGCCACCGGTCAACTTGGCAAAGACGGGTAATAGGTAGACGCACCCGAAATGGAAGAGATCGTATACCCCGTCAGCATACACCCTCACCACCTTCCCGTCTGGCGAGTCATTCGTCTTCCACCACCGCTCCACCCCGTCTTCTCCGCCCCGGCCCTCGATGGCACGCTGCACGAACCCCCGGATATCCTCTAACGACAGCTCTTGTGGGAGGGTGTGCATCTTCGGCGGACCAGCGACCGAGTTCGGGCCTTTTGGCGCGAGCGGGTCCGTCTGGGAGCGCTTCGGTTCGGGCAGAGATCTGGACTTCTGTACGACCACATCCGCAGGTAGATGGTGGTCGGGCACAGGTGGCAGGTCTGCGAGGTTGGCTCGCGAGGCTTTGGGCGTGGGTAAGCGATGCGAGGCGGATGGGGAGGCGGAGATTGGGAGGGGCGTGTCGGGCGTCAGACCGTGAGGAGTCGGCGAGGATGTTCGGCGCGGGTGATGGCTTTGATGGTGCGCGGGATGGATGGGTGTGCCGCCAATTGTGGAGGCGCTTTCAATGTCACCGTCGTACCTGAAGTTCCACTCAGTCCGAGTCCAGACCGAGATATCACGAGAACTCACGTCGAGTCAGGTCCCTCACTCATACTACCCTCCCCACTCAGCTCATCCCCCTTCTTCGCACCAAGCGCCCTTCGAACAGCAACGGGAACAGGGACGGTAGCCGAGGGTTGAGCATGGAGATTTGCCTGTTGTGCCATTTTTGGGGAAGCGACGGGATGGACGATGCTGGTGGTAGCGTGGACGGAGAGGAGCGAGCCGACGTCTGACGCGTCATTGTCTGCATCGCGGAAATAGGGGAGGGCGAAGTGACGGTCGGGCCCAATATGTGTTCCCAGCGAAGGCGGGTGAGGTGATGAATGGGGATTCCAGCAATGGCGCGTGAGAAGAAGGAGAGGAAGATGAGAGCGTCGAAGGAAAAGCATGAGCCCCGATCAGCAATGATCTCCGCTCCGTAGTCCTAGATGGGAACCTTACCTTCCTCGCTGGCATCCTGCGAGCTAGTTGCCTCCCTGTTACCTCGTCGTTCGCCAAGTCGATTGCCACGATGCCGCTTCGGTGCGCCGACTGTGGCGGACATACTTGATTCAAGACCAGTGATCACCGCTGAGTGCTGAGTCGTGATGTGGGAGAAATCAAGTATCAAGCCATAACATTGATGCCACAGGCAGGCAACCAAAGCGGAAACACGACAGACGATTGATAGGCGTAGGTCGACTCCCTCCGGAGTTCAGGGGAACTTCTCAAATTAGGCATGCGGGTCTAGCGCGTCTGTCAACAAGGCGACTGCTTTTGTCCAATCTCTTCCATCGTTTCATCTTCTCATCTCGTCAGTCCTGTGTTCACTCTACGACGCCGCAATCGCCACTGATTGGGACTGCGTGTAAAATGGCCGCTGCTGTTACCTTCGCGCCTCAGCTTCACGATTTCATGGGTACTCCTGAGCGATCATATAGCGAGCACAACCAGTCCTCCGAGTTGCAGGATGATCAATGGCGGGAACTAGCGTGAGTAGTGGAAGCACACCGCGTCATGATTCATTGAGAGATTGACGGAGTTGCAGGAAGATCGTTCGCGATGTCGGCCCCACCCTGTCCCCAGACGACGAGCTCGGCGATATCGCTGCGGCAGAAGCGGCAGTGAATGCGAAGGATTCGGAGCGGGCGCAAGTTGTTGATACGCTCCGAGACGAGCTGAGACGTACGTACATCCCAAACCTCGCCTCAGGCTTGGAATGTTCGGTAATTGACGAATCACACGCAGGACTGACCCGCCAACACCACTCCGCGGCGACCGCCGCCCAACGACCCCCCTCCCACCCATCCCCATCCGAACACGACGCCCAAGTCCGCTCCCTCGAGCAACAACAGTACGCGGTCGGGAAACAGCTGAACGAGGAGCAAGCTGCGGTTGCGAAGAAGGAGGTGGAGGTCGGACGGTGGAAGGGCGAGAAGGAGGAGGTGGGGAGGAAGGAGGTTGGGGAGGATGGTTGGGTCGATGGGAAAATGTGAGTATTGGCACGGGTGCCCGCTTCAGCCGTCTAGGCTGGGAAGTCGAAGCACCCCGGCCGCCGGAGTGAGAGAGACTGATGTTTGTGGGATCAGAATTCGGTTGAAACTCCTTTCAGAGGCGGGGTTCTCTTTGTTACCCTCAGGGGACACTTCGTTAACGTCTAAAGTCCTTATCCGTAAGTCAAGCCTCTTGACGGTCGATGATCTCCACCTGCACGGCCAGAACGGGGTCTTGTTGCTGAACGAAAACTGTCTATTAGGGAACGACGCAAAGTCCGACGTACACACCGTCCCTATCGACAAGTCCCGGTCGAAAGTATACAACGCGAACCTGATGTGGGGATTAGTGAGCGATTGATGGATATAGTATACAATGGGTTGTTATCATTGGGCTTTCGGATGTATGTATCATTGCGGCAGACTGACGGAGTTTCTTGGCTCCCGCCGAAACCCTGTTGACGCTGATCAAGCTAATCCAATCCTCAGCAGCGCTTCTCGTCTGCATCACGAGAAACTCGCTAATTCAGCCAACTCACTGGAACATATACAATACTGAAGTGCAACAGCACGACCACCTCCAAAGATCATCGCCTTTCACACGCCTGGCAGCCATCTATCGCCTATAGGCTCTCTTTCACTCGTTCACCTAGAACACAACGATTCCGCCTGTCTCCGATCCAGCTGAATGTACCAATCCTCCTCATCTTTCCGCTTACCATTGCAGAAACCACCCCGCAGCGGGTCGAGCCTACTCGCTGAATGTTCGCAAGGCTTATCAATGCGAACAGATCCCTCCCAACTCAGAGGATATCACTTTGTCAACGCCCCTCTCCACCCTCGGACCCACTCTTATCCCCGTTCGCTGCGTGGGAATGGACAATCCGGCAGCGTCAAGGAAATTCATGGCCACATGCCGATCGGCCCAAGGGCCATGTGGATACTCCCTGCGAGTCTGGGCTTAGGTCCGCACTTGCTCCACTACAATATTCATAGCTCACTCTCTTTGCCATAGTTTTATGAAGACAAGCAGGCCAACAACAAGGGCAAATAGCCTGTTCAAAGCACTCAGCTATGGTGCTTCATTTTTTTCGCTTTTGTTGCTAGCGTGAAGGAAGACAGCCGTTCATGAGAGGCCATTTATACGACTTTGTAACCATCTTCCAAAGCCAATATTCCAACAAGATACCAGAATGGATTCATCCTTTGGTATAAGATTCGTTGATGATCTGGAAGCTTAATTGGCATTTGTGACACTGATCATGTTGCTTGCTCGTGTCCCAATTACCCAAGCAAATATATGGAGATCACCCCGAGAATTGGCACAAAATTTAAGGGGATAAGATGGAACAGCATGGATTATTCTTTCGCAGTGACATGACAGTCCATTCCCCCCTGTAATGCGGACTAAGTGCAAAGACAAGACAAGCTAGAACAGCGTCCCGTCATGAGCCCACATCCAAAGTCAAAAGTCAATGAGTAATGTGGATACCAACAAATCAAGGTATAAGATGCTCCTGAAACTGAAATGGGAGAGATGTGGTGATCATCTCCTTATAGGATTGACTTCCGTAGTAGTCCGCAGGCCAAGGCAGGTCGCTCTCTGAGACACATCATGCACATTACAAGGGTATCTTACTTGCATATACATGTCTGCCCGGAATATTTGTCATACATTCATTCCACTATCACATCCAAAAATCAAGGTATTCATGGTTCCTCCTTGATGCAAGGACGGCGAGTCCTCTTCTGAACACTACTGGCAGGTTCATTGGGGAACCTCGTGTTACTTCGGGCTGCTTTGGTGTGAACAATCCTTGATTGCGGAACTTGCTAGAGGTCACCCTTTGTAGCTCAAAGTGCGGGAACGTTTGTCCAATATGGTTGTCACGATCGCATATCGAACAACGACGGCAAAACCACGTTTTCGCCAACTATCGCCGAGAGTCGCACATCACAGGACGCCCAAAAACGGCAACGCGTTCGTTCGGCCTCATTGCGTTCCGAACCCCAAGATTGCCGAGATTCACCTTTTGCGCCACTGCAGAGATCG
>JAABUH010004802.1_pt1 | contig 10813 bp, 14 predicted proteins | sample 5559121 | NCBI WGS metagenome assembly JAABUH01 (sample SAMN10711871, study PRJNA513364) | rock metagenome | isolation source: Antarctica rocks | place: Antarctica: Victoria Land, Battleship Promontory nord | collected 2015-12-28 | reverse complement strand
AACTCTGCCAACAGAGTTCAGTTCCGGCATCTGCAGAAGTCAGATTGAGTGTCACCTGAGAGATGATCATGCACTTACTAGAGGGATGAGTAGGATTTGCAGACCTTTGCATCAACTTCAGAACAATAATTGGATGGAAATGTGGGGGAAACGCAGACTTCTGTGCTCTTTATATATGCCAGTACAATCCCTTGACTGTAGATGCCCTTTGACATCTCTGGTGAAAATGATTAGGGCTTGGTCCCTCCAATGTCGTCATGTGGGTGATTGTTCTGGAACCTTCCACAGGTCACAGGTGTCGAAGTTGCTGACATAGATGACACGTATCGCAGCTGTGAAGAGCTCAATTTTACCCACTCTTTTGCTCCGTTTGGCGGAGGCCCGTTTTCACAATAGTGACGACGATGGGGGTTCCCAAATTTGTCAAATCGATGCGAGTCTTGGAGTGTCAGACAAAGGCAAGTTACCCTCGGACCATTGGGTTCGCAGAACGCTAAGACCCACCTCCGTAGTACCAATCAGTGCTTTGTCACCGCAGCTCTACTAACTGAGTGAAATTCCCCCACGGTATCAAAAGTCCTCCTACTCTCCTCGCTTGTGTTTGAACCATCTCCTATCCTTAGTAGCGACAAGCCGCACCCCTTTGCCGCATCATGGACAGCTTCGGCCTTCCCATGAGCTTCGGCAAGAAAGCTAAAGGCGCTTCCGACAACCTGTCTCCAACAGTCGACAGAACTAGGCTTGACGAGCCTGTATGTCCCGTTTTACCATCTGTCTTCACTACTTACCGAATTTGTCAATCATAGGGACCTGTATCACCCCCTTCCAGGCGGGTCAAGCTTGATGCATCGGAACCTGGGCCGTCCGCTCCTTCAGCCAGAGGACCCTTACCTGCAAGAGAGCCTCGCCCTGCGAGAGAAGAGGAGGAGGAGGAAGATGATGATGATGAGGATATCGGACCGGCACCTCCGCCGAGCAACGGGACGAAGCGGAAGGCAGACGGCGAGGCAGACGACGAGGACCATGACGGGGAGGACGGAGAGGATGATGATGACAGCGGGTTTGAGGATGATGGAGATGCGGAGGTGGACCGGACGCCGATCTCGCATGAGGTCGTACTCAAAGATCACACCAAAGTTAGCTCGCCGTATTCTACGGAAGGATATGTCTGATTCTTCTTCAGGTCGTCTCAGCACTAGCAGTGGATCCCTCAGGAGCGCGGATAGCTACCGGCTCACACGATTATGATACGAAGATGTGGGACTTTGGGGGGATGGATCATCGGTTGAAACCGTTCAAGAGCTGGGAGGCGAATGGGAACTATTATGTTCGCTTGACCTTGCTCGCTGGTTTCCTATGCTGACGGGAAGGTAGGTACATGATTTGGACTGGTCACCGGATGGGCAGAGATTACTGGTCATCTCTGGGAGTGTCCAGCCGAAGACATTCAATCGTGATGGAGAGGACGAGTGGATACCTTGTCCTCAGTGGGATGCTGTGCTGATGAGCCCAGGGTGGAGTTCAATAAGGGGGATGTGTACTTGCGGGATATGAAGAACACCAGGTGAGTACAGCGTGCGCCTCGCGAAAGTGCTAAAAAGTACTCAGTGGTCATACAGCGGAGATCAATGGCGGCTCGTGGCATCCGACCGATAAGACACTATTCCTGACTTGTTCCAACGACTCCACATTACGGTGAGTCCTTCTTGTTCTTGCGGACTATCGCTGAGGTAGGGCAGGATATGGGATGTGAGCAATAAGCGGAAGCAAAAGCAGGTGATCGTGGTTAAATCGAAGGAACGGGGAGCGCGGACGAGAGTGACGGCTTGTGCTTGGAGTCATGACGGCAAGCTGATTGCGGGAGGTACGTGCCATTCACCAGCGGGCTAAATCGTATAAGATGCTGACCATCGTAGCCTGCATGGACGGCACGTTACACGTATGGGACATGTCCTCAAATCTCGCCCGACCCAAGTACTCGAATGCGGCTGCACATACGAAGAATACCGAGACGACCAGTGTAGCCTTTTCTCGAGATGGATTTCGGATAGCGTCCAGAGGTGGAGACGACACGGTCAAGTGTGGGTCCCACGTATCGCCTACGATGCCGAAGCTGATGTACGTTAGTATGGGACATCAGATCCATCCGAAACCCCGTCGCTGTTGCCTCCGGTCTCGGCAATATCTACTCCGAAACCAATCTTGTCTTCTCCCCCGATGACCGATCGATCCTCACCGGCACGCCCGCACCAAAAGGAGAGAAGGGCGCGCTAGTCTTTCTCAGCTCTGATGACCTGTCCGAACAAAGGCGTGTACCCATCGCGGAAGGCACAGTCGTCCGCGTTTTCTGGCATTCGCGCATCAATCAGGTAGATACTCTTACCTGTATCAGACGCTGTGATTGACGAGCTCAGATCTTCGCTACTCTAAATACCGGCGCAGTTCACGTGCTCTACTCGCCTCACTCCTCGATCCACGGCGCCCTCCTCCCCCTCTCCAAGATGCCTCGAACCACCCCACGCGACGTAGCGTTCACAGCTACCGACCTCAAGCCCGTCATCTACACCCCCGACGCGCTACCCATGTTTGCGGATGTCAAATATGGCGAGAGCCTGCATCAGAAGCAGAAGAGGAGTAAGAAGTTCAAGCCGATGGAGCCGATGTCGGGCGCAGGGAAGGGTGGGAGATTGGGAGCGAGTGCCACGCAAGGATTCGTGCAGACTCTCTTCTCGTGAGTCCCTCTCTCAGTGGTGCGTATAGGCATGGCTGATGAGGCGTTTCAGGGAGAAGCTCAGCAAGGAGGATGTAAGCTGTCAATGCGGTTTGCTTGCTTGGGATGGTGCTGATGAGATGTCTAGCCACGGGAAGCGCTGCTCAAGTATGCGGACAAGACGGATCAGGAGAAGGAGTGATCTTTCGCATGCATCTTTCTGTGGGCCGTCCTGCAAAACCCAAGGCATTTGAATTGTCGCAGCGCGGAATCGGCCTGGAGCTGTCGGGCAGGATCGAGCTGATAGTGATGAGGAGCGGATCAGATGGCATCAACAGACGGCATTTCATGACGCAATCAGTCGCACCACAACCAAGCGGAAGCAGGAAGACCAAGAAATCCAGTTGAAGCTGTTTATCCTCATCAGAGCAACGGCAGAGAAGCCATGTCCCTGGACCATCCTTGTGATGCGGACGCGAGCTGACGATCATGAGACCCGTGATGCATGCTGGTTTGTGTATGTCTCCATGATTTGTTTTCGTCAAACTCCTCCGCATGACTAGTCCACCCTGATCGACCCGTACAGCCGCCGGATCGCAAAGTACGTCGCGACGTACCCTATCGATCCGCCAACCAGGAAGTCGAGCAGCGAGAATAGGAAGCTATCCCACGTCAGCTCGCTGTTTCAAAGTTTGGTAAAAAGGAGTTGAGGGACTCACAGGTAGCCAAAGTAGAGGACGACGCTCGTGAGACTATCCAAACTCAACCTGCTCGCCCAATACCACATCCCATACGCGAAGAGCCAGAACGCGCTGCCTCCGCCAATGAGGAACGCTCGCCATTGCCATCGATATTCCTCGGCGCAGAGGATGAAGTAAATGAACAATACCGTCACGGTCGCGGTGGTGAGAGCTACGACTGCGAAAGTGAGGAAGAGGAAACCGAAGGCGTAGTATGCTCGATTCCCGAACAACGAGGAGAGTACGAAGTATAGTTCGACGAACGCTGCGCCGAAAGGGAGGATACCGCCCAGGATGGCAGATTGGTAGGTCTTGAGGTACCATGGTTTGGGTGGGATCTGGCGGGGGATGGGGTGTGTTCGGACGGGCTGGGTGAAAGCGCCATGTTTCATCCCGTAGAAGTATCCTGCGACTGAGAGTGGGACGGAGATTAGGAACCAGAGGAGGAGGATGGCGAGGATGGTGCCAAATGGGACTGCACCGGAGGCGGAGGCGCCGATGAGGAAGAGGTTGAGGAGACCAATGAGGGAGAAGATGACAATTGGGAAGAGGACGGCGGTGAGCACGAGATTGGGCTTCCATTGGTCCCCTCCGAGAGTGGCGTATGTCCGAGCCGAGGTGTAGCCGGATACACAGCCGAAGAGTGTCCAGCAGATCAGGAGGACTGTGGCGAGAGAACCGCGATTCGACGGTGATAGGAAGCCGAAGAGCGCGAACAGGAGGGTAACGCAACACATGATGACCAGATGAGCGCCATTCCCCACGCACACGGAGAGGAGCATGGGTCGTGGTGGCATTCTGAAGACTTCGCCGTGGACAAGCTTCCATCCGTAATCTTCCTGCACCTCCTCGGACAGATCGATGGCGTTGTATCGCGAGATATCCTTGGTGATGGTACGGTAGAGGATCATAGCGACCATGAAGACGAGGAAAGCGACGATGATGAGACTGTTGATGAGGGAGAACCAGTGGATCTTCGGATCAAAGACATGGAGGTACATGTCCCATCGTAAGCCCCAAGGAATCTCACTCTCCTGGAACGAGACCGAGTAGGTATAGTAAAACTCGTTGTCGGTCGCTTCGGACAAGTGATATTGCTGGAGCGTGAAGCAGTCTGGTGCCGACTCGCCAGCGATCATTGAGTTCTCCGACCGAGGGTTGACCAGCACGCCGACCACTCGGAAGTGATGGGCATCTCGAGCATGATACTGAATGACAATGTCGTAGTGGTTGTTCAATGCCGGCCTATCCGGTGCCGTCTCGTCGTCGCCCAGATCAAACCCCTCGGCATCCAAGAAGATCTCCCCTGTCTTACTATCCCTCTTCATCTCGCTACTCGGCAACCCATCAATGATGAAATTCAACCCGTAATCCTCCTTTATCCGATCGTTAATGAACGTCGCATCCTCTCTCGGTACCCGACTCCGACACAATGTTTGGCATGTCGAATTTTCCATCATGTGGATCTCATATGGACTACTGAGGATCCGATCACCGAAGAGGATGGATCCGAGTGACTCAGGCTGTTTGACGGGTCCGCCTTCGGGTTGACAGAAGTGGAAGCGGTCGTCATAATAGTCGTGGGAGATGAGGGAGCGCAGTTTGGAATCGAGCTTGGGTGTGAGAGTGTTGACGAAGACATCGATGCGTTCGCCAGAGATGTAGTCTCGAGGTGCTGTGCCGGGGAGGTAGAAGGCGGAGGAGGAGGCGGCGAGAACGAGAAGCGCGAGAGTGGTACAGAGAAAGTGCATGTTGGGAGCGGACGGCTCAGGTCCAGTAAGTCCGAGGCGACTGTTCAAGAGACGAACTCAGTCTCGGCCTCCTGGTGGAAGGAGAGCCGACTGGAAAAAGCTTCGAGATTGGTCTACCGATAAGAAGTGACGAGGGATGAGGTCCCAATGAGCGGTTTTCGAGCTCTCTTCACACAGTTCGCTTGGACAGGTTCAGACCGAGACGCCTCCTCGATTGCCAGCTACCATTCCGCGAGCCTAACTCCGAGAGATGACTGGACTTCAAAATATTAAAACCATCTCTGAAAAAGTCAGTAGGATTTCAGTCGGTCGTTCCCATCCTCTTTTCATCTTTGGTCGCCTTTTCTGATTGTCCGGCAGTTTCAGAGGTAGCGAGCAGTGATCCGTAGTCATGCCACCCCGCCGCTCGGCTGCACCCGCCTCTCTACCTACCCCGGCCAGCTCCACCAAGAATGGGTCAGCAAATTCGACACCCGCTGGATCCGCTTCAAGGTCATTGGGTCGCCCTGCACGAGGGGGTATCGTGACTCCCTCCAGCTTGACGGATGGAGATGAGGAAGAGGAGGCCAAGGCTGAAGAGGGAGAAGATGAGGAGCCTGTCGTGACGGTGACGGTCACCAGGGGGAAGAAGAGGAAAGGTGCGTCTCTGCTCTCTTTTTCAGCAATGCCATGAGCTCGAATATGACTGAATCGAGCCTCACTAATCCTCATTGAATCCACAGCTCCATCCCAAACCGAGTCCCTCTTCTCCTCTTCCCCAGCCCCTTCATCCAGCGCCACCAGCCGTTCTACCAAACGCTACACCCTGGAATCGGTCACCATTTCGTCCCGTCGCTCGAAGCTTTCTACAGAGAAGACGACTAGCGCGGATAATCTGACTCTGGGTTCTCCGGCGAGCAAGAAAGTCCAACGGAGTAGCAGTGCTGTGAGGAAGAGCGATCCAGTAAAGGATGAAGAGGTGAGTTGAATCTTGCGCCATTCCTCGAGAGCAGTCAGGGCCTTCGAGTTGACTTGAGATCTCAGGACCTGGACGAGCTCGACCTCATCGCTGCACCTCCACCCAAAACACGGGGCAAAGGCAAAAACGCTTCGACCCAAGGTCAGCCATTCAATATCGGCAAATTCTCTGCAGTCTCCAAATCCAACCTCTCCGACCTGGCGCTCTCCGATGACGAGGATGTTGAGCAAGCTCGTCAGGCTCATGCTGTCAAGGGCAAGCGGAAATTGACGCCTTCTCCTTCGGAAGACGAGGCTTTTGCGATGGATAGCGAGGAGGAAGAAATCCAGCTGGATAAAGCTATTCGAGCATCAAAAGGAAGTGCGCAGTCGAGGTGGAAGGAGAAGGTCAAGGGGAAAGCTGGTGGCGGAAAGACCGTGAAGCCTCAGCCGGCCAAGAAAGGCAACGGACGGGCTCTGAGGGTGGCAGTCGCTCGAGCTGCCGATAGTACGTGTTCCGCGATCAGCGCTTCCACCAGACTGATGGCTTTGACAGAGCGAGCCCGAGCGGAGCGCGGTGCAGCCACACCGTCTTCCCTGGATTCGCCTAAAGAACCTACTCCATCTTCCAATGACGGCGAGTCCGAATTCGAGGGCTCCCAGCTCACCGAGTCCGAGTTATCTTCCCTTTCAGCGGAATCAGAAGCGTCCGAGTCTTCCGGATCGGACAGGAGCATCCCGATCCGCCATGCTGCGCGAAAGCGCAAGTTCCAGGGCAAGGGGAAGGGCCGTCGATTGGACGGCGGACTTGTCGATGAAGATGGGGTTGACCTGTCTAAGATGTCTGAGGAAGAGAGGACGACGACGATTGAGACGATGAGAGCGAAGAAGCGAGAGGAGCGAAAAGCTTGGGAGGAGGCACGGGCGCCGTTGAAAAAGAAGCAAGAGGCGCTGCAGAAGGAGCTGGGGAGGAAGTTGACGAATGGGGAGAGAAATTTCATCGCGCTGTCCTTCGTGAGTGTCATTCGTCGCCGTTGGACTGGTGATACACCTTAATGGTGCTAATGCTGTTTCAATGCAGCACCACAAAGAGCTCGAAAACGTCTGGGGTGATTTGAGGGACAAGGTCATCCCCATCAAGCCTGTTGCGATGGACGCGCATCCATCCCTCAAGCTCACACTCCTGCCATTCCAAAAAGAGAGTCTGTACTGGATGAAGAAGCAGGAAGAGGGAGAATGGAAAGGAGGGATGCTTGCGGATGAGATGGGCATGGGGAAGACGTGAGTCCCTAACAGGTCGAGCGAGCTGATTTTGCTCAGTATCCAAGCCATCGCACTATTCCTCTCCGAACCGCGGAGAAAAGCAAACTTGGTGGTCGCTCCAGTCGTCGCGCTCATGCAGTGGAAGCATGAGATCGAAACACATGCGGAGGGATTCCAGGTGTGTCTCTGGCATGGACAGGGACGTATGAAGGCGGAGCAGCTGAAGAAGTATGATGTGGTGCGTTAAGTCTGCTGTACGGGAACTCTCTTGCTAACAATGTGCGTCTCAGGTGCTCGTCTCGTATGGTACCCTCGAGGCATCATTCCGGCGCCAGCAAAGGGGCTTCAAGAGGGGCAACATGCTCATCAAGGAGAAGTCACCGATGCACGAGTTCGAGTGGCATCGGTGCGCCTCTCCATTCCCCGTCATATTCGAGCTGAGACCACGCAGAGTGGTTCTGGATGAAGCGCATAACATCAAAGAACGGACCACGAACGCTGCGAAAGCCGCATTCGCTCTGTCTGCCAAGTATCGTTGGTGTCTTTCTGGGACACCGCTGCAGAATAGGGTGGGAGAGCTGTACTCGCTCGTCCGTTTCCTCGGTGCCGATCCGTTCAGGTTAGTCGAGCTTGATGGAGATAGAAATCTTCGGCTGATTTGCGGGCATCAGTCATTACTTCTGCAAGAAGTGCGATTGCAAGAGCTTGCATTGGCAATTCTCAGATCGACGACATTGCAACCAATGTAAGCACAAGCCGATGGACCATGTCTGCTTCTGGAATACCGAAGTCAGTCTCATACATTGGTCGCCTCCACGGTCTGCTGACGTCAGACAGATCCTGACACCCATTGCTCGATATGGCATCGAGGAAGGCGGTCCGGGTCACACAGCTTTCAAGAAGCTCAAGGTGCTACTTGACAGGATGATGCTGAGGTGAGCTTTGCTCTATCGCAACTGGTTCGCAGCTGGTGGCTGACGGGTGCAGACGAACCAAGCTTGAGCGCGCCGATGATCTCGGCCTACCCCCTCGAACCATCATCGTCCGCCGGGACTTTTTTTCGCCGGAGGAGAAGGAGCTTTACATGTCCCTCTTCACCGGCGCAAAGAGGACATTCGCAACATACATCGATCAGGGAACGGTGTTGAACAGTGCGTGTTTCTTCTTGACGAATGTCTATCAGAACTAAGGCTCTTTGTTTTCTAGATTACTCCAACATCTTCTCCCTCATCACTCGAAGTAAGTGTTCATGATCAGGCTGGAACGATGTCTCGATCCTGACGCATCCGCAGTGCGTCAGATGGCGTGCCACCCTGACTTGGTCCTGCGCTCGAAGACGAGTAAGGTCTTCAAGGACATAGCCGAAGGAACAGTCTGTCGGCTTTGTAATGATACGGTGCGCCTTCCGCGTCACTTTTCCGCGAATCGGGAGCTGATTGTACCGTGCAGGCTGAGGAAGCGATCGTCTCTGCTTGCAAGCACGTCTTCGATCGGGAATGCATTAGGCAGTACCTCGAGGTTCAGCAGCTTCGTGGTCACCGGGTGATTTCATTCACACCGAGATGATCTGCGGATTGCTCACGTTAGCCCAAGCCCGAATGCCCGGTATGCCATATCGAGATCTCGATTGACCTGGAGGCCGAGGCGATCGATCTGGAGGAGAGTACCAAGAGGGCTCGTCAGGGTATCTTGAGTCGGCTGAACCTCGACGTACGTGACTATCCGGCCTTGAACGAGAGCGATAGGCTTATAAGTTTTAGAATTGGAGATCCTCGTCGAAGCTCGAGGCTCTAGTAGAGGAGCTAGAGAAATTGAGGAACCAAGATTGCACAATCAAATCACTTGTCTTGTTCGTAGCCTTTTCTCGTCTTTGTCGCAAGCTGACATTCTTGCAGCTCACAATTTGTCTCCTTCCTCGATCTCATCGCATTCCGACTCCAGCGTGCTGGCTTTAATGTGGGTCATACACCTCCAGGAGATGCGAAGCTGACATTGTGCCTAGATTTGTAGATTGGAGGGTGGAATGACACCGCAACAACGAGATGCAACGATTCAGCATTTCAGTGAGAGCTTCGTTTCCTCTGTGAACCAGGCCGACAGAAGCAGTGAATAACACAGGTGTTTCCGTCTTCCTGATCTCGCTCAAAGCTGGAGGCGTGGCACTGGTATGTTGCAACGCTATGGTGCAGCATCTTCTGCTGAGGCCAAGCAGAACCTCACCGAAGCGTCGAGAGTCTTCATGATGGATTCCTGGGTATGTTTTGGCGTGTCAAAGTAGAGCTCGACTGATGAAGTGCAGTGGAACCCGTCGGTCGAATACCAAGCCATGGACCGTATCCACCGTCTCGGCCAACACCGACCGGTCACGGTCATCAAGATTGTCATCGAAGACTCCATCGAAGATCAGGTATGTCGCGTTTCGTTTCGTTTCGACATCGCCGATTGACGGGTAAATTCAGATTGTTCAGCTGCAACACAAGAAGCTTGCGATGACGGAGGCCGCGCTTTCCCAAGATCCGGATGCTGCTCTGGGGAAGTTGACAGTGGAGGATGTGAGTGTTCCTCTCCACATATGACGGGTTCTGACCCAGCTCAGCTTGGCTTTCTCTTCAAGATGTAGATACTAGAGGCGAGTTGTAATTTCGGGAACGGGGAGGCTTCTGCGTGGTCTGCTCATAAATCCATACAATCGATTCAAAAGGCCCAAGCGGTCAGCATATTCGTAATGACTCGGTCTGTCTATGCGGGCCATCATATACAGTCAATACCTGAGGACATCCTGAAACACTCATGACGTTCTGCAGCTCCAACAGTGTCAAGAAAAGAGCAGCTGAGCAAAACGCCACGAGTGACCTGAAACGCGAGGGATTCGCGCCGCACTTCAGCTTGGGCCCCAGATTGGCCTTTCCCAGTCGGCAAGAGAAGTTTACCTATTCGTATTGTTCGCTCCAAAGGCACTTGCGGCGGGCCTGTCCCTGATAGTCGACAGGGTATGCTTTGATCAGGTCAGGACCCCTTAAAACTCAATCTAGGTGGACGCTCATCGCCGACGCCCTTTCAAGACGCTACACATTCCTCCGTACCGTCTTCTCGCGGTTCGCTCCGCATGGCGAGATCGTTCATACTTCATATCTATCATTGGTAACCTGACACTCGAGCGACATCGCTGCTCACAGCGGGTGAGTCTTTCGAGCTCTTCGCTGCTCCTGAGATAGCGGACCAGCTTACCATCCGTACTGCTTCTGGATTCTTGCTGACCCCCCCAGTCCAGTTGATACACCTCGTCACCCACCAGCTATCTTCAACCTCCGTGGCCGACGTCACCCTCACTCAATCCCACCATTCCACCCGCCGCTCCCCTTCCCTCGTGATACCCCTACCTGAAGTCCACTATGCCCGACCCCAAAGAGAGC
>JAABUH010004800.1_pt1 | contig 10815 bp, 6 predicted proteins | sample 5559121 | NCBI WGS metagenome assembly JAABUH01 (sample SAMN10711871, study PRJNA513364) | rock metagenome | isolation source: Antarctica rocks | place: Antarctica: Victoria Land, Battleship Promontory nord | collected 2015-12-28 | reverse complement strand
GCTACACCGCCCGCGAAATCGTGTTCACAATACCCTACCCCACGCATCTCCAAATCATGCTTCCGGATGGCTTATCTAAATGAGATTGCCCAAGACGACTCTGCCTGCGTCGTCTTGTATTACCGCGTTCCTAGATCGTCTCACAAGTCATCTCTCCCAAATCGCCTGCTCAAGCTACCTTTATCCAAAACAGCACTCGCAAGTCGCCTATGAAGTCGCTTGCTCAAACAGCATTCATCAAGCGCCACTTCTCAGCCGGTATCCTCAGATCAGTCTCCACGTCATCTGTTGAATTGTTCGAATAGCAGTCACAAATCGCCTGCTCAAAGCGACCATAGGCTTGCAACCCCAAGTCGCCTCCTGAAATCGAAATCTTCAGACGCACTTCCGAAACGCATTCCTCAATCTCAACTGGCACACCCGATTTGGATATCTGATGGCATTCTAAAATCTCAGAACGATTGACAATTGCTATTCCTGAGGTCCATTGAGAATGGCAGACCTTCACCGACGCTTGGAAACACTTCACAAAACTATCTGCATCAAGCAAGCTCCACAAGAGCTGTTCTTGCAGGTACGTTTCACCGTATTGGTACGATAAACATGGTTCATCCTGATATCTTTCCAGATATGCCTTATGCAGAATAACAGAAGAAACATGGCCTCAAAGCCCGCTACATCCAGCACGCTCTACCAAACACGGCACACCAAACACGTTTCCGGCGTATCTCTGTTGGAATTCAGCCTTATGCTACCAACTATTCCAGGTTTTATGGGTGGATTGCCTAATGCGGTTTAGCGTCTTGGCATCCCCCTGACACTTCTCTTTCTTCTCCATGTAACCAACTCAATCAATCAATTCCACACCTATGAGACCTCAACTTCTCCTCGTATTTCAACAATCTCACGGAGAACGCTGCTGTGCAAAGGACTTTGTACTTACCAACCTACCAAGATAACTGCTCTGAGGGATACACACCAAGTAAACCTCGCCGAGAATATGATACCACAATGCGGCTTCAAGGACGCTGTCTTCAAAATTAACGACACTCTACAATTACATTTCACCAAGCACAGCACAAACCTCACTGTACCGATAACGCACGCTGCTCGCCGTCATGGTGCTGTTACATGCGAACTCTACAACAAACACACTTTATGGAAAACTGCGCATGAAGAGCAGCTTCAGATACACTTCAACAAGCACGGCCCTCCAGATACGACTCAGCAATCATGGTCCTTGCTCCAGATAGCCATTTTACATCAGCAAACCGCCATCTAAATATCATGCACCACAGACACTCGCTAGACATGGCTTTGAGTACCCGTCATATTGCTTTGATGAATCCGCTACAGAAACTACATAACCGACTCTTGATACAGAAAGCTTGATGTGTACTGGATCCACTGGATCCGACATCATTAACAGGGAGAAATTTTGCTACAAATTCAACGAAACATGCATTGTGCGTTCATATGCAAGAGTCCCGTTCCAGAAATTGCATTAGAATCATTTGTCTACCCACTACTATTAGAATTTGCCTGTGTCCCATGACAATTGAGCACCCAGCCAACGCTTTTGATGGTTGAAACGGTTCAGTCCGAAGGCCCAACCGGTTCATTCTGGTGGTCCAAACCTTGAACCAGTTGATTTAAAACCTGGATTGGTTCAACTAATAGTTGAACCAGTTGGTTGGTGGTCCGAGCGTTCTCATTAGTCAAAAATTGCTAAGACTCGCCAAGACTTATGTTTCTCTGTTGCTCTATCCCTTAGGGGTCGACGACGACGTCAGCATAACACCTATAATATCGTAAACCACCTTCGGAAGACCTTAAAGTAGGTATCTCGTAGCCCACGTAGTAATAGAGAAAAAAAGTAGAGCGTTAGTAGAGCATTAAGGGTCTGAGCATTGGATTTCCGAAAAGTAGTAAATATTATTGAATTCGGTTTTTTCGCCGTAGGGCTGGGTAACTGAGAGCCGCTAAGCCTATTTAGTTAGGGTATCCGGATTTTGCTACTTTTCTATATAGGGCTTAAGCCTATAGGGCTGCGCTAAACCTATTTTGTTAGGATCTATAAACCGTTCTAACTAATAGTCTAACTAGTTAGTTATTGCCTTAGTACCTTAGACGTGCTAGCTAGCCCTATCGGGCTAGCTACTAAGGTAGCTAACTTAATACCTTATCTATAGCACGTCTAAGCGCAGAACTCTAGATTATAGTTAGATAATTACTAACTTTTTTTATAATAAGATTTCGAAGTCGAGAAACCACTACTTAATAATCGAAATTCTTCGATTTTTCGACGCTCGGGGCTAGGGAATTAATACTCCTACTTAATTAAGACTTTTCCGCCCGAAATTTCGTACGCGTAGTAGGTTTATAACGCGTAAAGTAAATTTACGACCGAAACGTTATTTTTATTAACGGGTTTCGCGATTTCTATAGTAAAAAAATTAGAAACCCCTATACGAACTTTTTTATAACTACGAATTCTCTAAAATTACTAATAGAAACCCCCGGTAAAATCGAGAGATCTCGCGCTAAGAATAATCTTTAGGAGTAAGGCTATCGTAGAAAAAAAAGTCGAAAAAATACGTCGGTAGTTAAGGTATTTCTAGTAAAAATACGCGGTTTTATACTTAGACGTGCTGCGCACTAACCGTTAGGTAAGTAGAAAGCCACTTGTGGCTTAGCACGTCTAAGGTCCTGAGGCAAGTTAGTTGAAATCCCAAACCAGCTGCTTAGTCATCCAAACCAACTGGTCCAAACCGATAGTTGGTGGTCGACTGGTCCACCATCAAAAGCGTTGCAGAAGGCTCTTGGATTTCGTAAGGAAGCCCGGAAGTAAAGTATAACGTTGATTCCGTGCACAGTTGCCATCCGTTATCAGCGAAAGCGATTTGAGGGCGGTTTGCTTCTTCGCAAGATACCCTCCACTGCTGAAGAGCTCTCTAGGCGGACAAATGCCTAGATTCCAGCTGAGGCTTTCCAAGGCATTATCTTTCAGATTTCCAAATACCGGCATGAGCCGGAATGATCGATGCCACCAGACCGGATTTCCTCCTTGAAGAACATGGGGACAGCGTTGGAAGTATGCAGCAGCCCGGGCCTCAAACAATGTATCCAACTGCACATGTCTCACGGGCTTCAAGAAATGTAGTGGTGCCCTATTTTGCAGGTCGAGGTGTACTCTCCTGCTCATGGGAGAGCTGAGCATGAAGTCGAAGTCATTGCTCATACTGAAGGTAAGTTTGTTGAATAGCACCTTCAATGCGAGTTTGCGAAAACCTTTCGAAACGCAGCTGAGCGCCTTTAGGTCATAAGCGTCTGCCTGCCCGATGATGGCTTCGTGTATCTCATTAGGTAGAGCGCCGACGCGGCGTAAGTCCAATATGGGATGCATTATAGGATGGAGGAAACGGAAGTGGGCCAAGGGCCTACCTCGTAAGGGTGATCTTGCGATCTGAACGTGTCTTTGGTATGGCTAAAGACGAGAACGTAAGCGATTATGTAGCCTTTATAGCAGAACTTCGTAGGCATAAAATCCATTCTCTGTTATTGAGAGGGTAGAACGCGAGTTTATGCTTGATGATGCGCTAAGATCGACAACACACAACACATTAGTGATGTCTCTGCTTCACACATCAATTCGATCTAAACATTTGCAGTGTCATTGTATTGAGACAGGGGATGGCAAGACCAATGATGGATTATGCATGTATTACATTTGCGATCTAGTCGGGGAAGATGGCTTAGCGTTGACAACTACTCAATAACACCATGGATGGGGAGGAACCTCGTAAGATTTATCGACGCATTTCGAGCGTGGAATAGATCCCGACTCCACCGTGCATACAATGCTTCCTATAATGCCAGCATCTGTATTTTTAGTGATCCAAGATCAAGTTCACAGCGGCTACACAAATATTGTAGAGCTAGGGTCATCTTTCATACAACACTTGGAGTGTTTGAAGCACCGTTATTAACAGCTAGGCTCGTCAGCCAGCGTAGAAAAAGCTGATCAACTCAGCATATGTGAAGTGTTGACCGACTGTGAATACTGAACGTGTTCCTTTCACTTGGCGAGGTGCAAAGTCGACCTGCAGCCGATACAGCTCCGCAGTATCTTCATAGAACAAAGGACCATTCTTTAAGAACGCTGCCCCTCAAAGAAATCCGCGTTCCTGCAGACACACGACCTTCTTAGGCCTAGGAGTGTTGATCCGCTAGCGCGTTTCAAGCGAACGGCCACGGATAACATCAAAGCTCGCTCCTGTTGGCTTTCTCTTCTTTTCTTCACTGGAGAATTTGACTTGCTACCCTTTGCAGCCTATGCCTCAGTCCTATTCTTCCTGCTAAACTCTTGCCAGCGGTTCACTGCTGACTATCGATCAGTGCTCTCTTACGCTTCGGGCTTTGCCTGTTGCCGTTTTCTCAATCCACAATGCCTCCTAAAAAGAGATCCTCCGGACTTCCTAAAGACCATCCAGCGCTTGGGGCTTTGCCTCTCGCCGCATCCGCTTCAACATTTCCTCAAGGAAATCCCACCGGTTCATCAGAATCCTTGGGAACGCGAAACTTCCTTCAAGGCTCAGAGCCATCACCAAAAGGCTCTGAAGCAGAACAGCCAAATCAACCGGGGGAGGAGAGTCAACAGTCCTCTCTGGATTCCACAGAACTTTCCTCCCGTGATAAAATTACCTCTCCTACCAGCACACGCAAAGCTGCTGGGCGGTCAGCTGACCATTTAGGCGGCCTACAAGTACCATCGGAGGCATCCGAGCCAGCGAGACCAAAGCTCGCTGCAGAAGATGATGAAAGTGAGCAGCCAATCCAGCAAGACACTAGCATGGATAGGGGCGACAACAATCCTAAACCGGGACTCGGCAGCGACAAAGGCAATAAGCCCGCGGCGTTACAGGGGCATGACATGGACCTTGAAGGCCTGAGCCGTGCTTTACCACAAGCTCCTTCAGCCCAACCACAGGACAAAGCTGCTGAAATGAGGGCAGCAATGAAACAGTTCTTCGCGAAAAAGAAAGCAGATAGCGAAGCAAGCAAACACCCTTGGGAGACAAGTCCAGACTTCGCCGCCAGAGACACAACTCGAAAGAAAACCTTAGTGGCGACTCAGAAAGGTGTAAACCAGCCAACTGGGCCGGCGTGGTCATGGTACGCACAGGCTGCAGCTGGTTCTAGTAAAGGCAAACTTTTTGACAGCATAAACTCACCTCAGCCGACGACGGAGGCTCCAATCAAGGTTCATTCGGCCGCTTCACCAGTCAAGCGTGTCAACGCACCCTCACGACCAAGTAGGCACCCTGAGGTTCCCTATAAGGAGCTTCTGAATTATGGTGTGGCTAGTGGGAAGAAGATCAAAGTCGCGGTTTGTGTCTCTGAAAAATCCTCAGACAAACCTGACCACATTTTCGGCAATCCTTTCTCGGCCACCAAAGGTATGGTGGTCTATTTTCAACCAGATGGTGGAAGGTATGGTGATCCATCGATTACGCTAAAAGTCAGGATCAATAAGCAACACAGGGACGAGGACCTTTCGTCCTACGCTCTAGATACGAGTTCCGCCTCCATCTCGTGGTACCCAGGTGTGCAGTATGGCGGATACCGAAACATGGAAAAATTGGAGATCAGGACGGCGTTGGAGGACTCCGACGAGGCTGTTACGCTTCCCTCTGCGATCAAGAAACTTTGTCCATGGGACAAACAAACTTTACTAGCAAAGATCGTAGCTGTGTCGTTCCATAGTTGGTCCCACATCGAAAACCACCGGTACGAGCCTGAATGGGGGGCAGGTCTTTCCAAGGAAACAGAACAGGGCCTTCATGATCTGTTCAGGATACAACGCGAACGCACAATCACTCTGTGGTTCGTAAACCCTGTCAAGGATAACGACGTGGTCAAGAGGAATCTCTTGAGACCTATCCAGTCTGCAGTCGAGATGTGTCGAGAGCCTTTCGCACAGTACTACAGCGACGATTTCGTCCTTGACACTGACCTAGATGCTTACCCTACAATCGAGGAAACTGGAGACGGGATGTATAAGAAAGCAGCAAGCCCTGGCGACAAACGAAATCGTGGAATGGTGGCGACGCCAGATTACGACGTCCTACCGTTGAAGCACTATTGGAAAACGTTACAGGAATTTGACATCTACGGGACAATGCATGTCGTCCGGAATAGACAGCACCTTAAGGCCCAATGCGCTTCCATTGGGCGCATCGGATCGCTCGCGCCCCTACAGAACTTTAGTGACACCGAGCTCGAACCAAAGCACTTATCGGACCTTGAAACAGAGCGACGACATTTGAAGCATGATCTTGTCGAGACAAATGCAGTGCACCATATGGCAGATGCAAATTACGAGCGAGAATCTCTCTCACTTATTCGAAATGCCATCATTTCAGACCCGGACGAGACAGTGTTGGAGCAAATCGACTTGACAGAGGGCAATGGTACGGATGACGAGAAGGCAGCGAACAGGAGAACTTACGAGGACTTCATTATGCCTCACCTGTCGAACGAGAATTTACCCCGGAATGAGGTATTGCACTCGGTTCAAAACCTTAAGAACAAAATTGTCTTAGTCGTTGGCGGTCCTGGGACCCTTAAGACCGCTACAATCGCTATAATGATATGCGGCTTGATAATATCTGGACAGAGGATTCTCTTCGTGGCCGCATCTAATGCTGCCGTAGACAGCACTGCTGCGGTGGTTCAGTCAATGTTACCGGCAGGAAAAACGGTTGTGCTAATAGGGACGACCTACAATATGAGTGAGAATAGTTGGGCCGTCCAGGAGGCGGACTCAGTCTTTACTACCTGCGTCACCTCCGGATGCGGTCAGCTACCTAAACACTTTGATCCAGATATCGTCTGCGTCGATGAGTTGGATCAACTCACTGTGCCCACTTTCTGCGTACCTTTGACGGCGTATAAAACCTGGAAAGGACTGCTTCTGTTTGGAGACACGATACAGCTGAAACCTAAGGTAGCCTCCAGTGGTATGAACGAGTTCGTTGAGAATTCTAAGCTATCGCCCATGGATTTGTTAATGTCGAAAGGATTTTCCCATATAAGACTGAAGGTTCAATATCGGTCAGACCCCGAGATCTCTAAATTTCCATCCGTGCAATTTTACGGGGAGGGAGAGCTGGTCAGTCATCCGTCAACGAATGCAGACAGCATTACTAAGCAGATACTTCGTGCTGTCTCCGTGAACTATTACGGCATCAAGAAAGACCAGGGCGGAAGCACTTATTTCTTCGTGGACGTTCCATACGGTGCTTCTCGGACTGAGCAGAACGGATCCTCGCAGCACAATCATGCCAACGCAGGCGCGATATCCGACTGTATCCGCGATCTTCTCATAGAAGGCGTTCGGGGTGACCAAATCAGTATCCTCGCTCTTTACAAGGGCCAGACTTTAACTCTGCAGAACAAGATACACTATGCATTGGGTCCAGAGGCTGAGCAAGGGCACCGAGACTGGGTTGCGGAGGTGAAGAAGGTCACGATAGGCACGGTAGATTCGTTCCGCGGTAGGGAGTCCGACATCATCCTTGTCGACACTGTCACGGCGACTGATCAATACTATGCTCTCAAAATGCGCAATCTCAACGTCTGCGCCACTATTTCGGGACACGTCAAAGAGGCCAGCCGACTCAATCTGGCTTTGACAAGGGCCAAGTATGGATGCATCGTTTTCGGACAAGCAGCTGCACTTCTGGCCGCCGCCAACAAACGCTCGAAGATCTCCAATTCGATCAGTCTTATGATGGCTGACGCTTTCGACCGCCAACTAGTCTCCATTGACGTGGTGAACCAGGACCCTCAAGCAACCCAAAACCGTTCGGTAAACAAGGACAAAGAGGAGGCCAAGAACACCAACGGGATCTGGTGGCGCTTCGCGAAAGAGGCTACCGAGAATGCACAAGATATTCTCGGCCACGGGGAAGTCATAAGAGCACCAACTATTCACACCCCAGAAGGGGAGACCACCCATCTCATCAGCCTCCATCGCAACCCGGGACGGTGAACGAGGTGTCTTGTCTCTTCGATATTTCCAGCAACTACGAGAAATTCGCGACGCAGTCAGATAAAGGTGATGAATACAGACAATTTAGCGAATCCTTCCACGGGCGTCAACGCGGGCAAGGCGCAGTGTTCGAAAAGTGAACGGATAACGACTGTCGAGTCAATAGGTTTGTGAGTGTTGGATAGCCGGCGGTGGGTGGGTACGGTGAAGAGGAAAGGAATTGGAATGAACCTGTACGAGCTGCTGGAGAGATACGCTTTGTTGCAAGGTCAAGGCAAACACAAGATCAAATTTTACTCTATAGACGACAGCATTTCTCGATGCCATTGGATCACCCTTGATGATCGACCTCAATGGATAGCAGAAGAATTAATGTAATCGGAATCCTCCTTTGAGCAGCCGTTGGCACTTATGAGTTTCCACCGATCGCATCAGATGATTGAAATCTGGAACCATTTGCCCTCTCATCGTAGTCGAGCGATATTTGTGGCGTTCTTGTGAGGCAAACAGGGAGCCGCGAAGAAAGAAGAAACGCGCGCCAAGGGAAATGAGGACCCACTATTATCACTAGCGTGTTTTAGGCGAGCGGCCACGGATACTAAACACCAACTCCCACCTGTGTTCTTCCTCTTTTCTTCTTCGTCGCATGAGAATATGACGAAACACCTGTAGTGGTTCTGCTGCTCAGGTCGTCAAATATATATATATATATTTACATTCTCGCCATCGGCTCACCGACGGCATCGACCCGTGGGGCTCCTTAGGGAGTCTTACGTCCGGCGCTGTGGGTCGATGACCCCGGCGGCCTTTCTCAACCAATCTTATTTGAATATCCTCCCAGGGGGACAATCCTGGCCGGTGAGATCTTCTGCTCCGGCGGAAGATCCTTATCACCGAACCGGCGCTGTGGGTCGACGACCTCGGCCGCTTCTCTCTCAATCTCTTTCTTTTTAAGAGCATCCTTCCGGGGGGACAATCCTGGACGGTGAGATCTTCTGCTACGGTGGAAGATCCCTACCAACAAACCGGCGCTGTGGGTCGATGACCCCGGCCGCCTTTGTTAAATCAATCTTCTTTTTTTAAAGAACATCCTTCCGGGGGGACAATCCTGGACGATGCGTCCTCCTACATTTGTGGGATGCTCGCATCACAACCGGCGAGGAGGATCGAAGATCCCCTCTGCTTTCCCTAACACTTACCTCCACACAAAATAATAATGTGGAAACCTCTTCTAGAGGCAACTTTAGAAAAGGTGGCCTCCTGCTCTTGTGAGAGGTCTATACTAACCTCGGCGAGGAGGATCGAAGATCCCCTCTGTCTTTCCAAAAAAAAAAAAAAACCCCCATTTTCACGGCACTAGGTCCAGGTGCCCCCAGAATGTGATCGGCAGGTTACCATTTTGGATGACGACCAAGATACCCTTGAGGCAGTGACAGCTGATTTGAACAACCTGCGCACAAGGGATGATCTTACTGAGAGACAGCAGAACAAGGTCGACCAGCTTCTTACAGCCATCGCTACCCTTTTGCCCGACAAAGAAGTCGCGCACCTGACGTAAGTGACTGAAGCAGCAACTGCAGTCATGTTATCACCTTCAAAACCACATGGTTGGTCGCAACTGGCTGAGTTGGGTTTGGTCGAAGATCCATATCCTGCTGAGATGGCAAATCTTACGTCAAAGAAGGCTGGTCCACCAGGAGGTACCCTTGACGCAGATGATCTTGCAAAGACTTTTATTGGAGCGGGGAGCGTCGATGATGCCACAAGGATACCAAATGTCTTCCCCTCATGGCCTACATGGAATCCTTGAGGAACCGGATTCATTCCGCCCACTTGAGCATGGAGGCTTCAGCTAGTTCCTTGTCGCACACATCGTGGGGAAAAATGACGAAACTTGACACGCTCTGATCAGTGATGACGGCGAGCCTGTAGCTTCATGGCCAGTCGATACCAATCAGGAATCTTGAGACCTGAAGAAGGCTTTCCTGGTAGGCTTTCCCCTAACCCTCGGAAGATCAACGCATTTTTCGGCGACATCGTCTTGTATTCAGAACTCTCCGTCGCGTCGCCTTAAGCATGCGTGGCAGCTCCAAAACCACGGCAGACAAAGAATACAAAAGTCTTCGTCGACGCAGTCGAAGAGGGCAAGTATGGCTCGCTGTAGACCCATCCCAACGGAGACGGCAAATGCATGTATAAGCACAGCGTTCCGCCCGGCTTCGCCCTCAAACCGAAAGAAAAGCGCGTGGCTGAGAAAGCGCTGATGAATGATCACCTCTTGAATCGCCATTCTTGAGGATTTCCTGGAAGCGGGGAGGCTCAAAGCTACTGGCACATTCACATCTGTCACACCTGAATTGTATGCGAAATGATCACAGCTGACGTCGAAATCAATGAAGAGTTTGGAAGCAAGGAGTGTACTCGGAAAGAGTCCCCAGAGCTTAGTCAACTAAGACGGCAAGACGGAGGTCTTGACCGCAGCTCATTAGATCATGACAAGAAAAAGGGAAATCCGAGGCTTGTCGCGCGACAAGAAATTGAAAAGGCCCAGCATTTAATGTATGGGCTGATCATCTTTTGCAAAAGAATGGAGCAAGATTTGCGCTCAAGTTCCTACAGTGGCACTGAGCTAGAATGATAATCTTAAAAGATGGCTGTCATCCATACGAGTAGTACGGCCTCTTTCTCAAGGGCTGTCAACTGTCGGACGATCGAGACGAATGATCAACGGCTCATCAACCACCTCCATGGCTCCCGCG
>JAABUH010004799.1_pt1 | contig 10816 bp, 11 predicted proteins | sample 5559121 | NCBI WGS metagenome assembly JAABUH01 (sample SAMN10711871, study PRJNA513364) | rock metagenome | isolation source: Antarctica rocks | place: Antarctica: Victoria Land, Battleship Promontory nord | collected 2015-12-28 | reverse complement strand
GCGCTCATCAGGACCGTTCACACGACCTGACTGTCTTCCTACACCGGCACCTCATGTCAAGTACGCAGTCTCTAAGATTGCACATAAGATGCGCCGTGTCGCACCTAACCTGCGCCCGTTGTCGCGCCTAAGGTGCGCCGATCCGCCACAGCCTGCTCCCGCTTCCCGTCGCTGGGACTGCGCCACGCGTGAGCGAGGTCTCGCCCGTGCCCTGAGCGCACGCGAACGGGCAACCCGTCCTGCGCGGTTCGGCGCACCTTAGGCGCGACAACGAGAGTGCGTACTTGACGTTGGCAACGGCGTAGCGCCATGGGTAGACCCTGGGACAAATCGTGTTCATCAAGATTGCTACCAACGTCAAGTACGCACTCTCGATTCAAGTGTGGGATCGGCGCACTTTATGTGCATTCTTACACCGGCCGTCCCGATTGGGCTGCATGTCTACGTTCCCGACGTCGATGCGACCTACCAGCGCGCCCTCACTGCCGGTGGCGTCTCCGTGCAGGAACCGACCCACAAGGATGATCCCGACCGCCGCGGCGGCGTCCAGGACCCTGCGGGCAATACGTGGTGGATCGCGACGTAGGTCGCTTGAGAAGGACATATACGGTGGACGGCGTGATCGGCTATCGGCTACGCCGCGCGGCGCTGGGCGCGCGGCCCGTCAAGGACCATCCGACGCCGTGCGACGCCGTGCGCGACGCTGACAGTTTCCGGCCTCCTGCTCTCGCCCGCGCTGGTGCTCTACGTGCGCACGCTCCAGCGCGGCGGGGCGCCCGCGCAGGTGCCCCCGGCCGGCAACACAGCGCGCGTCGCGTCGATACCCGCGCCCGAAGCAGGGACAGAGAGGGACTCCCGCTCCCGCGACCGTCCGCGCTGAGTGCCAGAGAAAGTCCGTGTTCGCGCGGATTGTTGTCACAGGCCAGCGACACCACGGGCCTGTCGCTCAGATCTGAGCGACAGGCCCACGTTAAACGGGGAACAACGCGCAGCGACGCGACATGGAGTGACCGCCGGCTCCGCGAAACGTCGAGCTGGCGGTGAGCGCCATCGGGGCGGGGCTGGTGCCGCCCGAGCCCACGGATTACCCTCGCAGCCGGCCAGCGTACGCCCGCACCTAAGGCCGCCGTGCTCACCTCGACGGTGTCGGCGATGTCGTCGTCCGGAGTATTGCCCGACACTGTTGGAAACGTCTAGGCTGTCGGATCATTCCGGGATTATAATTCATCGGATGGTCGCATCCGAGAATAGGAGGGTAGAGATGGCTGAGGTCGTGCTGTTCCACCATGCGCAGGGGCTGACCCCCGGCATCGTCGCGTTCGCCGACGAGCTGCGCCGCGCCGGCCACACCGTGCATACGCCCGACCTATTCGAGGGTCGCACCTTCGCCACCCTGGAGGAGGGGATGCGCTATGCCGAGGAGATCGGTTTCGGCGCGGTGATCGAGCGCGGCGCCCGCGCGGTGGAGGGGCTGTCCGCCGCGCTGGTGTACGCCGGCTTCTCCCTGGGTGTCCTTCCGGCGCAGAAGCTGGCCCAGACCCGGGCCGGGGCGCGCGGGGCGCTGCTCTGCTACGCCTGCGTCCCGGTCTCGGCGTTCGGCGCGTCCTGGCCGGCCGGGGTGCCGGTGCAGGTGCACGGGATGGACGCCGACCCGATCTTCGTCGGCGAGGGCGACATCGACGCCGCCCGCGCCCTCGTCGCGGAGGCTGCGGACGCGGAGTTGTTCCTCTACCCCGGCGACCGGCACTATTTCGCCGACAGTTCGCTGCCGTCGTACGACGCGGACGCCGCCGCCCTGCTGAGTCGGCGCGTGCTCAGCTTCCTCAGCGCCCGCTAGGCGCGGTCCCGGACATGCTGACCAAGCTCGAACTGACGCTGGACTGCGCCAACGCGACTGCCCTGGCGGGGTTCTGGAAGCGCGCCGTCGGGTACGTGGACGCCCCCCAACCGGCGCCGTTGGGCGTGGCCTGGCTGGTCGATCCGCGCGGGGTCGCGCCGTCGCTGTGCCTGCTCGAAGTCCCGGAGCCGAAGACCGTGAAGAACCGGCTGCACGTCGATCTCGTCGTGTCCGGCGACGGGGCGCCCGACGAGCACTGGCAGCGGGTCACCGGCGAGGTCGCCAGGCTGCGCGCGGCCGGCGCGACGCTCCTGGCGGAGTACACCGGCCATCACGTCGTGCTGGCCGATCCCGAGGGCAACGAGTTCTGCGTGACATGACGAACGAGAGCATCCCGGTATGACGATCACCGCGCGGGCGCTCAACCGCTCCACGCTCGGTCGGCAGTTGCTGCTCGGGCGCGCGTCGCTCCCCGTCGCCGACGCGGTGCGCCGTGTAGTCGCCTTGCAGGCGCAACACGCCGCCTCGCCGTACCTCGCGCTGTGGAACCGGCTCACCGCCTTCGACCCAGCCGACCTCGACGCCGCCTTCGCCGGCCGCGCGGTGGTCAAGGCGACGCTGCTGCGGGTCACCTTGCACGCGGTCCACGCCGGGGACTACCGGACCTTCCGCGCGGCCATGGAGCCGACGCTGCGCGCCGCTCGGCTGAACGACACCCGCTTCAGGGTGTCCGGACTCACCGTGGCCGAGGTCCATGCGCTGATCCCGGACCTGCTGGCGCACGCCGACCGGCCGCGGACCGCCGCGGAGTGCGAGGCCTGGCTCGCGGACCGGCTGGGCGCGCCGCAGCCCGGAGCGTGGTGGGCGTTGCGGCAGTACGCGCCGCTGTGGCACGCTCCTACCGGGGCGCCGTGGTCCTTTGGTCCCCGCCCGTCGTACGGCGCGGCGAGGTCGCGGCCGGGACTCGCGGACCCCGACGCGTCCGCCGCAGGCCTACAGACACTCATCAAACGCTACCTGGAGGGGTTCGGCCCGGCGTCGATGGCGGACGTGGCGCAGTTCGCGATGGTCTACCGGCCCCGCGTCAAAGAGGCGTTGAAGGCGCTCTCTGGCGAGCTGGAGCGGCTGCAAGGACCCGACGGCACGGAGCTGTACGATATCCCCGGCGCACCGGGTCCACCGGAGGAGGAACCGGCGCCGCCCCGGCTGATGGCCATGTGGGACAGCATCCTGCTGGCCTACGCCGACCGGGGCCGCGTCATCCCGCCCGGCTACCGCGCGCTGGTTACCCGGTCTAACGGCGACGTGCTGCCGACCCTGCTGGTCGACGGCTACGTCGCCGGCGTGTGGCGCCCGGTCGCGGGAGGGATCGAGGCGACCGCCTTCCACCGCCTACCGGACGACGCCTGGGAAGGACTCGCGGCGGAGGCCCGCTCTCTGCTGTCGCTCCTCGCCGACCGCGAACCGGCGGTCTACCGCCGTTACGATCACTGGTGGGCCACACTGCCCCGCGCCGAGGCGCGGCTGCTCCCCGGTGACTGAGATGGCGCGCCCCGCCCGGCCCCCGAGGAGACCCGGATAGGCCGCAGCAACGACGAACGTGCCCAAGCCCTCGCCCCATGGCTCGAGACCGACAACACGCGACGCCACCACAGAGCCCAAGGATTACTTGGGCGCGACGAGCAGAAAGAGCATCAAGGATGGACAGACGGATTAAAGTCGTCCGGGCCCGTGGCGCATGGCCGGAGCGTGGCTAGCGGAGGCCCACCGAGCCATGGACGCTGGGCAAAACCGCTCACCAAACACAGCGCGGCGCTAGATGGGGAAAAGATGGGAGGGGCGCGCATGGACAGTAGTAGTAACAACAAGGAGTCAACGATGGGCAGGCAGATTGTCGTCCTTGATGCCCCCTCGAACCTGGGCCTGCGCCCGCCGGCCCCGGGCGTGGTCCCCGGCGTGTACAAGCTCGCCGGCGCGCTCCGCGACCAGGGCATCGTCGCGCGGCTCGGGGCCGCGGACGGCGGCGTGGTCACGCCGCCCCGCTATCTCCCGGATGCGGACGGCAAGGCGGTGCGCAACGGGGACGCTATCGCCGCGTACGCGCGCCTTCTCGCCGATCGCGTGCAGCATGCCGTCGACAGCAGCGCGTTCCCGCTCGTCCTCGGCGGCGACTGCAGCATCCTCCTCGGCGACCTGCTCGCGCTCCGGCGCCGCGGCCGCTACGGGCTCGCCTTCCTCGACGGGCACCTCGACTTCCGCCATCCCGGTAACAGCCCGACCATCGGAGCCGCCGCCGGCGAGGACCTCGCCCTGGCGACCGGGCGCGGCGAGGATCGGCTCACCAATCTGGAGGGCTTGCGGCCGCTCATCCGCGACGAGGACGTGATCGCCCTCGGGGCGCGGCCCGGCGACGAGCACGCCGCCGAGGTGCGGGGGGCGGGCATCACGGTCGTCGACATGGCGGACGTCGGGCGCCTAGGCGCTGCGGCGGCGGGGCGCACAATCGTCGAGGCGCTCGCACGCAAAGACATCGCTGGCTACTGGGTTCACCTCGACGCCGACATCCTCGACGCGGCGCTCCTGCCGGCGGTCGATTCGCCGGAACCGGGGGGGCTAACTTTCGATGACCTATCCGACCTGCTGCGGGCACTCCTCAGTTCCGAGTCGGCGGTGGGCCTCGAAATCACCGTCTTCGATCCCGATCTGGACCCCGACGGGCGGTTAGCCCACCTGTTCACCGATGCGATCGTCGCCGGCTTCTTACCCTTGCCAACCGGGACCCGGCCGACCCAAACTCGGCCGACCGCGAGCGTTTCGCGAAGGTAAAGGTCCGGCGCGGGCGCGACGCGGACGGCGAGGCGTTGGACGCACTGGACGCACCCGCCTGGCACTACATCGATAGCGCCGCCGTCGAGGCCGCGATCGGCGGGCCGTTTTTGGTGCCGTCGCGGGGGTAGCTACTGACGGGCATCACGAGCCCGATGATTACTTGTAGGGGTATGAGCAGGGTGCGTGCGATAATGGGACATAGACTGTTGTCAGGGCCATTAGCAGGAAGGACGCTGTCATGACAGGCGCGCCTCGCCTCTCGCTGGCCACGGTGGTCCTGGACTGCCCGAACGCCCACGCCCTGGCGGAGTTCTACCGCAGGCTCCTGGGGTGGGACGTAGCGTCGAGCGAGCCGGGCTGGGTGCTGCTCCGCTGCCCGACCGGCGGCACCGGCTTGTCCTTCCAATCCGAGGCGGGCTATCGCCCGCCCGTCTGGCCGGAAGAGCCGGGGGCGCAGCAGAAGATGCTCCACCTGGACATCCGGGTCGATGACTTGACGGCGGCGGGGGCGCACGCGGTCGAGGCCGGGGCCGTCCTGGCCGCGTACCAGCCGCAGGACGACGTGCGCGTCTACCTGGACCCTGCCGGCCATCCCTTTTGCCTCTTCATCCAGTAGCGGCCGCGCACGGCGAGAAGGTGGGCAAGGGACTCGCCGTGGTCCCTATGTCCTATTCCTACGCGTACCTCGCTCGCACCCCTTACAGGCCCAAGAGTTCCGTCGCCTGACGACGCCAATGTCGGAGGAGTGATCTTACTGGACGCAGGTAACGACACGGGCAGGCGTAACGCGTCGGGGCAGGCGTAACGCGTCGGGGCGGGGATCGTGCGGCCCGAGCCCAATCGTTACAGCGCGCGGCGCCGACTGCGGCACCTCGACCGGTTCATCGAGGACGTGTATACTCCAAAGAGGTTACACTCCGCCCTGGGCGACCGCCCGCCGGCGGAGTTCGAGCTACTCCTTCCTTCCGTAAATAGCCAACCGGACGCCTAACCATGCCGCATTTACATCGGCATGTATGTCCTGACGGACATGTTGCTTTCCAAGCAGTCCCCCATGGCCCTGGCGGGCCACCACCGCCTATGAAACGGGCTATTTTCACCCTAGCGGTGTGAGCAGGGCCTGGGCCTGGGCCTGGTCCGGTAGATGGGGTGCCGTCCAGATCGGAGGGGCGGAACGGAATGACGTGTCACCTCCTCGCGCTCTGCTTCGATGCGAACGACCCGCTCCGTCTCGCGCGCTTCTGGGCCGGCGTCCTGGGCTGGGAGATGGCCGACGAGCCCCACGACGGCATGGCGCTCCTGCCGAGCGATGACACCGGGTTCCGGATCCGATTTCTTCCCACTCAGGAGCAGAAGGCCGGCCAGAACCAGGTGCACGTCGATCTGACGAGCACGTCCCGCGAGGACCAGCAGCAGACGGTGGCGCGGGCGCTCGGACTCGGCGCCCGGCACATCGACATTGGTCAGCGCCCGGAGGAGGGACATGTGGTGCTCGCAGACCCCGAAGGCAACGAGTTCTGCGTCATCGAGCCGGACAACAAGTTCCTCGCCGACTGCGGATTCATCGGAGCGCTTTCGTGCGACGGGTCGCAGCAGGTCGGGTACTTCTGGAGCGCAGCGCTGGGGTGGCCGTTGGTCTGGGATCAGGACCAAGAGACCGCGATTCGCTCGCCGCGCGGCGGTCCGAAGATTACCTGGGGCGGTCCGCCCCTGAGGCCGAAGACCGGGAAAAACCGGCTGCATGTCGACATCGCTCCACCCGTCCACGGTGATCAGCAAGCGGAGGTCGACCGTCTCGTCTCCCTCGGGGCGACGCGCATCGACAGCGGCCAGGGCGAGGTCAGCTGGGTGGTCATGGCCGATCCCGATGGGAATGAGTTCTGTGTGTTGACTCCGCGCTAGCGCGACCAGATCCCGAGTAGCCGGCGACCCGCACAGTCACTCCGGGGAAGCGACTCAGTCACGTTCGTGGCCGCCACCGTTGGTCCCCCCGCGCGGGCAGCCGCGCCCGCCTCGGCCTCGATAGCCTGTGCGAGACCTGGCAGGCGCGTGGTCTCAACCCCTTCCACGCGTGCCTTACCCTCTTGCACTCTCGTTTACCCCACGTCTGAACAGTTACCCTATGTCCTATTTTTGCCCGAATCCTAGCTTACCCCGGGGATCGCACGCACCGGGCGCAAGCTGCCACGAGCCCAAGGGTTACTTCGGGGGCATAGCAGTCCGGGACCGATGCGACAAGGAGAAAATGAGTGGACGTTTTTATCCCCGCCTTCCTGCAACAACATATTGTCCAGTTCGGTGCCGACGGAACCCACTGGCTCGCCCACCTGCCCCGACGCATCGCGGAGTTAGAGCGGGAGTGGGACTTTCGCGTCGGCCCCGCCTTCGATCATGGCGGGGCCGTCTCCTGGGTCGCGCCCGTCGAACGTGAGGACGGATCTGAGGCCGTCCTCAAGATCGGGCTCCCCCAGGACGAGGCGCGCTTCGAGGCCCACGCCCTCCGTGTCCTGGACGGTCGTGGCGCCGTGCGCGTGCTGCACGTGTCTGACGACGGTTTCTCCCTCCTGCTAGAGCGCTGTCGTCCTGGGACGGACCTGTGGTCCCTGGGTGACGAGGACGGCAATGCCGTGGCGTGCCAGCTGTTGACCCGCCTGTGGCGAGAACCCGATCCACGCGCGCCGTTCATGTCCTTGTCGGACTATGTCGCCCAGTGGTGGGACGACCTGCCGCGCCTCACGGCCATCGCAGCATGCGAGGGGGACATCGTCGCCGAGGCTGTCGCGTGGGGGCGAGAACTCGCGGCCAGTCAACCGCGGAGCGTGCTGCTCCACGGTGATTTTAATCCCGGTAATGTCCTGGCGGCGCAGCGGGAACCCTGGTTGGTTATTGATCCCAAGCCACTTGTGGGGGAACCCGCCTACGACCTGGCCCAATGGCTGGATAACCGCGCCCGTTTTGTGATCCAGTCCGCCGATGCGGTCGCGGTCCTCCGGCGACAGATCGACCGCTTCGCCGCAGACCTCGGCTTGAACCCTGCGCGCATCGCCGGGTGGGCGTTCGTGAAGGCATTCGGGTGGCAATGCGGACCAGAGTTTGTCACGCTGTTTCAGAAGGTGGCGCAGGCCTGGTAAGGAGCACGGCCTGTGGCAGAAACAGGGGTAGCTGCCAGGAGCTTCGTGTAATCCGTCAGGGCAGGTGTTACCTGCAGCGAGAGAATGGGCCATGGCACACGACAGAGACGCGGGGCATGGCGGCGCTCACTCGCGATCAGCGATACTGAGGGTGGCGCCCCCGCCGCACCCCATCCCTCTGGAGGCCCACATGTCCCACCCGTTGCCATGCCCTGCGCGCCCCCTACTCCTCGTTGCCGCCCTCCTGCTTGCCGGCGACGGCTCCCTCGTCGCCTCCGCGCACGCCGCGTCGCCCGCACCGGCCGTGCCCGCACCGGCCGCCCCACTGCTGCCCACCGTCGTCGTCGCCGTGCCCGCGCTCAACCTGCGCGCCGCCCCCCGCCTCTCCGCCCCCATCCTACGCCGCCTGCCGCGCGGGACCGTCCTACGCTTGCGCTTCTACCACGTGAGCTGGGCCGCCGTCACCGCCCCCAACGACACCATCGGCTACGTCGATCGCTACGCCGTGCGTCCGCTGGCCCCCGCGCCCGCCCCCGTCGTCCCGTCCGCCCCCGCCACCCCGGCGCCGGTCACGCCGACGCGCCTGCCCGCCCGACCCGTGTCCCTGACGGTGGCCGCGGCCGCAGCGAACCTGCGCGCCACGCCCACCCTCACCGCGCCGATCCTCGCCATGCTGCCGCGGCAAACGCCGCTCACCGTCCTGGGCCTGGACCGGACGGGGACGTGGGCGCGCGTCGCCACACGCGTCGGCCGCGTGGGCTGGATCGCCCTCTACCTGACGCGCCCGGCCTAGCCCCGCGCGGGGGCGGCAGAGGGCGCGAGGGCGACAGGGGGGAGTGAGCCGCGCCGCCGCGCCCCCGCGCCCTCGCGCCGCTCTGTCCCCCTGGACGCCCTATGCAGGGAGGCCCGCGCGCGGATATGCTGCCGGTAACAGGGGCGGGGATGCGCGGGGCAGCGCCCCGCCCCCACACGCGGCGCGAGCCGGCCGGCCGACACGCGCGCATGCATGAAAGGGAGGGGGCGCGCCCATGAACACGGTCCTGGGGGGGCGGCCAGGCGGCTGGCGGCGCGCCGGCCAGCGCGCCGCCGCGCTGGTGGGCAAGCGGGACGCCGGCGCGTACGCGCGGGCGGAGGAGGATTTGCGCCGCGTCGAGGAGATCCTGGACGCGGCGATCGCGCGGGGGCTGGCGCGGGCGGCCGACGCGGGCGCGCTCGTGCGGGAACGGGAGGCGGTGCGGCTGGCGCGGGAGGCGGACACGGCGGCCCTGCGGCACGTCGTGGCGCTCGCCGATGCGCAGGGCTCCGACCTCGCGCTGACCCAGCGGGCGCACGCCGCGCTGGAGCGCGCGTATGCGGCCGAGTTGGCCGCCTGCGCGCCGTTCCTCGCCGCCGAGGACCACCCCGCCCTCGACCACGTGATCGCCGCCTACAGCGCGCGCGCCGCGCGGCGGGAGGACGCGGAGGATGCCGAGGACGCGGGTGGCCCCGGCGACGCGCGGGACGGGACCGCGTGAGGCGGGGGCGGCCGCTCCCCCACGGGCCGCGCCACACACCGCGCGCTGCCCGCGCCCCGCTAACGCGCACCGCTCCCGACCCGCCGATGGCGTGATCAGGGCGGCCGCGGCCCCGTCGCCGATCATCCCATTTGCGATACTGAGAAGGGCGTTGGGGACACAGGGGACGGGGGACGGGCACAGGACGATGGGGCCAACACGACGACAGCCGATCGGCACGCCGGGCTGGAACGACCAGGCCGCCGTGGCCATCCTCGTCGTCTGCGCCCGGCATCTGCTGGCCGTCGAGTCGCCGCCGCTCACCTCCGACCGCCTGGTCCAGCTCGTGGCCGGGTACACCTTCCCCCAGCTTGTGGCCCTGTTCGCGCAGAGCCCGGATGCGCGGGTCCGCGATGACGCCGTCCGCCTGCGTCGTCTCGCCCTCGCGGGCCAGGTCGTCTACCATGGGGTCATGCAGGGTCTCCCCGTCGCCCTCGGCGACCCCTTCTTTCGCCTTGACCTGGCCCGCGCCGCCGCCATAGCAGGCCTCGACCTCTTCCCCTCGACCAAGTCGGGACGGTGAGCGCGCGGGACCACGCCCCCGTATCCCCAGCGGGCCACTCGGCGCGCGAGCCAGCCTGGTACGCTCTGGGTAGTGGGTAGAGAGACCCTGGACCACACTGCACCGGAGCCCGCATGATCCCGCCACCCGCGCCCGCCACCCGCCGCGCCGTCCTCACCGCCGCCCAGGAGCGCGCCCTGGCGGGCGCGCTCCGCGCCGGCCGCCGCGCCCGCCTGCTCGCCCAGCGCCACCTGGCCACGCGCCTGCGCCGGGAGCTGCCCCCCACCGTCTCCGCCCGCGCCGCCGCCATAACAGGCCTCGCCGCCCTCCTCCCACGCCTGCCCCTCGCCCCGGCGCAGTTCCCCGCCGCCGTCGCCCCCCTCCTGCCCCACGGCCTGGACAACGACCCGGCGGCCGTGGCCCGCGTCCTCGACGGCTGGCCCCTCGATCAGGACGCCCTCCGCGCCGGCGCCGCCGCCCGCGCCGCCTTCGTCGCCGCCAACCACGGCCTCGTCGTCACCGTCGCCCGGCGCTACCAGCACCGCGGCCTCCCCCTCGACGACCTCGTGCAGGAGGGGCACGTCGGCCTCCTGCGCGCCGTCGATCTGTTCGACCCCGCCCGCGGCTATAAGTTCTCGACCTACGCCGTCTGGTGGATCAAACAGCGCATCCGCCGCGCCGTGGCCACGCAGGTCCCCCTCGCCCACATCCCTGTCAACGTGCAGGACGAGCGCGCCCGCCTCGCCCGCCAGGCCCATGCCCTCCACGCCGCCCTGGGCCATCCGCCCTCCCGCGCCGACCTCGCCGCCGCCCTGGGCCTCCCCCGCGCCCGCGTGGACGCGCTCGCCGCGCCCCTGCCCGCCCCCGTCCCCCTCGACCTGACCGTGGGCGACGCCGAGACCATGACCCTGGGCGACCTCCTCCCCGACCCCGCCGCCCCCCGGCCCGCCGACGAGGCCGAGGC
>JAABUH010004797.1_pt1 | contig 10818 bp, 10 predicted proteins | sample 5559121 | NCBI WGS metagenome assembly JAABUH01 (sample SAMN10711871, study PRJNA513364) | rock metagenome | isolation source: Antarctica rocks | place: Antarctica: Victoria Land, Battleship Promontory nord | collected 2015-12-28 | reverse complement strand
GTTTCAACGAGACGATCGGGCGGCGACTGCTGGACGGCGCGCTCGATGGCCTGCGCCGACACGGCGTCGCCGATGAGGCTATCGCGGTCGCCTGGGTGCCGGGCGCGTTCGAGATCCCGCTGGTGGCCCGGCGGCTCGCCGCGAGCGGGCGACACGACGCGGTGATCTGCCTGGGCGCGGTGATCCGTGGGGCCACGCCGCACTTCGACTACGTCGCGGGGAACGTCGCCGCCGGGGTCGCCGCCGCCGGGCGGGAGACCGGGATGCCGGTGATCTTCGGGGTGCTGACGACCGACACGATCGAGCAGGCGGTGGAGCGCGCGGGCACCAAGGCGGGGAACAACGGTTTCAACGCCGCCGTGGCCGCGATCGAGATGGCGAACGTGCTGGCCGTGATCGCGGCCGACGCGGGGGCAGCCTCGTGAGCCAGGACGTCGCGCCCCTGCGGGCGGTCTTCTTCGACGTCGGCGACACGCTCGCCCATCCCCGGCAACCGCACGCCGACCTGCTGGCTTACGTCTGCCATGCCGAGGGGTTCGCGCTGGACGGCACCGCCCGCGCCGCCTTCGGCGACTACCTCGCCGCGCGGGTGGCGGCGCGGGCGCGGGAAGGAAGGCCCTTCACCTTCCCGCCCGAGGAATCGCAGCGCTTCTGGCTGGAAACCTATCGGGAGTTCCTCAATCGATATCTGCCCGCCGCGCCCGCCGAGCGGGTGGCGATCGCGTACCGTGCGGTCCTGAGCGCTCCCGGCGGCTACGCGCTCTACGACGACGCGCTGCCCGCGTTGGCGCAGCTGCGCGCGCACGGCCTCGCACTCGGCATCATCTCCAACTGGGAGGCCTGGCTCCCGACGCTGCTCGACGCGACCGGGTTGCGGCCCTTCTTCGACCACATCGTCATCTCCGGGTGCTGCGGCGTGGAAAAACCGGACCCGCGCATCTTCGCGCTGGCCCTGGCGGAGGGCGGCTACCGGCCGGTGGAGGTCGCCTACGTCGGCGACAGCCTCGCGCACGACGTCGTACCGGCGCTCGCCCTCGGCATCACGCCGGTGCTGCTCGACCGCGCGGGGCGCCACGGGCCGGTGCCCGGTTGCCGGCGTATCGCCGCGCTGGACGCCTTGCCTGCGGCCCTGCGCACCTGATGCGTGGCGATACACGTTATTTATCCGGCGCGGTCGTATGCTACACTGCGGCCGCTGCCTCAGGGTGGCACAAATGAATAGGCGACTGGTCTGCTGGGGGAGCGAGCAGCTGAGAGGCGGGGTCAAGCCCTGTCCTGGCCGCTTCGCCTGTCCGTCGGTGCTACGCCGCTCGCTGATACGCGTGGTGGAGGCCACCGAGCTACCGGGAACGCCCGCACGTTGCCCACCCCCCCCATATGCACCGGGGAGGCCGAGGCGTCGCCAGGGATGTGCTGCCGGATGCCCTGATGCGGGCGGTCCTGGTTGCAGTAGCGCACATACTCCCGGAGCACGCGCCGCGGGTGGGCCTCGCCGAGGATCAGCACATGGTCCAGGCACGCGCGCCGGACGCTGCCGAGGAAGCGCTCGCAGGTGGCGTTCTGCCGCGGGGCGCGATACGCCGTCCGCAGCTCCGTGCTGCCGGTGGCGGCGGCGACGCGGGCGAAGGCCGGCCCGTACTTGCTATCGCGATCGCGGGCGAGGTAGCGCGGCCGCTCCCCGAAGGGCGTGGCCTCGCGCAGCTGCTGCGCGACCCAGGCATCCGTGGGGTGGCGTGTGACACCGACAGGCACCACGCGGCGCGAGCCGTGCGCGATGACGAAGAAGGCGTGGAGCGGCCGGAAGCGCAGATCGGTGACCGGCAGGAAGTCGCAGGCCCAGATCGCGGGGGCGTGATTGCACAGGAAGGCGGCCCAGGTCTGGCCGTCCCGACGAGGCGGGCGGGCGTCGCGCATGTGCCGCTGGACCGTGGTCTTGGCGACGCGGATGCCCCGCTTCAGCAGCTCGCCCCGGATGCGCTCGGCCCCCCACAGCTGATTCGCCGCCGCCAGCTCGCGGATTAAGGCAATCGTTTCGTCCGACACTGATGCCCGTCGGGCCACGGACCGCGCCCCCGACTTCCGGTGCCAGAAGCGGCGGAACAGCTCCCGGTGCCAGCGCAGGAGCGTCTCGGGCTGGACGCTCAGCAACGCCTGCCGCCAGGCACGGACGCGGCTGGCGAGGAGCACGAGCAGCGCGCGATCGGCCGGGGTGCAGCGGGGCCGCTCGACGCCGCGCCGCACGACGAGGCGCTGCTGCCGCAGCGACGCGTTCTCGGCGACCAATTGGGGCTTACTGCGCGTCAGAGCGGCGCGTGTCCCGGCGAAGAGCGTGGGCGCGGCGGTTCTCGTCATCGCGACAAGACGGCGACTGAGCGCCTGCAATCCGACTCGAGCGCTGCGGACGATGCGGCACAAGAAGCGAGCGAACATCGGCGGCTCCTTGGCAGGTGGCGGTTGGCCGGGGGAGGTCGCAGGGGGCGTCGCTTTCACGCGGGTCCCACCCCTCGGCTGCACCGATCGGCGACCGATGGCACAGCCCGGCAGCACCTGGCGAGGGAACGTCACACGCGAATTCTCGCACGGATGAGCCAGCCAGCCAGCACAGCGCTCGTCGAGCCGTCGGCACACCGCAACTTCGCGGTCTCCAGCGAGATGAAATATGGTACAGTCGACGCCGACGTCATTCTATCCTTGGCTATCGCCGTCCGCGCGAGTACGAGGCGGTGTATCGCCGAACAGTTGCCGCCTAATCGTGACCTGTCCGCAGAGACACGGATCAAGCCCGACGCTTGGCCGACCGCCACGCCAACACACAGGAGGGATGCGTGATGATCCTCGACTCGCTGCACGCCAATCCGGCGGTATTCGAGCAACGGACCGGGTGGGCGATCAAGCCCGAGGGCGCGTGCAAGGGCTTGCGGTGCGTCCCGCTGCCCGACGCCGCGACCGCAGACGGGTCGGTCGACGTGCGGGCGCTGGCGGGGCGGCTGGGCATGCCGCTCGTCCGGGATGAGGAGGCCGGGCTCTGGTCCCTCGGCCCGGAGGCCGGCGGTCGCGCCCTGACCGACGCCCGGGCACCCGACTTCGCGCTCCCCGATCTGGCGGGGCGGGAGGTCCGCCTCAGTGCCCTGCGCGGGCGGAAGGTGCTGCTGGTGGCCTGGGCCTCGTGGTGAGGGTGCCGTTTCGACCTGCCCGTGTGGCAGGAACTGCGGAGCGAGTTGCATCCCCAGGGGTTGGAGATCGTCACGGTCGCGCTCGACACGGGCGGGGCGGATGCGGCGCGCCCCTGGATCGAGGCCGCGCAGCCCACACACCCGTCGCTGATCGACCGGGCGCACCTGCTCGACGAGCTGTTCGGCGTCGTCAACGTGCCGAGCGGGATCTGGATCGACGAGGCGGGGATGATCGTGCGCCCGCCGGAGACGGCCTATCCCCAGCGCCCGTCCTTCCTGGACCGCCCCGTCCCGGCCGACGCCGCGCCGGAGGTCGCCGCGCACATCAAGGAGCTCCATAAGCTCCGTATCGAGCCGGAGCGGTACCTCGCCGCCCTGCGCGACTGGGTCACGCAGGGCGCGGCCAGCCGCCACGCGCTCGCGCCGGAAGCGGTGTTGGCGCGCAGTCGGCCGCGCCCGGTCGAGGAGGCGACCGCCACCGCGCACTTCGCACTGGGACAGCACCTGCACCGCGTCGGCCGCCCGGAGGCCGCCGTGGGCCATTTCCGCGCGGCCTACCGCCTGCACCCAGACAACTGGACCTACAAACGTCAGGCCTGGAACCTGCTGCTCGCAGGGCAGGATCCGCGGGAAGTCTATGGTGGCGACTGGCTGACCGATGTCCGGCGGATCGGAGCCGAGCAGTACTATCCGGCGCTAGAACTGGAGTGACGACCCCCCGACCACGAGCCACCCCGGGCGGCATTACTGGGATGCCGGATTGACCGCTCGACGTGCCGCAGCGACCCTGGCCGGGTGATTGCCGACCGCCGGGCACTGGGGTTGTAGGGTGTGAATACCTGTGTTGGCCGGCTAGCCCATCCGAAGCCGGATCCTGGCACTCACGCCGACTGAGTGCCAGAAGATTACGCCGACTGGCTAGCCGACCAACACAGCGGTGGGCACCGGTGCCGTGGCGACCCGGACCGTGCTCCCGGGGCAGCGCGTCAGACCGTCGGCCGCGCCGCCGCACGATAGTGGTCGCGATACTTGAAACGGTCGTCGGCGACGAGTTGGAAGTACGAGCCGAACCGTCCCGGCCCCTCGGCGGCGGCGCGGTCCAGCGGCTCCACCACGTCGTCATCCGGCCCGTCGAAGCGCCGCCGGATCGCGTAGGCGGTGGTGCGCTCCGCCGGGATGCGACCCGTGTCGCGGATCCAGCGGCGCAGTTCGCCCGGCGCGACGAGCTGGCCGTGGGAGGCGCCGGCCGCGGTCGAGATGCTCTCGTTGATCAGCGTGCCGCCCAGGTCGTTCGCCCCGGCATTTAGGCACCACTGGGAGAGCTTCAGCCCCTCCTTGACCCAGGAGACCTGGATATTGGGGATATGCGGGTACAGCATCAGCCGGGCGATCGCGTGCATCTTGACCACCTCCTCGCCGGTCGCCCCCGGGCGCACGCCCGGCACCGTCTTGTCGTGGTACATCGGGGCCTCGTCGTGGATCAGGCTGAGCGGCACGAATTCGGTGATCCCGCCGGTCGCCTTCTGGATGTCGCGGATGGTCGCCAGGTGGGCGGCGCGATGCCGGGCCGTCTCGACGTGCCCGTACATGATCGTCGACGTGGTCGGGATACCGATGCGGTGCGCGCCGGTGATCACGCGGATCCAGTCGGCGGTCGAGATGCGGCCCGGCGAGATCCGCCGACGCACCTCGTCGTCGAGGATCTCGGCCGAGGTCCCCGGTAACGAGCCAACGCCCGCGTCCTTGAGGCGTGCCAGGTAGTCCTCGATCGAGCAGTTGGCGCGGGCCGCCCCGTAGAGCACCTCCTCCGGCGAGAAGCCGTGGATGTGCAGGTCGGGCAGCTCCGCCTTGATCGCGCGGCAGATCGCGGGGTAGAGATCGCCGTCCATCTTCGGGGGCAGGCCGGCCTGGATGCAGACCTCGGTCGCGCCCAGCTCCCACGCCTCCCGCGCCCGGCGCAGCAACTCCTCCATGGGCAGGAAGTAGCCCTCGGTGTCCTGGTGCGTCCGACTGAAGGCGCAGAAGCCGCACCGCTTGACGCAGACGTTGGTGAAGTTCATGTTGCGATTCACCACGTAGGTGACGACCTCGCCGACGGCTCGGCGCCGCAACTCGTCGGCGACCAGCGTCAGGGCGAAGAGCGCACGGCCATGCACGCCGAAGAGGCGCTCGCCCTCGTCGATCGTGATCTCACGCCCCGCCAGGGCGCCGTCGAGGATACGGGCGACGGTCGGGTCGATGCCGGACAGCAGCCCCTCGATGGCCGCCGCGAGCGCCGGGTGTTCGCTGCCGTCGGTGCGTGTCACGTCCATTGTTCCTCCTTCAGTCTCACCAGACCGCTCTCGTCGGTCCACGCGCCGACCCGCTCATGGAGTGCCGGGTCGAGGAACCGCGCGGCTTGTCGTGCATACTCCGGGGATATACCCAGCCGCTCGCGCAGCGTGAAGCCGGTGTCCGCCATGGCCGCCCGCAGCCGCGCCAGCTCCGGCCAGGCGCGCTCGGGGTTGATGTGGTCGCGCGTGACCGGGGAGATACCGCCCCAGTCGTTCAGCCCCGCGCGCAAGTAGTCGTCGAGACCGGTCAGCGCCAGGTTCGGCGGCGCCTGGACATTGATCGCGTCGCCGAAGAGCAGCCGCGCGACGGCGATCGTCCGGATCATCTCCAATGGCCCCGGCTCCGGCCAGTCGCGCATGCGGATGTCCGGCTTCGCCCGGAAGTTCTGGATGATCACTTCCTGCACGTGGCCGTAGCGGTCGTGGAGCGCCTTGATCGCCAGCAGCGCATCGACCCGCTCCTCCGGCGTCTCGCCGATCCCGATCAGCAGGCCGGTCGTGAAGGGCACCGCCAAGGCCCCCGCGGCGGCGATCGTCGCCAGCCGCGCCGCGGGGACCTTATCGGGGGCGCCGCGATGGGCCCCGTCCTTCGCCAGGAGCGCCGGGCTCGTGCCCTCGAGCATCACGCCCATGCTGACCGTGACGGGCCGCAAGGCGGCGATGTCGTCGGGGGTCATGACGCCCGGATTGGCGTGGGGGAGGAGCCCCGTCTCCGCCAGGACCAGCGCGCACATGGCGCGCAGGTAGGCGATCGTGCTGGGGTAGCCGCGCTCCGCGAGCCAGCGCCGGTAGGCGGGGTAGCGCAGTTCCGGCTTGTCCCCGAGGCTGAAGAGCGCCTCCTTGCACCCGGCCCGGCGCCCGGCCGCGGCCACCGCGAGCACCTCCTCAGGGGTCATGGTATGCACCCGCGGGTCGCCCGGCCGGCGCACGAAGGTGCAGTAGCCGCAACTGTCGCGGCAGAGGTTGGTCAGCGGGATGAAGACCTTCCGGGAGTAGGTCACGACCCGACCGGTCCGCCGATCGCGCAACGCCGCCGCCGCCGCCAGGAGCGCCGCAAGCACGGCCCCGTCGGCGCGGATCAGCAGGCGCGCCACCTCGCGGGGCAGGCCCTGCCCCGCCGCCGCCGCCGCGAGCGCCTCGGCCAACCCCGGGCTCGCGCTCGTCAGCATCTCACCCCTCATAGTGCCCCCTCACCGTTCCCCGCGCCGCGGCGCTCCCACATGCGGCGTCGACCCAGCCGATGGCGCCTCCGACGCAACGCCCCCATCGACCAAACCCCGCAGAGTCGAACACCGGATGACCGGTGAGCAGGCTCGGCCCCCCACCGTTGCCCATGGCCCGACGCGGATCATACCATAACCGCGCGACGCCGCTCACCCGGACACCACCACCGGCGGATCGCGCTCGTCGGGGCCGACGATGCTCAGCGCCTCCCGCGCCTCGGCCGCGATGAAGAGCGAGCCGGTGACGCAGACGAGGTCGTCCGGACCGCTCGCGGCGCGGGCCAGCCGCAGCGCCGTGGCGGTATCGCCGGTGGGCGCCGCCGTCACCCCGGCGGCGCGCAGGGCCGCAGCGACCTCCGCCGCGGCGCGACTCCGAGGATGCCGCGAGGCGGCGGCCCAGGCGCCGGCGGCGAGCGGCGCGAGGGGGGCGATGATCGCGGGGAGGTCCTTGTCGGCCCCGACGCCGAGGACCAGCCAGAGCCGGGCGAAGCGGAAGTGGTCCCGCAGGGCCACCGCCAAACGTTCGGCGGAGTCGCCGTTGTGCGCGCCGTCGACGACGACGATCGGCCCGTCCGAGCCGGCGGGGCGGAGAACCTCCAGCCGCGCCGGCCAGCGTGTCGCGGCGACGCCGCGGCTGACCGCCTCCGGGGGCAGCGCGCCATCCCGCAGGACCCTGGCCGCGGCGACGGCGGTGGCGGCATTCTCGAGCTGGTGCGCCCCCAGGAGGGGGACACGCAGGCCGGCGTGGCACCAGGGGCGCGGCCAGAGGCCGGGGCGGGCGCCGGCCGCGACGGTGAGCGCCGCGTGAGCGCCATCCCAGGTCCAGTCGCGGCCGCCAAGCCCGAACGGAGCCGCGCGGTCGGCGGCGACCCGCTCCAGGACGGCCTGGACCGCGAGCGGCTGCGGCGCGGCGAGCACCGGCCGGCCGGCCCGGATGATCCCGGCTTTCTCGGCGGCGATCTCGGGCAAGGTCTCGCCAAGGATGGCCGTGTGGTCGTAGCTGATCGCGGTGATGACCGCCAGGTCCGCGTCGACCACGTTGACCGCGTCGAGCCGACCGCCGAGCCCGACTTCCAGCACCGCCTCATCGACGCCGACCTGGGCGAAGTGGGTGAGCGCGAGCGCCGTGGCGACCTCGTAGGTGGTCAGTTCGCCGAGGTCGGGGCGCTCGCGCTCAAAGGCCGCAACCTGGGGCTGGAGCGTGGCAACGCCACTACTGAGGTCGGTGGGGCTGATGGGCCTGCCATCGACCCGGATGCGCTCGCGGAAGGAGTGCAGGTGCGGCTGGCTGTAGAGGCCGACTCGCCGGCCCGCCGCGGCGAGTATCGACGCCAGCAGCGCGGCGGTGGAACCCTTGCCCTTGGTCCCGGCGACGAGGACAACCCCGTAGCGACGCTGGGGATTGCCGAGGTGGGCGAGGAGCGCGGCGGGGCGCGCCAGCAGCAACCGCGCGCGCATCGCGTGGTCGAGCGGGCCGCGCTCCCAGTCGATCCGGCCGTAGAGCCAGGCCAGCGCCGCAGCGTAGTCGCCCCCGCGCGTTCGCGGCTGCTCCGATTGCACGTTCCCTCCTGTACCGGTCACGCGGTCGGCCCGCGACCGCGCACGATCGCGTCGGCCATGCGGCAGCAGCGAACCGCGGCGCGCACATCGTGGACGCGCACGATATCGATCCCCTGGGCGACGCCGAGGGCCAGCGTGGCGAGCGTGCCCTCCAGGCGCTCCTCGACCGGCAGATCGAGCGTCAGGCCGATGACGCTCTTGCGCGAGGTGCCGAGGAGGAGCGGGAGCCCCCGCAGCCCCGGTCGGGCCTTCAGTTCGCCGAGGCGGCGCAGCAACGCCAGATTCTGCTCGACCGTCTTGCCGAAGCCGATGCCAGGGTCGATGATCAGGCGGTCGCGGGGAACCCCGGCCGCCTCGACCCGCGTGACGTACCCCGCCAACGCGGCGCCGATCACCGCGACGACGTCGCCGCGGTCGTACTCGACCCGTGGGTAGTGGCCGCCACGCGCGCCGATGGCCGCCGCCGCCGCGTGGTTGTGCATCAGGACGGCCGCAGCGCCGTGCCGGGAGACCACACCCACCAGCGCCGGATCACGTCCGAGCGCCCACACGTCATTGACGACCGTAGCGCCGGCGGCCAGCGCCGCCTCGGCGACGGTCGCTCTGGAGGTGTCGACCGCGATCGGCACGCCGGCGCTAGCGGCGAGCGCGGTGACCACCGGCAGCACCCGTCGCAGTTCCTCCGCTGCCGTGACCGGCGCGGCACCCGGCCGGGTCGATTCCCCGCCCACGTCGAGCAGGTCCGCGCCCTCTTCGGCCAGCCGCAGCCCATGCGCGATTGCGCGCTCGGGGTCGAGCAGACCGTCGCCCGAGAAGGAGTCGGGCGTGCAGTTGACGATGCCCATCACGTAGGTCCGCGTCCCCCAGGCGAGCGGGAGCGATAGCGCCACGGGTCTTCCTCCAGTCTTTCCGTACCCCTCCACCGGGAGTCGAGTCAGCGAATATGCGCCAGGATCACACCCGGCTACCGCGAATGCGGCCTACCGGGTGGCTCGTGCGGAGCGGTGCGCCCGCATCACTCCCGCGCTGCTTCCGTTGCCACCCCGGCCTCGGCGAAGGTCGTCATCTCGTCGAGGAGGCGCGCGGCGTCGTCGATCAGGGGGAGGGACAGCGCCGCGCCGCGCCCCTCGCCGAGGCGCAGGTCGAGATCGAGGAGGGGCCGCTGGCCCAGGCGCTCCAGGGTCGCCCGATGTCTCGCCTCCACCGAGATGTGCGCTCGTCGCTCACAGTGGCGGACCCGCGCCGACGTCGCACCGGCTGCCCTATTCTTCCCACGCAGCGCGAGGCACCCGTCCAGATTCGGTTTCCGCCCATACAGTATCACACTAATGACAAGACCATTTAGATAGGTCTTGTCAACTTGAGCCGGGAACGTGGTGAGGGGACAGTCGGCGGGCATACTTGGCCTGGGTCATAGCGGTGGATCAAGCGGCAGCGGCCACGCCGGTGACCTCGCGCCAGTGGGCGAAGGCCTGGTCACGTTGCTGGCGATAGTCGTAGGCGGTAAGGCGGTGGCGGCGCGGGCGGAAGTGGCTGGCGATGGGACCGTAGGCGGCGCGGAAGCGTTGCGCGTGGCCGGGTGTAGATTGTCGTTGTCAAGATGCCGCTGGCGAACCCTGCCTGAGCGGCTCGCTGTGCTGGGAGCGTCACGTCGCCGGGGCCAGCCGTGCGAAGGCGGAAACGCGCGTCTGCGCGCGTGGCCGTTCGGCGAGCCACGCCGCCAGGCGCACGAAGTTCAGCGCCGTGGCGATCAGCAGGTGCAGCAGGCGCGTTTTCGCTAGCCCACGATAGCGGGTGCGGCGCAAATCCCCGAGCCTGACCCCCTGCGCCACGGTCCCCTCGATACCCGCCCGGCGGCGGTACGCCTCCTTGAATGCGGCGGTATGCTGTCGTCGACGTGCCATCAGGAGCGCCTCATGCTGGGGCCGCGGGCGGAGCATCACCATCCGCGCGCGGGGGCTGGCGTTGCACTGCGGCCGGGCAGGGCAGGGGCCGCAGTCGGCGGGGGCGAAGCGGACGCGGATGACGTCGCGACCGGCGCTGTCCGTGGCGGGCTTCCATTCCATGCTGGTCTTGCCCTGGGGGCAGGTCGCCCGCTCGGCCGCCCAGTCGAGGGCGAAGTCGGCCTGGGCATACCCGGTCGCGGCGCGCGCCTGCCAGCTGGCGTCCGCGTGGATCGGGCCGAGCAACGCGCAGCCGTGCTCCTCCGCGCTCGCGACGAGGCGGTCGGCGGTCACGTAGCCAGCATCGACGAGGTGCGTCCGCGGCAGCAGGTCGCGCGCCGCCAGCCGCGCCTGGATGGTGGCGATGGCGGTGTTGTCGGCGGATGGTGCCGCCGTGGTGGTCACAGCGGTGAGCAGGGGCGGCGCGGCGGCGTCGCAGGTCTCGGTGAGGTGGACCTTGGAGAGCACTAAAAAGTCGGGGGTATCAGGCCGCTTCTGCGGTGATCATGACCGGTGTCTGCACGGGCCGGAAGCGCGGATACCAGCTGCGGAACCTCGCTTCCCATTCCGCGTTGAGCACCTGCGT
>JAABUH010004796.1_pt1 | contig 10819 bp, 11 predicted proteins | sample 5559121 | NCBI WGS metagenome assembly JAABUH01 (sample SAMN10711871, study PRJNA513364) | rock metagenome | isolation source: Antarctica rocks | place: Antarctica: Victoria Land, Battleship Promontory nord | collected 2015-12-28 | reverse complement strand
ATCGTTTCGATGCTCGTCACCACGTCCGGCGCGGCCCCGCTCAGGCAGCGCCAGCGCGTGTTCAGGATCAGCGGATCGAGTGTTCACGATGGACCGGATTGGCCGTTCATGATCGCCGGAATACGCATCCATGGGGCCGTCATAGCCCTCCAGGTGCAGCACCGGGGCCGCGGGCGCGCGCAGCGGGGTGTCCCAGTCGTCCCACAGCGCGTCGCCGGTGCCCTGCCCTGCCCCGCCCTCCCCTGCCCCGGCCGGCTCACCCCCCGGTGCCTCAACCCTGGACGCAGGCTCATCTGCAGGACCTGCACGAGCGCGCCGCCGGCTACGCCACCCGCGCCCGCGGCCCCGGCACCCTGCGCACCTACCGCTCCGCCTGGCGCGCCTACGAGGGCTGGTGCGCAGGCCTCGGCCGCGTCCCGCTCGCGGGCGACCCCAGGCTGCTGGCCATGTATGCCGTGCACTGCGCTCCTGCGCCCCAGAGTTGAGTGAGACACCTCACAAGCGGACGCTGTCCGCGACAGAGGTGGACGATGACGACAGAAACAACGACCGCCGCAGAGGCGGCAGGCCCTGGTCGGGGCGACCGGATGTCGCGGCAACGCAAGCGCGACGCGGTGCTCCGGTTGCTGCGAGGCGAGGACCTGGAGACGCTCTCGCGCACCCTGGGCGTGACGGCTGCGACACTGAGCGGCTGGCGCGACACCTTCCTGTCGGCTGGTGATACCAGCGGCCCTAAGCATTGACCTGTCAGCAAGCAAGGCCGGGCTCTGCCCAGACCCGCCAAAGGCCAGGGGCCTTTGGAAACCCTTCCTTTAGCAAGTGGATTCCAAAGGTTTGCCTTTGGCGGAGTTTGAGGCAGAGCCTCAACCTTGCTTGCCTGACCGGTCACACTCAAGGGCCGTTGGTATGAGGCCAGCCTGGCAACCCGGCCTGCGGATGCAGGAGAACTCGAGAGCGACCGGCTGAAAGCCAGGCTGGGCGAGATGCTGCTCGAGCGCGAGTTGCTGGAGGCCAAGGTCGCTGCCCTGGAGGATGGGCGCCCTTTGGTCCGGCGGAGGTCGAGGCGATGAGCCGAACGGCCTCCGCGAGCAGCGGCAAGCCTTACGGCGTCGCCCGGGTGTGCCGGATCTGGCGCGCCGCACGGGCCACCCTCTACCGCCACCGCAGACCGCAACCGGCAGAGCCCCCGCGGCGGCGCGGACCGGCAGGACCGATGCCGGACGTGGCGCTGGTCGAGCGGATCCGGGCTGTCCTGTTTGCCAGCCCCTTTCACGGCGAAGGACATCGCAAGGTATGGGCCCGCCTGCGCTTTGCCGGTGTCCGCACCTCCAGGCACCGGGTGCTCCGGCTGATGCGCGAGCACGCCCTGCTGGCGCCCTCGCGGGTCGGCTCGCCGCGCGGACCGCGCAATCATGACGGCACCATCATTCCGGACGCGCTGGACACCATGTGGGGCACGGACATGACCACCACCTGGACCCGCGAAGGCCAGGTCGCGGTGTTCATCGCCGTGGATCACCACAACGCCGAGTGCGTCGGCATCCATGCCGCCCGCCACGGCACCCGCTTCGAGGCGCTCGAGCCACTCCGTCAGGGCGTGCGCCAGCATCTCGGCGCCTTTGCCAAGGGCGTGGCTGCCGGGCTCTCCATCCGCCACGATCACGGCAGTCAGTACATGTCCGCCGTCTTCCAGGACGAGCTGGCGTTCCTGGGTGCCGAAAGCTCCCCGGCCTTTGTCAGGGCACCGGAGGGGAATGGCTGCGCCGAGCGGTTCATCCGCACGCTGAAGGAGAACCTGCTCTGGGTGCAGACCTTCGACACCGTCGAGCAGCTGCGTCTGGCGCTGCTGGACTTCCGCGAAACCTACAACACCACCTGGCTCATCCAGCGGCTCGGATACCGGACACCAGCCGCCGTCCGTCGGGCTCTGCTTTCACCTGCGGCACTCGCCGCGTAGGCTCCTTCACGGTGTCTCATCAATCGGGGCCGGTACACAAGGACGACAACGGTGCCTAAGCGTCAGTCCTGTTGCCGCCGTGCCGGCCGGCGTCCAGGCGTAGCGCATGTCACCGTCGAGTAGGCTCAGGTGGTCGCGCAACCGCTTGCGCCCCGGTCTTATCTCCGCGCGCTCCTTGCCGAGCACCCGCTTCAGCGCCGCGCTGTATGCGTGGTAGCCGCGCCGGCGTGCACGGCAGACCTTCGGCCGAATATCTGGCAAGTCTTCTGGCTGCTTGACCGCCTGCTCCGGCTCGATAGCGACCTGGATGATTGACCTCTCCGATTCGGGTGTGGACTTTACCAGGGACCTTAAAACACACGATCCACATCATCCCGTGGAATATAGCAGGGAGAGCTGTGGTCTTTACTAGGCTCGCCTAAACGAAAAATCTAACCTCGCCATCGCGTTAGCCCGATCCATCCCGTGGACTTTAGCAGGCGCAGTACAAGTACCTAGAATCTAATATCCCTCAAATAGCCCTCTCCTGGTAAAGTCCACGTCGACATCCGCAGGAAGCATGGCATTGTCATCTTCCATGGGAACCGTTCACAAGCTGCTCGAAGAAAGAGGCAAACAAGCTGCCCTACAACTAGGAAGCTTAAGCCGTCGAGAGATTGAAGCAGCGGCAGCTTACATGGCTGACGAAGACAGCGGCATTGGATTTCTCTACTCAGGATGGTGCCAAGCTGCCCTGCCTCATCGGCGGCTTTCTGATCACGAAGGGTGGCAAATCCGAGGTGAGCGCGTCACCATGGTGGTCGAGCCCGGGATGAGACCTACAGCGGATGGCAAGCCCACTCCGATCGGCGTACCTTATGGCAGCCGCGCTAGACTCATTATGCTATACCTGCAGAGTGAGGCCATACGAACTGGCAGCCGTGAAATTGAGCTGGGACGAAGCCTTCGGGGATGGTTGGCTCGTCTGGGAATTCCGGTCGGCGGTAAGTCTGTTGAAGCAGTAAGGGAACAGGCCGAGCGCATTAGCCGGTGCCGCCTCACATTTCAAGTGCGAGCAGGCATTACCACCGGACTCGTGAATCAGAGCATTATGGACTCAGCCATCTTCCTCGATCTAGCTGATGACCAGCGTCAGGGCTCTCTTTTCGTCGAACGTGCGAGGCTGTCCGAGGGGTTCTTCGAACAACTCACTAGACACCCAGTACCGTTGGAAGAAGCGGCAATCCGCGCAGTAAATAATAACTCAATGGCGTTAGACATCTATGCCTGGTTAGCTTATCGCCTACACTCGTTGCCAGCCGCGCGAGATATTTCTTGGATTGCTCTGAAGCCCCAATTTGGGGCTGGATTTAGTCGAATGGACAATTTTCGCTCAACTTTTCTGGAAAACTTGCGGCTGGCGCTCGCCGTTTACCCTGCTGCCCATGTGGCCGTTGAGGACGCGGGCTTGACCCTGCATCCATCCCGGCCGCCAGTCAGCCCCAAGGCAAAAGCCGTCATCGGTTGAGATCCGCCCCTGGTAAAGTCCACGCCTTTACCAATCACGCACATGCGTGTTTCCACCAATTACGGCATGGCAAGATTTACTATAGTATCGCTACCAAACGTCACTTGTATCACGGCTTCTTGAACAAGATCGTTCATAGCTGATGAAAGAACACTGCCTGACCGACGCTCGATATGGCTACACATTGGCTGTTGGAAAGTCAGAAGTCCGGCAGTATAGATATCAGAGTTCATGGTTATCTAGCCATGCGATCAGTGCGTCATCAACAATTGCTTGCTTCTCAGCTCTTGTACGATGTGCTGCCTCACGCAAACGTTCCATAGTACTTACGGGAAGTCTTACTGTGAGCGACGCACGGGCCTCCTCCATCGGCGGTGGTACAACAGCAGGAGTGCGCTGTAGCGACGATCGTGAGGCCGAAGCAGCTTGATCAATGCTAACGCCTGGTGCAGCAGCGCCCTTTGGTACGCCGAGAAGCTCTGCTCCCAATGGCGCTGCGGGGGCTTTAGCCATGCTAGAAGTCTCCCATTCGGGTTGCGATGTATGCCCAAAGTGCCGTGATTTCGGCAGCTGACCGAGACGAAGAGTCCAGCTCTCCGGCAGTCCGGCCATCTGTCATTGATGTGGCAAAATCGACACGACTAGCGATCATGGATGGCGCTACGGTACCATGCTGCGATAACGCGATAGCCGCCTCTCCAGTGATGCGAGCCCTCGCTGTGGCTTGGTTAATTGCGAAGATCATCGGTTTGCCGGCCTTGCGCACGATCTCCACAGTTCCGCCGATTGCTCGCAGATCGTTGGGTGACGGCCTTACCGGAATCACGACCATGTCGGCGTGGGCAACGACTCCGCTGATGGTGTCGGTAATGCTTGGTGGTGTATCGATAATAAGGAGGTCTATGCCTCCTTTGCGGCAGGTCACGATGGCTGAGGGAAGGCCTTTCGAGAGGTCTATAAATACGGGAGTGTTGGCCTGCCGAGCGTTGAACCAACCAGCTAACCCACCTTGAGGATCGGTATCAGCTAACGCTACACGCCCCACCCCTGCTCGCTCTGCCTCGACAGCTAAGTGGCTAGATAAAGTAGTCTTTCCAGCTCCACCCTTACGGCTGGCAAGCACGATTACCTGCAATCTGTTCATCCCTACATACACGCAGCAACCAGGGCATATTGCTGTATGCGCATTCGTAAGGGTAGACGTGTGTAGGGTCAATAGCCCAGCTGGCTTGCTTTTCAGCAAGTCAGCTGGCTGGCTTGCTGAAAAGCAAGCTTTCAACTCGCGTCGATTTTTAATACGCAGGCTGGGCAAGGGAGTCAGCATGGATGGACAAGCCGCCTTGCCACTGGTCTGCGGTTTAGGCTGGTTGCAGCCGTCGCTGGCGGGCTCTCCCATCGCGCCGCGCGGCGGAGCGCTTCGGCATCTCGGCCGTCAGCGCCGCGGTGGGTCTGTGCGTCGAGCACCACGGGCACGCTCTGGGCTAAGCCCTAGGCGGCGACAGGTGCTCGCAGTACATCGAGGCCTTCCGCGACATAATCCTCGCTGCAATCGAGGCGCTGAGGGACAACACCCTCGTCGAGTTGACCAAGTTATTGCGCGTACAGCATGGCGCCTCCATCGCCGCCAGTACTGTCTGGCGCTGCCTGAACCGCCACGCCACGACTTATAAGGAAATGGCCGACGCAGCCGAGCAGGAACAACCAGACGTCGCCGCGCGGCGCAAGGCTCGGTTTGCAGCCCAGCCCGAACTCGATCCCGAGCGTCTGGTCTTCATCGATGAGACCGGAACCTTGACCAGGATCGCCAAGCCGCGCGGCTGCGCCACGCGGAGCGCACGCTGCCGGGCGGCCATTCCGCGCGGACACTGGAAGACCATGACCTTCACCGGTGTCTTGCGCCTGGACGACATGATTGCCCCCATGGTCTTCTACGCGTGATGAACCGCGCGGCATTCCAGGCGTATGTCGAGCAGGTCCTTGTGCCGCCCCTGCACCGCTGCGACACGGTCATCATGGACAACCTGCCAACCCACAAGATTTCCAAGGTGCGTCGTGCCATGGAGGCCGCAGGAGCAGCCCTGCACTTCCTCCAGCCCTACTCGCCCGACCTCAACCCAAGGGCTACCGGTCCAACCCGTCACATTCCTCAGTACTACCGATGCGGCCATAGCCGCCCATGGCGAGCAGGACGAGCATGTTGCGGAAGTCGCGCATCTCGCGCGCCTGTTCACGGCGCTGATGCGGCCTTGCGGCATCCCAGCCAGCGGGGCCGCCGCGCCCCGGCGGTAACGGTTGCCGAACTGGATGCTTGGTTAGCTAACGTCCGCCCGTGCCGCGCTCCTGCCATCGCGACCTTCGCTGTCGGACTGGAACAAGCGTCCTAATCTGCGACCCGGCCACACCGACACACGTAAGGCTTTCTGGCCAGATGAATGTCTACACGACCGTAAACCCAAACGAGCATGCTGACAGCAATGAGGGCAACTGGCTGGCAGGCTGGACCGCTGGCTTTCCAGATTGCCAGCTTGCCAGACATTCAGCCGTGCGGAATGTCGTCCGTCATTGCGGAGAGCACACGCGCCCTGCTGCCGAACGAGCATGCGGAGGAGGGCTGGGTTCCGGTCAGCGTGCCAGCACGGATCATCAGCCTGTCCCCGCTTCGGGATTGCTGCTCTGGCGTTCGGGAGGTGCATCGCGCCGCGCCATCTCCTGCTGTGCGCACCAGATCGCGTCGGCATCCATGTCCGTCTGTCGTGCCATCCATTGCAGATAGTCCAGCGGCACCTCCGGCCAGGGCAGGCCGCGGTGCTTGCCGAACGGCAGGGTCGGCAGGCGCTTCGGCTGGCTGGTCCACTGCACCATCTGCTCGACGCTGGCCGAGCCCAGCAGCTTGGTCAGCAGGTGCGCGGTGACGTAGGCGTCCGGTCCTGCCCGGTGCGGCGGCATGGCTAGCGCCGAGTCCAGCCTCAGGTCTCGCCAGTAGCGCAGCACCTGGTTGGAGTGGCGCGGCGCCTCGGGCCACACCTGCAGCGCTACCTTGTAGGTGCAGATCCACGGCAGGCTGGCAGGCAACGCCGCCTCGAGGAACAGCCGCTCGAAGGCGCAGTTGTGCGCCACCAGCACGTCGGGCCGCTCGCCTCCCTGGATCGCCTGCTGCAGCCGCTCGGGCGTGCACACCGGGGTGTCGGGCGTGAAGTCCGCCTCGGTGATGTGGTGCACCGCCATGGTCTCGGGCGGGATGGCGCGCAACGGGCGGTAGAGCCGCGCCATCGGCCGTTCCACGACCCAGGCGTCCCCCATCCGGACCACGTCCACCCGGCCGAACTCGATGATCTCGGCCGGCGGCGCCTCGCCCGTGGTCTCGATGTCGATCACCCGCAGGCGCGTGCCCATGGCGTTCAGTGCACCGAGCGCGGCGAGGCCGGCGCGGCGGGCACGCCCAGGCTGTCGCCCAGCAGCGACCAGAACCCCGCCTTGCGCGGGTGCTCGCGGCGCAGACGACCGATGAAGGCCGCGTGGCTCTCCAGCCCGGGCTCCTCCGGCAGGAACGGCGCCAGGCTCACGCAAGCCGCGACGTCGCGAGCGGCGTAGACATACTGCCGCGAGGACGCCCGCTGCAGCACGTCCTCCGCCAGCGCCCGGTGCAGCAGGGTCGCCGCCGCCGGCTGCTTCTCCGCCAGGATATCGGCGGCAGGGCGCAGCCGCGCGTAGTCCCGGGCGTCCAGCTCGCCGTGGTGGGCCCGCACCAGGCGGTTGGCCGCCTGCAGGTCGGGCCATCCAACCAGGAAGCAGAGCGCCAGGGTGCGATCGGGATGCGCCAGGGCCAGGGCGATCGCCCGCCCCTCTGCCTCGACGTCGTCGAAGTCTGGCAGGCTGCGCAGGTAGGGGCGCAGGTGGTCCGGGCTCAGCCAGCGGCCGAACGCCTCCCAGCGCAGCGCCTGCGCCTCCTGCCTGTGTCCGAGCGCGTCCAGCGCCGTGATGCGCAGGTCGGTGTGGCGGATCTCCTCGCCCTCGTGGCGGGCCGGCGCACGGGCCAGCCAGGCCAGCGCCTCCTCGGCGCGGCTATGGGCGAGAAGGCGCTCGGCGATATCGGCGGCGAACGCCTCCACCCGTCCGCCCGCCTCGGCCGCGGCGATGAAGGCGTCCACGTCCTCCTCCAGGTCCGCCAGCTCGCACAGGCGCATGCACAGCATGAAACGGCCTCGCCAGCCTGCGTGGTCATCCTGACTGCGCAGGCGCGGCAGCCTGGCCAGCCGCTCCTGCAGCAGGCGACGCAGCTCGCCTCGTCCTGCCGGGCCAAGGGCGGGGCTGGCGGCCGCCAGCAGGTAGTCGGTCACGCCGTAGTCGTCGGCGTCCAGCAGGGCCAGCAGCTCGGCGGCCAGGGGCAGCGGATCGCGGTCCTCGACAAGGCTCCACAATCGGCCAAGCGCGGCGCCGGCCTGGCGGAACACCTCGCCCAGGGTGCCGCTGCCGTCGTCGCTGCGCTCGAACACGCCGGCTCCCAGGCCGAGCAGCAGCCGCATCTGCGTCACCGCCGCACGCGGGTCGCTGGCGGCCAGCGGGCCGGCGATGGTCTCGCGCAGGCCGTCCAGCTCGCGGGCGAGGGGGCGCACCCTTTCCCAGGCGATGAACCCTTTCGAGCGCGCGACGGTGCGCAGGCGCTTCTCCACCTCGGCCGCCAGCCAGCCGGCGCCGTCCGTGCCGGCCAGGGCGAGGCGGAGCAAGCGGGCCAGAGCCGTGTCGGTCTGGGCGGCCGCCATCAGCAGCTCGGCCAGCGTGCGTGTCCCCAGCTGCTCGAGAGTGTCGACGCTTAGCGCCCTGGAGCGTGGTGCTGCCTTCTTGCCGGTGGCAGCAGAGCGAGCGGAAGGGGCAGGCGCCTCGTCCGGCTCGGGCGAGGTCAGGCGGGAGCGGGAGACCCTGGCACGCAGTGGCATCTGGGCGTCTCCGTTGTCCGATCAGCCATGGTCGTTCGTTGCCGGCAGCAGACGCTACTCGCCGGACAGCTTCTCCTCCCGGCTCGCCAGAGCGGCCTCCGCTTCCGCGTCGAGCGGCTCAGGCTCCTGGACCGCCACACCCGGCGGCACGCCGTCGCCCGGATCGCGCTCGCCCGGCGGCTGCTTGCGCGGGCGAACGGCGGCGACACGGGGAGCCTTTGCGGGTGCCGCACCGACAGCCTTGGCTAGGGCCCCCTCGAGCCGGGTGACCTCAGCCTCCAGTTCCGTCATCCGGGCACCGACCTGCCTGACAGCGGCGCGCATCACCTTGGCCTTGCCCTTCAGCGTGGCGACCGTACCTTCCAGCGCTTCCACCTGCGCGTGCAGTTCGTCTTTGCTCAGCTTCGGGACAGCGGCCGTGACGGCTGTCGGCTTGGATGAGGGTGATAGCTTCTTTGCAGGCTTGGCGGCCGCATCCGCAGGCCTGGAGAGAGCAGGCGAGGGCGGCGTCACGGTCAGTCGAGCAGCTCGCGCCATGCAGGGACCTCCATGTCCGAAAAAGTTCAGAAGCGTAAGATCGGCGGAGCGATATGCTTCGCTGCAGGAGTCTTTGCTGCCGGCTTGGCAGCGGCAATGGCCAGCTTTTTCAGTGCCAGTAAGGGTCGTGCTTCCGATCTGTGAGCCGTTGAAGCGGCGCAACCCGCCACAGATTAGGTAGCAGGACAAGGCGGCCGATATCTACTCGAAGGAGCCAGGCCGTCACTCCGAGGTTGGCTGTCGCTCTGCGTGCGCCAACACCGTTGACATTCTAGGATAGCGGCGAGATATTAGATTTGCACAATGAGTTTCGCCTCTTCGAGAGACCTGGATCGAACCCAGGCTCATTCCGGATTGCCGGGTCCTACCTCTAGGCATCTAGAGACAGTTGTGCAGGTTCTGACGGTGTAGTGCTAGGCACACTGGACGGCGTCGTGGCATCAACCTTGCGGTTGAGGCGACGCGCTGTAATCTACACGCGTCGTCTCTCCGCCGTTGGAGAGAGAACTGCTTTGTCAGTGACCCGGAAAAACCGCAACGTAGGCATGATCGCGCAATCGTCTTTGCTCGACATGTTTGATCAAACGGCTTCAATTGCCAGTCCCTATCCCGAGACAACCCAAACACTGTCCGGCATTGCTGTATCGACGGTTGCTGCGAGCGTCCCTGAAGCTGCTCCGCACCTGAACGCCGTCCTACCCGCAACCGAAGTGAAGCATTCTCGCGTAGACGACGCTTCGCCGGCGGCCGCTACCTCAGTGTCGCCCGCCGACGGCGCAACTCCGGACCAATGTGCGGCCGTAATTCAGGCGGTCATCACTGACAGTAAACCAGTCGCGGTTGGCCGACCTCCTCACCTTCGGCATTTGACCGATGACCTTCGATCTCCGGACACACGGATCGGAGCGATCTTGTGGCAAGGAGGCTGCCTGCTGCCATCGGCACGGCCGCAGCCGAGGAAATCCGGGTCGTAAACGACTGCAGGGGAGAACTCTATATTGCCACGGGGGCGTATAGATCGACTGTGTCCCATGTAATAATGATGGACTGGTCGAAGGTAGACAAGGTCGAGTTCGCCGTGGATGCCGATGCCGGAGAGACTATCATAGACCCGGACGGATCGCCACAACTTATACATACTTATTACGCCAGATTCAACTTCCTGTCACCAAAAATGGTGCCGCCGCCAGGCCCTGACCGGGACACCTACGTCTCGACTGTCGCGCACACGCTGATCGCGGAGGCCGACAAGAGCGACAGCTACTTCGTCGACAAGGGAAGAGGCGGAGACTCAGGTTTCAGCGGTATGGAAAATGCCCGGATAGCAAACGATGATCGAGATCAGAAACCCAAACCCACACCCACATCTGCAGCATCAAGTGCGGATGTCAAACGTACCCCTGTCTCCGACCTTGCAGTGGACGCGCATACTCCGCCGCTTTTGAGCACAGCGGTAAACGTCGAACCATGCCCGGTTACATTTCCCGCAGGCGCGCAGAAAGTCGCCTTCTACCAGCTACGCTCCTCGCTGGCAGCAATCGAGAAAGGGGGACGAACGAGTGCGACAGTCCGGGCACTTGATTTTTTATGCAGGTCAATAACCGAGATGCTGCCGATCACGCTATTGAGTTATGTCCTGAGCATTTCCAAGTCGCTCTCGACTACTACAATAGCCATCCAAACACCCGCGCATTGCCGCCTCGGACGCGTCTGGCCCGACTTGACGCATTAAGACAGTGCTCCACAAGGTACGCCGAACTAAACCCCGTCCAGTTTGAAACCCGTAGTCATAGCATTGGGTGACGCTGCGGTGGTCCCCACATGAGGGTTTGTCACAGAAGGCGTTATCAGGACCATGTTGCGAGTTGCCCATGAGCGCTGGAA
>JAABUH010004792.1_pt1 | contig 10826 bp, 14 predicted proteins | sample 5559121 | NCBI WGS metagenome assembly JAABUH01 (sample SAMN10711871, study PRJNA513364) | rock metagenome | isolation source: Antarctica rocks | place: Antarctica: Victoria Land, Battleship Promontory nord | collected 2015-12-28 | reverse complement strand
GTGCGACGGCTGATGTCGCACGACGCCGCGACATCTGCGCACCGTGGCAACAACAATACGCTGGAGAAGGTACTCCGACAGTACAGGTGGCCAACGCTGGCGAGCGATGCCACTGAGTACCTGCGCGACTGCCGACTCTGCCAGCGCATCAAGGCGACTACGCAGCGGCTGGCGGGCCTGCTGCAGCGCTGCCCATTACTTACATGCAGAGCGGGAGTGCAGGCGTGGCCCGGTAGAGCATGCATGTGAAGTTGTAGTGGCACCGGGCGATGACGACTGGGGCGCCAGGGAGCGCACAGCCGCACATCGCCATGTCACCCTGCAGAGTCACTGCCACAGCGACCGCGGTGCCAGCTCAAAAGATGTGGGATCATTTTTTTTAAGCCTCAGATTTTGACTCGCCGCGCCTACTCGGGAAGCCCAGCGAGACGCGGCCGCGCGCCGCAGCGTACATCGCGGGCTGCTGGGCGGTGGGCGGCTACGTGAACACGGGCGCGTACTCGCTCGCGCCGCGCCTGGTGCGCCCGCAGCTGCGCGCGGCCGCCAACGGCCTGCTGGCCATCACGTACCAGGTCGCGCACACGTCCGGCCTGCTGGCCGCGCTCGCGCTCGCGCTCGCGCTCTTCGGCGGCCTGGGGCCGCGCTGAGCCGCACCAGCGCGCGGCCGCGCTGTCTCTGCCGCGAGCGCGCAGACATGGACCGGGGGCAGGGGTGTAGGAATGGAGTAGGGCAGGTGGCAGCCGCCGGAGGGTGGCTGGGCGGGGCGCGCCGCGGCAGGGGCGGAGGGCAGCGGCGGTCTAGCAGCTGGCTGCCTGAGGCAGGGCAGGCATGAGCACAAGTGGGCCGGGGCAGGCGGCCCGTTGTGTTCGCGGTGCTCCGCAAGCCAGGCCCGCAACTCCTCGCATGGGAGCTGGTGGGCTTGTTATTGCTGCAGGGTGTGCGTGGGACTGACGGCAGTGCTGTCGCAGCTGGTCGCCACAGGCAGGGCGTTAGATCGTCGTAGTAGGCGCACACAACAGCGCCATCACTTTTGCCGAGTTTGTCTTGTGTCTCACAAACGTCAGTTTTGCATTCACACGCCGCGGGCACGTATGCATGTGTGGTGCCGCAGGCTAGGCTAGGACAGCATGTTGAGTGGGTCCTGCTACTCTGCTGTGTCAGTCATCCCGTCCCGCCCTGGCACATGCAAGCGCGGGCTGTCTGCACTGCAGACTCTGCAGGAACGCGCGCCATGCGCATGCTTGCGCCCCCCGCTTGCCCTGCACTCCTAGGAGGCGTTGCTTTAATCTGGTGAAGCTGGCGCCCTGTGAAGCGCGAGTGTGCTGCAGCGCCTAGGAGCGCTGCGCCAGCGCTAACAAGTGCAGCACTGTAGGCCCGTCGGGCGCTTCAGGCCGTGTCCCTCGGGGGTGTCAGTGTAGGACTCACAGACCCCTGTCAGAGGGCAGCTCCGTAGCGTAACGGATCAGTGAGGTTGTAGCTCTGCAGGAGATCCTGACACGGCCTTGCTGCGTGCAGTTTGCTCGCCGCGTGTTCACGTCTCAAACGCTTATTGATTCATGCAAAACAAGCGGCACTGGCAGGCTCGTGTCTTTACCCACACCTCTGAGAGCAAAGCCTAGAGCTCAGGCTGCAGCGGCACGCCGGTGAGGCGGCAGCTCTCCTCCCAGAGCCGCGCGGCCAGCACGGGGTCGCGCGCGCGCCGCGACGCCTGCGCGACGCGCTTGTTGGCGACGTACCTCCCGGCCACCTGCCGCGGGCGGGCCAGCGCGTCGCCGCAGCAATGGGGCCGCCCGCCGTGTGCCCCGTCGCTGACGCCTGCCATGCACGTTCACCAAGTCACGGGCTACAGGCCGCCCGAGTGCGGCGGTCAGGGCCTCACCAATCAAGCACGCCTGCCGAGCAGCTACCGTAGCGCCGGCGCATGGGCCCATGCTAAGAGCCGCGCGCGTTTGCTTAACCCCTCCAAGCCCTGCTCGCCAGATGCCTACCGCCCGCACTCTGCGCCCGCTCTGTCGGCGCGCCGGCCGCGACCCCCACCCAAACCCTACATATGAGGCGGCCGCTCGTCTGCGACGGAGCGCGCCTGCTCGGCCGGCGCGCCGGCCGCGAACAGCATCGTGCCCACCGCGTGCTCCGGCGGCAGCAGCAGCAGCGGCGTCGCCGCGCGCAGCAGCGGCGCGACCTGCGCGCCGGCCTCGGCGCTTGGGCGAGCGCCCGCACTGGGTGCGCATGCATGGTTAGACTTGGTTGCCAACATGGCAGGCACTGACCTGGGGCCCCGCCCTCGTGCTGGACCCAGGCGGCCACCACAACGAAGCATCGGTGTCAGCACACGGTGTGATGCTGGTCATGCGTCATTTGATGACCATGCGCCATTCCGCATGCGGATGTGGAGCGATCAAGACAACGGCATCAGCGGCCACTGCTGGCTGCCCAATGCACCAGTCCTTTGCCCTCCATAGCACGCTAGCCTCTGCCCGAGGGCGCGCCAGGGGCGCGCCAGGGGCGCCAGCAGCGGGATCGCGCTGCCGACCAGCCACCCGCGCGCGAGCGTCGTGTTGATGAGCCCGGGGTGCACCGCCAGCGCGGTGTCCCCGCCACTGGCTGGGTCCCTGGCGCCGGCAGGCCAAAACAGTCTTGGAAGGGTCTGGCCCTGAGGTTTGGAGATGGGGTGACTCAGCAGGAGCCCAGGGCGCCTGCCAGTCAACAGTGCCCTATAGCCAGCTCCGAAAGGAGTGATGGCCGTGCCAGGACAGGCGGGCATGAGCCATAGCGTGGAAGCAACCCAAGAGCACATCGCAGGCAACGCCCTGGCAGCTGAGAGCGGCCCGCAGCCGCGCTGCACGAGGTCGACACAGCTCAGGGCGTGGGCCCCAGCCACCTGTCGAAGCGGCGCTGGAACTCCGCCGCGGCCAGCGCTGCCGCGAGCTTTGATGCTGCGTAGCCGCGAAAGCCATTGTACCGCCGCCGCATCTGCGCCGCCGGCATGACCTCACCGCAGCCTGGCTTGCCTGCCCACTGGCCTGGAGACAGCGCCCGCGTTTGTGCGGCGCCAGGACAGCCTCATACCAGTCAAGCCGAGCCCGGCAGCATACACATGCCCTGCTGTGCTTGAACACGCATGCGTAGCCCTGCCCAAGCGCACACCTGCCAGCAAGGGCCCCGCCTGCAGGTCATGCGCACACCTACCCTAGCAACACCCTGCCAGCAAAGCGCCTCGCCTGCAGGTCATTAAAGTCCAGGTCGCCGGCGATGTGCGCCAGCGAGGACAGGAACAGCACGCGCGTGCCCGCCTCGACCGCCCCCGTGCCCGGCCGCGCGCCCCGCCGCGGCCGCCGCCTCCGGCGCTGCTCGGCGAGCAGGCCGCGCGCGAGCAGCCAGTGCCCCAAGTAGTTCACCTGCGCAGCGCTCTGGCACTCGGCAATGTCCTAGCAGTAAACGGCGACGCCATGTCTGTGCAAAACAAGCCGCACGCAGCCGTGCGCAGATCGTGAATAATAGGGAGGCGGTCTTAGCACGTGGCACCGCGCAAATGGCATGAGGACTTGCAAGCGAGTGCACTGCACCGCAGAGTGAGGACTGCACAGGGCTGCGCGGTCAGCGCCCCGGGCAGGCGCGCCTGGAACTGCTGCTCCATGCCGTCCGCGGTCTGCGCGCGCGCAGCGCCTCAGCGGCCAGGCGACCGGGCGGCGCGAGCCAAGCGGCACACAGCGTCCAGGGGAGCGAGCGCTGGTGCAGCAAATAGCAGAGCCGGCCGGGCGCCAACCTGCATGCGCCGCGGCGGGGCCATGACGCCGGCGTTGCAGACGAGCAGGTCCAGCGGCGCCCTGCGCTTGCTGTACGCCGCGACGCACTCGCGCACGCTCGCGAGCGAGCTCAGGTCCAGCCGGATCGCCTCGGCCGTGCCGGCGGTGCAGCCGGGCAGCGGCGCCGCTCCCTCTAGCGCCTGGCAGGCGCGGCAGGCGCGCGTCAGTCTGCTGAGGTGGCGTCGCCGCTGCCATAACAACACCGGCGAACAAGGCTGCCGGTTGCCCCAAAAAACAACGCAAGCCGGAGCGCATGCACGCAAGCACCATCTGCATACTGCCTGCCTTGCTGCAATACTACCTCACCGATAGTGTACACTGCAGCAGAGCGCACCTCGACAGCCTCCCTGCCCCGCTCGAGGCTCCTGCAGGCCAGCACGACCTTGCCGCCGCGCCGATACAGCGCCCTGGCCGTCGCGAGCCCGATGCCCTGGTTCGCGCCGGTGATGAGCACCGTCTTGGCGCTGAAGGGGTTGGCGCTGCCTGTGTACAGGTCCTCGGGGCTGGGCGGGCCGAACAGCGTGTACGCCGCGTTCAAGCGGATGTTTTCAAAGAACTCATAGGCACCGACCGCATAGGCTGCCGCACGCGTGCGCAGCCCGTCGACAGCCTCGTCCACGCCCATGTTTTTTTAATTTCGCCCCAAAAGGTGCGCCTCACCAACTGCCACTCCCAAGGTTCTTCCAAGAGTGCGCCCCGGTCGGGCACTCCTGAAGAAAAAAAACCACGGGCTAGACTCGACAACGCACCGTGAGCGCACTGTGAAAGACAACTAGCGCACCTCCAAGTCGCCAGCACTGGGTGTCTGAGGTGGCTGGCTGAAGCCGCGGCGCGCGCAGAAGTGGATGTGGGCGCGGCGCCGCCAGCAGCTGTCCAGGGCAGCGTCGCTTCTGCAGCGCGCTTGCTCGACAGGCGCGCCTGCCAGAGTGCGACCGTGTTCACAGGCGCGGAGCAGGCGGTGACGCGTCACAGCGCGCGCAGGCTCGATAGAGCACGTCATCTTCGAGGCGGCGCCGGAGGGCGCGCTGCGCTCCATCGCTGAGGCCACGCGCGCTCAGAGAGTGGAGGTGAGGCGCCCGTGCTGACAGGCGCAGCGGCGGGCGCTCCCCGCGCACGGCTGGCGCCTTGCACGCGGTCCACCCTCAACATGGCTCAACAGCACAACTGTTCTTCGGTGCCGCCATACACTCAGCGGAGCACCTCTTGCTGTTTCGACACAGCTGTCACCAGCCTGCCGCAGACTGGCGCTCAGACTGACTGCCCCTTCGAGTGCCGCAGGCGCTGGACCTGTCCGGCTCGCAGGACCTTGTTACTTATAAAAAACTGTCACCAGCCGGCCGCAGACCGGCGCTCCGACTGTCTGATTGACCGCCCCGCTGCGAGCGGCGCAGGCGCTGGACCTGACTGGCTCGCAGGACCTGGTTTGCCGCAACCTCGTGTGCGAGCAGGCGCGCCCGCTGCGCGCCCGCCGCCGGCCGCTCATCCTGCGGCAGCAAGGGGACATGCCGGTCTGACCTGTGCAAAACCTCAAGTGCGATGTGGTGACGCCGCGGTGCATTTGCAGCCGGCCGCACAGCGCGCAGCGAAATGGGGGTTGCGCCGGCCCGACCCGCAAAAGCCAGGCAGGCGCTCAGGCAGCCGGTGTCCCTGCGGCGCAGGTGGGCCAGCCGTGTGTCTGCCGCCTGGCGCAGGTCCTGGAGCGGCATGCGCCGACGCTGGGCTGGCTGTCGCTGGCGGGCAACGCGCTGACGCGGCTGCCGGACGCGCTGGGCGGCCTGGCCGCGCTGCGCTACCTGGACCTCAGCGGCAACGCCCTGGAGGCACTGCCCGCCGGCGTCCTGGTGCTGCCCAGCCTGCAGGCGCGCCCCGCCGCTTCACTTGTGCCCAAGAAAATAGAAAGCTGCTGGAGGCGCTGCCCGCCGGCGTCCTGCAGCTGCCCAGCCTGCAGGCGCGCCCCGCCGCTTCACTCAAGCAGCGGCTCGCTGGAGGCCGCGCCTGTCCGCATAATGAGGCTGCCCAGCCTGCAAGCAGGTCCCGCTGCTGCAGCCGCGCAGCAGCTGCTGGAGGCGCTGCCCGCGGGCGTCCTGCGCCTGCCCAGCCTGCAGGCGCGCCCCGCCGCTCCAGCCGCACAGCAGCCGGTGAAGACAGCGCCGGTCAGCGTCCTGCGGCCGCCCAGCCTGCAGGCAGGCCCTGCCGCTCATCCTGCGGGGCCGTCTGCGCGCGCCCTTCCAGGCGGCGCGCCGCAGGGCCGCGGGTCAGGCAGTGCGGACGCGCCGGCCGGGCGCTCAGGGGGCGCGCGCTCGCGCAGGTCCTGAACCTGAGCCGCAACCCGCGCAGGTCCTGAACCTGGGCCGCAACCCGCGCCTGACCGAGCTGCCGCTGCCGCCGCGGCCGGCCTTCCTGCCCGCGCTGCAGGAGCTGTACACCGACCCGCAGCTCTCGCACATCCTGCCGCGCATGTTCGAGGCCGCCATGGTGCCGCACATGACCCAGGTGGGCGACGGCGGCAAGGGCCGCATCGTGCCCTGACCCTGCCAAGTTGAAGCCCGTGATGTGAGGGCTCCCGTGGAGTGTGGGGCCGCAGCCCTGGTGCCCCCACATGACCCAGGTGGGGGACGGCGGCATGGGCCGCTTCGTGTAGTTGTGCCTGTCACAGTACTACGTGTTGGCCATGGAAGGGGGCAGCTCAGCAAGCGCTGCAGAGCTGTGGCCTGTCTGGTGCCATGCGCAGAGCGTCAGCATTGCCTCACTTTTGCTGAGTCGTGGCTTGGTCCTGGCCTGGGCCGTGTCGAGGCACTGTTGATTGGGCACATGTAGCAATAGATACCATCGTCAGCGTCTCATGCGTCTGCGTTTGAACAGTGCATTGCAGGTCTCTCGACGCCATGCCCAGGCTGTCTTGCATTCGGGTAACAGTTTTGGGACAGTGTATGGACCGTAGAGTATGTGTTTTAGGAAACACTTCATTCTGCATAGCGGTGGCTGCCCATCCCTCGAGTGCTGCAGGCAGCATTGGCAGTCACGCATAGGTGCAAGTGTGAGTGCAGTGTGCGTGCAGGGATGGCAGCAGCGCCCAGAGACCCCCCACATGTATTACACTGCCGCTGTAGCTGCACAAGCTTGCTCTCACACTGGTGACGTTCATTATCGTTCATTATGCACACCCCATGCGGGTAATCACAAGGGACCATGTTGCCCCGTGGCACATACCTGAAATAACCCTGTTGTTCACTTATTTTATTTGGCGAAGGACACACACCACATACAGCAAAAGCATGACGGCAGATGCATCGCATACATACCTCTTAGTGGGCCAGGGCAACACTGAATACCAAACTTGCTGCATGCCTCCCTTGTGCTTATACCCGGTCAGTTCTCAACATGGAAGCGCCCTGGTTCGGTGCGGCAGCGAAGCAGTCGAGGCAGGTGCGTGAGACGCGGTGCTCACATCCCGCTTGCGGGGCCGGTGGTGCTGCCCGGACCGGCGTGCATGGGGCCACCCACAGCCGGGCGCATGTTTGGCGCATCCTTCTTGGCCTCGTGCTCCTGCGAGGCGGCCCAAGGAGCTCGTGACCCACACAAGACAGGTCATGCAGGCCGCATGCGCTCTCAGACAGAGCTGGCGTGATGTCCTCAAGAAGCAGTGAACAACGTCTTGAGGGCCAGGCGATATTGGCTGCTGCAGCAGCACAGGCAGCCTGCATTCAACGAGGCAGAGCCGGCCCGGGATAGTGGCGAGTAGCTCGGGGGCCGAGCGCACCCAGGTCCCCGGAACGTGACTCTTCATCTCCTTGGCCGTGCTGCTGTAGTGGCCGATCCCAGCGGCTCCGGTCTCGGCGGCTCCCATCCCAGCGGCCTGGTTGTCGGTCGCCAGCCCGTCGCTCTTCGCCGCGTACGCCTGCGCGAGCGGGCCTCTGTCGCCACGAGCAGCGCGGCGCTGCGCTGCCGCGCCCATCAGGCGCGGAGCGCTGGTGCGAATACGCCGGCCAGACCCTCGTGGCTGACCGCATGCTCTGTGCGTCTCAATACATGGATCGTCACTTGGCGTGACACCAATGCTGCCCCGTCAGGGTAAGCGCTGTCCTCCAAGTCCAGCCGCTGACAGAGCAGCGGCGCCACAAGCGATGCCGGCACGCGTCTGACAGGCGTCGTGGGCGCGCACGTCGGTGCCGGGGATGCTTTGCTTGATCTTTTGCAAGATTCCGCCAGACGCAACCGCCGGCGGCTGCTCCTCCACGCGCGCGTCCGCGTGGTGCCCGTGCGCGTTGGTCAACTGCCGGCGCGCACACCAGGGTGTCTGACCCGGCAGTCCGGGTTGCGTTCCCATGCACGGCACCCAGGAGGGTCCAGGCACGGCACGTCAAGAGGTATTGTCTGGCCGAAGAGCGCTCGCAAGAACCAGCAGGAGGGCAGCAGAGGCCTGCGCCGGCCCAGGATTTGCACGCAGCCACTGTGCATGCAGCGTCTGCAGGGCGTGAGTGCAGACTGCTGGCGCGCCGACAGCACACGCGCTGCTGGCCCCGTCTGGGGACACAACACAATGAAGGGCTGTTTGGGCTGTTTTCTGGCCACTTGCATCCAATCCAGCTGGTGCAAAAACTGAGCTCTCCAGCAGGAGCTGGTAGGCTTACCCCAGGGCGTGCGCCCGCCGCGTCAGGAGCCGGAGTCCCGGCGCCCGGCCCGATACCGGGGTTGCCCCCCGGTCCTGCACTCGGGTTGGCAGCGTAGCCGGCCCCCCCGGTTGCTGTCTGCGGCGCTGCGCCCGGGTTGCCGGTGTAGCCGGCCTGCGCCGGAGCAGCGTGGGGTGCTGCGACGGCGCCCCCGCCCACCCCCGTGTGGGGGTGCATGCCAGGGACGCCCTGCTGCACCTGTCAAGCACAGGCACAGCTCATCCAATGAAGCTCAGCGGCACTTTTTACGCACAGCATGTCAGAGCCGCAGTCCTACAGGATGGGCGTCGAGCACAGACATGCCCGTCCCTTGCCTTGAGTTCCCTGCGAAACTCAAGTGCCTGGCTGCAGGCACTGTGAGAGCTGGAGCAAGGGGTGCACGCAGGCTCCTTGATTTCGCATTAGGTTAGGCACGCAGCAGGCCTGCACGCAGAGCCCCGCTCCCCAGGAGCGCACCGTGTTTGTACTAGCAGTGCTGTGACCCGCGCTGGTCGCGCCTGGGTTGCCAGCACTCCACTGCACCCCCCAAGCGCACGCGCCGCCAAGTCAGGTCCCACAGCATTTTGGAAGCAGGTCAGGTGCAGACTCTGTCCGAGACCTCAAGATATCAGATGAGCAGATAGCTTCCTGCCCCAACGGAGCTGGGGGGTCACCATCCAGGCGTACTACGTGCGACTCACCTCGGTAGTCTGAGGCTGCGCCATGCCGGTTCCAGACGAAAAGTTAACAGGTCGAGCGAGGCGTCGAACGTTGAGTAGGATCGACTCCATGGCTTGCGTTCAAATCACACAGAGGGATACCCTAACCCGACACAGGCTTTGTATGTGCACGTGCAACGAGGTCCGTGCACTGATTTAACGCGCACTGACTCTACTGCACCGATTTAATGTGCAGAGCAGTGAAAGGCAAGAAGTGGTGTGAGAGGGCCGATGGAGGATGGCGGTGCGAAGCGCGCGACAACACGACCTTTGCTTGCAGTGCTAGGTTGCTGCTAAAGCAGACCCAGTCACGAAGACACGACAGGCAGGAATGCAGAGAAAGCTACTTACTAGCTCTGTCGGCACACAGGGGCAACTGTCAGACACATATGTCAGACATATCTGGAGCCGTCAGCAGACATGGGGCGCGCTACCAGCGGTGCAGCTCGAGTGCTGCAGCACGTGCATCCCATCCCGCCTCAGTCGGCCCGTCAAAGGAATGGAGCGGGGCTAATGGCACACAAATGCCCTACTACTGGCTCGTCGCCTCTTGAAAATCATGGTGGGCAGTCACACATGCGCGGACGGACGAGCACAGCACCGCGCACAACACCAGCACTCTGTAGCCTATTTGCTGCAGCATGCAGAACCGTGCTACTGTGGAGCTAAGCCATTCCTAACCATGGCTGGACAAAGCAAGCACTGCATGTCCATATAATCAAAGTCAGCTGAGGGGGGCCGTGCTCTGTGCGCACTCGGGGTGTACAGACAATGACAACCTATGGCAAATGCCACACATCAGGCCCGGGCCAGTACGCCCGCCCTGGATGTCTCCAGGCCGCACGCGCCGGCCTGCGCCACATAGCACGCATGGAAGCAGCACAACGCGCCGCTCGCATGCATGGGTTCCTTGCGCACACAGGCTTGCATGATTGCCTCGCGGATAAGGTGATGAGAGGAACGCCTGCCCATGAGCACGCGCGCTCTGTCAACCGACATTTTTAGCCGTGATTTAGCCGTGACAGCAAGCTGCGGCGGCCCGCGCTGCACCACCGCCACCGGCTGCGCGCGTCTCCGTCTCGGACTGCAGCCCGGGAGGAGCTACAGGTCGGCGCCCGGGGCCGCGCCGCCAGTGCCGGCCTGCACCTCATCCGACTTCTCCATGTACTCCTGCGCAACACGGACCGCCCGCTTATCAGACTGCGCGCAGGACGCGTGAGCCCGCGGCCGCGCCAGGCAGGGCCTGCGGAGGCCGGACCGGCATGCGGCCTGCCAGGGCACAGACACCTTTGCAGCCGCTCACGCAGTCGTGCCAACCGTGACCTGGTTGGCAGGGCACATGCAGTGACGTTGTCAGCCTTGTTGGGCACTGGCAGGCGCGCCGCGGTGGCAGCGACCACCGGCGAGTAGACGTGCGCCCTTGCCAGGCTGTGCTGGCGACAGCACACACTCCACGCACGACAGACCCGAGCGCGACCATCCTCCGCGGCATGCGTAGGCCTGACAGGGCAGCCGGGAACAGCCCGCAGCAACACACAGGCGCAGCATGCGCGGCGCGGTGGGCATGCTTGCAGACGTCTGCACGGGCTCTGCAGCATAACAGCAATTGCATGTCACGGGCTCTGCACCATAACAGCAATTGCATGTTGGTG
>JAABUH010004791.1_pt1 | contig 10828 bp, 10 predicted proteins | sample 5559121 | NCBI WGS metagenome assembly JAABUH01 (sample SAMN10711871, study PRJNA513364) | rock metagenome | isolation source: Antarctica rocks | place: Antarctica: Victoria Land, Battleship Promontory nord | collected 2015-12-28 | reverse complement strand
TCACGGCACCCACCGCCCCTCGACGTGGGCGACCCTCCGCGCGCGGGCGCGTCCTCCCGTTCTCGCCTCCCGCCGTACCACCCGAGAGGTCCGCCGCATGATCACGCTTGCGTGTGGCTATACCACGCGATCTATACATCCCTTTATGTGTGTATGTGCGCCGGACAAGGCTGTCCTCTACCGATCGCGTCGCCGAGAAGGTGTCACGATGTACCCCCTCTGCCCCAGCCGGGGGCGCGGCGCGATGGCTTGGTGGCCTCGAGCGTGCCCTCGCGGTCGAGCGCCGACTTGTGCCCCGCGAACACGACACCGTAGCGCAACAGCAGCCCGGAGGCGATGGTCATGGCGGACGCGGCCAGGGCGAGTCCGCTCTTGCGCCCCGTCGCGCGCAGCCCGATCACTTCGAGGACCGGCGCGCCGGCGATGCCGGCCACCGCCCCGGCCATGATCAGGCCCGTCACGCCGTTGAGCAACGGCTTGACGGCCTTGCCTGATGTGGTCAGGTAGCCCGCGAGCGCCGCGACCTCGGTCGCGCTCAGGATGAGGTCGAGCCTCGCCAGCCCTTCGTCCTCCTCGCCGCCCCGCAGCGTCGCGGCCAGCGTCGTCACCGCCGCCCCGGTGCTGAGCGACGAGGCCATGAACAGGCCGCCCAGCAGCGGGCTGGTGAACCACAGGGGGACGCTGCTCGTGCCCAACAGCACGCCGGTGTAGCCGCCGAGCGTGAGCGCCGAGGGGATGCCCGCCGCGGCCAGCACGCGCCGCGGCAAGAGGCGCAGCAGGGGACCCACGACCGGGAGCTCGACCTCCTCGGAGAGAGCGCGCATGGCCGTGGCCGCGGCGAAGGCGCCGTGCAGGCCCAGCGCCCACGCGCCCAGGTTCATCGGCGAGGAAGGCTTAAAGATGCGCAGCATGTGGTAGAAGCGCGAGCGCCGCCCCAGGTCGTGGATCAGCAGGACCGGGCAGGGCGCCATCGCCACGAAGGCCACGTAGTGGGCGGTGCGCGCCAGCCCCTGCCGTCGCGGCCCGCCCACGAGGTCGGCCAGCGAGCCCAGCACGAACGCCCCGCAGGAGATGCCCCCCGAGAAGAAATATAGGGAGATGTCGTGGCCCCACGGCGGCTTGACCAGGATCGGCACATCGCGGTAGGCGTCGCGCGTGCGCACGTGCGCGGCGCCGCGCTCGCCCTGGTTGACACCCGACGAGCCGTTGCTGTACGCGCCCCGGCCGACGTTGCCCTCGGCGTCGATCTTCGTGCGGCTATCCTTGGTCTGTAGTACCGGCAGGTCTCGCATCACCATCTGGCTGTCCTCATCTAGCTATCCTCATCTAGCTGTCCTCCCTACTCTTCCCCGGAACTCGCGAGCGTGAGGGCGCCGACGACGCTGAGCCCAATGCCGACCACCGCGCTCCAGAAGTAGCGGTGCGGCATCATCGCGCTGGGGCGACGCGGCGCCTCGGGCAGGTTGTAGGCGGCAGGCTCGTCGGTGAGCAGGAAGAAGGCGTTGAGGCTTTTGTACTCGCCGGCGTCGTCGGCCCCATACAAATAGGCATTTTTCTCGCCGCGCGCGCGCAGGTCCTCGACCCGCGCGCGGGCGTAGGTCTGGAGTTCGGACACGGGTCCGAAGCGGATCGAGTCGGTCGGGCAGGCCTTGGCGCAGGCCGGCTCGAGCCCATCGCGCTGGCGGTCGTAGCACAAGGTGCACTTGTGCGCGCCGCCGTCCTCCTCGCTGCGCCCGAGCACGCCGAAGGGGCAGACTACGACGCAGTAGCCGCAGCCGTTGCAGATGTCGTTCTGCACGTACACGTCGTCGTACTCGTTGCGGATGAGCGCGCCGGTGGGGCAGGCCTCCTGGCAGGGCGCCGCGGCGCAGTGCTTGCACACGTCGCTGTTGAAGAGCCATTTCACGCCGCCGTCGGGCAGCGCCTGCTCAGTGAAGCTGACGTGCCGCCACGTGGTGGCCGAGAGGTGCAGCGTGTTGTCGTAGCTCTGGCCCGACCACTTGTTGCCGTCGGACGGCAGAGCGTTCCACTGCTTGCAGGCCACTTCACAGGCCTTGCAGCCGATGCAGATCGTTGAGTCGGTGAAGAAGCCCATCGGCTCGTGCGCCGGCGGGGGCTCCATGATGGTGATACCTTCGAGGAGGCCCGGGGCAATGTCCCCGTTCGCACCCGTGGGCGGGCTATGGTGATCTTTGATATTCATGCCGTGCGTCCTTCCGGCTGGGCCTGGTGCGCCGTGCCGGCCATCGGCTCGGCCTGCGCGCGCGGCGCGACCGGGACCGACGGGATGTCGGACGGCTGGTCCAGACGACCCTTGCGTATCTGGCAGGTGAACGCCTTGGACTCGTGCATGCTCACGTTGGGGTCGCTCTCGATCGCCGAGAGTTCGTTGGCCTGGCTCCCGGCGACCTCGCCGCTGTAGCCGAAGTGAATCGGCAACCCGACCTGATGCATGACCCGCCCGTCGACGCGCAGCGGTTGGATGCGCGGCGAGACCATGGCGCGCGCCTCGATGGTGGAGCGCGGGGACGAGATGAGCACCCAGTCTCCGTGCGCGACCCCGCGCTCGGCGGCGAGCTCCGGGCTCATCTCCACGAACATGGCGGGCTGCAACTCGTTGAGCCAGCTGTCGAAGCGGCTCATCGGCCCCGAGAGGTAGTGCTCGGTGAGGCGGTAGGTGGTGAGCACGATCGGGTACTCGTCGTCCATCGGCATCACCGGGTTCATGGGTACCTGGTCGAGTTGCGCCATGGGGTTGGAGCGTTGCTTGTAGAGCGCGTTGCCCACGGGCGACTCCACCGGCTCGTAGTGCGTGGGCAGCGGGCCGTCCTTGACGCCGCTGGGCGCGAAGAGCCAGCCCTTGCCGTCGGGCTTGAGGATGAAGGGCGAGTCGCCGTCGATGGCGTCCAAACCTTTTGCGCCGGGGGCGGCGCGGTAGTCGGGCCGCTTGCTGGCCGGGAAGTCCGGCACATCAGGTCCGGCCCACGCGCCCCGCGCCTCGTCCCAGTACATATACTTCTTGCGCTCGCTCCAGGGCCGGCCCTCGGGGTCGGCGCTGGCGCGGTTGTACATGATACGCCGGTTGGCCGGCCAGGCAAAGGCCCAGTTAGGATTGACGCGCGCGTTGGGGTCGGAGATCCGGTCGGCGGCGCGGTTGTGCTCGTCGTCTGGGAAGACGCCCGCGTAGATCCAGCAGCCGCAGGCCGTGCTACCGTCGTCCTTGAGCGCGTCGAAGCCGGGGATCTGCTCCCCGCCGGCCACGGTGTAGCCGTTGATCTCCTTGAGCACCTTCTCGGCCGAAGGCTCGTCCGCGATGCGGCTGACCGTGCCGTCGGGCAGGGTCTCGGGGCCCTCCTGCCCGTAGTCCCAGGTCATGTTGAGCAAGCCCCGATCGCGGGGGGCTGTGCTGCCCTTGTACAGCTCCCTGAGGCGGTTGCCCAGGTGGTACATGAAGTGCAGGTCCGAGCGCGCCTCGCCGGGCGGGTCGACCGCCTTGTCGTGCCACTGCACCAGGCGCTGCGTGTTGGTCAGCGTGCCGGGCTTCTCGGCCACCAGCGCGGCGGGCAGGAAAAACACCTCCGTCTTGATAGAGGCGGGGTCGGGGTTGTCGGGCCCCTCCTTCCAGTAGGTGGCGCTCTCGATAGGGTAGATGTCGCGCACGACGAGCCAGTCGAGCTGGCGCAGCGCCTCGCGGTTGAGCCGTGCATTGGGCGTTCCCATGGCCGGGTTCTGCCCGATCAGGAAAAAGCCCTTGACCTTGCCCTCGGCCATACGGATCATCGTGGGCAGGTGCGAGTGGTCCTCGGTCACGCGCGGGAGCCAGCCGAAGCCGTAGTCGTTCTCCGCGGTGGCCGCGTCGCCGTACCACGCCTTGAGGAAAGAGACCATGTACTTGGGCAGGTTGGCCATGAGGCCGTAGTCGATCCGCTCCTGCTCGAGGTAGCCGGCCAGCGTATCGTGGTCGCGCCCGGCGACGGGCTGCGAGATGTAGCCGGGGAGCATGTTGTAGAGCGTGGGGATGTCGGTCGAACCCTGGATGCTGGCGTGACCGCGCATGGCCATAATGCCGCCGCCCGGGCGGCCCATGTTGCCGAGCAAGAGCTGCAGCATCGCTCCCGTGCGGATGATCTGCACGCCGTTCACATGGTGTGTCCAGCCGACGGCGTAGACGAGCGCGCTGGTGCGCTCGCGCCCCGAGTTGGCCATCAGGGCCTCGGCCACCTCCATGAACTGCTCCGCCGTGCAGCCGCAGATCTGCGCCACCATCTCGGGGGTGTAGCGCGCGTAGTGCCGGCGCAGGATGTTGAGCACGCAGTTGGGGTGTTGCAGCGTCGGGTCGGTCTCCGGCTTGTTCGAGGAGAGCTGGCCCGACGTCTGCGAGCGCATCTCGCCCTTCACCTCCGCCGGCGTGTTCGTATTGGGCTGGCCGCCTTCGCTGGCGTAGTGCCAGTCCGTGTCGGTCTGGTTATATGTGTTGGTTCCTTCGTCGAAGCCCGAGAAGAGGCCGCCGTTGTCCTCGGCGTCGACGTACCCGTCGCCGATGATCGTGGCCGCGTTGGTGTAAGCCAGCACATACTCTTTGAACCAGCGCTCCTGTGTGAGCACTTGGTGGATGAGGCCGCCCAGGAACGCGATGTCGGTCCCGGCCCTGATGGGTGTGTAGTCGGTGCAGCAGGCCGATGTACGGCTGAAGTGCGGGTCGACGTGGATGAGCTTTGCGCCCCTCTCGCGCGCCTTCATGGGGAAGCGGAACCCCACGGGGTGCGCCTCGGCCATATTCGAGCCCATGATCAGGATGCAATCGCTGTTCTGCAGATCTTCCTGGCTACCGGTGGCCGCGCCGCGGCCGTACGTGGCGCCCAGACCGGGCACCGAGGCGCTGTGTCATATGCGGGCCTGGTTCTCGACCGAGATGATGCCGAGGTTGTTGAACAGCTTCTTGATCAGGTAGTTCTCTTCGTTGTCCAAGGTAGCGCCGCCGAGGTGCGCCATCGCCGTGGTGTGGTTGACGATGACGCCCGCGTCATCGCGCTCCACGAAGGTGGCGTCGCGGGTCTCCTTGACCTTCTGAGCGATGCGCTCCATGGCCCAGTCGAGCGGCTTCTCCTGCCACTCCGTGGCATAGGGCGCGCGGTAGAGCGCCGTCTTCACGCGGTGCGGGTTGATGGTGTACTGGAAGGTGTTGGAGCCCTTGGGGCAGAGCGTGCCCTCGTTGATGGGCGAGCGCGGGTCGCCCTCGATGTCGACGATCTTGCCATCTTTGACCCAGACCTGCTGCGCGCAGCCGACGGCGCAGTAGGGGCACAGGCCGTCGACTTTTGTCGCGCCGCGCAGGCGCGAGTGCTTGCCGATCGACGCGGGGCTGAAGGGCTGAGGGCTGTTACCGAGGCGCCAGAACACGTTGCGCTTCTCGAGCCGGTCGAACTTGATGGCCATAGATACTACCTTCCTGAGCAGACGACACGCGACACGACGGGGCGCCCACGGGGCCGGATAGATATGCGTACGGATACTATACCAGTTGGAGCAGTCGCAGGTCCTACAGGCCCTCAGCCAGGGCCATGTCATTTTACGGCTTCGGGTGACTTCGGGGCGCTTCGCTTCATGCGTCTGGTAAGATACGTAGTATTGCGCCGCGCCCCTCCCCATCGACCGGCGATGCGGGGAGGGAGGCGAGCGCACGGGAGACCCCATGCCGCCCACGCGTTCCGACGACATCCGCGACTATGCCTTCGCCGACCGGGCGCTGGCCCTGCGCACGCGCGCGCATTTGACCGGGCGCGCGTTGGCCGCGCTGCTCGGGGTGAGCGCCCGCGCCATCCAGGCGTGGGAGTCAAGCTTCGCCTACCCCACGATCACGCGCCTCCAACTCCTGATTGCCCTGTATCTGGAGCGCGGCGCGTTCGGGGCCGGGCGCGACGCGCGCCTGGACCTGCTGCATGAGCGGATGGACATCACGGGCCTGACCGGCGTGACGGAGGCGCAGCGGAGGACGCTGGTGGGTTTGGGCGCTATAGAGAACCGCACGTGGCCGGGGTCACTTTGCCGGCCGTTTCGCTCATACCGATGTCTTCCACGGCTGTTTTCCACGGCGCGCCCCCGACTGGGCCGGCGCGAGGAACTGATATCCTATTGCTTATGGACACTGGAACTCTGGCGCGCGTCGACGAGGTGCTCGTCGCCTTCGACGGGCAGGAAACGAGTATCAGCGCGGCGGGGCGCGAGAACACCAAGACCGTCAACCGGGTGGCCCGCTTCGTCGCGCTCAAGCGCGTCGGCGGCGAGAAGACGTTCCAGCGCAACGTCTCGCGCTACAGCGTCGACGGGTCGGGGCGCGACCTTCTAATCGGCGCCGAGCGCGCGGGGGGCGGCGTGTGGCGCCTCATCGCCCACTGGATAGACGGATAGCCGTCCCCGCGGCTACGATTATGTCGGCTGTTCTCCCCACGCTGGACGAGGCCCTCGCGGCGCTGCCACCGCCGTCGCGGCCGCTCAAAAAGCTCGCCCCCTCTTTCATCCCGCCTGCGCTGTGGCGCTCGGCGGCAGACCGTGCGCTCCTCTCCGGCGCGGACTGGAAACGCGCGCGGGCGCGCATCCTGGAGCGCGACGGCCGCCGCTGCGTCTACTGCGGCTACGCCGCGGAGCGCGGCCTGGAGATCAACCACATCAGCGGCAACAGCCGCGACGACCGCGCCGAGAACCTTGAAACGGTCTGCGCCCTGTGCCACCGCGTCCTGCACGCGGGGCGCTCCGCCGCGGTCCACGGCTCGCTGCTCCTTTTCGCGCGCGCGGCGGTCGACCAGAACACGATCCAGCGCCTGTGCTGGCATTTCCGCCAGGGCTCGCGCGGCGCGGGCCGCCTGCCCGACCGCCCCCTGATGGCGCTGCTCGGATTGGCCGACGGGCGCCCCTTCCACATGGACGAGGCCTACCTCGCCAAGCTGCGGGGCTACGTGGTCGAGCGATACTGGCTGCTGGAGCGCGGCCGCTAAGGCTGACATACACCCGTCGCCCATGCCGTGCTACGCTATGGGCGTGGATAGTGTGAAGGGACGCAAAGTGGGGCATGGTCAACGCGCTGCTTCCCTCGCTGGCCGGCTTCCTCACCGTGTTGCCCGAGGAGGCGACGCCGTCGTCCCCGGAGCAACCCCCGGTCGAGGCCGTCGCGGGGCGCTAGATGCGAACCTCGTACGCAACGTCGCGCGACCGCAGTCGCCGCACGCTGCCATGCGACCGCAGTCGCAGGCTTATTCCGTACAGTCAAGCTGGAAGCATTTAGCACCCTCCCCTCTTCCTGCGTCCGCTCGCGCGACATAGCGCGCTGCCTTCACACCTCGCGCAGGGACGTTGGTTGCCGGCCGTCGACGTCGGCGAAGCCGTAGTCGACCGCGAGTTCCGCCGCGACCATCACCTGCCCCGACTTGCGCATGACCTCGGGGTCCGCCGCCAGGGCCGCGACGGCGCGCCCGATGAACTGGGGCGACTCGGAATTGGACAGGTCGAAATGCTCCGCCGCGCGCAGGACGCTTTCCGTGCGCACCAGGCCCGGGTAGAGTGAGACGGCGGCGACATTGTGCGGGCGCAGGTCGTGCGCCATGCACGCGGCCATGCGGTCGTCTGCCGCCTTGGCGACCCCGTAGGCGACGCCGCTGTCGTCTTTTCGCGCCGCGAAGAAGGAGATGTTCACGATGAGGCCGCTCCGCCGCGGAACCATCAGCGGCGCGGCCAGGGCGCTGCAGACGTAGTGCGCCCGCACGCCGGCCCCGAACATGGCGTCCCAGCGCGAGAGCGGCGCGGTCCAGAAGCCCTCTTCCCGCCAGAACTCCGTGCCGTCCCAGAAGTGCTCGTAGCCGCCCCACACGTTGTTGACGAGGATGTCCAGGCGACCGTGGTCGGACTCGATGCGCGCGAACAGGGCCACGACCTCCCCGTCGTCGCGGTGGTCGCAGCGGACGCCGATGGCACGACCGCCGAGCCGCTCGGCATCCTCGACCGTCCCCCCGATGGTCCCCGGCAGCCCCCCCACGCCCTGCCCCTCCTCGACGGTGCGTCCCGTGACGTAGACCGTCGCGCCGGCCTCGGCCAATCCGAGGGCCACACCCTTGCCCACGCCCCGGCTCGCGCCCGTCACCAGGGCGACCTTTCCCTGCAACGCCTGCACTCGTATCACCTCCCAATCCCTATCTCACAGGATCATCATACGCCCTCGCACGCTGGCGCGCCGGCGGCGCGATTGTGCATGGATCGTTGCGGACGCGGTTCTGCATGGCGGACACTGGGGGCAGCCGGACGTGGATGCTCGACGGGACGAGATACAGGAGGCGCGTGGGCGATGACGGGACTAGAGATGCGGGAGCGGACGGCGGGGGAGCAAGCGCAGGCGCGGTACCTGCCGGAGTCGTGGCACGCGGCGTTGGGCGCGGAGACCGCGCAGCCCTACTTCGAGGAGCTGCGGCGCTTCCTGGTGGCCGAGCGGCGGGCGCACACGGTCTACCCGCCGCGGGGCGAGGTCTTCAGCGCGCTCGCGCTGACGCCCTTCGAGGACGTGCGCGTCCTCATCCTGGGTCAGGACCCTTACCACGGCCCGGGTCAGGCGCACGGCCTCGCCTTCTCGGTGCAGCCGGGCGTGCCCGCCCCGCCCTCGCTCGCCAATATCTACCGCGAGCTGCACGACGATCTGGGCTGCCCCGTCCCCGACAACGGCTACCTCGCGCCGTGGGCGCGGCAGGGCGTCCTGCTGCTCAACGCCGTGCTGACGGTGCGCGCGGGCGCCCCTGCTTCGCACAAGGACCACGGGTGGGAGACCTTCACCGACGCTGTGATCCGCGCGCTGAGCGCGCGGGAGCGGCCCGTCGTGTTCGTGCTGTGGGGAGGCTACGCCGGGCGCAAGGCCGCGCTCGTCGACGCGACGCGCCACGCTATCTTGCGGGCGCCCCATCCCTCCCCGCTCTCGGCGCACAACGGCTTCTTCGGCAGCCGCCCGTTCTCGCGCATCAACAAGCTGCTGCGCTCCACCGGCAGCCCCGAGATCGATTGGTGTATCGCCAACCTTTAGACTCTCGGTTCGCTCATTTTCAGGGCGGGTGGGGTAAATAATGCTCGACAAACGCATAGATACCCGGGGTAAATCCGAGCAAGGCGAGGATGTCGTACTGAGTGGGCGAGAGCGCGGTGAGATGGCGCAGAGTATGGTGCGACGTGCGCACCACGGTCAGGGTGATGTCCTTGAAGGCGGTCAGCAGCAGTTCGGCGGTGGGGCGCGTGGTGGGGCGCGTGGGGTTGCCCGCGTAGAGGCCGTGCAGCGCGCGCTGCTCCTGGGCCAGGCGCGCACGGGCGGCGTAATCAAGGGTCGTGAGGACGCGTAGGGCGATGGTCAAGAGGCGGATCAGGCCGGTGACATGGTCATCGCGCTCCAGGTAGAGGGGCGCGAGCGAAAGGGGGCGACCTTTGAGGCGGCCGAAGCCGCGCTCGACCAGGTACTCCTGCCGATAGGCCAACACGGCCTGCGTGAGCGAGAGGGTGGCGGCGGGGGCGTTGGTCGCGTAGACGCGCCAGCCCAGGCGGGCCACGGCCGCCTCCAGCGCGTCCGTGTCCACGGGGGCGTGGACGTGGATGGTCCGCTCCTCGCGCACGCGGGCAGGGCGGTCGGCGTAGGCGCGCACCGCGCGCTCCTGGATGTCCTCCGTGATGGCGACGTGAACCAGTCCCCCGACGTCATAGCGGGTCAGCACGGCCTCCGTTGCCCGGTGCGCCGCCTCCGCCGTGTCCAGGCGCCGTTTGCCGCGCCGGGTCGCCGTCAGATCCCTGAGCGCCTGCTGGGCCCGCGCCATTCGCGCCCGCAACGCTGTTTCCGCCGCCGTGGCCTGGACCACCGAGCGGATCAGCAAGCGCCGCTCGGTCCAGGTCACGCCCATCCAGCCCTCGATGGTCGTCGCGCACGCCTCGGCGCGCTCGTAGCCGTCGGCGAGATGCTCCCGCGGGCCGGCGACCCCGGCCCGCTCGATCCGCTCCGGTGGCCCGCCCGCCCGTGCCTCAGCCAGGTAGCGGTCCAGCGTGTCCGCAGGGATCTGGGTCGCGGCCAGCGGGCACAGGTAGTAGTTATAGCCATCCTGGACGGTCGCGCGCGTGGCGAGTGCGCCCATTTTGCAGTCGCCGACGTAGAGGACGCCGCGCCGACCACCCACGCAGCGCGCCTGCTTGATCAGCGGGATGTAGAGCGGGTCGTCGGCGCGGTCGCCGGGCACAACGACGCTGGCCAGGGGCAGTCCCAAGGGGTCGAGCGTGGCCAGTCCCACCTTGACCTGCGGCGCGTCGGGGCGCCGATCCTTGGAGTAGCCGAACTGGAACAGGCCCTCCTCCGTGACCGGGCCGGCGTGGCTCACCGTGGTCATGTCCACGCGCACGCACTCCGGCGCGAGGTCGTACACGCGCAGCACCTCCTGCCCCAGCGCCCGCTCGAAGCTGACCCAATAGGTGTCGTCGGCCAGGGCACGCAGCACGTCGGCCAGCCGGTCATCGGTCAGGTCCAACGCCTCGACCGGCTGGCCGGTGCAGGCGCGCAGCGTCTCCAGTCGCCGCGCCGCCCACGGCTGCACCCGACTCAAACGGTGGTCACCCTGCGAGAGGAGATGCGCCAGCCACACCACCGCCGTCCAGCCCACGTTGAGCCCGCCGCGATTCCCGTGCATCGGAAAGCAGCACTCCAGCAACACCGGCAGCCTCATCCGGCGCATCTGCGCCACCAACAGCGGGATATCGTCCACCCGCTCCGTCTCAATGTCTGTTCTCTCGATCATGCCGAGAGCCTACCGCAATTCGTCTACTAGTG
>JAABUH010004789.1_pt1 | contig 10830 bp, 12 predicted proteins | sample 5559121 | NCBI WGS metagenome assembly JAABUH01 (sample SAMN10711871, study PRJNA513364) | rock metagenome | isolation source: Antarctica rocks | place: Antarctica: Victoria Land, Battleship Promontory nord | collected 2015-12-28 | reverse complement strand
CCTGCCTGCTTGTGAGATGTGATGGCAGGCAACATGCATTGATTGTAAAGGCCTGCTGTCACCCCTGTCAGCACCTAAGATCAAGCATCATTTGTCAAGTAAGACTTTGCCTGACTTAGTGTGCGTTTTCTACAGGTGTGAGCTTGCCATCCTTTCCGTACTTGCTGATCAAGGCCAAGTACGCAACTGAGCATCGCTGTGGCATAGTGATCAGTGGGCCAGGCCTCTCAGATGAAGTTAGCGGCACAGACCCTCTGAAAGACAATCTGCCCCTTCAGGTGACTGCTGCTTTACCCGTGAGTTTGCTACACTGGTGTCCAACTTAGAGCTCTGCTCTGCTCAGCTGGCTGATGATCTGTGCATGTACTGCACAGCCATTGAAAGTGACTGTGTGTCAGCACTGCGATGACAGCATTGATGGATGCAGCCTTCAGTAGTGTGAAGTCCAAAGGCAATAGTACTTCTAGTTAGCGTTCAGCCCAGCCGACTGGCCTGGTGAGTGTCCAGCTTTTTTAGCATGGCATGATGAAGTGGAGCTTTGCTAAAACTGGCTTGTGGCTTGTGATGCAGGTATCTAGACCAGTCAAAGCGACAGCGCAAGCCCAGCACACTGCTGCTGTGGTCAATGAGCTTTCAGCGGTCCTGCAGGTGGTTTTGCAGGTGAGACACAGCATATGTGACATCCAAACTGTTGCTCATATAGGTCATAGTGCTCTGCACATTGCCTCTGTCACCAACAGGATGTGCTCAAAGAAATCTTGGGTTTCCTGAGTCGAGGTTGCAATGCATTCTGCAGGACCACCAAGTGAACAGGCAGCGCATTGCCCATGGGAGCTCACCAGCTAATGTGGTGCTGCTGAGAGGCTGTGGATCCAGGTGGACTGTGTTCTGTCATAATGTCGTGTCGTTAATCTGTATCATTGCTTGTGCGTGCTGCTGCATATTGTGCCATGGCAACAGCATGGATGTTGCACCCTATGGCACGCAGCAAGTCAGCATGCAGAATTGCTCCATCAGGCATGCAGCATCAGGCATGATGCAGCGTTTGCATACGCAACTGCTGCATGCACAGAGCACAGTCATCATGTCGCATGTCCATTAACACATATACTGACCCCGGGTTTGCGTCTCCAGGATAGCTGTACCAACCTTTTTAGAGCGGCATGGCATGAGGGCATGCATGGTGGCGCCCACCAAGATCATTGCCGGCCTTGGCATGTCACTTGGCATTGACCGCTTGGATGCACCTGGCACAACAGGTGCGCAATCACAGGTCTTTATCATGATTGAAGGTGTCGCAAATACTGTCTTGAGAAGATTTCCCAATGTTTTGTCTGAGAGCATCTCCCTCTGATGTGTAACATGAAGCGGGCTGTGGCGTGCTACGCTGCATTCTGCTGGGCTTTGCTTTGCTGTACTGTGTTGCGCCAAGACAAGCTTGAGCATAGCCTGAGCTAATTCTTAAGTTCTTCTGCTGTGCTAGGTGACTACAGAACACAATTCCATGCAAAAGCAGAGACGCTGTCAGAAGCCCTGACTTCTGGCCAATATGACTTTGGCTTTCTGCATATCAAGGCAGTTGATGATACTGGACATGATCAGCAGCCGGTGCTGAAGGTGATCCCCTCTCCTTCTGTAGCATGCCACAGCCTACACATTGGGCGTGCACCTCTTGATGTTTGTTTCTGCTACTATCTTTGGTAATGTCTTGATCATCAGACAGCCTTATAGATGGTGAAGGCTTGTGTTTCTGAGGATGTGGTTGCTTGTGCACAGGTCCAGTATCTAGAGTGTGTGGATGTCATGATCAAGCAACTTGTACGGAGGTTGCACCAAGCAGAGGCAGGTGGTCAGGGTCAGTATAGTGTGTGCGTCACCGGCGACCACTCCACCCCTGTGCTGTTTGGTGATCACTCCCACGAGCCTGTGCCCTTCACTGTGGCTCACGTGCGCCATGTGGTCAGTCCTCTTCTCACCTTGACCTGTCTCTGCCAACTAGTAGTCAACAATATTATGCTCCCAGTCGTTGACATGCCATTCATCTGAGTGTACCTGTCATGTGGCATCATGTGATGCAGCCAGATGGGTTTGTAGCTTCGAGTTGTCATTTGCATGCCTTGTTTGTAAGGTTGAATGATATGTATGTTTTGTTACCCAGGTTGAACAGTTGGGTGGAGCGTCATGCGTCATGAACACTCCTTTGACACATATACCCCACCCACCCACCTCTGACCCCAGCCTCACTCTGCACGCGCTGGGCCAAGCCGCCTTACGACGCACCAATGTGAACAAGCCCTTTAAAATGCAATCTACTGGTGATGCAGTTGACAGCTTTGGGGAAGCTGCTGCAGCTGCTGGCTTCCTGGGAAGGTTTCCTGGGAGTGCCATCATGCCGCTTGTCCAGCAGTTCATTGGAATGAATAAGCATTGAATCAATAGATGCAGAATAAAATACAAACCCACACATAGACAGATCATGTGCGTGGCCACTAACCTTTTCATGAGGCTTTTAGCAGATCTGCTTGCTGAATGTGAAGAGCGTGGTATCTGCTGTTGATACTATGTAGCAAGTACGACTAAATTGACGGGCAATGCAGACTTCTCAGCTAGGTTATTGTCTGCCATCCTTGCAACAGTGTCTGGAACGCTTGGTCAGCAATTTTCAAATTTATGGCGGTATTTCATCCTGTGCCAGGCTGTCCAGGTCCTGGACAAAGCCAGCATCTGTATTTTATTTCAGTATCATTACTTACGTTTACACAGCTTTCATTGCATTTTCCTGCAGTATTAACGAACAGGAATGTCTGAAGGGCAGGCTTCTGGATGTGCCTTCACATATGCCATGGCCTCCTCCATTTGTTCCCTCAAGTGCCAGGGCATCTCTTTGTATACTGCATAAGCAAGTTTCAACCTCATCGCAGATTGTTGAACAGGCTACCGTGTTTTGCATGCATATATGCTATCACATAGCGCAATGCTCATTAGTACATGCACTCACTATCAAGGATGCTGCTTAGCCAGTCCGACTGCAAAACACTACTATGTAATTGCACAAGGTGGTTGTAGGTTGCACAACATGCAATCAAATTTCTTGCTTGTTGCAGCGGTCTTACCATCAGTGAACATGTCTGACAGTGGTGCCTTCGGCTCCTTTTGAGCTGCCTCCAAAGCCTTCAATACCTGAAAAATGCAGCATCACTAGTCTGGCACCCACATGAAGGCAGCCAGGAGAAGGTCTGAGCATGGCAGCATTGTACTATTCAGTTGACAGGCTGGTGCAAACTTAGAGAAGGTCAACCCCCATTTAACGACATACTACAGCAACGCAGTTATGCACAGCATGGGTCAAGCAGCAAGTGCATCTGCTGCTTCAATGCAATGGCAACAAGCTAGCTACAAGACAATGACAGTGTGCAGTGTCATTTCATAACAAAACATACCTCCTTCCTGAGGCTGAGGCGCAAATCCTTCTCTTGTTGTGGGCCCCACCAGTCATTTGCCAGCAGCAAGTTCTGAAAACGCATGACCGGGTCCCTCGCACGCCATCGGTTCATCTCGTCCGCTGTGCGATACCTGCAATCACAACCATGCATAGCAGCCCAACTTCCCTGACATCCAACCAAGCCTCAAGACAACCGAGAAAGCACTATCAGTCCATGAACTTTGGCATGCAAGTAGACGCCTGTGAATAGACAGAAAGTCATGTAACAAGAGCCTTGCAAAGGTTCATGAAGAATTTCACATGACAAATCCCCAACAGGAGTTCATCCACCCAGTGATTAACATCCAAGTAGCTTCGTGAACATTTCAAACACAAGCGTGTAATATTACTCACAGCTGGACTGTACCTGGATGAGTCATCTGAGGTTGAGTGATGGCCACTGCGGTATGACATGGCCTGCACATAGAGCAGGTGTCACTGTTGGCTTCACACCCACATAAGACAGCTGGAAATGACACATAAGCAAACACTGTACGGTGCTTATCACGCAGAAAATGATCAGGTCATAGCAAAGAGAGGCCATGACCAGTGGGCAGCAGCGTCAACATACCGAAGACCAGCGCATGTGTAGCAGGGCTTCAGCTCACCTCGATCAGCACAGGGCAGCTGTTGGCAACTGCTATCTTGCGTGCTTCTGCAGTGGCGTTATACACTGCCCGTGCATCGCCACCATCTACTCTGATGCTGGCGATGCCATATGAAGGTCCCCTTCCAGCAATACCATCACCTGAGAGCGTGTTCTACAGGGGCTCGTGAGCCGCAGACACCATGACAGTTGTGTTGTGACCCATGGTCTTTGAGACTTGTTTGTTGAACCAGAGTGTGACAAACAACCACTGCATCCCAGACCGTAGTATGTAGCACATGATGTCACTAGGGCAATAAGCAAGCATTGGTTTTTGTGTTGGAAAAAGACAGTCATGAGCAGGCACAGCATGCAACTGCAAATGTGGGAAGTTTCACACTGTCACAATGAGTGTCGATAGACAAACACAAACCTCTGTATTGCTCAGTGCTGGGAGTGCTGATGGCCCAGCCATTGTTGCGGCAGATGAAGAGCACGGGTGCGCTCAGAGTGCTGGCAAAGTTGACAGCAGCATGGAAGTCTCCCTCTGAGGCCGCGCCCTCCCCAAAGTACACGGCCACACAAGCCTGCTTTCGCTCCAACTGCAGTAGTGCAACGCATGCATGAGCATCATTGTTTGCTGAAGGCCGGCGTCTGGCATGATGACTCAGTATCATCATCAGCTTCTGCAAGCCATGTCAAGCATGCAGATGCATTAACTATCTGCCCGGCCACAAATAGGGCATGCTGTGTGGCTTCCTTCTGTGAAGAGGCTGAGCTGTCAGTTGCCTCTGTAGGTAAAGCTTTGTTAGGCAACACAACTACAGCCACGGCTTGAGGGCAGGCTTACAGTTGCTATTAAACCCTCAATCTCTAAGAAAATTACTATGTTTTCTATACAATTTTTTACCGACATGAAAAAAGGTTGTATTTTCGCCATGCAGTACACTTGGAAGGTGCCAGCAGTTGCTGACTGTACCTTAAGAGCATATGCAGCCCCGACAGCATGCGGCAGCTGAGTTGCCAGTGGAGAGGAGATGGTGTGAAAGTTGAGCTCCTTGCTCCCGTAGTGAATTGGCATCTGCCTCCCTTTCCCATGGCCGCGGATGTTGCCATAGCACTGCCACATGCATCAGGGGTTCAGACAGCGTGCACATAGGACACTGCAGCTGTGACATGTGATTTTGCTGACCTGATGCGCCATTTGCTGAATGGTGTAACCCCGCCACATCATGACTCCATGCTCCCGGTACTGTGTAAACACCTATGCGTATATCAAGAAGTCATTGTAGCAATCATTGCTGATCATCATAATGGTTGATGGGCAGCACTAGGCTGAGGCAATGATTGCTGATGCGATTATTGTCGCTGCCTTTGCCGTGCTGTGTGAAGGTAGCTTTTGTGTTTTTGACAAATGTGTGTTGCTTGAGGAGGCATAGCTTTTGGCTTACAGTGTCTTCCAGTGTCAAGGCCGCTGCAGAGCCCACAGCTGTGGCCTCCTCACCAGCGCTTGTCATGAAGAATGAAAATCTTCCCTGCAAACATAGGCATAATGGGCTTTGCAAGCCAGCAGCTAAGCTCTGTTTCATATCCGGGATTTTAAGCTGGGTAGGTGCACTGTCAGGACGAGTGCCAAAGCAGACCCCCACCAAGGTATCTGCTCAGCACATCTAAGGGATATGCCAAATTGTCATGAATTTAGTGTGCTTCACCTGTCTTTGAGCTTCATAAAACACAGTGTCCACGATCTGCAAGGCTGCCATTGTACTGTACATTTTGGTAGCCAGTGCATGACCAATCTGATGGGGAACATCTGCACCAGCTATGTCTGTTCCAGTGCTGTCCACAGTTCGGTAGCAGCTCATAGGAGGGGTGGTGGACTGAGGACCACCAAGCATCAAGAGCTGCACTCACAGCACGCAAGTGCTGAGTACACCACTAGCTGCTGCACTTCTGCAACCCGAGCAAGACTCTGGCCAGTACTTTCTTGGTGAATGGAACTTTGCCGCCTAGGAAATCCATAGACTCTTCCACTTTCTGGGAAGCGTCAGCCTCTGTGCTGAATACCTGCTTTTGTAACAGTGCTGATGTTGCTATTGCTGTGGAGTGACCTGGCATAAGCTGCTGTCTGACAGCTCCACACAGTCTCGGCAAGAGCATGCTGCAGGCCCGACAGGGCATCCCAATATCAGCTAGGCGGGTTTGACAGATCTATAAGACGAGCGTTCAAGCAATGGTGACTGTAGGTTTGCGTGTCTGACTATCTGATCTGATCCAGATCTTCCCCTGTTTTTAATCGACAACTGGCGGTGAATGAATCATGGCCAGCACAAATAACTGTGGAGACGCCCATTATAATTCCCTCGTGGTGTAGGCCTGCAGGCGTAGAGCCTTGGATCGACACAAACATACAACTTCGAAACAATGCATGCTACGGTACAGATGACACCGTAACCAAGTAACGCCAGCGTTCAACTTTACTCTTGGCAACTTGATGTGCAGCCTGTGTCCCTCACTTGATAGCGTTGCATATTGAGAGCTCTACGGACTTCTGTCCATCCACAGTACAACTCGCTAGCCCTGGCTCTGTGATGGTACAGGCCCCTGCCCTGACTGAGCTGCCTGAGGTGTACAGCAACATACTGAATTTTGGCGAACTGCAGTACTGTCAGCGATTGTTCGAAAATGGCGCATGGAAGATGACGAACTGGAGTGGCTCAAAGCCCACAGAAAGGCGATTCTGGTTCATGGACCTGCAGGAAGATCCTATGTTCACTGACACAATATTCCAAAGGCTTAGGCAGCTTACCGGCAAGGACCTTGAACTAAGGAATGTATATGCGAACGGTCAGACATTTGGACATGACGGTGACTTCCACACGGACGGCCAGGATGCTTCGCACTGGACCTTCCTCATATATGCCTCTGAGATCGCAGATGGCGGTCTCACACTCTTCAGAATTCCTGGAACGAAACTTCTGTCTGCGGTTGAGCCAATAAGAAACACAGGTGTACTGTTCCATGCAAACCTTGTGCATCGGGGTCTGGCGCCATCACGGGAGTGTGATGCAATGAGAGTGTCAATAGCTTACAAGCTGCGGGAGCGAAGTGTGTCCTGACAGCGTATTTGCATGGCCAGATGCAATGACTTTGCTTTGTCACAAGCTGGCTTGTGCAGATGCTGTAATGACACAAACAAAATCAGCAAATGAATTGACATAGATTGTTTCAGCTTGCCTGTGCACTTGCACATTAGATTTTACTAGCTGGTGGCTCAAATAGGTTTGATTTGCGCTTCACTTTCACCTTTCCTTTCTTAGCTGTAGCCTATGAAAACAGTCTATGAGGTCTAGTCACATTCACAGCAAAGAGCTGTTTGGTTCTGAGCAATTCCTTTGCCGGCCATGTCTGACCCAATCCCTGCTTGCACCCATTATAATTAATTAAGCTTTGATGGGCGATGGTTTGTGAGTATTTCATTGCCTGTGCATCTGTTCCTTGTTGTGTTTTATACATTGTTCTTTGTGCATTTGAAGGCTGATTTTAGCTAGAGACTGGTAGTGTCGGTGTGGGTACTGTCAGGATTGACATTCAGGGTTATGCCTTCTCATGATATATTCTTGATGGTGTTAACAGCGTAGCAGTTCTTGACTACATCATAATGAACTCATGAAAATAGGGTTTCCGATTTGCATTCATGCTCAATTTGCTGCTTTTGCCTTGAAAACTAAGCAAAGCATGGTAATGTTACACATGTGCCATATCCTCTGGTATCTTGCTGCCAATTGACCTTTGAACCTACAGCAGCAGCTGATGTCATTCTTCTTGCTTTTGCAATAACTCGAGCCCAAACAGCTGATATTGCATGGGATCAAGACAAACGAGCAAGGAAGCTTTGAAAGTGTGCGCACGATCAAGCTAAATGCACTGCAGACTCTGAGACTCAGTGAGTCTTACACTAGTATACTAATTGAAGAACGACTAGTTTGATAAACATACTGGTATAAAAAACAGTTGTGCAATGTTGGTGCACATCTGAGGAAATTTTGCCTCGAGACCTTACATGCTGCTACTGAGCTGATTTTGCTATTGAGGCTGTATAGAAGACAGCTCTAGACCGCATAGCATGCTGTCAACACAGGACTCCTGAAGAAAAAGAGCACTTCATCTTCAGCAATGCTGCATCAAAGTTGCTGCAAATCAACATTACAGCATCTTTAGGGTCACAGCTGCACAGCAGCATTCAACCGCTGAGATGCAAAGCCGATTGTGCTTGTGGAACACCAGCCTTGCAACTTGTTGCAGGCTGGCTTTGACACTTGACAACTGTACCACTGTAGTGCTACTATACAAGACCTTCATACTCAGACACAGCACCTCCAGCTTGTTTTGCAGGTATAGCATCATCAGGCCTGTCTGTGGGCCCCCAGTCTTTACTGTCTGCATCTCTCATCACAGGCCTGGCACGACTATGAACACGCTGGGGATGCATTACACTGCTGTCCCCCTCTTCTGCTCTTGACAACAGTGCAGCAGATTTGTAGTCATCAGCCACTCCTGGTGGAGTAAAGCCTCGACCCAGCCTGCAACCATATAGGCAAGGCTGTCTTGTCACAGCATGAAACAGCATGCTGGTGGGCCGATGTGGACCAGCTCATGGCCATTGCTTGCAACGCATGCGCAAGGAGTTGCTGTAGCATGCGGCAGCGCAGCCACATGCAGATGGGTGGGGGAGGAACCATTGCTAAAAGTTGCTCTTCAAAAGTTGCTCTTCGACCATGTACAGATTCAACAGCTTGGGCTTGTGCCAGGCAGGCTGACCCACACAAAAGCAAGCTCCACCTTGTCAGCCTTGCATGGTCGTCAAGCCTCAGCTTGCAGTCCAGTCTGGCTGTGAGACAGGGCAAGTGAATGCCAAAGATATGGTCGACAGCGCAAACATGCGTCAATGACAAGAGCATCAGCCAAAAGTGATTCCAGCGCACCCAGGCTCACCTAGATCTGCCAAGCCCTGGCTTGAAAGATCTGGTGCTGCTGTTGGTCCATTGCCGGCCAAAGGAGCGACTGTGCCCTGAGGCGGGGTCTGGTAGCTCCTGGGCGTCACGCTCCCCCCCCCCCATTGTCTCCAGGCCTGTGAACTGCAGGCACATAGCAGCTCACAGTCAGTTGCCATACTGAGCAGTGTAACGGACACCCAGACATACAGCATGTAGCATGTCATCTGCTACATGCTCAGCAAGCTTAGAGGCTATGATGACACAGTGCTGTAGGATACTGACTGAATGAATCTAAACCAGGGTTCTGGGTTGTTACTTGCAGGATAGCAGGTTTGGCGACTTAAGATTTGTAACGTCAGGTTTGGCCTCACCTTGCCGACATAGTTCCAGAGCTGCTTTGCTTTGCTCATGTAATCTTTGGGGTCCTCCTTATCATTGCTGCTTTTGGATGCCTGGCCCCCCCTTCTGGAGGCCCCTACCCCCCTGCTGGACCGCCTTGCAAACTGCACCCTGCTCCTGCCATTCGGTCCCTCTGGGCGCCCCCTGGGGGTGAAGGGCTGTCCCTGGCTGCCCCCACCATTCTCATCATCGCAGTCACCATAATGACTGCATGCACAGTCAGCACATGTCATGAAAGGAACCAAGCAGGGAGATTCACAGTGTTCACATCCTTGCAGTAAAGTTCCATCGAAAAACACATGAATTGTGGGTTTACACAATGAAGGTTGTTTGGCAATCTCCAATTGCAATCACGACATGGGAGCATTCAGGACGTAGTACAGACACTCAGGAAAATAGTGACAACTCCAAATCTCCGGTCAGAATCATAAGGTGGGAGCATTCAGGACGCAACACAGACCCCCCTCACAATAGTGACAACCCTCAAGGCACAAACAGGAGACAAAGAGGTATGTTGGCTGACAGGGCCAACCTTTGTGACCGCTCTAAGCTGTCTGCGGCACTGTTGTCATCATCATCTTCATCCTTGGCCTTGGATTTCTTCCCAGCCTGCAGCAGGTATGAGTAAACTTGCCATGAGACCTGTCAGGCAAGGGGTATTCCAAGGCTTGTCTATGCTGGCTGCAAGCATGACTAAGCAGAACAGAGCAAAAGCAAGCAGCTGTTGGATCAGATATCATATTTGCGAAGCAGCTGGCAACACACACAACATCAGCATCATGCCCTGGCCAGTATCAGTTTAGTGATGGGGTGCTATGGCAACGACTGTATACTCAAGGAATGCTTTACAAGCAGCCCCTGGCATGTAAATCAGGTGCGCATCGTGTTGCCTGGTCCTTGCTCAATTACACGACCTGCATCACTTTCATGAGTGCATGTGTATGCTGCGTCCCACAACCACATGGACTACCACCCATTTGCATCCCAGGCACATCTTCTTCAAAGGTCAGGCGTCCAGCTCAAACACAATCTGCTAGAAGTTGCATGTATGGCTCTTGCTGCGTCCCTGTGAGGCTTTGTCGTTTTTTGGAGCTAGCATACTGGCAGAACACTACTGTTGGTACACTGACTGCCAAAACAGGACCTCATGCAGAGACCTACTCAGGACTATACATACCTGACCCTAGGGGAGGACACATGTCCAGTGACTGAATGAATGAACAAAATCGATGAATACTACTGGAGGACACAGCGCATGCATTGTCAATGTGCAGGTGTGCTAGGCAAATACTTGCTGCAGCTTCTGCATGACCTTCTTGAAGGCGGGCTGCAGCTGCTTGGGCACAGCCCCCTCCATGGCTGCCAGC
>JAABUH010004788.1_pt1 | contig 10830 bp, 16 predicted proteins | sample 5559121 | NCBI WGS metagenome assembly JAABUH01 (sample SAMN10711871, study PRJNA513364) | rock metagenome | isolation source: Antarctica rocks | place: Antarctica: Victoria Land, Battleship Promontory nord | collected 2015-12-28 | reverse complement strand
CTGTGCGCCGGCGGGCGGGGCGCCCGCCCGCCAGGCAGGGTCAAACTCGATCCACATGCCCGCGCTGCAGGCGTAGCAGGCGATCGGAGGCGGCAGCTCGCCTGGCGCCGCACACGTGCCCGCAGGAGTCAGTGCGTTGGCCCAGGCCAGAACTTCCTGCGGGGCGGGCATCAGGGCCCGAACGAGGAGGCGGGTCGCAGGACGCCACCGCGCGCAGCCCCCCCTCCGGCAAGGCAACCGCCTGGTCGATGCCCCAGCGCTCGCAGCGCGCGCGTCGCTGACACAGATCAGCGCGCCGCCGTGCGCTCGAGGCCAGTGCTGAGGCAGGTGCCAGCGGGGGTGGGCGCCACGCCGGACCCCGCGCGCGGGATGCGGGTCGCACCCTTGAGGCAGGCCTGCAGCACGTCCTCCTTGGCAGCCAGGCCCGAGCACGCTGCGCTCGCGGGGTGCTCGGCCACGCCCTGCAGGCAAGCGGCAGATGCTTTCAGAAAGTGTGCGCACGTTTTGGAGCGCTTCTGAGCCTGGGCGCTCTGCGTCGCAGCGCTCAGGGTGCGGGCGCAGACACCCTGCATGAGACCGCCCACCCCTGTGACCAGCTCAGACCGCTCCTACACCAGTGCCGTCCGCACGGTGCGCTCCTCTACGCGCGTCCCGCGCGCTGCACTGTACATCACCCTGCTGCTCTGAACACCGCTCTGCGCTCTAAACGCGGAAGGCGGCACAAGCGCGCATGCCCGTGGCTGCACGGGACGACGTGATGAAGGCCGGCCGCCGGCTGCCGCTCTCCCTGCGTCCGAACGAGCTCGCGCCGCCTCGCAGGGCGGGGGCCGCCGCTGCGGCTGCGGAGCGCGCGCCTGCAACGTGGCCAGCAGGCTGTGCGCGGCTGCGTCCGGCGACGCGCTGCGGAAGCTGCGCGCGTCCACGTTGGCGGTGAAGATCACGCCGGCCGCGACTGGGCAGCTGTATGCGCCCTTGCGCGACACCAGCAGCTCCCGGATCACGCCTGCCGGCGCGCGCACCGAGCGCGTCAGGCCGCTGCCTGCCTGCTCCAGAGGGGCGCCCTCTGCCGCTCTGGAGCTGCGGGACCACCAAACATCTCGGACCTGCGCGCCCGACCGAACCCGCAGCGCGCTAGGTGCGCATGACATTATGCAGACCAGTCACTGGCCGCCAGAACATGCCGTGCCGGCGCGCCGGAGGGCGGTGCAGTCGGCACAGCCACCCAGCGCGTGACGCGGCGCGGCCCAGGCAGCGCAACCGGCCGCGCAACACCCCGGACGCCCGATCAACAGTGACCGCGTGCCATCCAGGCCTCTTGCTGCACAAGCATGGCGTCTCGAGGGATGCATCCCACTGGACAGAGACTCGCGACAGCAGGTGCTGCTGACTGTGCTACTGCCAGTCCAGAGCCGCCGTAAGATGGCCCCACTGACTGCCGCCGCAGCCTCCCGCCCGGCAGTCCAGCGACGGGCAGCGCGCACCGACATGGATGGCGGCGTCCGCGGGCGCGGCGGCGAGCTCGCGCGCCGCCGCCCTGTCCAGCTGCACCAGCCAGCGCCCCGGCGCGGACAGCACGTTGGTGATCGTGGCGTTGCGGCGCGCCGGCATGCGCTCCACCGCCTGGCCGGCCGCGCACGCGCGTCAGCACCCTCGACCGGCGCGAAGCGGCGCGCGTTTGCGCTTGCGGCAGAGCGGCGCGCTGGCGCGTGCGCGCGCGCCGCCGCCTGCCTCCCCGGCGCTTGCGTCGGCCTCATCAGCGCATGCAGCGGCCTTGCGCGCAGGCGCACGCTGCACACCTGTGAAGACGGCAACCCGTGCCAGCAAGCACGTGGCGCGCCCGGCACCAGCCCATGCAGCCAACGAGGATGCCCCCGCATGCCCAGCGGCAGGCTGCTGGCTGCCTAAAGTTGCCACCCTCTCGCCGGTCAGCCGCGCACGCTTTGCGACTAGCTCTGACTCCGGCGGATCAACCTGGGGCTGGCGAGCGGTGAAGCACGGGTAGAAGCGGGGGGCCACTGGGCGCGCCTGGGCCAGCAGCATGCGCTCCGCTTCCATCTCGTCGCCATGCAGGCCGTGCAGCAGCATGAGGCCCAGCGGGTGTCCCTGCACGTAGCAGACCCCGGGGCGACCTCAGCATGGGATGACCCAGAGGTGTGCGTGTGAGGCTGGGCGAGAGGATGCAAGCCCAGCGGGTGCCCCTGCCCCTCGCCGGGGTACACGGTAGAGTGATAAAGACTCTGCCGTGTCAGTGCGCTTGCTGCACCGGAGGCCATACGGCAGCACCTAGCCCAAGCCGTGGAGCAGCACCGCCTTGGGCCACCATGCATGCCTGCCGCCACCGCCCTGCGTGCCTGTTGCTGTCTCCCTGCGCACCTTGTCCAGCTTGCGTCTTGACGTCCCACACACCAAGCTGCTTGCACCCGATCTGGTGGTGGCGCTTCTGCCAGGCGGCGTTCCCTGACAGACCAGTTTCGTGGAGTTAGGCAGCGTCAGGCGCGGCGAGCCTGGACAAGGCGGGCGAAGAACTCCGCCAGGCGCCCCTCCAGCTCGGCGGTCGTGCGCTCGGCTAGGCGCGCCATCATGCGGCGCGCCAGCGCGGCCGCCTCGCCAGGGTCGCCGCCCGCCACCGGGTGCTCGCTGTAGAACGCCTGTGTCGCCGGCAGCAGCCGGCGCAGCAGGAACGCGCGGAAGCGCTCCGCCTCCTCGTCCGCGTGCGCGCTCGACTCCTGTTTCAAGTTGAAACAGCAGGTTGCATTGGTGGAGCTGCTTGCGGACGGTGCTCGCTTGCGTGCGCTGTGAAACAGGTACAGGAGCTCGGGTCAGACATCTCGAGAAGAGGCAGTTCAACTGAACGTTTTGAGTTCGAGCTGGCGGGCTGTAAGGCACTGGCAAAGCGGCGCACCAGCAGCAGGCCGAGGCAGTTGACGTTTGCGGTGCCCGAGCTGCAGTACGACTCCCAGTTGTTGGGCGCAAACCTGCGCCAGACAAGCACAGGCTCAGGGCGCAATGCTTGCTGGCACAAGCAAGCACCGGCCTTGCAAAGTTCAGCGCCCTGGGGCGCACATGTTGTCGACCCTGAACTGCCAGAGGTTCAGGTCTGCGCCGCCATCGGTGTACACGCCTGAAAGACGGATTGGCTGCGCCTCGGGCAGGTTGGCAATGCTGTAGTACAGCTCGGCCAGCACTGTGCCCTCGTGGCTGGCCTGCAGACCAGCCGGGTGAGACGGCGAACAAGGCAAGAGATAAGCTCAGCGCCAAGGCGCACGCGAGCGCGGGCGCCGTGCCTCCAGGTGCAAGCCAAAGTCGTCGCGCAGGCGCGGCAGCCAGAACTGCTGCTCCTGCAGCAGCCAGTTGAAGCGCCGGCACGTTTTGCGGAAGGCCAGCACGTCCGGCACTGACAGGTGCGACAGCGCCTGCAGGATGCATTCGTCGGGCAGGTCCCTGAAGGATGGCGCGCCAGGTGCAAACGCCATGGTCGCAGCAGCCCACCGCGCCTTTCGGTGCACAACTTCTCACCGGTGCTGATTGAGGAGAGGCCATTGGGGCAAAAGAGGGTTTCCAGGCCTTGGCATGCAGGATAAAAGGATCACTGGCATGGAAACGGCAGCATCACTCTGTGCACAGCAATGCACGCAGCCGAAAGCATCACCCAAAAGCACCCTGCATGACAGCAGGGTGCATGTGCGGCACGCCTCTAAGCGCATGCAGAGCAAGGGTTCACGGGGGAGGCAACCCACCCTCCAAAACAGCCGGTGTGGCCTGTGCCAAAGAGCTTGCGCTTGCCAGCGACAACGCCACAGCAAACAGCTAGACTGAATTCATGACGGGTCCCTTGAATCGCATTCTACCCAGCACCTATGCCAAAAAACAGGAGCACTATCGAACCCAGAAAGAGTTTGGGCAGAGCGCTAACGAGCAGCACTGGCGGACATGCTCGCTCGCATGACTCCCTGTGCGCCCATGCTTGCGAAACGCTTCCATTCACTTCGGCTCTCCTGGCAGCCTCTACGGCCTCCATGCGGAGCTGCATGCGCATGCGGTCATGGCACGGCGCCCTGCCTGCCCGAACAAGCGCGCATGCAGCAGCCCGGCAGGGCCCGGCCCAAAGAAACGCATCTCCCTCCTGCTGCAGCGGCACGCTCCAGCATGCTCCTAGGAACCTAGCTGCGCATCGCACCGGCGAGAGCGCTGCGCGCCCTCACGCGCCGAGCGCAGCACCGCAGGACACAGCATGCACGGTCAGGCCAGCGGCACGCAGCATGCACGAACTGCAATGGACTGCAGCCATGGGCGGGCCATTCACCGCAAGCGGCCCTGCGCCCTGCCGCATGCGAGCAGGCGTGCCCCCTGGCCCCTTCCCTCTGTGGCGTACAGTCAGCCTGCTCGCCTCTCGCGCAGCTGAGGCGAGCTTTCACATGCGTTACCCTGCGCGCGCCTCCTGCGTACAGCCCCGCTCTCTGCTGCATACGGAACGCGCTCGCGCAGCGCGTCCTTACTGTCCAGAAGCCCCGCGCTCCGCGCCCATGGCCACGTGCATGCGCATATGCGGCCACCGGCCCACCGCGCACGCGCTGCTGGATCCCAAGCAGCGCGTACGCTGCACGCGCGCGGCGGCCCTGCGCGCGCATGCGCGGCGGGCCGGCCGGGGCGGGCGACCTCATCTCTCGCTACCCTGCGTGCGCCGCATGCTGCGCGCGCACTGCGCGCCCACACGCCGCGCGGCGCGGCCGCCGGCGCCGGGCGCGCGCTCACTCGTCGTCCAGGAACGCCTCATGCTGCGTGCGCACGGCGCGGCGCGCGCGCCAGACCGCGCTGTTGCACTTGAAGCCGCTGCCAAAGGCGAGCTGCCAGACGCGGTCGCCGCGCTTGACGCCCTGCCGCGCCCGCCGCGTGCGCTCAGCGCGTGCTGGCACGCTGCGCCTGCCGGCCCTCATGACTGCTGCAACATGAGGACGGGACCCTGATAGGCGCTGGGCAGGAAGGCAGCCGGCCGCATGTTTGCAGGTGGACTGACGACAGCAACCTGCGCGTGTTTTGCATGTGGGCCCGCCCTGGGCAGGGATGTAGGCCCCGCGGTACGGCGTGCGCCCCCGTGCAGGCCACACGCCCGCACAGGCCATGCAGTGGGCCGCGGCTGCGCAGGCCGCGCCTGCATCGTCTCGATGTAGGCGAGGACGTACCAGATGGAGCTGGACGACACATTGCCGTACCTGCGCGCGCGCACGGCATGCATCACGCCATGCCTTGCCCGTGCTTGTTGGCAAGGGCAGCTCGGATGAGGGTGACTGCTGAGTGCAGCCAGCGTGTGCAGCCAGCGCAATTTCTTCCAATCCAAATCTTCAGACTGACTCACCAGGCGCCACCAGCGTGCATTTCTGAGCGAGCAGCAGTACTGTTTACATGAGGTTTCCAGCGACAGGGCTGCGCGGTGTGTGACCCTCGCAACAGCAGGCCGGCCGCGAGGGGCGCGGCTGAGGGTGTGCCGCACCGCCACAGCGCCGCGCGGCTGGGCTGCATCATGCGTGCGGGCAGGCGCAGCTGCTGCTCCATCGCGTCCAGCACGCCGCGGCCCCCCGTGTGCATGCAGAAGTGCTCAAACGCGCGCCTGCCGCCCAGCAGCAGGTGTCTTTCAGCAGCGTGCGCCTGCATGCGTGCTTGCCTGACGCGGAACGGCTGGTGGCTAGACATTTGATGCCCTTCGCTAAGCACGGCTCGCCCATGGCTCGTCTGAGCGAGGGACTTGCGACGCATGCTCTGCATGTCGCAGGACGCAGGCCTACAACCAAAAATGCAAACCCTGCACAGCGCCTCACGCATCCATGCTAGGCAGCTCCGCAGGCGTGCAAAAATGAACGAGCGTTGCTGCGCTAGCTGACCGCCACACAGCCACAGCGTGCATGGCGAGGCGTGCACGTGAAGTCGGGCACGTAGGCCGGCCGCTTGGCGCCCAGCCAGCGCCGCTGGACAAAGTCCGCGGCGAAGCGCAGCTGCTCCAGCACCGGCAGCACGCGCGGGCCCAGCCGCGTGATGTTGGCCTTCAGCGCCTTGCCTGCGATGGGCATGAGGTCCTGCGCGCAGCCGCGGGCATAAGTGAGCGCACTGCGCTGTGACGCGCGTCTGCGCCCACAGCTGCGCTTTACGATGCAGGCCGAATCAATACACAACCGGCTGTGGAAGGCAGGCGGTCCGCAAAGGTTTAGGGCAGCAGCTCCGACACACTGGCGGAGTGCGTGCAGGGCTCCGCGCTGCGCCGCCAGCCAGGGCGGGCCGCGGGGGCGGGCGCGGCGCGCGGCCCACCTTGGACAGCTTGACGCCGATGCGGCCCTCGTCGTCCTCCTGCTGGAACACGCAGCGGTAGGCCGTGTCGTCCGCGCCCAGGTGCGTGCGGACCAGGTGCCGCAGCTCGTACCTGCCGCGCACGGCCGCCCTCGCCGCCTCTCAAAATTCGCTCAAACACGTCGTGCGCGCGCGCTGCTTGCGCGCGCGCGGCGCCCACACGCGCCCGCCTGAGGGCCCTAGCGGCCGGGCCCGCTCATTCGCTCTGCCTCCCCGCGCTGCAGGCACCGCCAACTGCACATGCCATGTCACTTCACCACAACGTGCATAGCTGCGGTGTACTGCTGCTGGCAGCAGCGCGGCTGCTGGCAGCCCGGCCCGCCAGCAGGCCCAGGCAGCGGCCCGCGCCGCCGGCGGTGCGGCGCACTTGGCGCGCCACGCGTCCCGGCGCCGGTTGGAGAGCAGCACGGCGGCGCCGCCGATGCGGAAGATGCAGCCGGGGATGCACATGCTGCGCTGCTTGCCCAGGTAGATGTTCTGCGTGATGTTCTCGGTGGACACCACCAGCGCGGTTGCGTTGGGGTACACCTGCACGCCCCGCAGCACGCTGCCTGTCCGCCAACGCGTGATGTCGCCGGGGGGGTCTCTCACAGGACGTCTGAATCACGGGAGTGGCTAATATGTCCGCGTCGTTTGCAGATGCTGTTGCTGGCTGTGCTGGCACAGCGAGCCACCGAGCGCATGCAGGCTGCCATGGTATGCAGTGATGTCTGCATGCAGGTCCAGCAATGCCTTTGGATCAGTCACAAGAGTCCAGCCACGCCCGCGCTGCGCGCGCCACGCCCGGCGCTGCCGCACGATCGGCGCAGGCACCAGGCAGGCGGGGGCGGCGCGGTGCCCGCGGCGCGCGCGCGCGCCTGCAGCAGCTCGCGCACGAGGCCGATGGCGATCAGGCCCGCGCTGCAGCCCATGCCGCTAAGGTTGTACGTGATCACGCTGCTCTTCATCTTGAAGTGGTTGACGATCATGGCTGACAGCGAGGGCGTCGGGTTGAAGATGCTGCAGCACACCACCAGGAAGTCCACCTGCGGCGCGCGCCGGGCGCGCTGTGGTAAGGGGTTTTCCATGTACGCCAGACACTCCACACCGCCGTGCAGCAGCGTGGTGCAGGCGGGGGCCCGCTGCTCCAGCGAGGGATGGGTGGCAGCCCATGCCAGGGCCAAGGGCGTAACAGATAGGGGCTGCTGCTGGCCTGCTGTGTATACTTCCGTGCGCCTGTACGCATTTTGGTTCATTGGCCAGTTCAGAGTGCATGCTCCTGCGCATACAGCGCTGTGCCTCCACACTCGCTGCGGAGGACCACACGCGCCCACCGCGCTGCGGTGGTGGCACGCACCCTGCATGCACGCCCATGCACATCGAGCGCCTCGGCTTGGCAGGCAACACGCCGGCGCGCGTTGCGCCACGCGCCGTGGCGCATGTGGCCCGCGCGCTGCACCTAAGGTCGCAGCAGCCTCGTGGCGGGCGCGCCTGCTGCGGCAGCGTGCGCGTCGCCTTGAGCAGGCGCTCCACCGAGCCGAACATCACCATCTGCGCCTCCCGCCGCCGCTCCGCCATGCACGTGTCCCAGGGCGGCGGCTCGTGCAGCGCTGCGCGCGCGCGCGCGGCGCTCGGGCTCGCGGCACCACGCTCTGCCGATGCTGGTTGGCTGTCTGGTGCTTGCAATCAGCATGACAAGGTGAAGCGCTCTGAAAAGCAGAGCCGCCCAAGGCTGAGCATGTGCATGCTTCAAAAGGCCATGCTCATATGGCACAGCGCGGGGACTGCGCCAACCGCACAGCTTGGTGTGCCCGCAACACTCCCATCCCCAACCTCCGTTGTCCTTGCTGGCTGCCCAGCGCCCAGTGCCATGGGACTGGCTTTGCCGTGCAGTGGAAAGGTCTTTCTTGCCTTTCCGGGGGCACACGCAGTGCCAGGCAGGACGCACCGGCCGGCATGTACGTCTGCGGGCCCACGCCCGAGTTGAGCAGCACCTTCTCCATGAACTCCAGCGTCTCCGGCTCGTTCTCCCAGGACGGGTGCCGCCGCGCGCCGTCGATCCACTTTGCGAAGTCCGTCTTCAGGCTGCGGCCGCGCGCGCGGCGCGCGCGTCAGAGCAGCGCCGGGCCTGCCCTGAGCCGCCACAGCCGGAAGCGAGGGGACAGCGCGACAGTGCAGTTGGGAGTCAGCTTGACGAGCGCGCCCGTCCGCAAGCCAAGCCTCACGAGCCTGAGCCAAAGAGCACCCGTCTGCTGACATGCTGTGCGACTTGGTGAGCACTCCCAGCTGCCTCTGAAATTGAGTGTAGCGCGCACCAGTCGGGCGCCTTGAACACGTGGTAGTCGATCAGGTACACTGGCCGCGCGCGCGTGCACACCCAGGTCACCAGCAGCGCGGTCGCCAGCATGCAGCCCGCGAGCAGCACAATCTGCGCGGGCCGGATCAGGTGTCAGCACCGCAGCAGGATCACAGGTCGCGTGCGGCGCCAGGTGCGCTGTGGAACTGCTCTCTGGGCCCGCTGCTGCACCGCACATCAGGCGCTCATGCGCTCGCGCCCAGCACTGCGACAGGCGCTGAGCCCGAGACAGGTGTTGTTGGCACTCGCTGCAGACAGGCAGCTCAGGCAATACTTCAGGCAGGGGCACGTGCTGCGAACCGCGTTCATGTGGAGCTCTGTCTCGCGCGCCACGTCCCAGAGCTGCTGCAGCTCCCCGCGGCGCAGCATGCCGTACAGCTCCATCTGCGGCAGCGAGAGCCTCATCACGCCCAGAACTTAAAGGCAAAGGGAGCGCCAACCACAGGGAGTCAAGCCAGGATCAGGTGCACGCGAACGAGATTGAAAAGGGCTTGACCAGCGCCGCGCGACAAGCGGGTGTGCCAAGGAGGCTATTGGGCAGGAACAAGGCAGCGCGAGGCTGCAGAAGGCTCTCAGGCGACGCCGGTGGCAAGCAGCGGGGTCGCGGCTGCAGGCGCCAGGAGCAGCGTGCCCGCGTGGCTGCACAGCATGTGGTAGCCGCGCTTTATCCTATACAGCGCCAGGCCGCGCGTGTAGTCTGTGGACGCGCACATGCGCAGTCATACGCGAGCCAGATGACGGCAAGGTCGCCAGCCTTCAACAACAACAAGGCAGCCAGCAAGTGGATCCGCGCTGCAGCGCGCAGTGCGCTGGTTCGAACACGGGCTTGCGCGCAACCACAACGGTGGGCGCCCGCATGCCTGGCAGGGTGCGCTGCAATGGAGCTGCAGCCTGTGCCGCCTGGGCCCCGGCCGCTGTTGACCCCGTCATTCCGGCTGGGCCTCGGCCTAGAGGCAGAAGTTCCCAGCTTGGAGGAGCTCCTCCTAGCTACGCCTGGCCTCGCGTGCCCCTCCGGCCGCGCTCCGGCACGCCTAGCCCTCGCACAGGCGCTCCTGCTGCCCTGCCGGACAGTTTACTGCAGGAGGTCAGGGCCACCGTGGCAGGGCCGTGCCAAGGCCAGGCTTAGCAAGCCACACTATGTCAGTGCATCCCAGCCAGTGGCGCAGGAGTGCAGGCTGTGGGCTTGGCAGGGCAGAGGCTGCGTTTGAGCTCGCATCACGGGTGCATGCATGGCATGTGCGGCGGGGGTGAGATGTTACCTGTCCTTAGGTATGCGAGTTGCACCTCACACACGAGCACCTCCGTGCAGCCTCTCAGCTGTCTTACTCTATTCAAAAGCGCGCGTGCAGCAAGCACCCGCGCGGCGCGTCGTGCTCCTGTCAAGACAGCGCGGTGACGCTCATCTCAGGGTGCCCAGACATTCAAACGCTGCCAAAACCGCCCACCAACGGGCTCCTTCCTGTCCTCCTGTACAAGGCTGTCCTGCCATGAGTTTGCAGGGCATCCCTGCCGTAAACCCCTGTGAGCGGGGGGTGCGCATGTACATGGCCTTTAAAAGAGTTGGAGGGGGCCTGGACATTGCAGCGCAGGTACGCAGAGCAGACCGCCGCAGCTATGCGGGCGGCAGAGCGGCACCGCGCGCTGGCGCTGGCGCTGCAGTGCGGCCTGCAGCGTGCCTGCAGCTGCAGCGTACGTGGCCAGTCGGCGCTGGCATGGGTTGCTGGCCACGCAGGCCGGCGGCCCCTCAGCACAGCGCCTCACCTGGCTCCGGGCCCGGGCGGCGGAGAGCACGCCTTCCCGTACCGGCAAAGTGCCGCGCCTGCGCTGTGGAGCAGGCGGCTGGGCGGGCTCGTCGCAGGCGCCGCCGGCGCCGCAATAGGATGGCGTCTGATGCGCACGCAGCGCGAGTCCGATGCGCAGGGCGCCCCGCGCGTTACGGCGCCGGACGTCAAGACGCTAGACTTCACCGCCGCGCCGCCGTGCCACGCCGACGTTGGGGACGCAGGCCGCGAGCGCGCGCTGCGCGACTTGAAGGCGTGGCTGGAGGCGCAGGGGGCCGACCTTGCCGCCGTCGATTTTGCGCCCTGCCAGGCGAGCCGCGGGACGCCTGGCCACGGAGCCCTTTCTCGCCATCGTATCGTCCGTCAAGACGGAACGCA
>JAABUH010004787.1_pt1 | contig 10830 bp, 6 predicted proteins | sample 5559121 | NCBI WGS metagenome assembly JAABUH01 (sample SAMN10711871, study PRJNA513364) | rock metagenome | isolation source: Antarctica rocks | place: Antarctica: Victoria Land, Battleship Promontory nord | collected 2015-12-28 | reverse complement strand
CGACTGGCCCGCATGCGTGCCCGCGCGGACCCGGCGGGTCTGGGCCGGCGCGCGCGCGCGCACCGGTCGCGGCTGCCCGGCGGGTAGCTGCGCCGGAAGGCGCCCTGGTCCTTGACGTAGAAGGGCACGTCGTACCGCGCGGTCCGGACCTCGTCCCGCCACTCGCCCGCCCTGTCCAGGCTGAAGACCTGCCGGGGCCGCGCGCGGCGCGGCGGTCAGCAGCCGTGCAGGCCCGCAGCTGCGCCCGCGCCCGCGCCCGCGCCCGTGCAGCTGCGCCCGCGCATCCGCGCCGCCGGGGGCCGCTGCATGCGACGGGCGAGCGCAGGCCGCGACAGGGCCGCGCGGCCGCTCGTTGGTGCGCTGCACAGCAGCCCGCAGCAGGCAGGACGCCGGCGCCCCTCGACACGCCTCGACCCACGCGCCGCGGCTCCCCGACGAGGTATGCAAAGTAAACAGTGCCGGCACCAAGGCAGGCGCTCTCCATGCCGATGACATTCGCAGGTGTGCAAGGGGCGGTCCTGCCGGAGCCGGGCGCACCGGCTGCCCCGGCGAGGACAGCAGCGTGAACAGCAGCAGCGCGACGACGGGCAGCAGGTGCAGCAGCTGCAGCACCGGCCCCGCGGCCTGGCCCTGCGCGCGGCCGCCCGGCGCGCGCGGCGGCTGCGGCCTGAAGCCCGGGCCGCCAAAGTGGGCGCGGAACACGCGCCCCCTGCGCATCGCGCAGCGCCAGTGACCACGCGGCTGAGCAACGCCGCGCACGAGGGGGCGGCCAGCACGGGCACGCCTCGGTCACAGTGCCCCACTGCAGGGTGCTTGCGACAGACGCGTCCGCGGCAAACTTCCACCGCCAAAAGAAGCAGCTCGAGCTAGAGCTCATGCGCAGGTCACAAGCAGGTCGCGACAGAGACGGTCCAGGTCGGCGCCCACTGGCGCCACCGAGCCCCGGCGCGCGGGCGCCGGCGCGCACCGCGTCGGGATGCCGCCATTGAAGAACATGTTGAAGATCTCCTCGGGGTCAAAGTCGTCAAAGCCGCCGCCGCCGCCGCCCGGGTACGGCCGCGGCGCGCCCATCGTGCGCTCCACGCCGTCGCGGTCGTAGGCCGCGCGCTTCTGCGGGTCGCTCAGGCACGAGAAGGCGCGCGACACGGCTGCGCGCGCGCGCGCACGCGCTGTCTCAGCCGCATGCGGGGCCTGCTGCATGACACGCCTGGCGCTGCACCCAGAGCCCTTGCCATCCGAAGGCGCAGCTGGTGCAGACAAAGCAGCCTGCAGCTGTGAGCGGGAGGGCTCACACACCCGGCCTGGATGGCTGCCACATCCAGAGAAGGCAAGACGCGCAAGCGCAGAAGTCTCCGGCCACACTACGACGCAGGCTTGCCACATGACGGCGCACTGCCGTGCGCACAAGGTGAGCAGAGAGTGCAGGCGCTGCAGGTGGCTGGGCGCGCCAGCGTGACTGCAAGGCAAGCGCGGCGGTGCGCACCCTTGAAGGCTTCGTCGGCGCTCCGCACGGTGCACTTGTCGGGGTGGAGTTTGAGCGCGAGCTTCCGGTCTGCGGCGCCGCCCCAGACTGTCAGCGCAAGGCGCGGTCCTCTGCAATGACCACCGGGCGCTTGGCAGCCAGGGCAGCGCTGGGAGCTCAGCAGCCCGGCGCGGGGCGGGCCACTCACACGCGCGCTTGATCTCGTCGTCGCTCGCGCCCCGCGCAACCCCCAGTATCTCATAATAGCAGGTTGTTCGCGTGCACTTTATGACCTGCGCGGCCGGCACAGCGCGCGCCATAGGACGGGCGGCAGGAGGCTCAGCGGGAGAGCTCACAGACAGCGGGAGAGCTCAGAGACTGCACTGAGGCGACGCCTGGCCACGGCAGCCAGGGCTGCCCGCACAGGCACCGAGCGACACACGCTCCTGTCGCTGACTCGCGGGGCAGCGCCGCAGGCGCCGGCAAGCAGCACTGAGCGCCGCGCGAACACCGGCACGGGGCCGGGGCGCCGCGCCAGCTCGCGCTGCTCGGGCGTGGCCTTCTCGTCGGGCTGCCGCGCGGACGTCTCCGCCGCCTGGCCGCTGCGCTGCCGCACGCTGCTGGCCGGCGGCGCGCCGTGCGCAGCGCCGTTCTCGCGCGGCACGCCGCGCCCGCCCCCGCGCGCCTCTGCCAGCGCCTCCCGCGCCTGCGCCGCCCGCCGCCCCGCTCGCCTCCCGCACCGGCACTCAGAGTGCCAGCAGGGCCTTGTCCGTCGGAGCCCATCAGCTCGTGTGTATCTCACGCTTACTTACACAGTGCCGGCCCTTCCTTGGCCTGCACAGCCCGCCCGCTCGTCCGCCACGCCGGCTTTACACACAGTGAAGCACCAGGCAAGGCGGCCTCCCCAGGCGCGCGCCTCTGCACTGGGGAACAGGCGCGCGGCCTTCTCCGCGAAGCGCTCCGCCTTGGCGGGGTTGCCCTCGCGCAGCGCGTCGCGCGCTATGCGCAGGCACTTGTCGGCGTCCTCCCTGTTGCTGTGCATGCTGCTCACGCGCCAAACTGCTCGGCTGCGCCGAAAGCAAGACGCTTCAGCACCAGGCAGGCATCGGCCGCTTGCTGTCCAGGCCAGCAGCTCGCGAAGACACACTGCTGCGTTGGGGAAGCAGACTGGCAGGCTCTGGAGAGCCACAGAGCCCTGGCCACTCTGCCGAGGGTTTCCTTGGCTAGCACAGCAGGCGCTGCTGAGGTTGCCTCAGCTGAGACCGCCAGTCGGCGAACCGCCCCGGGGCCATAGCTGGCTGCCATGGCGGTGGATGTAGGCGCAGCGGAGGTGCTCTGCGGCTGGTGCCTGCAGCCTGTCCGCGAAGTGGACGACCGCATTGTGTCAAAGTGCTCGCTGGAGGGCGAATGCACGGGCGGCGGCCCCGTCGTGTGCCACCACGAGTGCGCCGTGGCTGCGGATCAGGGAATGGTGACCAAGTGCGGTGGAGCCATGTGTTGCCCGAGGTTGAGTATGTGAGCTGCGCGAGCGCGCAGGTGCGTCAGGGACTTCCTGTTTAGCGGGCGAGCCGAGTACAAGGTCATGTCGAACACGGGCAAGGCGCAGAAGAAGAAGGTGCGCCGAGCGAGGCGGCCCCTCGCCCCATCAGCCCTCGCCGCTCAGAAGCGCGAGTGCTCACACCGTTTGTGTACCCCGCGGCGCAGCAATACATAAAGGAGCGGCCCCACGATCACATGCGCGGGAGGCTGTGCCCCTACGGCCGCAACTTCAAAATTGCGGAAGCCGTGGGCAAGGAGGCTTGTAACGGCAAGGTGCGCGCGCGCCGCCCCTTCCTCCCACTTGCACCGCAGTGCGCCGCCGCTGCCGCGGCTGCCCGGTCGCGCAGCGGGTCCCCGCGCTGAGCGGCCGCGGCGGCGGGCGTAGGTGTACGAGTCCGAGCTCGTGGTCGCCACGAAAGCGTTGAGGAAGAAGAAGTACCAGGAACCGACGCCCGCGGCGCGGCCGCCGCGGCCCAAGGCCGCCGGCGCGGCGCCGGCTCCCAAGGCGCGCGCCCGCCGCAGCCCCCCTCACGGCGCGCCGGAGCCCAGGCGCTGCTGCGCCAGCGCAGTATGACACCGAGGCGCACACCGCTGCCGGAGCTCTGCTGGCCGGCACTGGCGGCGCTGCTCCGGCCCGGCTCCCCTCTTCACGCGCACGGAGCGTCAAGCTGTGCGCACCAAGCTGTGGGGCGGGTCTGCCGCCCGCGCGAAAGCGTGTGTGGTGACGCCCGCTGCGCGCGCTGGGGCCAGGCCCCCGCCAAGCTCGACGCGCAGCAGGCGCTGGCGCAGCGCCAGGCGCTCAGCAAGGCCAAGGCCAAGCCCGTGCACGGTGCGCCCCAGGCAGCCGCGCCTGCCTGATGATGGCCCGTGCGTTGCAGACGCGCGCTTGCGCGTCGTGACAACATTTCAAACTGGCATTTCCGAGCGAGCGGCACGGCACACGAGTGCCTGCTCCGTCGCTGCTGCTTGCGAGCAGCGGCGCCGGCGCAGGCGCGCCCGCCCAGCGGCAGGGCATGCGCCTCTGGCTCGGGGGTTGCCAGGCTGGGCGAGGGCTGGTGCCGATTGCCCAATTGTGAGCCTTGTTTAGCTCATGTCCTCAAGGCCGTGCCGGGGCCGTGCAGGAGGCGCGCCGCCCGCTGCCGGCGCCACGGGGCCGCCTGACGGGGAGCCGCGCTTGATGGCTTTCCACCTGGCCACGGCTGTCGAGATCGAGGCGGCTGTGGCACAGGTGCGCGCAGCCGCTCCGTGGCTATGCACTGCGCTGTACATCGGGTGTGGCTCAAGGTCCAAGATGCGATCAGCGCTTCCGTGTCCTGGCGCACACTCGAAGCACACTTGGAGATAGCAAGCCTGCCGGAGGCATGCTTGGCGAGCGTCAGCGACTGTGCCGGGTTGCACTGGCTCACATCCTAGGTGCACAAAGCTTCTTTGCAGCTCCCGTGAGCAGAGACGTGGCCACGCTGGCACTCATGCTGTCAGCGCGCTGGGAGCGCTATGCGCAGTCAGGCATGCGGCCATCGCATGCGTGCACTAGCTGCTGGCCTTCATGGTCCGGCTGGCAGAGCGTGATTGGGTGTGGGAGTGCTCTTTGTTGCGCTTGGGGGAAAGGGCCCTGCCCACGCCCGCGCTGCCTGTCAATGCGCGGGGCAAGCAGCGGGCGGCGCCCCCCGCCAGCCACCATCATGGGTCTGGCAGCGCCGCCAGGGCGGCACGCCCCGGCCTGACCCTACCGTAAAACATGCTGACCTGCGCTTGGGTGCGGCGGCGCGGCCAGGGCGTGCTGCCGGACGACTTCCGCACGCAGCTGTGCGCGAGCATCGCGGGCGGCCGCGCCTGCCCGCTGGGCGCGCAGTGCCAGCACGCGCACGCGCCCGGCCAGCTGCGCGTGGACGCCGCCGTGCGCCGCGGGCTGCTGCCGGCGACGTACAAGACGGCGCTGTGCGCGGCGCACCTCGCGGACGGTGCGGCCCTAGCCTAACCCTACCCGGGTGCGCCGGGGCCGCGCGGCGGCGGACAGGCTGCCGACTGTGTGTTACCGCTGCCCGTTTGAGGTTCTGTGTTGTGCTGCGTGGCTTCGCCAGGCAGCAAAGCTTTATATAAAGCGGTCGCTGCCGGCAAGCTGCCAGCTGCTCGTGGTCAGACAGGACGCCCTGGCTGCCTCGCCAGGGGCGGCCCACCTGCCATTTGAGCAGAGGGTGCGGAGCACCGCCTTGCATGTGGGGTGCTTTTGTCACTTCTGAACTTATGGTTCAATGCTTTTCAGTGTTGGTAGCAGCGTGTGACGCGTGTGATGGTGAGATCATAAGGGGCCTGTGAGTGCACGCAGGCGACTGCCCGCTGGGCGCGCGCTGCTGCGCCGCGCACGGGCTGGGCGAGCTGCGTGTGCTCGCGGCGATTGCCCACGCCATCCTGCCGAGCACATACAAGACACAGCGCTGCCGCGCGTTTGACACCAAGGACGGCTGCCCGGCAGGCGCGCGCTTTTTGGCGCGCCAGCCTGCATTCTTGAGGGCCCAGAAGTGCACCAGGCGCCTCCTCCTGGATGAGCTTGTCTGCTTGATGGGCGGCACGTCATGCACACGCCTCGCCCCTCGCCTGGCGTGCTTGCGTTGCGATGGTGCTGTGGATCTGCGGCTGATGTCACTGTCTGGTTGGTTGTCGCAGTGCGCTCGAGTGGGCGAGCTCGGCAGCGCGCAGCACCTCGCAACACCATCCAGCGGCAGAGCAGTAGTTTCAACCTGACTGCCTCACCCACATGCCTGCATCAGCGGACAGCGCTACGTGGGCCGCTGTGCTCCGGCGCAGCCTCCGGCGCAGCCTCCAGCGATGGCTGAGCTGGGGCCGCGGCACTGCGCAGGGCTGAAGTGCCACGATGCGCACGGCGCCCAGGAGCTCAGGCTGGAGGCCGCGGTGGCGGCGGGGCTGCTGCCCGCCGACTACAAGTGCGCCGCCCAGCGCCCACGGCCCCCTCGCAACGTTCGGCCAGGCTGCGTGCGTGCCTACATGCACGGCTGGCAGTGCTCGAGCAGGTCCTGCTCACCCAGCCACACAGTGCCCGTCAAACCAGCCGTCGCTCTTCTTCACCAGATGGTCTTGGTCTGCACCCAAGGGGCTGAGGCTGGTCTGCTGGGTGCGCACCGAAAAGCGGTCGATTGAGCAGCGCTGCCCGTGGCGGGCGCACAGGTTTGAGCTCTGCCCGACCTTCACCATGATCAGCAAGTGCGAACAGGGCGACCAGTGCCGGCTCGCGCACGGCGTGCTGGACCTGCGGTGCGGCCCCCGCATCATGCCCAGCTGCCGCGCAGGCCTGCTGCAGCAGAGCGCCATGCCGGCGCGCGTGCTCTCAGCCCACTTGAACGTGGGCTGCACCCTTACACGCCCGGCCCGGCGCCCCGCCTCTGCCGGCTGTCGCCGAGCGGCGGCGCGGCGCAATGAGCGCGCACGGGGGCCAGCATGTGAGATGCCTTCCAAGCTGTTGCCTCTGCATGTTTCACCTGGTCGCTCATTCCAGCTGCGGCGGCCTCACGACAGCTAGCTCTCACCAGCCTAGCTTTGGAGCCTGATGCAAGCGATACGGAGGCAACAGATGGCTGCTCTCCCTGTCGCATGCGGCACGGGTGCTGACGATCGCTGCGCAGGCGCGCGGCGGCGATCATCGCGGGCAAGCTGCCGCCCAACTACAAGTCGCGGCGCTGCAAGGACGCGGGCGAGGCCAAGGGCTGCGAGCGCCGCTCGCAGTGCGTTCCACAGCGAGGCCGACCGCCTGCCCGAGATCAAGCTCAAGAGCGCGCTGTGCCCCATCTTGCTGGCGCGCCGCGCCCGCTCCCGGCCCCCCCGCTCAGGCCGCTGTGCGCGCGCGCCGCCTGACAGTCGCCTGCAGCATGCTCGGCGGCGCTGGGCCGCGCACCCGTTGCAGCACATCGCCGCCTGTGTGGTCATGAAAGCACAGCGCAGTAAGGCAGCGTGCTATTGCCTGCACAGGCGAACAGCCTACTGCTTGCGCCGCGCGCGCTCGTCCCTTCATGTGGCGCTGTTGGGGCATGCAGCATGCAGACCTGCACCTGGTACAGGAGAAAAGGGGGGCACGGCGCATGCCGCGCGCGAGGCTGCGCCCGACGCCGCGCACGAGGCGGGCGGCAGAGCGGCGCTAAGGCGGCGCGGGGGGGCGCGCAGGAGACGGGGTTGTGCGAGGTCGGCGGCAGCACTTGCTACTACGCGCACTCGCCCGACCAGCTGCGCATCGACGTGCGGGACATCTACCAGCGCGCGGCGCGCCCACGCGTCGGCGACGACGCCACCGCCGCCGCCTTGGCCGCCGCCGCCGCCGCCGACGGCACGGACAGGCGCGCGCGGCGCTCGTGCTCGGGTCGAGGCGTGCAGCACTCGCGCAGGGGCGCCTGCTGGTTCTGCGTGCGGTGCCATGCACGCGCCATGGAGCAGCCGCACCTGGTTGCCGCTCCATGTGGCCCTCCCGCCTCGGCATGTCCTGGCAGCCCGCCCTACCCTGTTCCCCTACTGTAACGGCAAGCAGCAAGGGGGGGCGCTGCGGCGCTGCCGCGCGGCGAGGGAGTGGCACGGCCGCGGGCTGGCCCCCGCACTCTGGTTGCCTGCGCTGCATCGCGCCGCGGCCCCTCGGCGTCATAGGCGCCCAGGCCCACGCAGGGCAGCAGCGACTGCTCGTGCAGCGCCGCAGCGCACGGCAGACCCGCAGTGTTCACAAGGAGGTCCACCTGAGCGCACCGCAGCACTGCCCGACCGCCGGGCCCGCGCGCGCAGGGGCGCGCGCAGGGAGGTCAAGGTCCTGCCGCGCTCGGTGCTGGCGGGCAGCATGCCGTCGGGGCGCCCGGAGCCGGGCGTGCCGCGGCGGCGCCGCAAGGGCGCCGCCAAGGGCGCGGATGCTGCATCGTGCGGGCCCCTCTGGCGCGCGGCGCCGGCTGCTGCAGGCCTTGAGCACGTGGGCGCCGCTGTGCGGCCGAGGGCGGGCAGCGGGGCGTCAAATGGCGAGCGCGGGGATGCATCAGGGCTGCATCATGCACGGCTCTTGCGGGTCCCTTCGAGCTTGCTCAGCTTGCCCTGGGCTACGAGCTGCGGGCAACGCGCCGGTCTGCGGGTGGCACGCGGCGCCGGCCTCGCCCGCTGCGCCTTGCAGCGCATGCTCGGGGGCGCCCACGCGGCGGCGGCGCGCGCAGGATGCTGTGCGACCAGTACGAGCGCGCGGGCGTGTGCAACGACGGCAGCTGCGTGTTTGCGCACGGCGAGAGCGACCTGCGCGAGCGCCAGCGCGCCCGCGAGTGCGCGACCGGGCGGCTCCAGCACCCTCGCATTTTGGCGCTGAGGCGCTGCGCAGCCGCTTGGCTTGACATGCATGCTGTGCGGGAGGCTGCCGAGCACGCCGCTGGTGCGGGCGCCCGGTGGCGCGCCGGCACATGCGGACGCGCCCGGCTCGCGTCGAGCACCGGTCGAGTGAGGGACCCGTGAGCAGAGGTGGCTCACATGCGAGACGGGCGCGCAGGCTGCGAGCGCGCGAGACGGCGCCGGGCAACGCGTGGGGCGCCGGCGGGGCGGCGAATGCGGCCAGGCTCTCACTGGGGCCGGCCACCCTTGAGGCCATGCGCCGGTGCGGCGCCTGATTGTGCGCTGCGTTGTCGTCTTGCAGCCATATGCGGAGCCAACCACGCACCACAAGAACAAGAGGTCGACCTGCAGGTTGAGTGGCTGCTTGGTCCGCGCATGCGGCTCGGCGCGCGCAACTGTTCGACTGGCGCCCGGCTGCTTTGCAGCGCTGCTCCCCAACAGACTGGCGACCCCATCGTAATGCAGAGCTGGTGCATGTGCGCTGCGTGCGCGGCATCCGCCGCTGCGAGGGCCACCCCGACTGCACTGCGCGGCCACGCGCGCTGACAAGCGCGCGCGCGCGCGCGGCAGGTTCAAGCTGCAGTCTTGCATGGCCAAGCTGTCCGAGCTGGGCTTCTCCTGGCATGTTGCGGAGCGCGCCGCGCGGTCGACCGGCGCCGACGCCGGAGCCGCCGCCCAGCTCCTACTAGACGGTGCGAGCCTGGGCCGCCTGAGGCTCCCACGCAGCTGTAGGTCTCCTGGTGCTGCACTGCGGTAGGCTGGAAGGAGCTGAGGCTGGAAGCTCCGGAAGGGGCCTCCCAGTGCACGCCTGTGTCAGCGGTGTTCAGCCTCGCGGCTGTGTGATACGGGCGGCGCACGCTCAGCGCGGCGCATGAAAGGAAGCTGGCGAGCATGCGCATGTTCGTATTCATGTTCATGCGGCGAGACGACCCCGGGCGAGCAGGCACTGCCGAGGCGCACGGCGAGAAGGACGTTGACGTGGCCGAGGCGGCGGCTTCAGCGGTGGCCGCCGCCCAGCACATGGGCGTGCCCGGCGCGGTGCTGGAGGTGCGCTGCCGGCTGCGCCCGTCTCCGCTGCCTAACCTAGCCATACGCTGCCCGGCGCCTTGTCAGAGCGCCCTCAGGGCGGCGTTCGTGGAAGGCCGTCGCGCCCGCCCAGCCTCCTGATGACGCGCGCGTTGCCACCGCCTCCCGGGCGTCCTGACAGGGAAACCCTGCTGCGTCTGCCTCGCATGCCCGTGCAGCCCTGCCCCACGTCTGTCCAGCGCGCTCGGGCTGGCGGCCTTCTTGCAGTCAGCGCGCCTGTGTCGGGAGGCGGGAGCGAGGCGTGCGGGCGGGCACCGCGCAGGCGGAGATCGTGCGTGCGGGGGGCGACGCCGCGGCCGCGCTGGAGCAGCTGCAGGGCGCGGACCGCGACAGCTGGGGCCCCGCGGCCGGCTGGGGCGCGCCGCTCGGCCGGCCTCCGCCGCCCTCGGGCCGCCGTCATCCAGCGGTTTCGGTGCGCGTGCTGCAGCCCCCTCACAATGGCAGGCGTCAGCCGCGCCGTGGGGATCTACCCTCGAGTCAGGAGCGGGTTGGAGAGTGCGGCCTGGACAGCCGACACAGGGCGTGCGGAAGCGGCCGGATCACGTGTGTATCTGTGCGCAAGTGGATGGCAGCCAGCAGCATGCTCATGTTTGTCACGCGCTGGGAATGCATGCCGCGCTGCGTGACCGGCGGCGCGCGCGCGGCGGCAGACTCGTCCGACGAGGACGACGCAAGCTGGCACGGCAGCTGGGCGCATGTGCCAATGCCCACCTGGGACGTGCCGGGTGCCGGGGCGGGCGCCGGCGCGGGCGCGCCGGGCGCTGCGCCACCCGCTGCGCCGGCGCCGGCGGCCGAGCTCGCCAGTCAGGCGAGCAGCGTCCCGTCCGAGGCGCCCGCGGCCGCACACGCAGGGGCGGCCTATGGCGGCGACGAGCACATGGGAGACGAGCACGCGGGCGGCGCGTGGGCGCAGTACACCGCAGCTGACTTTGCCGCCGAGGACGCGGCGGGCTCCCAGGGCGCCGAGTGGACCCCGCCTCTCCAGCCCGGCGGGGCCGCGCAGGACGGGCGCGCCGCGGCGGGTTCCGCGCACATCCAGTTTGGCAGCTTTGGGGACAAGGGCGAGGGCGGCTCGCCGCAGTTCAGCGCCGTCAGGCCCATGTTTGCGACCGAACCCGGCGCCGCGCCCGCGCCGGGCGAGCTGGATGCATACGCTATGCTGGGCGCCCTCAGCGCAGACCAGGCTGCCGAGCAGATCTCGGGGGCGCAGCCCTGGCCAGGCACGCACGCTGGGGGCGCTGGCGGCTCGCCACAGGGCGGCCTTGCGAGCGTGGCCAATGGGGGCGACCATGGGGGCGACCACAGCGGGGTGCCCAAGGACGCGGCGCGGAACGGGTGGGAGGCGCAGCCTGCGCCTGCCGCCGCGGCGGCGGAGGAGGAGGAGCAGA
>JAABUH010004786.1_pt1 | contig 10830 bp, 12 predicted proteins | sample 5559121 | NCBI WGS metagenome assembly JAABUH01 (sample SAMN10711871, study PRJNA513364) | rock metagenome | isolation source: Antarctica rocks | place: Antarctica: Victoria Land, Battleship Promontory nord | collected 2015-12-28 | reverse complement strand
AGCTTGGCAATGGCATTCTTTGTCAATGCGGCAATTTTGATTCTTGCCGCAGCAGCCTTCTACGGAACAGGGCAGACCATAGAAACGCTTTCTGATGCCTACTCTCTGTTGGCACCTGCTGTGGGGTCTCATGCAGCAAAAATACTGTTTGCTGTTGCCTTGTTGGCAGCTGGACAAAATTCTACAATCACTGGAACTTTGACTGGCCAGATTGTCATGGAGGGCTTTCTGCACATCAGGTGAATGCAAAGGGCATCCTGTTCTGCATTTTGTTGTGGCACTTGGCAAGCTTCTTCTGGCATATCAACCGTTGGCTTTGCAAGCATGAGCATAGTGTTGAAAGCACTTGAAGCCAATAATGGAAGATTTAGGGTTCAGGGCGTGCAATGATGGCAATAGCCTTGGCCTGGTCTCTACCGACTAGCCTCCATGCTTTGTCACAGATGCCATTGATTTATGTGCTCAGGTTGAAGCCTTGGGTTCGGAGAATTCTAACTCGTGGGTTGGCAATCATTCCAGCTGTCATAGTTTCAGCAATTGGAGGCAATAAGGCGGCAGGGAAGCTTTTGGTTCTGAGCCAAGTCATTTTGTCGCTTGGCCTTATTTTTGCCGTGATTCCCCTTGTGCAATTTACCTCATCGCAAAAGAAAATGGGTCGATTTGTCAATGGTTGGATCATCAGCTTTATTGGGGTAATAGTAGCTCTAATCATTGCTGGTCTCAATGCTTACTTAGTCGTAATATCAATCAAAAACAACGAGTTTGGCAATACCTCTGGGAGTGCATAGGAGTGGTGATGTTTTCAAGTACATTTTCAACTCAGTATATGTGATCCCTTGTTACTCCACCATTCTTTTCTGTGGTTCTGAGCCAAGTCATTTTGTCGCTTGGCCTTATTTTTGCCGTGGTTCCCCTTGTGCAATTTACCTCATCGCGAAAGAAAATGGGTCGATTTGTCAATTGTTGGATCATCAGCTTTATTGGGGTAATAGTAGCTCTAATCATTGCTGGTCTCAATGCTTACTGAGTCGTAATATCCATCAAAGACAACGAGTTTGGCAATACCTCTGGGAGTGCATAGGAGTGGTGATGTTTTCAAGTACATTTTCAACAAAGTATATGTGATCCCTTGTTGCTCCACAAGGTCAGTGCTTGTAAACGTTCCTTTTTGACTTTGACGACCAATGAGGCGTTCATCCCATGCTGGACAATGATCCTTGGGACATTGCAAATGAGAGGCAGAGGTGTGTATGAGCTATGCAAGCGTTATTGATAATGCATACTTGTTTAGGAAGGTCCTCTGCAATTGCTATTGTCTTCATGTGATATCTAGTGCACGTCAGGACAAAATACAAACCTGTGGCAAATGTTGATGGCGCCACAACTTTACTACTAATATGAGTGGCAAAGCAATCATCGAGGACTCCTTTATCAGCTGACATATCAGCTCACGCAACCCTGACGCAACCCTGACACACAGTGCCTAGCCTCTTGGGACATCTGGTTACATCTGTGGTTTTTGACAGGTGAGAGTGCATGTAGCCAGCTAAGCTGAACATTGGCAGCAGCCGTTGCAATGTTGCTTGTGACTTGCAGACCCATCAGCTTGGGCTATTCTACTGATGTGGTACATACCTGATGATTCCAGGAGGTGAGCTTGGGGCCTATCCAACAGTTATGAATGGCTCAACAATGATGGGGGCGAATGCCTCGACACCCATGGGAGGGCTATCCGCCATGGCATGCAAGGTCTTGTCCCAGAGAGCAGCATAATGCCAATGGGCACAGAGATGTGATGCTGAGGTGTACAAGCTCTTCCAGCTGATGTTCAGGCTATAGACAAAGTTCGCATGTAGATAGGAGACTGCATCGAAGACCAGTGTGGGTCGTTGCAACAGTTACTTGTGAAGCCTCTTGTGCAAGCAATGGCTACAAGAGACTGCCATAGTATAATATGTAGCCCTTCATGTGCCTGGGCTTGCCCTGGACATGTCGTCAGCAACGTCAACATCAGGGCACATTAGAATGTGCTCTTTGACTAACGATGATTGAGCTTGGCAACAGACCTGGGTCAGACCCGACCCGCCAATCAGCACGGGTCCAGCCCTTTGTGCATAAGCAGTCAGATGTCGTGTATAGCAACTCCCATGCCAGATCGCTGTCAAACGCGACAGCTTTCTCGCCATTCTTTAATTCCTCTCATTGATAAATCGATAGTTGGAAGGTGCTTCACCAGATTTTCGAAGCACGTGGCCATCTTCCTCATCGAAGTTGCTTCTGATATAGTCCTGCAGACCTGTAGGGCTCTACACCCAGAAAAAGATAAACTTATGGCATCCTATGGGATCAGTAACAGAAGTACTACAGGGCTTTGGGGCAAGATCTGGTCTTGAGGCCTGTAGGTTCACTCCTAGACAGTTTGTTTATAACCTACCCCTCGGCGCATGTGAACCTGGTTAACGTTGTTAATCGACCTTCTTGTTCCCCATTTCATGCAAATTAGGTGCCAATTTTCTTCAATTTGAGAATTTTCCGCTAAGGTTCCCTGTAATGCTGATGGTTACGTACTGTAATAAAGAGTAAATGCCAATTTTTACTATATTTTATTGCTTTAACCTGAATAACTAACTTGGAGGTGGTGGGTTAAAGGCTAATTAACCCGGGTTATTGGTTAATGTTAAGGGTTATTAAGAACACTGCTCCCAGACCGCTGCAGCTTCTATTACTGATCAATGCAGCATCAGCACGCAGAGCGTCATTAGTCATACGCAGACGTGTGCAGCACTGGCTACAGATCGAAACTTACCGTAGCTGACTGGATTCTGTTAGAACAGGAACTTGCTAGAAGGGTTTGTATGAAACGAGGGTGCGCGGCTTTATTCCCAAGATACACATGTGGGTGTTGAGTCACCTCCGCAGCTTGCGAGCTTTTAGCTCAGGCATCCCTTTTGGTCCTGATTTCTGAGCGCTTCTACAGAATCTATATCGAGTCCGAATAAGCTGGGCAAGCTTGTACTTTATGCTATACTTATCTACTAGATTCTAGGGAAAGGTAGAAAAGCTACAGAGATAAGGGTTGTTAGGGTTGTGACATGATGACAGCTCTGTTTGAATTTTAGAACCAATGGTATTAGCAAGGGGCCTTTTTGAACAGTTTAGTCACACCCACAAACCCTCTGACAAACCGTTACACAACCCTAAGAAAACACAGGAAACTAAACCAGATTCAGTGGTCAGTCAGACAAAAATGTTGGCAGCCTGCTTTCTGAGAACATGGAGCGTTGCGCCATAAGATAGAATCGTGTTTGCTGCATGTGCACAAGCAGCACACAGAGCAGACTTTGAAGAAGAGCATCTGAAGATGACCATACGAATTATGTGACTCAGCCGCAGGGCAAAGGCAGACTGGGTTTCACCATCAATAATCAAAAGCCAAAACTAAGCTTGCCCTGCTTTCCTGAATCAAAAGTAAAAATAACCTGATTGACACAGAAATGGGCACTGTTGCTGCCGCTGGACTGGCCTACTCATGCAGCATGATACATTGCAACGATCACATCATCAGCGATGTTCTTGACATCAGGAAGGAGAGCTGGTTGTGATGCTGATAGTGGCAGCTTCATCCTGTTAAGCAGCCTGCTTGCCACTGTACTGCTTGCTGCAACAAGGAGACTTGCTAGCCTTACCGTTGGTGGGGCTTGCAGCTTTGCCACTGCAGTCCTTGCTGCTGCTGCAGCAATCAGGTTTGCCAACAATGCTGTTTGCAGCACCATCCTCATTGTCATCAGCAGCCATCTTGTTACTACATTGCTTGTTGCTGCTGCAGCAATTAGGTTTGCCCATAACACTCTTTGCAGCACCATCCTCACTCTGCATAGTAGCCACCTTGCCACTGCATTGCTTGTTGCTGCTGCAGCATGAAGTGCCGTCAACACTCTTTGCAGCACAATTTCCATCCTGCTGAACGACCACCTTGGCACTGCATTGCTTGCTGCTGCAGCAAGAACTCTGGCCAGTGATACCGTTGGTAGCAAGCGGCTCATGGCGCTCAACACATGTTGCGCTATACTTTGCTGATGGCTTGGCGCCAGGTAAGCGCCACCGCATGAGCAGCATCCCATGCAGGATGACACAGAGTGCAGTCCCAACATCAACAAGCACAGCGCCCCACAGTGTGAACTTGCCCAGTCCAGCAAGCACCAACACAGCCACCTGCAGCCACTTGAAACATGTGACTGGCCAGGTGTAGCATGCAACACGACTCAGACTCAGAGGATAGAAAATATTGAGTGCGGCTGTGCTGACTAAGAGACACAGTTGACTGCTGCAAAGACTTCTTGCATTTGAATTGCAGGCAGTACAGCAACAAGCCAGAGGAATCTTTTGGCGCATCGCATTACAAGTAAGTTAGCAAGCTGAGGTATGCCAAGGAAAAGAGGCAAGCCGTACCTTGGTCACAACAGACAAGCTAATGTTGAGCAGAATCTTGCGCTTTGCATTCCTGCCTAGTTTGATGACCGGCGCCAGACATTTCAGGTCATTTGTAAAGAGAGCCACATCCGATGCATCAATAGCAATTGCTGACCCTGCAGAGGGCAGCTTGGATGCTGAGAACAGCAACAAGTAGACAGGTTAAGCTGCAAGGGATGCAGCAAATGCTGTGTGCCAATCGTGAGGCAGATCTGGTTTTGATGCCGCATGCACCTTTGGATCATGGACACAGGTGCAGCACTGACAGCAACTTGAGCCATGTTGTGTTAACAAGGTGGTAGCTCGTGAAGGAGAACCTCAACTTTGACGGAGGGCAGCGGTGCAAGGTTGGACAGTTTGGCACAGGATCAGTTGTTTGCAGCGGATGCCGCTGACCTGCAACACCCATGGCCACCCCAATATCTGCTGCTGCCAAGGCAGGTGCATCATTGATGCCGTCACCAATGTGCAGAACTGGACCATGCCTCTTGCGATATTGCGATACCTGTGGAATGTGCCCCAGGTTATGTTTGCAACAGCTGTGGTATATTAATTCCTGCGTGCTTGCAAAAGCTGATTGATCAGAGGGTTGCAAAGGCTTTGAGTATGTACACGGCTGTCTTGATCGCACTGTAAGGCTCCCAAAGAGGACTCACATTGTTGTGTATGGTGATCAATTGCATGTGGTCACAGAACAGAAGAGGCAAGACTTAGTGCACAGAGATGTATGCTTGCTTGTTTGGTCAAAAATAATGTAAGCTGTTGACACAGCAACTCCTGCTGAAGCCAAGACTCTGCAGATACCTCTTGCAAACGACACTAGCTTGGTGAGATGTCAAGATGCATGCCCATACTCACCGCATCAAACTTGTCTTCTGGCAACAGGCTTGCATGCACATGCTGCTTCTCAAGGCCAACTGCCGCTGCAACAGCTGCGGCAGCGCCCATGTTGTCACCAGTCAACATGGCAGTCACTATGCCACAACTATGCAGCTGTTGAACAGCAGTTGCAGCGCCTGGCCGCACAGTGTCTGCCAAAGCCACGTACCCTGCCACTGACCCATCAATGCCCACCCAGCAGATTGAGGCACCTGCAACAGAGATGGCAACTGACCACAACAAGAACACAGTTGAAGAAGCTGGTGGTCACCTTCACACATGACGACATCCAAATTATGTTGTCAATCAAGTGAGCTTTAAATTCAACAACATATTGAGAGAAGGATGCCACAACATGTTGAGGCAAGTTGGAGCGCAAGCGTGTGATGACGCTCATGCAGCGCAAGCTTGGTTTTGTTATGGAGCAGCGCGTGCAGTCAGCTTATGCTTCGTGTGACATTTCCCAAACCACTTATCGTACCCTTTTGCACCCACTCAGCTTCATCAGCCTTCAAGGCACCACCTTCTTTGCATGCAATTGCCATCAGCCTGCTGTTGCCCACTGCTATCTGAAGGCCTGCCACCACACCTGTAAGTCCCAGTCCTGCATGCAATGCCAGCCAAGCGCTGACCAAGAAAAACAGACATTGCTCAACAGGTATGATCCATCACCAACGTCACAGCCATCTGCAAGCTGCTCTTTGCCTGCAGAGAAGCACGAGCTAATCTCACCTGGCAGGACTTGACTGTTGCTGACTTCAGCATCCAAGGGTAGCTGATTGGCTGCAGAATGCCCAACAATGACTGCAGCCAAAGGATGGTTGGAGCATGTCTCTAGACAAGCAGCCAGCTTGAGCATGTCTGCCTTCGAGAATCCTTCTCGAGTCAGTGTGTGCACCACCTGCCAGCAATCGCCCTGTCAATCAAGCTTTTATCGGGTAGCCAGAAGCTAGCACAAACATGAGCTGACCACGCTCAATGACAATTTGAAACAGTCTGTGGCAGACTTGACACAGTAGAGTAGGTTTTACAGCACTTGAGCAAAGGGCACATGCTCCTCATCGTGGAGCAATGAATAATAATTGTGATGATCACCTGGAAGTGGCCTTGTGTGAGGGTCCCTGTCTTGTCAAAAGTCAGCACCTTGGCTGCAGCGAGTGCCTCTAGGACATGACCACCCTTGATAAGCACACCATTCCTTGCTGCAGCAGTGAGGCCAGCCACCACCACAACAGGTGTTGAAAGCACCAAGGCACAGGGGCATGCTGTCACCAGCACTTGCAGTGCAAGATACACCCAGTCCTACAAGCATGATAGCGTTGTCAGTTTGCAAGTGATGCATGCAAACAAGTGTGCAAACCTGTAAACACTGGAGATGATTTCCAGTTTAGTTTGAGACTGAGCAACAGTTTTGGTTGCCAAACCCATGCACAAGCTAGTATGGCAGATCAATACAGAGTTGACTGATTTTCAGCAGCGTATCTTCATAGGCTAATGAGTGGACTCTTTGAGGAGTGGTCTGTTATGGCAGATTGTAAGTCAGCAATTGCACAGTGAAAGCAGCACTGCAAAAACAATTCTGAAAGCCCATGCCTGGCGCAAATTGCAGGCCAAGGAGCTGATCTGCAGTGCACCTTCAAGTCCTGTTTGCGCATGATTGCAGGCACCACGATCAGCAGCACACAGGTTAAAACCACCAGGGGTGTGTAGTACTTGGCAAAGCGCAAGACTGCCCCTTCGCTCTTGGACTGCTGACCCATTGCCTACAACACCCACACAGCACAGCTGGAGTTTGTTAAAGTGATTTGGTATGATTTGAATTACCCAACACCTGCACATCACCGACTTGCAACAAATGGTGCAGCAGCAAAGTCTCGGCTTCCAAACAAATTGTCATTAAAGACAGCTGAATCCATGCAATAATTTTTGCTGGTGGGACCTGAGGAAAACGCGCAACGCCCAAATCACATCCTCTGCCCTGAGAATTCTCTGATAAATGGATGCAGACAGTTGTTGTCATGATGTATGCTTACCTGTTCCACAAGCCTTGCCACCTTAGCAACTGCGCTATCTGCAGCCACTGCAGAGCACTTGACTGTCAACACACCACTGCCAGCATTGACAGTACCGCCCAGAACCTAAAGAAACACAAGGGGAGGCTGAGCTGCTGTCTCAAAATGCGCTATAGTCTGCAATGCTCATGTGCCTGTGATGATCTATTCCTGCCATTGAGCAATTATGCCATAATGATAGCATGGGAGCCAAGTCACCTTGTCATCCTTTCTCTTGCTGACAGGAGCTGGCTCTCCTGTAAGCATGCTCTCATCCATGCGAGATGCTCCTGACACAACTGTTGCATCAGCTGGCACACCATCACCGGGCTTCACCATGATCAGAGAACCAATGGTGAGTTGCTCTGCCGGCACTTGCTGCCCTGTAATCATGCACATCTCAAAACGGAGAAGGATATACTTGCTGCAAGCATTTTGGTAGCGCATGGGAAAACTTTCAATACCATGCCACACGTCCTACAATGTGAGGATGCTTCAGTCTTGCAAGCTCTGGAACATTTCCAAAGTTAGACGCCTACTCTTACCTGAGTCAGCTAGTGTTGCTGTTGCTGGCTGCATGGCAACCACAGCTGACACAGCATCCCGTGCTCTGCGACCACATCCGGCTTCCAACCATGCTGCGACGGCAAACAGCACCACAATTGCAGCGCCCTCTGTATAGTCACCAATTGCCAGAGCCCCAACGGTTGCTAGCACCATCAAGGCGTTGATATCAAGTACCTGAAGGGCATGCACCCCATAAGCAATCAGGTGCTGGGCATCCAACCAAGTTTGCAGGACTACTGTCTTGCAAGGAGTACTGACGTCAGTCTCTTTGACGCGTCAAAAAGAAGGGTGATCATCGCATGCAAGCAGCATGCTGGAATGCTCACCCTGGCAGCTGTAGATGGCTGACCATAGCTCACAGACAGACAAACAGACAAATAGGCGTGCAGCATTCATAGGAGAAAGCAAAACGTCAAACATGAACATGGTTTGGATATGGGTACCCACCACATGACGCAAGCCGATGATTGCCTTGAAGGCAATCCTGGGACCCCCAATGGCAACCGAGGCAATGGCGAGCCACTTGAAGTGATCAAGCCAGCTGGGCCCATGCTTAGCACCATAGTGGATGAGGCTCAGGACCAGGAAAGCTGCAGACAGTTGGACTGCGCCAAAAAGACTAAGAGCCAGCATTTGTACTTCTTCTTCCGCCAGAAGGGCGACAATGATATGCTGTTTCAAATTACAATTAGAAATGGATGCAGCACCAATGTGCATGTCTGGAGCAGTTGCATTGCAGGAAGGGCAGGTAGGCAGCAAGTCCACACTAGAATCTTTGTCAACGCCATACTGAGGCAATAAAGTGAATGCACAAGCCGCAAACACAATGTCGCAATTGACTGTCTGCAGCTTTCAAGCCACGCACGAGCAGTGTCCCTCACTGATAGCAATGCACCAGTCAACTGAATGGCAAGCAGCAAATGAGGGGACCATGAAATTCACCAGGCCAGGGTGGCAACCATTGCCCTTTTTTGCTCTTTACGGAGCGTGGTGGTGCAAGAGAGGCATCCAGGTGGGCGCCATTAAGGGAAGCAACCAGCATGGCTGGACTTGTCAGCCCGGCATGGTGCTGCACAAAGACTGTGCGGGTTGGGACGACGCAGTCTACCTGCAACTCAAGTCCATCATTTGCATGGTCTGCATGCTGTTCAGTAGCTTCAAACGTACCCATGCCCCTGCAGCTGTTCTTGGAGGGTTTTAGGTGCGCATGAATTGTGGCAGTGCATCAAATGAGTTCAATAATGTTTTGTCACGTCATGCCATATCGCTTTGCAACCATTGTGCAACTGCGCCATCCAAACTTTGACGCCAAGCACAGCACTGAGCAACGTGGCAGACAGAAAGAGAACATTGGCAGCTGTAACTGCAGGTAGTAATGCACAGGACGTAAAGGCAGGCCCCCTTGATGAAACAGCTGTCTATGGCTTGCTTGCCTTGATCACACCCTGTAAGTTACCAAGCGCACTGTTGATGATGGGTACTTCAGAGGGGCAGCACATCCCGCCGACGAGCAGCTTGGAGGTGATAGGCGCCTCAAAGTCATCAACAACCTCAGCCTGAGTGATGACCTGTTGCAGGGTTGCCTGTGAGGAGCATGGATTGGCTCCTGGTTTCCTGCACCATTCAAGGGTGGGAATGCATATCGACATGCATTGTCACTAACAGAAAAAGCAGTGCTGATACCACCAGAGCAGAAGCAATGATTGACATTGCCTACCTGTGCCTTATCACAGACACCGTGCCATGAGTACGCAGATGGGCATCATTTGGGGTGGAGCACCTCTCGGGACAACACTCGCCTGCTGATACGTGCTGCAGCTCATTATCCACCTGCACAGTTTGCAGTCAATGGTGGGTCACGCAACCTCCTGACAACTTCAGATTGGTGTCTTGCAGGTTGCAACATGGACATAGAAACCTGCTGCACTTCGCAAGCTTGTGAATGATGATGGACAGACAGGATTTTTGCCATAGAAGCCACCCACATACCGTAAGTGCGCACATGCTCACAACACCCTCACCACTATAGCAACAAGACTTGGCATGAGGACAGTACTTTGCTGACTCACAGGGCCTTCATGATGTTCTTACCAGGTAGTCGTAGTGATCGCCGTGCAAGACACGCTCATGTCCACAGCTAGGCCCATGTGTGTGCAGTGAAATGACTTCATTGTGCGATATAGGACTGCAGCCCTCATCATGGACATCTAGACTGTGTTCTTCCAAAACTCCATTGCCAACATCACAAAACAACTGCATGACAACCAACAGATGTTTTTACAAGAGGCATCAATCATGGACAGTATTTGCGCGAGAGATTCCAGCAGGCAGAGACACTGCTTAAACACTTTGCAGCCTTGGCAGGGCTTTTACAGCATCGCACGCTGTTTACGGCACAACAGTGACAGCATGTTTGCTTACCCTTCCCTCACACAAATAGCCAAAGTGCCCACTGTGTGAAACTTGTGTCAAGCCATGTACTGACTGTCTGCAGCACGGGAGGATAAGCTCTGCGCGGGCAGCAAATCGTCAGTCAGCTGGGGCAAGAGTGCTACACAAAACGCGGCAGGATCCTGTTCAGGTACCTGTTTCAGCTTTGTTGTTCGACTGTTCGTCGAAAGCTGACAAAGCTAGCAGTGAGCCTGCCATGCTTGAAGTGCCAGGTACAGCATCAAGCACCTATCAGGCACGTAACCCTAAACCCTAATTTTAAATGCGCATTGATGCATTGATGTCCTCAGCATCCGAGTGCCAAACTGGAAATGGGCATATATGCTCTGGTTCCAGTGCAAATTACTCACAAATTCTGTCTCTACCATCAGGTGACTGTTGAGCTGGAGTGCGCAGCACATCAGATCATCAA
>JAABUH010004784.1_pt1 | contig 10833 bp, 13 predicted proteins | sample 5559121 | NCBI WGS metagenome assembly JAABUH01 (sample SAMN10711871, study PRJNA513364) | rock metagenome | isolation source: Antarctica rocks | place: Antarctica: Victoria Land, Battleship Promontory nord | collected 2015-12-28 | reverse complement strand
CGGCCGGGTGGGGGGGGGCGGGGCCCCCCGCCCCCCCGCCCCTCTCCTCGCCATCGTCACTCGGGGGAACTCGTGGGGTCCATGGGATCTGCGCCGTCCCTCCAGAACCCCTCGCCGAGGTGGACCATCTTCTTATGGCGCATCATCGGCTTACGGCGTTGTATGCGATGGAATGGGCGGACGTCGTTGGCTTGTAGGCCGCAGCGACGCATGGCCGTCCATGGAGAGGATGCCCACATGCTCGTTCCCTCGCTCGCCTTCATCGTGTTGTTGGCCGTTCCGACGTACCCCGTTTATTGGCTACTCATCGTCCGTCCGCGCGCGCGCAAACACCGTGGGCGTCTGTAGGAGGAGACGGACGATGATCAACCTGGCGCCCAACGAGGCATTCCACTGGCAAGACGACGCCGGGCGGTGGACGCTCCAGCACGCGCGTAGCGGCACGCACGAGCACTTGACCGCCTGCGGGAAGCGGATCCCGGGCCACGCGAACATCGACACCAGGCGGCAGCCGGATGCCGACACCTGCCGTCGGTGTCGTGGATTCTTGCGGACGCCGGAATCCATAACAGAAACGATGGCTCGCAATGCGGAGTGCGATGCGGCGTTCAACGCCCGGGTGGGCGATGCGGTGCGCGTGCGCGAGGGCGTGCGTGTCCACCGGGTCAAACCGTACATCGGGATGCGGGCCACCGTGGTCGCGGTCAGGGGGGAACGGCCGTACACCACGCTCGTCGTCACCGTAGACCACGATGGACAAACCTTGCAGCTGAGGCCGTACCAAGCGGTCCTCGAAGGATCGCGCTGACACAACGACGTAGGACGCCACTGGCCGTCCGGGCACGGATGCCCGGACGGCCAGTGGCGTCCTACTCGAGGCTCATAACGGCGCTCCGGCGGCCGTTGGTTGGCGGGGAGCCACCCCTGGTGCTCCCCGTCCTCGCGCTGCCATCCAGGGCCACCCAGCGCGCTCACACGGACAGACCACGGCCCCCATCCCGGTCTTCCACCGCGATCACACCGCAAGCGACGAGGGCCGCGATGAGCAGGCGACGCGCCTCGCCGCGATCCCCGACGCGCACGGCGTCCGCGACGTACCACAGCGCGGACGAGAGCGCGGCCAGCGCGTGCGTGCCGGGGGCGTACCAGCATTGCAGCGCGGCGAGATCGAGGCGGATGCGCAGCTCCTCCGCGGCTTGCCGGAGGTGGTACCGGGCATCCGCCGGGAGGCCGCTGTGGAGCGCGATGGCGACGCCGTGGAGCGCACGGAGCGTCTCGCGCTCGTGGAGCACCACGTAGGACAGGGACGGCATCGGGGTCTCCGGGATCGCCGTGGTGGGGGCCATGGTCATCATCGTCGTCTCTCCTTCTTCGCGCTGGTCGGCCGGTGGTGGGTCAGAGTAGCGGCTGGAGCACGCGCCGTCAATCGCCGCGCACCTCCTTGTCCACGTCGTGCTGCCGCGCGCTCTCGGGAGCGAGCGCCCACGCGGGCGCGTACAGCCGGACCCTCGCAGCGTCGGTGGCTGCCTGCCGCTCGTGGCCGTCGTCGTCGGGCACCTCCGTCCAATCGACGTAGCCGACGAGGTCCGCCATGAGAACGGCGTGGTGCGGTGCGACCCGTCGCTCTCCGCGCTCCAGCATGCGCCGGCAGCCGTCGGCGCGGCCCCGCGCGAGCGCCCACGAGGGACGGTCGGGCCGGGGCGCGAGCTGATCCACCAGGAGCGCCATCGCGTCCCCGAGGACCGCCGCGTCCTCCTCGGAGACCTCCACGAGGGGCAGGGCCGGGCGGCGCGATGGCGCCGGGGCCTCCGCTTCCGTTGGGTCGGAGGCGGGGAAGAGGGGGAGCTGGTGCTGGTGCTGGGCCTGGTGCGTCGTGGGGTCGGTGGTCATCGTCGTCCTCCTTTGGTGGGACGGACCGGCGCTTCGCGCGCCGGTCCGTCCGCCGGTTGTCGTGGGGTGGGCGTCAGCGGATCTCGACGCCTTCCATGCCCTCCTCCCAGCGCGCGAGGTCGGCGTACTCCGCTTCGATGCGAGCGCGGAGTGCCTCGTGAGCCGCATCGTCACGCCAGGCATCCGGGAAGCCGAAATCCAGGTGATCGAGCGTCTCCTGGTCGGGGGTCCAACCCTCGTCTCTGGCACGAGCCACGGCGCCCTCGACGGCCTCGTCGTACGCGTAGTCTTCCACCACCAGCATCCGTCCATCGGGCAGGAGCGCCCGGTAGACCATCTTGTCCCGGTCGAACCGCAGCACGCTGGTCTCGATCTGGCTGGTCATCACGCCACCTCCTCGCCCGCGTGGGGCGCGCCGTCGTCTTCGTCGAACAGGCCGCGCTGCGTCGGCGCGGTCGCGTTGGTCTTCCGCGCCGGCACCGGCGCGGGAACTCGAGGCGGCGCCGGCGCCGCCTCGATGGGGTTCTCAACGAACGCCACCTGGATGGCGCGCCGCCAGCCGGTGGGCTTCCCCGGGGTCGCCAGGGCCATGCCATCGGAGCAGGCGTGGGAGAACCACCACCGCTCCTCCGGGGCCAGGCCGCCCCAGTTGGCCAGCACGGCCGCCATCGCCTCCACGGGGGCTCCCTCGGCGGCCCAGAGGAGCAACGCCAACTCCTGGCCCATGCGTCGATCCAGCAGCGTCTCCCCCGAGGGCACCCACCGACCGGCACGCTGCCCGTCCGTGCGGAGCCGGGCGTTGAAGGCGTCGGCCACGGCGGGAGCGAGGCGCGCCCAGCGATCGGCGTCGAGGCTCGCCTTGACGATCGGCGCGAGGTCCGGGCGTTCCGGGGTGGACGCACCGTCGTGTTCTCCGAAGGAGAAGGCGAGGTGCTCCTCGAGGACCACGTTCCCGGCGTTCTCGGCGCCGGGAACGACGCGCAGGAGGAAGTGGCGGCCGCTGTCGCCGGGGTCAAAGCCGAAGCCAAGGGTGGGGACGCGGCGGGGTGCGCGGGTGGTCGTGGTGGTCATCGTGGGGCTCCTTCGTCGGTGGTGGTCGATGGTGGGCACAGGTCGCCCGAGGTCAGACCGTAGGTGAGCCGAGGCTCGCCGGTGCGCGGGTTCGGGGAGGGACGGAGGTCCACGAGGCCACGGCGCAGGAGGCCGTCGGTTCCGTGGAGCACCGGGATGGTCGCGCGGGTCCCCAGGTGACTGTGGTCAGCCAGGAGCGCGAAGGACGCCCGCGCCGCCTCCCCGTCGTCCTCCGTCAGGCGGCGCAAGGCGAGGAGGTAGAGCACGGCGCGCTCGGGGAGGGTCCGCGCGTGCGCGTTGGCGTACCGCGCGGACCGAGAGCAAGCAGGGAGATCGGCGACGAACATGGTGGGATCCCTCTTCCTTCCGCCGTCAGAACGGCAGCTCGTCGTCGTCGTCGTTGCCCGGCTGCACCGCCGGGACAAGGGTCGTGGGGGACTCGAAGCGGAAGCACGACCCCCGGTAGTTCATGGCGATCTTGCGGTTCCGGTGCTCGTCGTCGCGGGACTTGAGGACGTGGAACATCGCTGGGGTCACCGGGTCATCCGGCGCGCCGTTGTCGTCGCGGGTGATGACGACGATGCTGTCGCACTCCTGCTCGATGTCCCCTGACTCCCGGATGTCGGCCATCGTCGGATCCTTGATCTCGCGCCGCTCGATCGAGCGGTTCATCTGGCAGAGGACCATGACCGGGATGCCGAGGTCCCGGGCGAGGTCCTTGATGTCCTTCGCCACCTGGCCCACGTCCGCGGACGTGTTGCCGCTGCGTCCGATCTTGCCGAGGTGGTCCACGATGAGCAGGTCGAGCGGGCGACGTTCGTGCATGCGACGCACGACCTTGGCGATGAGATCCATCCGGATGCCGCTCTTCTCCACCACGTCCACGTCCATCGTCCGCAGGCGCCCGGCGGCCGAGGTGATGGCGGTCCACTCACGAGCCGACAGCGTGCCGGCCTTGATGCGCGTCCGGGACACGCCCGAGACGATGGAGAGGCAACGACGCGTGTTCTCGCGCAGCGTCATCTCCAGGGACAGGAGCCCCACGTGGTAGCCGCCGAGCCCGAGGTGGCAGGCCACCGTCCCTCCCAGCGCGCTCTTCCCGACACCAGGGCGGGCCACGATGCCAACCACGTTGGGAGCCACGATGCGCCCGATCGCCGCGTCCAGCTCGGGGATGCCCGTCGAGAGCCCGATCGCCCCGACCTTCCCCTCCTCGATGTCTCGGAACTCGCGGACGGCTCCTTCCACGTCGCCTCCGAGAGAGAGGATCAGCTCGTCCAGGGCATCGCGCGCCCGCACCGGGGTGGTGGGCGGCGGCGCAACCGTGGGCGTCGGGACCGGGGCCGCGGGGTTGCTCACGGGTTCCTCCTTGGGCTCATCGGTGTTCATGGGCTCGCCCAGCAGGGCCACAAGCTCCTCGGCGGTGTGGCGGGCGTCGAACCAGTCGGCGATGTCGCCCTTGGTCAGCCCCGGCAGATCAACGATGCGGACGGACGCGGCCACGGGGGCGAGGTGCTCGAGCACGTCCAACCCGTGGCGCTCGCCCTTGGCGTCGGGGTCTCCCTGGTCGGGGAGGATGACCACGCGGCGCCCGACGAACCACCGATCGAGCGCACGGTCCCAGTTGCCGCCGCCTCCGTTGTTGGTGGTGGCCAGCAACCCATGGGCACGCGCCACCTCGACGCACTTCTCGCCCTCGACCACCAGGATCGTCCCGTCGGAGGGAGCGGACAGCATCTCCGGGAGCCGGTAGGGAAGGCGGGTCTTGCCGCCCTGCCCCAACACCCATCGTCCGTCCTTCTGGCAGCGGGGACGGACGCACTTCTCGCCGCCAGGCAACTCCCAGCGAGCCACCTCGTACTGGACGACGCCCGCCTCGTCGGCGTAGGGGTAGCGATGGTCCGGGTCGCGGCGAGGCACGGTGGATTCCACGCCACCGGTGCTCCGCCACGACGAGACGCTGGGGCCAGAGAACACCACGGGAGCCGCCGCCTGCCCGTGCTCCGATCCGCACGGGCACGGACCATCGAGGCGGTGCGGGTAGCCCTGGGTTCCGCGATTGACCTCGCCGATCCGTCCCGCGTGCTCGGGACGCGTGCAGTGGGCGTACCGTTCATCGGTGGACATGGCGCCGAAGCAGCGCACCTCGTGGTGGGCAGGCAGGTCGCGGTGCCCGCCGCAGATCGGGCACGGGAAGTGGCGCGTGAACGGTCGCATCATCGGCGCACCTCCGCACGGGGGCAACGCGGGTGGTGCGGCCGGGAGCCACAGACCCGGCAGAGCATCGTCTGACCGGCGACGTGGTACGGGCTCTCGGGCGCTTTGCTCCACGACGGGGCCTGGTCCGGAGCCATCGGTTCCGGAAGAGCGCCCTGCCGGAGGTCCGTGCCGGAGAGGTAGACGATGGTGTTCTGGCGGGATGCCAGGCGCGAGATGATGCGCTCGTCCCGCGAGATCGACCCCTCCTGGCGGGACGTCCCGACCGGGTGGTTGCTCGTGATCACGGTGGGCAGCGCGAACTCGCTGCGCTCGTCGAGGATCTGGTCGATGGTGTCGGCCTCGAAGTCCGTGCCGCGACCGGCTCCGATGTCGTCCAGGATCAGCAGGTCGGAGCGCGTGGCCCGGCGCAGCAGCTCCGCGTACCGGTCGCCCATGCCCATCGACGCCTTCAGCGCCATGAGGTACGGGCGGGTACGGAGGAACACAGGCTGCATCCGTCGCGTCGCGGCCCACCCCACGCGCGCCGCGATCGCGCTCTTCCCGGTGCCGGGTTCCCCGACGAGGAGCAGGAACCCCGACGGGTTCGACGCGTACCGGCGCGCCGTGGTGTGGGCCACGTACTGCGCGGCGATCGGCGCGAAGGCACGGTCCTCGACGAACGCCCCGAGGTGGCAACGCCCGTCGATGGTCGAGAGCTCCACGTAGCGCTCGCGGCGGAGCGGGGTCTCCCACGAGATCCGGCACGCGCAGGGGACCAACCCCTTCCCGTCCTGGCTCCGGAACCACCCGCCGTGGTTGCACAGCGCGCAGAACGGATCCTCCGGCTCGGCCACGTCGCCGTGGGGCTCGCGGAGGCGGGCCATCGCGGCCACCTCTTCGGCGATCAGATGCTCATCCATGGCGGTCCTCCTCGCGCACGATGCCCGCACGCTGGCACGTCGGGGCGTGGGTCGTCCCGACCGGTTGGTCGCAGTAGAGGCACTCCGACACCAGGGCCGGGGCTTCGGATCGGAACGTCCGCTCCTTCACCTCGGAGCGGCGTTTGCGGGGAGCGGCCTGGGGGTTGCGGTACCCGTCCAACGCCGCCTGGAACATGGTGACGCTGGAGAAATTCCAGTTCTGCCAGTCGCACTCGCTGACCATGTAGTCGATGAACCCCTTGCGGGCCGCGGTGTCCAGATCGGCGCAGGTCACCTCGAACCCGTTGCCCCAGCGCACCCGAGAAGCGTCGGAGATCTTCGCGTAGCCCTTCGACGCCGCGAAGTGCTCCGCCATGGCGACGGCCCACGCAGGGAGCTGCTCGACGCCTTTGGCCGTGCCCGGCTTGCGAGCCCAGGGGGCGCGGGGGGTAGGGGGGGAATCTTCCGCGGCGCGAGGACGACGGGTCGTCTTGCGCGACGTGTCCGGATCGTCTTCCTGCGCTGGATCCGTTCCTAGACCAAGAAGCGGATGGATCCCATCGGCGGCGTCAGCCGCGAAACGATCCGTCTTCTTCTCCTGTGTCTTGATCTGGGTCTTCTTCGTCGGCAGAATTTGCCGGTCATTCCGGCAATCCTTGCCGGTCATTCCGGCAAGATCTTCCGGAATGGACGTACCGGCAAATTCTGCCGGTGTTTCGTCCTCTTCTGCGCGTGGGACCAGGAAAAGATCTCCGGTCTCCGTGTGCCCGGAGAGGTCCCAGGAGGACATACGGGTGACGCGGTAGCGTCGAGACAGCCCGAAGCCCCGGGATTCGACCACGACCATGCGTCGATCGCGCAGGTCCTGGAGGGCCGTCCGGATGGTGCGTTCGGAGATCCCGAGGTCGTCGGCGAGGCGAGCCTGGCCGGGGTACGCGCTGTCCTTCTGCCATGCGTAGTGCAGGATCATGATGAGGACGCAGCGGGCCGTGAGGGGGACCTTCGCCGCCTTGAGCAAGAGGTTGGGAACCTGCGTGAAACCCTCACGCAGGATCTCGTCGTCGAGGACGATGCGGCCCGTCGTTTCGTCGAAGGCCGCGCGGCTCTTCGCGGCGCGCTTCGGTGGCACCGCCGTGCCACCTTGTGGTACATTGGACATGGAGATGGTACCTCCGTCTATCACGGCCGTCCGGTGTGCAACCACCGGGCGGCCTCGTCGTTTCAGCGAGCCCCGTAGCGCGGCAGCGTTTGGACCCGGACGTACGCGTTGCACGAGAGGCCCCGGCGCGCCGCCTCCCGCTGCAACTCGGCCCGCTCATCCTCGGTCAGCAGTAGCGTGAACTGAACCTGGCGCCGCTCTTCGGCGGGCACCGGCGGCCGCCCCATGCGCCGCGTTTCCGTCTTCCCAGCCATCCGTCCTCCTCCTCTCGCCCGCCGTTTTCATGTCTAGCGGGGGAGCGATCCAGGTATAGCACACCGCATGGGGGTTGCAAGGGGATCGGCGGGGCCAGATCGGTGGGGTCTCGCCGGGGCTCCGGCGAGATCCGGAGCGTATCGCCGATGGCCGCACGGGCGCGCGGCGGCGGTGGCACGTCGCTTGCGCTTGGGCGGGCATGGCTCGCGCTGGAGCACGACGAGCGCGCTGGGAGCGACGAGGGGGACCGAGATGGAACACTGCGGCCAGTGCGGGGCGGAGGTGGTGCCCAACGCGGAATTCTGCGGCCAGTGCGGGGCGCGCGCACGTTGCGGGCAGTGCCGCGCGCCGTGGTACCCCGGCGCGGCGGTGTGCGGCCAATGCGGGTGGCGCGCGCAGCCGGAACAGGGGTTGGCGACGAGCGGCGGCGGCGGCGCGTCGCAGAGCCTGGCCACGTCCGTGGTCGCCCTGTGCCCCCTGTGTTGGACGGCGGGGACCGTGGCGTCCGGTGCCACGTCGTGGGAGTGCTCGGGGTGCCGTCGCACCATCGCGTTCGTGCGGTGCGCGCGGTGCGGGGGCCCGGCGCAGGCCCCGAAGGGCGGCTCCGCCCCCTGCGCGTGGTGCGGGACCCAGGCACGCCATGCGGCGTACGGCCAGCAGGTGCTGGAGGCCGGCCCCTACGCGGGCGAGTACGGGCGGCGTGGCGTCGAGGTCGATCTGGGTGACCCCGAGCGGCGCTGGCTGTTCGGCTGCGTCCTCCTCGGCGGGGCCGGGACGCCGCTCCGGGAGGGAATGCCGTGCACCATGCAATTCGCGCGCGAGTGGGTATCCGTGACGGACATCGCCTCGGGACAAGGCGTCCGCGTCGCTTACGATGACATCCGGGACATCGAGCTGGGCGGACCCGGCGCCGTGCAAAGCGGCGGCGGGTTCATCGGCGGCGGCTTCGGCATCGGTGGCATGATCACCGGCATCGCCCTGGCCGCCGCGCTCAACAAGGTGACCACGCGGACCTCCGTGCAAACCCTCGTGCGGCTCGCGGCGCGTCACGCCGAGGTGATTCTGAGCCACGACCGCGCCACCCCGGACCAGCTGCGGGTCTACCTCTCGCCCGCGTTCGCCCGCATCGCCGCCGCGCACGACCGCACCCCCCAGCCATCGGCCCAGGTGGACGCCGTGGAACAGCTCCAGCGGCTGGGCGAGATGCGGTCCTCCGGATTCCTGACCGAGCAAGAGTTCGCGGACGCGAAGGGCGCGATCCTCCGCAGGATGGCCGGCGGATGACCAGGACGATCCTGGTGGTCGACGACGAGGAGGCCATCGTCGAGATGTTGTCGATGTTGCTCGAGGATGAGGGCTACCGGGTTGTGACGGCGCACGACGGGTGCGAGGGCTTGGAGAAGGTCGCCGCGGAGCGGCCCGACGTGGTCCTCTCGGACATCACGATGCCACGCTGTGATGGCCTGGGCTTGTGCCGTGGGATGCGCGCTGATCCGGCGCTTTGGGGGATACCGCTCGTGTTCGCCAGCGCCATACCGCAGCAGTTGGTGCCGCAAGACTGCCCGTACGACGCGTACGTGTGCAAGCCGTTCGCCTTCGACGACGTGCTCGCCGCGCTCGCGTCCGTGTTGGTCGCCGCCGACGGTGACGGCACGACGCCGCGCGGAAGCTAGGCGACGCCCGCGCCGTCGCGCGGCAGGATGATCGTCACGGTCGTCCCCACGCCGGGCGCGCTGTCGAGCGCGATCGTACCCCCGTGCTGCTCGACGATGGCCTTGGCGCCAGCGAGGCCGAGCCCCGTGCCGGCGACGCCGCGCGCCGTCGAGGCGCGGTAGAACGGGGAGAAGATGCGCGGCAGCTCGTCGGCCGGGATGCCCACCCCCTGGTCGCGCACGACGACGCGCGCCCCGTCGTCGGTGGGGGTGACCGTCACGGCCACCGGCGCTCCCTCCGGGCTGTACTTGACGGCGTTGCCGATCACGTTCTGGAGCACGCGCCCCAGGCGCGAAGGGTCACCCGCGACGATGATCGGCCCTCCCATGTCCCCGGCGTCGGTTCCCGTCGCGATCTCGACGCTCGCGTCCCCGCGCGTCGCCGCTACCACGCCCGCCGCCTGACGGGCTAGCTCGGGGAGGTCGACCGGCTCGACTTGCAGCTCGATGTGCTGGCCCAGCTGGAGGTACGCCGCGTCGGTCACCTCCTGCACCACGGCCAGCTCGCGGTTTAGTAGCTCGCGCTGCCGCGTGAGCCAGACGCGCCACTCTTCGACGGTGGGCACGTGCTCGCGATCGAGCTGCCGCGTTTGCATCTGCACCTGCATGAGCAGCGCCGTGAGGGGCGAGCGTAGATCGTGGGCGGCCAGCGAGAGCAGCTGGTCGCGCATGCGGACCGCCGCCTCCGCCTCCGCTCGCCGCCGCTCCACCTCCACGCGCGCCGTGGCGTCCGCCTGCACGCCCACGTAGGCGACGACCTGCCCCTCCGCGTCGCGCAGTGGCGTCAAGGTCAGCTCGTTCCAAAACGGCGTCCCGTTCCGACGGTAGTTGCACAGCGTCACCGTGCACCCGACGTCGTTGGCGATCGCGTGGCGCAGCACGGCGACGTCCTCGGGGTCGGTGTCCACGCCCTGCAAGAAGCGACAATTGCGGCCCAGGGCCTCGGCGGCCGGGTACCCGGTCAAGGCCGTAAAAGCGGCGTTGGCGAACACGATGGGCTGATCGTCCGCGCGGACGTCGGCCAGCACGACGCCGACGGGCAGGGCCGCGAACAGCGCGAGGAGGCTGTCCCGTTCGGCCGCGCTCGTCGTCGCGCGCACCTCGCTCGCGTTGTACGCAACGGAAAGGAGGCGATGGGCACCCTCGGACGCCGCCCGTGCCACCGAGGCACCGCGCTCCCGGCCGTCCGCGCTGGTCCGCGCACGCTCGGCCTCGCCCTGCCGTTCCTCAGCGACCCGCTGGCTCCGCTCCGCTCGTGCCCGGGCGTCCTGCGCCAGCCGCACCGCCTCCGCGTCGTTCCGACCAGGCCCATCCCGATCCCCACCACGCTCCGTCATCGTCCTACCACGTCCTCTCGTCGTCGGCCTCGCATCGTTCGTCGCGCTATAAGGATACCAAAGGGGTGGGTGCGGAGGGTCGCTGGGCTGCGGCCCTCGCCATCCTGGCATCGCGCTAGGCGCCGGAAAACGGGGCAACGCGGGGCGTTCCGTGCCCCCCGCCACCCCAGGACCTCCGCGGCCCACTAGGCTCCTACGCGGCCGATTTCGTGGCCACGCGGCGCAGCGCGAGGGAACGGCGGCGAGCGACGTGGAGCGTCCAAGACGAGCGGAGGCCCGCGCCCCCAGGG
>JAABUH010004781.1_pt1 | contig 10837 bp, 19 predicted proteins | sample 5559121 | NCBI WGS metagenome assembly JAABUH01 (sample SAMN10711871, study PRJNA513364) | rock metagenome | isolation source: Antarctica rocks | place: Antarctica: Victoria Land, Battleship Promontory nord | collected 2015-12-28 | reverse complement strand
GGCGGGTTTGCTGCCGCCGCGCAGGTGCTTGCAACCATCAACTCCAACTCGAAGAAGGTGGTGACCTACTTCAACGGTGCGTTACTCCGCCCTAGCCTACCCTACACCTGTATTAAAGGCAATCTGTCAACTAGTTTAACTGCGCCCTGTGCTTTGCTCTCCTGGCCTTGCCCCGTGACATGCTCTCCCGGCCGTGAATGGTCCGCGCCGCGCCCCACGCTGCCACCAGGCGGCCCGAGGCGCGTGAGCTGCCGCGCCGTTCACAAGGCCGTGCACCATCCTGCTGCTCCCAAATGAGCCAGTGCTGCCTGGCAGTCTGCCTGAGAGTAGCAAGCTGGCAGCAGCGCCAGTGCGCGAGTGCCAATGCTGAAGCATGGCCGCCGGGGCCCTGCAGGGCACGACCACGCGATGAGCCTGGGCAACCCCGCGGCCCCCAGCGCCGCCCAGCCGTGCGGCCCCACTGCTTGTCTGGCTGGTGGACTGCTTGGCTATTACCCAGTAACCGTTTTCACCCTGTCCGCATGCTTGATCAAGCTGCCGCACTCTGCCTGGTAGGCACTGCCAGACACGCAATGGGACCTATGTCAAATTAGACACCAGCGCAGTTGAGCCACATGTCAAAACTAAAAGCATGCATGGGGGTGGCGTCAGGCCTCACATCAGGATCCACAGCCCATTACATACCAGGGATAGGGTTGGGATAGGGTGTCAGCTGACAGAGGGTGTCAGTTGACATGGTGCGGTTCGGCATCAGGTGGAACAACTACATCACGTACCAGACCTCGGGCGCGGGCTCGTGGGGCGAGCCGGCCGACACGTGCACGCCGAACCTGTACACCAACGGCGGCAACGGCGGCTTCATCATTGTGACGGCCACTGCCACCACCTGGCGCAGCGACTACTACACGCTCGGCTCCACGTACCCGCAGTGCACGGTGGGTGGCCCTGCTGGGCCCCCCGCCCGGCCCTGGCTGTATGGCGGCTGGAGGCCACCGCTGTCAACCGTGCTGTGTGACGGCAGCCCTGATGCCGGGTGAGGAGGCAGTCTGGCCAACGCAGTGTTAAGCATGAAGCAGCCGCAGTCCGCTATGCATGCAGGGGCGTGCTGCCATTTCTCGCTTAGGCGCCGCCGTGTGCTGGCTGTGTGAGAAGCGCCGATGGAGCCCTGGGAACCTGGCAGCGCCCGGGCTGGTGGACCCCTTGGCAGTGACAGACCGGGGCCCGTGCTGGAGGCTGACGGCGCCGTGTGCATGCAGGTCACGAGCTACGCAGACAAGAGCCCGCCGACGTTCTCGCCCAACTGCGCGCTGGGCCAGCCCAACGCCTGCTGCGCCACCGGCGCCTGCTACCGCTAGGCGAGGACTGGGGGTAAGCAAGGAGTGAGGGGGAGGCCGCCTAGGTTGATAGCGGTGCGCACGCGCGCTCGCTGGGGCGCGCGCACATGCTCGCCGCCCCGTGAGCGCGTCAGGTGTTGCAATAAGGCGGCGTTGGCGACCGCGCACTGGGCCGGTGATGTGTTGCTGGCGCAGGCGGCGGGGAGTCCACTAAGCAACGCTGGTCATTGGTTTGCCGTAAAGACCAATAAGCAGCGCCGGTCATTGATTTGCTGCGTGTTTGGGTTGTTGCCGTGACACAGGCAGTGCATGAGCTGCTGAGCATGGTCCTTGTCTTGGTGGGGGTCTTGGTGCGGGGGAGTGGTTGACTGAGCGCAGTGCACATAGCACCCAGCTCAATCCAGCTGCGAAGAGCTGCGCGCGGCCCTGCTGCGCGGCACTCGAGCTGTGTCCCTAGCTGTTCAATAAACGCTCGCAAATTTGCCCGGTTTTGGTAGGCAGGAGTGGTTGCAAGTGCACTGCGTCGCACTCGGTGCACACCACTGCGAAGGGTCTGATGAGTGGCAGTGTGCCGCGTGGCGGGTCCAAATAAAACGTCGAGGGCTGCTGTGAGGCGCGCACGTGTTCCCTGGCGCCATCCTGCTGCGGACATGGTGTCGGAGCCGCAGGGTGTTTGGGGCCGCATGGTGTCAAGACGTGTTTACACCGTGGTGCTCTTGTGCATGCGTTTTTTATCACAGGCTGTCGCGATCAGCTCAACCGTGCATACATTGAGACGCATGCACTTGCAGCTATGCGGGCGCAAGAACCAAGCCGCTCTGGCGCAGAAGCGGCTCGGTGGACGGGTCGCGGCCCCGGAAGTCCTGCAGCCCAGACGCACTACTCAGCCGCATGGCAGCCTTGTGGCATCAGCAACAGCGAATGCGCCTTCCAACACCTTAGTGTCACTCAGGCAGAGCGCGCTCAATGCCATGGCATTGTATGCGACTGTTCCACCAAGGCAGGGCTTTCATTGAATTTTACCCAAACCGAATGCCAAGCTGCTCCCTGCCTGGCCTCAGCAGAGGAGCTGAGCAGAGCAGCTGAGCAGTCCCCGGGGATGTTCGCAACATATCACGCAAACACTCCTGTATGCCTTACACTCCTTCTGTCCAGGATAAGTGGAGCCCCGCCGAGAGCTTGTCCTTGCGGCTAGGAACTTGTGCAGCGCGGGAGCAGCGCCGCCACCACAGGTCTTGCATTCCAGGGTCAGAGCGCACCCTAAACACGGCGTCCGGCGCGCGGCCGCCGCCGAGCGCGAGCACGGTGTCGCGGAAGCGCCGCCCGGTGTCGCGCACGGCCCCGTCGTCGCCGAGCACCTCCTCGAACGCGCTGAACGCGTCCGCCGACAGCACCTGCCGGACCATGCTGCGCTGTCAGACCGTGCCGGCGCGCCGCGAGGCCGCTTGGAGGCTGTCAACCTACTGCCAGCACACTCAGCATGACACAAGACCTAGGTTTGTGGTCTGAGTGCGTACCTCTGCCCACTTGTAGCTGTAGTACCCGGCCGAGTAGCCCCCTGACGGCCCCGCAGCACTGTCTCAGTGCGACCTTGTAAGCGAGTTATGGTGCTCGGTACCGCAACAGCAATCAGTGCACACTACTTTGACTCTTGTCAAAGCGAACACACTTGCTGGGCTGCTTAACATGACAGGACTGTCAGCATGTCATCGCAGTAGGGACGGGCACGCACCCGCGAAGATGTGAGCAAAGCCGCACAGAAACCTGCGTGCGCGCGCCGCGCCTTGGTGACATCCAAGGGTACCATGCCACACCATCCAGCCCGAGCCACCAACGTACATACCGCGAACAGCGTGAGCAGCTCGTGCTCGTCACCACGTCCTTCTAAAAAGAGTCTATGCACTGCAGCCAGAACAGGCCAGGTCACAAGACCACAGAGCTGCAGTGGTTGCGGGCACCTTGCTGACCACAGCGCGCTGCACTGCTGGTCGACTTTGCTTATATCAGCAAGCTGATCCGCGCTCCAATACCAGCAGGCAGGGCGGTCGGCCGCACCGGTCCTCCGGCAGCGGCGGCATGACGGTGGTGCGCGCATCGACGGCGTCCAGCGCGCCGTCAAACACGGTGCGGCCGGGCGCGGGCACGTAGCGCGCGTGCAGCTCCAGGTCTATGGCCGCGTACTGCACCTGGCGCAGAGTCACGCTGCCCGACCTGCCGCGCGCGGCGCGGCACGTCAGCCAGCTCTGTGTGCCGCTTCGCGGGCGCAGGCCCGGCGCTCACGACACTGGCAGCTGCCAGACCCTGCAGGTTCGTCATCATGGCAACCACATGCACGCTCTATGGGATGCTGCAGAGCACGCTCAAAGCAGCAATGTCTTTGGTCAAAGTCCATGGCGCAGCAGTGTGTTGTGGCACAACAACGAAGTAAGTATGAAGCATTGTGGCGCCGCGTTTGCGCAGTTCGTTGCTGCAGCATGCGCGCCGCACCGGAAGTTCCGCGCAGCGGTGAGCTTCTGGAACAGGTCGTCTGGCAGCGGCTCGCCCGTCTGGTAGTGCCTGGCGAAGAGGTCGAGCGTGGGGCGGTCGTAGCACCTGCAGTGCACGCACAGCATGCTCCTGTCATGCGAGCGAGCAAGGAGCCTCGCATTCACCAACACTTAAAGCAGACCCTGCCTGTGGACATGTACAGATCACACTGCACTTAACGGTGACGCCCAGTGAGCACCCAAGAGTTAGGAGCATCCCAGGCCCGCATATAGACAGCACGGGGACAGGCCTGTGCTGGCAGCGCGGGGTCGTCATGCACAGCAGGCTCGCAGGCCCGCTTCCACCAGGCACGCGGCTGACACGCTTCAGCTCTGCCGGGGAGGGTACGGTAAGGGCGGTGCGCACACCAGCCCTCCATGAACTGGCTGGGCAGCTCGACCGCGTCCCACTCGATGCCGCGGATGCCGGCCACCAGCCCGTCCGCCTGCTCCGTCAGCATGTGCTGCAGCGCGTGGCCGAACTCGTGGAAGAGCGTCTCAACCTCCTGCGCGGCGCGCAGGGCGCATGGGCATAGGGCTAGGGTAGGGCGGCGCTCCCTGCACCTGAGAGGGCCCTGCGGCACGCGCAGGCGGCCGAGGCGCTGTGAGCGCTCGGCGGCGGCACAGCACAAGCGGCGCGCTGGCGTCTCTCGGCATGGAGCGCGCTGGCGCTGCTGTGGGGCGGACGGGCGGGCAGGTGCGACGCAGAGCGCGAGGGCGGAGCGGCGCGTCAAGCGGTGAGGCGCACCCGGAAGGTCATCAGAGACGGCTTCTCGCCGATCGGCGGCGTCTGGTTGCAGACCTGCACCGGCGGCGACCCCTGAACGCCGGGGTCGCGGACAAAGCGCGCAGGCCAGCACGCGACAGAGTAACAACATCCGGGAGCCTGCTGGCCGGGCCTGTCGCGGCAGCACGCCGCCGTACGGCGTGCGCAAGCAGCTGCAAACTTATGGAATTTGCCGGTTGGAGCTCAGAGACGGGTCACACAACAGGTATGCTCAGCAGCCATGGCGCGCATGCATCCGCACCATGTGCGCGACCGGCAGCCGTACAGCGCTCCCAGGCTCGGCAAAGAGGCGGCTCTGCCCCACCACCTCGTCCATCCAGGCGCCGCCGCGCTTCTCTGCGCGCCTCGCGCATACGCTTCACCACCCTGGAAGGGCCGCACAGCCCAGGCACCATCGTTCACACGTCATGTTCAACAATGTAAGAACAGTTTCCCTTGAGTTCCTTAATATGCAACAACAAGGTGATTGGCACGCAGATCTCTTGCGTCCCCAGCGCACGCGCCTGCGCCCGCACAAACGCCTGGATGTGCATGGCGCGCGAAGCGGGCGCAGCAGCGCGCGCGCCGCACCGGCGGGCCGGCTGTACGGGTCCAGGTAGAAGCAGGCCTTGGGCCTGCCGTCCCGCGCCAGCGCGAAGAACTGCACGTCCGGGTGCCAGACGGGCGCGCGGCCGTCGGCGCGCTCCACGGTCACGCCAAACAGCCGCTCGGCCAGCTGCGCGCTGCGCCGATGCGTGAGCGCTGGGCTCCTCATGCTCGCTTGCCCCACAGCACAAGTGGCTCCCACGCTCACCGCACACCCCTGCTTCTCGCATGCTCTGCTTCAAGACCTGGCTGCCGCTCGCCTCCACGCCCCTCTAGACCTTGGCTGACTGGTGCACAGGGTGCAGGCGGCGTTGCAAGCTGCGGAACATATTTCAGCAGAGGCTGGAGGTGGCGAGGGTAGCACCGCCGACCAGCTGCCACCAGACAGGGGTCCCTTTCCAAGTAAATCGCTCCGAATGGACCCCTTCCCTACTTGGCCAAGCCCCACACAGGGCACATCCCAATGCCTGTCTTCAATGTTGCGCCCGAGGACGGGCGGCGAGCCCGCGCCTGGAAAAGGCCGTCCAGGACGTTGGGCAGCGCAAAGTAGGGCCGCAGCTGCTCATCCGTCAGCTGGTACCGCGCCTCGCGCAGCCGCTCCGCCCAGTAGTTGACGTCCCAGTGCTGCAGCTTGCCCTCAAAGCCCTGCCGCAGCTGCCCTGCTCGCTCTAGGCGGAGCTGAGCCACCATGCCTGCACTGCTGACAGGTGCGGCTTGCCTTTACAGGAACCGACCCGGGCGAGCTCTTCACAGGTCCTTAAGCCTCAAACACGCTCCTGTCAGATGCCATGTGCAGACTACTCACACAAGCGCACACATTTACACAGGACATACGGCCTACAAAAACCGGAGCAGCAGCAGCTTCTGCACTTGCCGCAAGCTCACTCTCAGACGAGACTCCAACATGCCAGCATGACAACACCTCCCGTGATCAAATGACTACGACGCCTGCGCAAACAAGCCGGCGCTGCAGCATCGCAGGGACGCAGACGGCCGGGCGGGCGCGCGCCTGCTCGGCCGCAAACGCAGAAACCTCGTCCAGGTCGCGCCGCGCGGCCTCCACGGACGCAACGCGCAGCTCCTCCAGCAGCGCCTCCGCCTTCTCCAGGGTGGCCATCTGCGGCGCCGGTCAGGGTGGGCTAGGGTTAGGTTTAGGCCCCACATCCACTGATGCGACGCGCGACGCGTCCAGCAGCGCCTGCGCTTGCTCCAGCGTCGCCGTCTGCGGCGCCGCAGGCCCTGCCTCCTGTGTTCCGTGGGGAGCAGCTCCGCGCCTCAGCTCGTAAAACATGCATGCATGCAGCCATACACGAGCCTCCACATCAGCAATGAAAGGAGCGGTGATTTTGGCAAAAGCAAAAGGTGCCTGATATTGCAAAAGCGCTCAGGCAGGTTGCGCACGCGTGCGCGCCTGCGGGCTGGGGCTCGGCAAGGCGCGGGGCGCGCCTTGCTGGCCATGGAAACCTCCGCGTAATTGGCGTAGCCCAGCAGCTGCGCCTGCTCACGACGCAGCGCGAGCGTGCGCTCGATCAGGGGCGTGTTGTCGGTCTCGCCGGACGACGCGCGCGAGATGTGCGCGCGGTACAGCGCCTCCCGCAGCTCCCTGGTGACAGCGGCGCATGCTCTTGATATAAGCACGAACGGGCGTTGGATGTTCAAAGCGGTCAGGTCAAAACAGACGAGCGGTACGCGTGCCGCGCGCGTCTGTGGCTGCCTGACTCATGACAGCCGCACAAGCAGTGGATCACTTGAAATGTAGTCCAGAAGGACGCAAAACGCCATCGCTAAAATTTGGCCAGGTCACAAAGGGACTTATCGTACAGTACAGCGGTCCTTGAGAGTGCCCCGGGCTCGGCTCACCAACTAGTACCTGGTTTGCTCTTTGTGAAAGAAAGCACAAGGTGAGGTCCGATCCCGGCCGAGCCCCTCAGGCATGCCGAGTCGCTGCTGGTGCGGTGCGCGCCTGTTCTTCGCGTGCGACAGCACAGGGAAGAGCGAGGGCATGTCCAGGCCAAACTGCCACGGCCCGGCCTCCGGCGTCGCGCCCTCGTGCCCGTCGTTCCGCGCGGACTGCGCCGCCAGCTCCAGCGCGCTCTCCGGCAGGCCTGCGCAGGGCACAAGCCTGAGGCTGCATCCGAGGGGCACACAAGCATCGCTCATAGTTTGCAAGGTAAGCCACACAGCTATTATCACACTCGGCAAACAGAGGACTTAGCACTCGCTTGCATGCGGCTCATGTCTACCCTTGCAGGCCAGGGACTGCCCACTATCAAAGCATTGCTCTGCGCATACAAGTCCCCGGGTCGCGCTTCAACACATGATACAATATAAAAAGGCAGGTCCGCATCACCCTCGCCACCGCAGGCGGCTGCCTCCAGGCATGCCGCGCAAAAGCCAGGGCGCGCCTTCAACCTCCTCCTTGCGCGTCGCCAGCCGCTTGAACGCCTTGGTGGCGTCCAGCAGGTTGTTGGAGAACTGCGTGGCCAGCTGGCTGCGCTCCTGCTGCATCTCGTTGAACCGCTCCTTGGCCTCGCCCTGGCCGCGCACACGGCGCAGCCGGGGTCCTCACAGGCGCAGCGGCGCGCACTTGCTGCTGCGAACTTGCTTTAATGCTTGCACTGCCTTGGCGGCATACTGCACATGCGGCATGCCGACGAATAGCACAATTCATACTGGCAGCAGCAAGACGTCCTGCGCCAGACGTCTTGCTGCTGACACGCTCTCTGATTACGTGGCCTTCTATTATGTGGCCTTCTGGCAGTGTGTGCCTGGCGTGAAGCTGGAACTGTATTGGACATACATAGATAGACTTTCCCTACATTACTGTGCATGGATTGCGCTCTCGCAGCGTGTGGCTTTATGCACATAGAGCAGCCTGGGGCGCGCACCTCCAAGGCCACGCCGCCGAGCACAAAGTCACGCAGCTCGCCCTCAATGGCGCGCTTGCGCGCCTCTGGCATGCTGTCCCAGGCGTCCGACTCACGCAGCGCGCGGTACGCCTCGTACCTGGAGCACGAGCCATATGTTGCAGTTGCAACCAATGACTAACAAGTTTCCGTGGCCCATGTGGACAGCAATAGCACGTGCCTGCCTAGAGCTCCTCCTCTGCACCAAGGCTTCATCTGAGCAGGAGCTTGCACGGCTGTGCCGGAACACCCCGCACTCTTCTAGGACGCAGACACGATGCCAGGCTGCAGCGACCTCGGCCCTGCAGCGACCACAACGGCGGGCCGCAGCCAGGCCAGCCAGGGGGCGGCGCGGGGCGGGCCGGGGCCGCACAGCGGGCGGCTCTGCGACAGCCGCAGCGCGAGCTGTACCTTCAGCGGCTGCACCTCCTCGACCGCCTTGCGCAGCGCCTCGCTGTCCTTGACCGCCTGCTCGCGCGCATATGAGAACCCTCTGCTCTGCTCCCTTCCGGCGCTTTGCTGTCCCTGGCGTGCTGACGCACAGCAAACCGCCCTCTGCTCTGCTCCCTTGCTTTTGCGCCGGATTTGTGCGGCGCCTGGCTGCTGCTCCACCGCCACAGAACACCGCCCGCCTGCAATGGTCTCTGCCACATGAATAGCCTGACAAAGTACGGGCTGGGCACGGAGCACACAAAGAGGGAAAGGACGTTGCTGGGAAGCAGTGCACAGTGTGCAGAGGCAGCTTGCAGCGCCCACGTTTGCCAAGCAGGTTCTCTTTCAAGCCTGTCTCCGCTCGCCCAGCAGCAGCGGCCTGCTCGCCTTCAGGTGCGACACGGTGCCCCACGCGCGGTCCATGCGGTCGCTGATCCTCTCCAGCGGCTCCACCAGCCCCTCCCAGGACGGCACCACCCTCTGCTCCAGGGCATCAATCTCCGCGTTGAGCTGGGCCACCAGGGCAGTGATGCCGGGCACCACATGCTCCGCCTGCACCTGGTCGAACAGCGGCAGCGGCGCGTCCTGCGCACGACAGGCCTGTCTCGCATCAAGGACACCACACGGATACTGCTGCAGCTGGAAGCCTTGTCAAGTGCTCAAGGAGCACATAAGGTATGCGCGGTGTCCGCACCGCCAGGAGCGGGTTGGTGCCAGCCGCGCACGTGGCTTCATCGGCCGTCATATGCGCCGCGCTAGCTGCGACCAGCGCCCTGCCCGGCAGGCGGTGCAAGCTCAGGTGGCCCCCGGCCGCGGCGGGCCTGCTGTTCAACGCTGTGGTGAGTGGCTGGCCACGCGCCTGGGGACAGAGCCTGCCTGCACAGAAGCGGCAGAGTGCCGGACCAGGGATAGCAAACACGCGCTGCAAGCAAACACGTGCAGACATCTGCTCCAGCGCGCGAGCGCCGTCACGGCACTTGGCTGCACTTGGCAGATATGTTACTCTAGATTGCCGTGGGCTTTGAGATGAAGTGTTGCAACACCAATTGGGCTTTTCTTTGATGTGCAAGGGAGCGCTGCGATTGGCTGGTCGGGCTTTCCTCCGGTTTCCGTGATTATAAATTGAAATGAGCAGATTGATTTGTGCAGGTGCGGATGCTAGAACAGCAGTTGGGCCTTAACTTCTCATCTCCTCAAAATGGACTGAGCAGTAGTGCAGGATGGTCTACGCAGTAGTTACAGCACACCAAGCCACGCCCAAACAAAGGGTGACAGCCACTTGCGGCCCTTGCACCACCTTGATATATAGAGTTCACGCAATCCCACCAGTTCCTTTGGTCTTCAAATGCAAGGCCCCTCGCGGTGCACACGCACCCACCACACCACCCTATGTGTTTCCATCAGAACGACACATTCTGATTAGACACCCAGCAACGTAGGCTGCCTGCCAAACAGTGTACGCGCACAGGTCCTGAACAAAAAACACAAGTCACTGGTGCCATGCGCAGGACGCTCCGGGCTCTGAGAGTAGTAAGTCCAAGACACAACCAGCTTGAACCTATGGGTGCCGCTGAGCGCCGTCACAAAACTCGTCCTTGGATCACAGCCCAGACGCCGCGGCAGACCATCACGGCAGAAGCCGGGCAGTGCTAGGGAGTGCGCGGGAGCCCAGTGTGGCGGAACGAAAGCCTGGCCCACAGGTCTGACAACCAATCCAGTTATACAAACAAGTACTGCCCTACATTACCCCTCTCCCTGCATCAGAGCTGGCGGAGCCGCTCAGACGATGCCGGGGCCGGTCGCCGTGGTGCCCGCAGTGCCGGTCGTGGTCTGGTGGACGCCGGTGCCCTTGTGCAGCGGTGCGCCGTCCGCAACAGCGTTGGTGCCGTGGTGGTTGCCTGCAGCAGGGCACCACAACCCACCTCAGATATTGGCTCGTGGACGTTCACCGCTACTGCTGAATTCAGATAGTGCATCTGGTGGGCCGTCCCTGCAAAGGCCATGCCTGCAAAGACCTCTGACAGACAAAGCAGGCGCTACACAATCTCTTACACGTGAATAGGCAGTCTACTGACTGAAAACTATGAACAGCCACCCAACTGCAGCTCCCCCACACACAAAAACCGGGCTTACCCAGCACCAGGATGAGCAGGAAGTTGAAGAGCGAGCACAGCAGCGCGCCAATGAAGTACGTGGTCTCACGGTGGCGGGTCACGCCCTCGCTGCCGCGGCGCTGGCCGTAGAACTGGTGCGTGTCCAGCTGTTGCA
>JAABUH010004780.1_pt1 | contig 10839 bp, 17 predicted proteins | sample 5559121 | NCBI WGS metagenome assembly JAABUH01 (sample SAMN10711871, study PRJNA513364) | rock metagenome | isolation source: Antarctica rocks | place: Antarctica: Victoria Land, Battleship Promontory nord | collected 2015-12-28 | reverse complement strand
CCCCACGAAGCCTTTTCGACTTCGCCTTTCTCCCCGGTCTCCCCTCGTCAGGTACCCCAGGTTGGACGGTCCACCATCCGCCTTTCCCGCCGTTATCGTCCGGGATATTGTCGAGCTTGTTTACTCGGACAAACATTTTCCTGCGAGCGAGCGTTAGCATCTCCTCTCCCACTCACTCCACTCCAGATTTTCCCGTCCAATCGGAAGACAGAAGTGAGGAGGAAAACGACTTGAGAGAGTTGGTTTGGTGGACTTACTTGAGACTCAGATTATGCCTGATTGAATTCTGCCACCCAGCCGTCTTCCTCTCATCCAAAGTCTTGAAGAACGGGAACCTCTCTGCAATACTCGCGTAAATCTGACTAAGCTGCAACCGTCCTTCCGGAGCCGCCTCGATCGCATGCCGTATCATCTCGTGATAGGGGTATGGCGGCTTGCAGTCCACGCCCGGATGATCTCCGTTCGTGGGCAATTCATTGAGTTTGCGGGAAGGACCGGCTGTGGAGGACGCGTGCGAGGCGGAGGAGGAAGTGTGAGCGCGGTGTGGCATGGGGACGGAGGGGAGGAGGGTAGAGGTGGTTTCGAAGTCTTCTAGGACGTCGGAGAGGAGAGAGGGTCGGGCAGTCATTGCTGGACTGACGGTGCCGCGGTGGAACTTGCTCTTCCGTGGTGGGAATGCTAGGATCTCGCGATCCCGGACCGGACCAGCTCCGCCGATCGTGCGTCGGCGCTTATGCCCGAGAACGGACGTAATTGGTGAGCCTTCTACCGCTTCAGCAGCGGCAAGGAGGCCATGCAGCTTGTCTGGTGTCGAAGCTCGTCGGCGAAGTTCTGGCGACTGTGAAGCCGGGCGTTTTCGGTCGAGTTGGGAGTCGAACGAGTTGCATATATTGGCCAAAGCGTAGGCTGGAGCAGGGCCGCCCATTTCTCCAGGTAGCGATCGAGTCTTGCTCACCGGCGTCTTATCGGCGAGCGTGGCTATCTCCGCGAACTCCTCCAGTACCGATCTCGCAGGGGTATCGGGAAGAGGCCTTCGAGCCGAGCTCGAGATCGGCGAGACGAGAGTACTCTGCGTCGGACTTCGAGAGGCTATCGTCTTCCCACGCAAAACGGAGCGGAGCGACGGCTTGTCGTGTATGTCGTCCTCGTCGGCGACGTCTTTCCCGTGCCATACTAGACCACGGAGAGTGGGCGGCTCACTGGCGAAACCGCCGGTTGGGTAGTCCCATCGCGAGTGCGGGAAGGCTGCGGTGACCGCTTTGGACAGCTCGTCAAGCTCGGGTACTCGTGGGAAGCGTTCGAGGAGGAGCGCACGGATACCGATGAGGGACATGGATGGGGTGAGAACGGTATGTGGTTCCGAGACATGGTGGAAATTTGTCCGAAGCCTTCGGGAATCAGCGGGAAAGCCCTCGAAAAAAAAGGATGCGGACCATGAGATGAGGTCGACGGAAGCGCCATTACGCAACACCATCTTCGCCTCGAAAGCCGGAGCTAGTGGACTCGAGCCAGAATCCTCTCGACCTCGGGGAACGAGCAGTTCGTCATCATCCCCTTCGAACAGCCGTCGTTCGATCTTCGTCCGATCGCTCGCTAATCCTCGTTCTGAACGACCGTACTCTCCCGGCCGGTATGGAGAATACGGGGTGTACTGCTGAGCAGGATATCGGCTCGACGTGAGGTGCAATGATTGTGGGTCGAAGGCAGGTGGGAAGCGAGTGTATGACGAGGTAGTGGACTTGGATGGGGAAGTGGACAATGGTGTGGGTAAGAGCCTTGTGGTGGAAGATGAAGCTTTCCGTGGTGAGAAGCGGACGGGCGATGCCTGGTGGAGTGGGATCAGCTTGAAAGGGGGACGAGGCGGTGAGGTGGACGAAGCTTACCTGTACACCCGATTTGTTGATGCCCGGCATGACGTAACTCCCCAGCTGTGGGATATCTAGTTCAAGTACTGTCTTCGGTTCCACCTGATTTCACGACATCAGCTTCATCAAGGCAGAGGGTTGGTGAGACCTGGAGACCCGCCTCAGCCAGACGAAGGGAGCGAAAACATACCGCCACATCCGCTGTAGACATATGAAGCTGATTGAGGAACGGTGGACTCACTCTCAAACCTCCTCTAAGATCTACCAGTCCTTGTTCAATCCGGGAAGAAGTCAATTGGAAAGGAATATGTACAAAAGCGGATGGATTGGGGTGGACAAAGAAAGGAGGGTGGAAGTTTGGGTAAGCCGGGGGATCCGACTTATTTTGGGCAGTGTAGAGAAACGAGTTCCCCAGCCGGTCAACAAGATGAGCTTACCGGTGACGAGGAGAGTGGGTGGAGGACCCCTTGATCAGTCTCGGAGTGAGAGCGATGAGGAAAACAAAGGGAGGGAGTTTTTGGGTAGGGTCCAGAGTGTGAACCGCACTTCAGGGTCCATTACCCAACCGTCAACAAATCTTCAGAAATGATTCCGCTGGCTTCAGACTTCTGCATACCTCGTCTCGTCCCTAACTTTGACTCTAGAGGTCTTGCGCATATTTGACTCTAGAAGGCTAGTCATGCACAGGCCATGCGAGGTAGCTCTGCATAGCGCTTCTCGAAGGATACGAGCCGGTTACAACAACGATGGCATCACGGGGCTGCCACAAACGTAGCGGAGGAGGAGATCTTATCAAAATCAGCCGCCAAAGACGTCATGGTCAGAACTTTCGCTGGAATCTACCTCGCGCACCGTAAAGTTTGCAATTCCTTCAGTCTTTAGCAAATGAAGCATCTCGCCTCGACAAAGAAGGGACCCCGGGAGACCTGTACGATATCTCGTTCACTTTACACGCATCACTCAATCAAATCGCTTCTGAACGTACCCATCGACAAGCTCGCCCATAGCGGACCGCATTCCAGCTACAATGGCCTCCCAAAGGAAATGACAGGCTCACCTCGGTAGGTTTGAAAACGGGATTCCCGACAAGTTGAGGCATTGAGTGTCATCGTAGAAACAGTACTTGATTCTCCCGTATCTCGCAATCTCATTCCTGCTTGGGTAAGCTCATCCCCGATCATGGACTCGTTCGATATGATTGACATAGCGTCCAGGCAGTATGAGCTACTTTCTGGCCCGGTGCGCTGCGGGACCTTCCCGTCTAGTCCAGCTCAATCTTCCGTCTCGAGGAGTGCTCTGTGGCAAGCAACGGCAGCACCGATCTACATTCGCTACCTCAACTCTTGCGCAACGCCATCCCTCTTCGTCCACCTACAGCCCGTTTTTACAACCACCTCGAATACCTTCTCCCGATGTACTGAGGATACCTCCGCATACCTCAAGACGTTCATTCATCACCACCTCCCGCCGCTTCCCTCCCCTAACCAACCAACCGCCCCCTTCTCACCCCTCCCGAGACCCAGCCTCATCCCCCCCCACGGAGATCTCCCCCTCCCACAACGCTGCGAGCGATCCCCATTCCCCGACCGCCTCTACCGACGAGAAATCCCCAGCTCGAACAGACTGGACCATCATCCTCAAGCTCGCCGAGAACATCTGGCCCCGGGGCTCACCCAGCACCAAAGCCCGCGTACTCGGCGCCCTAGGTCTGCTGGTAGCTGGGAAGGTGTTGAATGTGCAGGTGCCGTTCTTTTTCAAGGATATTGTCGATGCTATGAATGTTCCTATTACGGAGGGGAGTACGGTTTGGATATTGGCGGGCGCGAGTGTCGCTGGTTGTGAGTCCACGTACCCTTTCGTGCTTGAATTTGTGGAAAGTGGAGGTAAGCTGATGGGGAACAGATGGGCTGGCGAGAGTTTTGACGACCTTGTTCGGCGAATTGAGAAATGCCATGTTCGCGAGTATCAGCCAGAGCGCGATCCGGAAGGTGGCGAGGGAGACGTTTGAGCATTTGTTGAGCATGGATATGAAGTTTCACCTGGAGAGGCAGACGGGGGGTTTGACGAGGGCTATCGATCGCGGGACAAAGTTAGTCCATGCGAGAGGATCTTCAAATAGCCGACGCGCTATCTTTGCGAGAGTGCTCGCGGGACGACTATTGTGGAGCTCTGACTTTGCTGTTCAGGGGAATCTCTTTCATCCTTTCTTCTATCGTTTTTCATGTCATCCCCACCGCGCTGGAGATTACGATGGTGTGCGGTATCCTGGTATGTCCGCTGATCAATCGTGCTCCTCTCGCTGATCCGGCTTAGTCCTGGAAGTTCGGATGGGATTTTGCGGCAGTGACGGCTATCACTATGGGCTTGTACACCTGGTTCACAGTACAGACTACAGCCTGGCGGTACGCTTCTACAAACGGGCCTGCTCCGATCAGGACTGATGATTTTGCAGGACGAAATTTCGGAAAGACGCCAATGCAGCGGATAACAAAGGCGCGACCGTCGCCGTCGACTCCTTGATCAACTTCGAAGCCGTCAAGGTCACAAATTTCCCCCGGGGATTTCCCAGCTCGTAGCTGATGGCGCCATTTCTAGGCTTTCAACAACGAGAAGTACGAGGTTGCTCAATACGACGCTACGCTCAAGACATACGAGAAGGCTTCGGTCAAGATCGCCACGAGCCTCGCTTCGCTCAACGTTGGACAGAACTTCATCTTTAGCAGCGCTTTGACAATGATGATGCTCTTGGCGGCTCAAGGGGTAATCAAGGGTCAGTATACATGAAGCTCGAAAGCGAGATTTCCGTTGTGTAACGGATTTGTTAGCTGACTGGAGAAACAGGCACGATGACGGTTGGAGACCTCGTCATGGTCAATCAGCTCGTATTCCAGCTGTCCATGCCCCTCAACTTCCTTGGTACCGTTTACCGAGAGCTTCGACAGAGCTTGATCGATATGGAGGTCATGTTCAATCTTCAATCTGTGGCGGCAACCATCATAGTATGTCTATAGTGAATCTGCTCTTCAAGTTGAATTGACAGGTACTTAGGACAAGCCCACTGCCAGACCGCTTACACTCAATGGCGGTGAGATCCGTTTCGAGAACGTCACATTCGGCTATCACCCCGCTCGCCCCATCTTCAAAGACCTCTCATTCACCATCCCCGCCGGTCGCAAGGTCGCCATCGTCGGACCCTCAGGCTGTGGCAAATCTACCGTCTTCCGCCTGCTCTTCCGATTCTACGACTCCGACTCGGGCCGTATCCTCATCGACGGACAGGACATCAAGTCCATCGAACTTGCCTCGCTGCGAAAAGCCATTGGCGTAGTCCCGCAGGATACTCCGCTTTTCCACGCCGATATCCTCCATAACATCCGATATGGTAACCTAGAAGCGTCGGACGAAGAGGTCGTCGAAGCGGCTCGAAAGGCACAAGTGGAGGAAACGATCCAGCGATTACCCGACAAGTACGCGACCAAGGTTGGTGAGCGTGGTCTCATGATTTCGGGAGGGGAAAAACAAAGAATGGCAGTGGCGAGATTGTTGTTGAAGAACTCGCCGATCTTGTTCTTCGATGAGGCGACTTCGGCGCTGGATGTTTATACCGAGACGGAGTTGATGCGGAATATCAATGAGGTCCTGTTGGGCGGGGGGAAGACGAGCGTGTTCATTGCGCATAGATTGCGGACTATCTCGGATGCAGGTACGTTATCCCCTTCCTCTTCAGACCGTGAGAAACAAGGCTGACGACTCTCAGACTTGATCATCGTGCTGCAAGATGGGCATGTGGCGGAGCAAGGATCGCACGAGCAGCTGATGACGATCTTCGGAGGGGTGTATAAGAGGCTGTGGGATGCGCAGTTGACTGAGAACACGCAGGTTGGTCAGGATGAGGTGGAGGGGGAGAAGGTGGGACAGCGGAAAGTGGAGGAGCAGGTGGTGTTGTCGAGACAGGAGTAGGGGGGATTGCATTGCTTGGGGACGCTGCAGGTGTGTGAAGAGTTTCGCCGTCGATAGAGTCTAGCAATGCTGACATGTGAGTCAGGATAGGGATCGATTGCTTGGCTCGAGACGTCGCACAGTCAGTAATCTCTCCGCACGGAGGGGGACAGCATTGATTCCCGCGGAGCTGGAGATCTCGGACGAAAGAAGGGACGATGATTGGTAGAGGAACCGAAAATGATACCCGACTCGGAACTGCTGAATGTTCGCTGCAACAGACCGAGTCGTCAGCATACCGCAAAGTACCTGAAATTCAGGCTGCGTCGTCTCACCGCGGCGCTGAGAAGTCGAGACACATCTTCGCCTGGACAAGATCACCAGCGGAGTCAACTCTGAAGAGGCATTTGCGAGAATCTATACATAGAGAACATCACACCATGCATTTAAAGTCCCCGACTCCATCCTCATCCGCATGCTGTTTCTTCAACAAAGTTATTCCCCCTGGCAAGGCAGCTCCTTCAGAACCTCGACTCACACTCGCGATTCATCATATCAATTGTCTGCGTGAATCACCAGAAGCATCGGTGATCGCATAATCAGGCATCGTATCCGAAGTACCTGAGTGATCGGCGCCGCCCGAACCGTCTGCGGAGTCATTATTGGGCCGCGGGGAAGGTACCGCTCCAGCCGGGGCGGGGGAAGGAGCTGCCCCGGCTGGCGGTGGTGACAGCGCTGCTCCGGCTGGCGTCGGGGCAGATGACGAGGTCGACCCCGACGGGGAAGACGAAGTCGAGGTCGAGGTTGAGGTTGAGGTTGAGGATGTGGAGGTTGTCTGGACGATCCCTCCTGCCAACTCACTCGCCATTGGAACATTCGGTGAGGCCGGATTCGTGCCATTCTCAGTGTTTGGCGCGACACAATTGTGGATTGAGACCGTCGTCGTGGATGTGATGGTCGCGACTGAAGGGGTATTGCGCCGGTCGAATACATTCCGCATAGACCCGGTGTATTCTCCAGTCCTGTGTCGAGGACGTAGGCTAGGCTCTGATGCATCGGGGTAAGCCCGTCGCCGCTCTCCCGAGACGAAGTTGGCGGGCCGTATAGCTCTGGATAGTGGTCAGCCAAACTCGGTTTGATGAGGAGGGGCTCACCCTCCATCTCCAGCGGTAGGGGCTACGTTGGTGATTGTGTTGTTGGGGGCAGGAGGCGGAGCGCCTTTCGGTGCATCTAGAGCAGCGTTAGCACAAGGCCGACCACACCCAGGCGAAATACCCTTACCAGGAATTTCAGTAGTGGTATTGCAGGATGTTGTTGGGACGCCCGCAACTCCTGTCGGAGGGGCGCATATACATGTGGCTGCGGGAGCCTGCCTCTTCCTCTCACCTGGAGTCCATCCAGGGGTCGGAGTCTCCCTGGACGCCATCAGTAAACACCCTACCCTATGGCAATCACAATCACCCAGGACAAGGACACGTAGCATTAGCGGCAGGGGCGTCAGGGGCAGGGGCGATGGGGCCAGGTGTGGTGGTCGAGGTTGGAGCCGGGGCCATACCCGAAGGAGGGGGAGTACAAGCACAAGTATCGTTTGACGGCGCTTGCCTCCTCCTATTACCTGCTAACCAACCGGGGGTCGGGAGGGCCCTACGAATCAGAATTGATCAGCCAGAAATGGTGTCGGTACGGATTGACGAACCCGTCGGTAGGACAACCTGTTGTGGTACAGGCCGGAATCGCGGCTCCATAGCACGGACACGAAGAGATTATGCACTGGACTGTCGCCGTCGACGTCTGCCAGATGATCGATGTGCTCTGGGATTCGTTGGTCGGGGGGGCGGTGTTGTTCTTGTCGAGCGGTGGGGGCACGGCTTTCGGCCAGTCGGCAGGCGAAGTAACATTCGTAGATGCCGTTGTCGTCGGGGCGCTGGCCGTGGTATTGGTTGGCGAATGAGCAGTAGCAAGTGATGACGAGCTCACGGAAGCGGCTGAGACCGAGCTCTCGGACGCGCTCACCGACGCCAAAGATGCTGATGATACCGAGGCCACAGACGCAGCTGATATCGAGACCGCAGATGCGGACGAAGCCGAGATCACGGATTCGGATGATACCGAGGCGACCGATACCGATGAAACCGATCCCGTGGACACAGACGAGACCGAGGCAAGAGAAGCAGAGGATACCGAGGCGAGTGAAGAGGTAGACGCCGCATCCAATATCCCCGGTAAGTCGTAGTAAGGAACACGAGCCCCTTGTTGTTGATCAGCATCATACACTCAGGAGGTCCAGGACGACTTACTCTTCGATGGCGGGATCGAGGTAGATACAGCCGTTGAGGTTCCCGAACCCCCATTCGAGCCCCCTCCATCATCGCCTGAGGCCCCCTTGTCATCGCTGACACCACTTGAACCGTCAGTCGTGTTTCTACGAGTCCCGGTTGAGTTCCCAGAACCACCGGTCGAGTTACCCAAGCCAACAGTCGAGTTCCCTGGAAGGACCGTTGAGTTCGACGAACCATTCGTCACATTCCCAGGGCCACCAATGACACCGGTCCCTTTGAATGGAGCCCCTGTCAACCCGGAGGGCGCAGCACAGTCGTCCGTAGTGATCGTAGTAGTGCTCGTACACGGTGGCGACGAGGGCGGGGTGTCACGCTCTTGAGGTGACAACCATGTTCCGGTGGGAAGGGCACGTCGCTGACCTGGTATCCAACCCGGGGAAGGAGTGGCACTGTTATCTCGTCAGAAAATCATAGGACATAGTGAGAGTGGATTGCGTACCCCTCACTGGGACACCCAGCAGTCGAACATGATCTCGACGGTCCGGCCGAGACCACGCCCTGTGGAGGAGCGGGTGCCGCGGACGGACTAGGAACTGCGTCCGTGGTGGGTACGGCGGTCGCTCCGGTTGGAGGTGTGTCACATGTGTCGCATGAAGGAGCTTTTGGCGGGATTGCGGAAGTGCCGTTGGTCGGCGCTTGGGGGATGGGAGTAGACGAGTCACACAACGTGGATAAAGACTTAGGTGACATCGTCGAGGAGCTAGTCGTAGTGGTAACGGTCGTCGAAGCAGGCTGTGTTACCGGTACACCAGCAGCTCCAGATGGTGGGCTCGAGTGGCAGTTGGATGACGTATTCTTTGGGGCTACTGTAGGGGGAGCTGCAGATGGAGCCGCGGTCGACCCTGGGCAAGTACACGTATCGCGCTTCACCATGCGTTTCCGGGCCCCACTCGTCCAGCCGGCAGACGGTGTGGCACTGGACTCATGCTCAGCTTCATCTGCATGAGAATAGAGATGACTCACCCCTCTGACGGGCAAGCTGAACCTGTACAGTTTGCGGACGTACTCACCGCGTTCATCCCAGATTCGTCACAGGAGCATGTATCCGAGGGCGCGCTCGGGCTGTTTGAGCATTGCGTGGTGGTTGTTGCTGTGACCCAGACTGTCGACCCACTACCGCCAGGACTGCCAGCTGGTGCTGCCTGGATGTCTTTTGGGTTGCCGGAACTCGACGGAAGGGGAGCGCTTCCAAGGCCTGAAGAGGCGCCTCCATTGACCTTGCCTCCGGAATCACCGGTAACGGTCGGAAACGGAGAGCTTCCTAAACCGACGGATCCCCCGGCGTCACCGGCAGTGCTCGAACGAAAGCTTGAAATATCGTGAGGCCCGCCCGAGACAGGTTCGTTGAGTGAAGCAGGTCCGCCGGTGGTGGCCACGGAGGACCAACTACAAGTGGTACCTCCGGCAGCACATGTTGAGGACAAAGATGTGCAGACGCCAGGAGTGGACGCGCCGGAGGAGAGAGGGACGCAACATGAATTGTAGTTGGGGTTTGTAACGTTCATGACCTCACACTGGTGCCATTCGTCAGTAAGAGCGTCTGATGGAGAGGGAAGTACTCACCCCACATGAACAGAAGCGGTAGGCGAAGTCATTGGGGTTCTCGATGTAGAAGTAGTAGTAGCAGCCTTGGGCTGCAAGCAGCATCGCGAAGGCCGCGAGGAGGTGCGGGAGGGTGAGTAGTCCCGGCATGATGAGTGGTTGGACGGATCAGTCTCGCCGAGCTGAGCGCTGCCGGCAAGTTCAAGACCGAGCAGTATCGAAGATGACGACCGGCTTCTTAGCGATCGTGAGTATAATGAGTGAGAAAGCAGACACTGTCTTAATGTAAATGCCGGACTTGTAGTGCAGTAATACTTGCATATCCCAGCTCGTTCCATGTGTTAGATAGTTTCGAAAGGATGATTGGCGTGTGGGACAACCCTTGATCTTTTCGGGCGGATTGAACTTGCTCTCACGCGTGGGACCAAGGACGGCTGGAATGAAAGGAGCGGTATGTCGGCACCAGATTGTTTGGCTTGAAATGAGCCGGGCTTGATCGAATCGAAAGAGGGGCGTCATTCGGTCGCAGCGAAGGCAGTACGTCTGTAGTCGGAGTTGAGTGATTGGATCCGTCGAGGCGGACATTGAGACGAGTGCTGACGACGGCATCGAATCTTCGCAGTCGCACTATCCGGAGAATGAGATTTGGGGCTTGTTGTAGAGGAGGTCATCGAGTCTTCGACCCTGCTTGGTGTGGCGACCTCTTGCTATCGGAACTTCCTGAGTCTTCAACGGAGTCAAGCAGTTTATTACCTCTGCCACATCACGAAAAAATAGGGAGAAACTGAGAAACCGGCTTGACAAGGACGCATAAGACGGGCAGACTCAGTGACTTGCTTACTTATGACGCACCGATGACGAGAAAGCTTCCGGCAATGACCAAGTCGCGAGGACTCCGGCTGAACATTGTGGGTTGTCAAGGCCAGTAGCTTGTTTCCCAGGTGCGCACATGACAGATAGTCGCTAAGTGACCCATCGTACGCCTCCTTGATGAAGTAGATCTTGCAAATTCGTCGGCGTATCCTTCTTTGATGTGCGCGTAGTCGCATCGGGAGACTACGTCAACCCCGATCGAAAGGCGTAAAACTACACCGCCTATCTAGCTAGTCAGCAGGCCTATTAGGCAGCTTCCCCGTCATCTCGGACATTCATAA
>JAABUH010004779.1_pt1 | contig 10839 bp, 14 predicted proteins | sample 5559121 | NCBI WGS metagenome assembly JAABUH01 (sample SAMN10711871, study PRJNA513364) | rock metagenome | isolation source: Antarctica rocks | place: Antarctica: Victoria Land, Battleship Promontory nord | collected 2015-12-28 | reverse complement strand
CAGGCAACATCACACAGTTGAAGGTGTTGGAGAAGCACAGTAGCAGACTGCAAGCTGTCACCTGCACTTGAGAATGCCAAGAGCCTCAGCATTGGTCTGCAGCGTTGATTGGCATTGCTGCAACTGCAGGGAAATGGCTCATTGCACATGCGCAAGTGAATTGGCATGCCAGAACACAAACTCAAGCCGCGAATATGGAGGCGTCGCTTGCAAACAAGCAATGAGCTTATCGTGCCAAGGTGGCAGAGGAGGTCTGCTGGCTGGGCTCTGCGTCATGAAAGCAAGTACATTGACATGTGACGAGGACCACAGCAATGTGCCTTGAATGAAGTTGGCTTGCAAGGGTTGTATACCAGCAGTGTCTCATCAGTTTCTGGAACGTATTCGGTGGGGTCTCCGAGTTGTCCTTCAATCAGCTCGCTGGGCGCCATGAGGCTCTGCAAAGCACCATAAATGCACTGTTGTAGTGACCCCAGAATCAACACGACATACCAAACACTGGCTTTAGACGTGCAGTGCTACTACAATCAGCTTTGAACAGCGCACTGCATAGAGTGCTGAGCAAGCTGTGATTTTGAGCAATCAACTCCTTGTGTTGCCTTGCTGTGAGACTCTGTTTTGAACATTCCAGAGTCTACTTTTTGTTCCATATCCAGGGCAAGGGCATTTTGCTGATGCCAATGTCTCATCAGGGACGCATGGGCTGCAGGTATAAGACTTTCTGAAGCAGGTTTGTGTTGTACCTGTCTCCGTTGAGCAGCCCATACAAAGTCTGCTTCCTGAGCTGCCACATCTGCGTTGATGCTGCTCAAGTTGATGCGGCCCCACTGGGAGGGGCTCAGGGCGTGCAGGGCCAGTGAGGGCATGTGGAAGGGCAGGCCCCACATGTCAAAGGAACTTACGATGGGCCGGCCCTCAAACAGATCAGGGTGATTGCACACCTGCAAACCCACATGCTGTATTAGCACCCAGAATACTACCAGATATAGTAATCTAACATGATATAATGTGTCACGATATAACAATAATGATCATACAGAATTATGCACAGTGACTGCAGCAGCAAGGCTAGCCAGTCTGATGGTAGCTCAGGGCATGCAACTATCATTGCTACATCTAAAAGCAAGTAGCTCTGACAATACCAACATCCTCGCTGTCATCAAAGTGTCTTGAAGAAGTGACGTTTCTGTATCCCCAAGAGCTAAGGTATCTCACTAAAGTAGAAACACATGGTAGAGGTCCCAGGCAATTTTGATTTTAGCTGTACATCATGACCAGGGCATTTCTCTACAGATGGCAACGTCCCCAAGAGCTTAGGGTGTTGCATCAAGCCAACAAAAGTGTTACCTTGCGCAGCTGCATGAGGACGTTGATGATGCCCAGGAAGTTGGAGGAAGCTAAAGTGGCGCTGGTGTCACTGCTTGCCATGTAGTCTTCATACAGGGTACGCTGGCGTTTGCTCAAGCGACACCTGCATTGCGTTTGTATACATGTATCACAGGTCAGGCGCTACATTTATAGTCACTCCAACAAGAAGAGCAGATCAGCAAGCTATCAGGCGTGATTGATACATGCTTGAACAGGACTGTTCTAGCTGAGAACAATGCTTGACGTTTGATGTCAATAAACGCTTTTGACTGGAGATCTTGCACAACCAGCCTGGGTGCAGATGATGTGTGGACTGTGGGGTTTTCTGTGACAACATGTAACATGCATGACTGTAACATGTGTAACACAAGTGCCATGTGTAACATGTGTGGAACATACCGTATGACATGCTCCTTCTTTTGTGGCAGCTGCTTCTCCACATGGCACTTCAGACGGCGCAGCAGGAAGGGTCGCAGGACACTGTGTAATCTTTCCACGATGCCCTACATTGAGCAAACGTGAATGCTAACAATTGCAGAGAAGCAACGCAGTGCCTGTTGCTCAAATACATGCGCACATGTGCATGCTAACAGTTGCAGAGAAGCAACGCAGTGCCTTTCGCTCAAATACATGTGCATGTCAACAGTTGCAGAGGAGCAACGCAGTGCCTGTCGCTCAACCACATGTACAAATGTGCATGTCAACAGTTGCAGAGGAGCAACGCAGTGCCTCTCGCTGAACATATATGCACATGCACGAGGGAGGGCACCCAGCAAAGGATGCATCAGCATTTCGGCAGCGCTCAGGCCGTGGTATTTCCTCCTGAAGCTTACCCTAGGCAGGGAAGGGTGACAACAAGGCAGACCCAGGGCTGAGTACCTTGTTGACTTCCTGTTGACCCTCGACCATGCCCACAAGAGGGTTGTTGAACCAGTCCTTGAACTGGGCGTGGCTGGCAAAGATCTGAGGCATGAGGAAGTGCATCAGGGACCACAGCTCCATCAGATCATTCTGCAACGGCGTCCCTGAACCAAGCCAAAAGCGTGCTGATGTTAGCAGGCTCTACCCAGTATGCTGCCGCTTGTGCTCTTCCGAATGGCTCAGAATCTGTAGACCTATGGGCTCTGTTTCAGACATGCTTGCTCTGTTGCCTATAACTTAGACAGCTGGGGAAGTGCAAAGGGCTGCAACATGGCAGCCTGGCACAGCGTGAGGATAACAGGACGAGGGTAGACGACAGATTGTGCAAGGTTGATCTTGCTGTCCCAGGCACACGCACCATCTAGCAGAGCTCCCAAGCTCTTCCACATACAAAAGGTCACTTTTGTTGTGGAGAGACGTCCCACAGTGTGAATCTGAACTAAAGTACGTCTGGGGACGGATAAACAGCGTTTCTATATTGAGGAGATATAGCAGAACTTGACAACCCACAAAGGTGCACACAGCTATGCAACGCGCAACACAAGGCTCACACCATTTGGGATGGTGGTGCACAGGTCACTCAGGTCCAACAGGCGGGCACAAAAGCTAAGCTAAATACCAGTGATGAGCAGGCGGCGCTTGCTGTTGAAGTTGAGCAGAGTCTGCCACCTCTGGCTCTTCCAGTTCTTGATCATGTGCGCCTCGTCCAGGATCAGGTATTTCCACTTCTTTCGTCTGAACATCTTTGCATCCTGCATGCACATTTGGCAGATGGTTACAGTTTGACTTCAGGACAATAAAGTGAAGCTGTCAAAGCTATGCAAGATCATGTGGCAACGATGCATTTGCAAGTGCTGCTGGATGTGCAGTTGAGTTCTGTCATATAACCTGAAAATGGGCAGTTGCAGCTAGAACTGGCAACAGCTTTGCATGGTGTATGCCAGGCAGCACTCTTACCAGGCACCTAAAGCTACATTACTGTCAGCAAACAGCCCTTGCTCTTTGCAGCTGAGGAGCACATGCGCTTTCGAGTGACAGAGACCTTGTCACAAGGCGAAAACTTCACATCACATCACTCCACACAAGACCCAGCTGATACTTGTTCATGTCTGTGTCCCCACAGCATGCAACCTTTATACAAGCATGTGCAGTACACCCAAAGCACGCAATTTTGATACGAGCATGTGCAGTGCACAATGCATGCCAACTGACCTGAAGCACGAGGGTGTATGAGGTGATGCAGATGTGGAAAGCGTTGGGCTTGCTCCAGCCATGGCGCTTGGTCTTACGCTCCTTGGCACTGCCAAAGTAGGTGAGCAGCTTGAAGGCTGGGCACCACTTCTTGAATTCCATCTCCCAGTTCAGCATGACAGATGTGGGGACCACAATCAAGTGGGGACCCCAATCGCCCCTGCACAGGTAAGGTCTCTTCAGCCTACATCAAGAAGAACAAAGACCACAAGGCAGGGGTTGGGGTGTAGGGTTTCAACTCTAAAGACCACAGCACGTATTTTCCTTGACGATGCTGATGATGTCGTTGGTCAATGTATTTGACTCCATGCGTCCAGAGGTGCCTGACCAGCAGGCCAGAACAACTTCCCAGGCCAGCATTGTGTTTATTGCGTTGCCTAGGTCATGAGTGAAGCTAACATGAAGGAACGCCCTTGCCTTGAAAACGCCACTGTAAGTTCACATACAAGATGAAGTTATAATCAGGCTGAACGACAATCGTGTGCAGAGAGTACTTACTTCTCACAGGCAAGATGGGCAAGCAGGGCAATGGTCATAATGGTCTTGCCCAACCCCATTTCGTCTGCCAGGATGCCGTTCAGGCGGCGGGTGTAGATGGTCATCAACCAATCCAAACCTATGTGCTGGTATTCTCTCAGGCCATGCTTCAACAGAAATGGCACCTGCATTGTCGTGAGCTTGTTGCATGTGACATCTCAGATTGAGCAATTGATCAGACAAGGTGTGTAGCCACTTATCAAATGATCCACATAATTGTGTTAATGCTCTCTGAGGCCCAGCATCCAAGCTGAGATAGACCCTTGGCTGGACAAAGCAAGCACAGGGCTCTTGGCGCCCGTGGCATCAACAAAATGGCTGCAAGCCTTGTAGCTAAAGGAGAGATGTGCAACTCTTCTTGGCTCAATGGCTCCAGCCTATGCATGTCCTGTTCATGCAGTTCCTGGCTTGCTTGCTACAGCAGCAGGCTTCTAGGCCAGCTCAGCTTCCAGCAAAGCATGCATAGCAGCATGCATGTAACCAGCAGCCGTTCCTCCAGTGAAGTTCTGCCGTGCAATGTCCAATCATCACAGTGCAGGGCAGAACCTTCGTTGAAGGGATGGCTGCTGATTATATGCATGCTGCTATGCATATCTTCCCTAAAATGGAGTACACTTGGCTTCAAATTTACTGCTAAGCAAGGCACAGAAATCAGGCCAAGTGCAGAATGATTCATGCGCATGAGCCTGCTTGCAAGCAATAGAGCAATAGACATGTGGAAGGGCAAGCACCAACCTTGGTATGCACTTGCATGGTTGAGAGAGTGCTTCCAGTAGGCTGCAGCTCATTGGCCAGCTGGGCAACCCCCTCCAGTGTAGCTTTGCCTTCGGCTGCCCTCTCAATGGCATCCTTCTGCTTTTTGCTGCCCTTGCCCAAAGGAGCAGGTGGCACGACAGCGCCTTCTATGTTGCCACTCAAGCGGTCAACCAGCTGCGCCTTACCAGAAGAGCCGAGAAGGGGAGGGGAGGCAGATCCGCCTTCTGCTTGGCTGGCTGAAGGCAGCTGGGGTGCTGCTGGAAGGGCAGAGGTTGTCCCATTGCTTGAAGGCAGAAGGGCGGCCGCCAGGGGTGCTGCTTCTGCCACTTCACCAGCTACTTGGGCCTTGGAGGTGACTGCCCTGCCTCTGCCTCTCACTCCTGGTGACATTTGCGGTTGTCAGTACAAGTGGCAGCGAATGCAAACTGGCAACAAATATGTTGAAAAGCAACCAGGGAACATGCAGGGTGCCAGCACTGCTGAAAGGCTACACAATGCCAACTTGTGTGCATTGCATTGAGCACAACTGTGATGCAACAAGGGGCCAGCATTTGATTGGTGTATGCATGCAGTTCTACTTCAAGACAGGAGTCCAGCTGCCATGCTGTTCAGCTCCCCCTTGTAAAGCGAGAGCTGTCTTGGCCAGATTAGCCAGTTGCCATAAAAAGCAGGAAAGGCCTGTCACAAAGGCAGAAAAGGCCTTGTGGCAGCAGTCACAGCAGAGATACCAGCAGGCTGCGTATGCTTACCAGGTGCAGGGGCGCTTGGGGAGGAAGGGCCAGCCTGTGATCCAGAAGCCCTCCTTTCAGCCAAAGCCTGACTGTGCTCAAATGCGTCCATGCCTGCTGCCGTAGCCTGTTCTGCCTGCTGCTGGATTTGCATTGCTTGCACAGCGTCACCCTTTGCTGCTGCTGTTGGCTGTGTAGCATCTGTCAATGACTCACCTGGCGCTTCAGCTTTGCTTCTTGAAGACATGGGCTTAGCCGGGTGTTGAGGGGAGGCGTGGGGTGGCAGGGAGGGTGGGGAAGGGTCGGTGCTCATACCGGCTGGCGGAGGCAATGGATCTGAGTGAGCGTTGACAGGAGGTGTTGAAGAAGGGTGGGAGGGACTGGCAACATCTGTGCTGGCAGTGTATCCATACTTGGCCATCAGCTGTTCCAATGGCATGTTTGCCTCATCCTCAAGGTCTTCTAGTTCTGAAGCCTGCAACATCATACAGAAGCGTCCTACTCAGCATGGACACAGCACGACCAGAACACTTGTATATCAAGCAGGAGGTCAATTTGACAGCTGTTTTGGCAACTGTTACACTGACAGTCAGCGTCAACTGACACGACCAGCAGACAAGCTGACTTTGTATGCATCATTTTGACCTGGCAGCTGAAAGACAGTGTGATGCACATTGCATCTGTGGTGAAGATCAGCTCACGCGAGCCAGGAAGACTGCAGGAACATGCATGTGCTCACATGTTGTGCAGCTCCTTCAGCCTCTGCCATGCGCTCCTCTTCTTCCAGGGTCTGCTCGTCATCCACACCAGCGTCACTGCCAGCTGCTGAGTCAAATTCTGACTCAGACTGCGACTCACTGCCTAGATCATCCATTTCCTGCTTTGGCAAGGCAGCTTTTGCTTTTTCCCTCTTGGTATCCTCCTGGTAGTGTTTTGACGGCCCAGGCTGAGGGCTGTTGCGTGATATAGACCTGACGCTGTCAGCTGCTGCTGCAGCTTCTGGGCTGTCAAGCAAGTCTCGCAAGTCAGCGCTGCTCTGATCAGACTCAGCCTCACCTGAGGCCTGAGACCCTGAGTTGTGAGCAGCAGAGTCCTGAGCTGCAGCTGGCTGTGCCTTTGAGAGTCCCTCTGCAGGGTTGCTTGGATGCGCATCGCCTTTAGAAGTTCTTCGTCGTTTGGCTGGTCGCTCAGTCGACCCAGCTGGAATGGTTGCCTTTGCTTCCTGTTCTCTGCCAGAGCTATCAGGTGACTCCCCATCATTGTTGTCATCAGGAACAGTGCCTTGGCTTCCGCCCATGACATAACCATACTGGGCCAGTAACTGCTCCAAGGGCATGTCTGCTTCGGCCTCCAAGGAATGTAGCTCATTCTTTGCGCCGCCCTCTGCTTTACTTAACGCCTGTTGGACCAGTCACGGCTGATCATAACAGTGTCCATGCATGGCCGGGCAGAGCAAGCATTTGCAGCTGTGCTTCAGTGGCGCAATGAACTGTGACATGTGACTGCCAAGGGAGGCAACAGGCAAGCCGCACTGCGGCCTGTCAGCACAATGCCAGTCCACCTTTGCCTTAGCCCAGGCAGTGACACACTCAACATGCACAGCAGCAAAATTGTCAAAGGATGCCCTGGGTGCATCACAAAGCCCGGTTATGGCCTGCATACCTCTTCCTCTTCGAGAGTGGCTTCATCATCATCCTGTGACTCATTCAGGTCTGCTGCGTATTCAACACTGCTGTCGTCCCCATGACCCGGACTCCCTTCCTCATCTCCTGCATCTGAAATTTCAGAAGCCGACGGTGCAACTGTAGCTGGCGTCGCTGAGGCAGCAGCAACATCAACTGCAGGTTCTGACGCAGCTACATCAGGTGCTGCTGTAGCAGCTGCAGGGGCACTGGCATCTGTGGGCGCAGGTAAGGCTTCTACGCAATTCTGCTCTTCTGTGCCTACACAGCAGAGATTGTGCCACTGACATGATGACATAATACTTTGCTTTAGCTTTGCGAGGAGTCTTTGTTAAGCGTGCCACTTCCTCTGTGCATCACCGCTTCTATATATCAAGAAAGTGCACCAGCAAAGCAAGTAGTTACTCTGTGTGAGTCCTCTGTGTACTCTGTACTCTACTGTTGCTGTCTTGTGATTGTGTCACGAAGTGGTCTTATCTATGTTCATTTAGTTGTTTGACTTGGGGGGAAGATGTCATCTCCTCCGGTACCTGTTGGGTCTTGTGTACCCAGGCGGCCGGGCGGGGGACTCCCGCCCGGCCTCAGAGACCAGTCCCCCTGCTCAACCTGGGGAAGAGATATCGCCTCTTCTGCCCAGGTTGAGCTGGAGACCAGTCCTCCAGCTAAATCTGGGAGAGCTGCTGCTGAACCAGAAAGCTCAGCATGTGAATGTTGGATTTTAGTATTCTTGTAGAAAGTGTGCGCTGCAAGTATAATTTGTGTCGTGCTCTTCGCGAAATTGTTACGTGGGGAAAGTGCCCAGATGCCAGCAGACCATCTGGCAGAAGCTGGCCGCTTGTGAGCTTTACAAGACTACTTGGGCGCAGAGGGAGCCTTGTAAGGCTGAGTCTGAGTTCGGTACGGAACTGTTTAATGAATTTGGCCTGCCAGTCAAGGACAGCAAACAAGCTGTGCATCATTGGATCAGGCAGATGAAGTCTTGAGTAGCCTTCTGCATATCCCCAACTTTCTTCTTGCTGAATGATGTATGCTGTCGCAGCATCTGTGTTCAAAGGCAGCCAACCAAACGTACCAGACACAAAGGTCATACTTGCTGGCATATCAAGCCTGACGCTGGTCAGCATGACTTGGCAAGCAGAGCCAAAGACAGTCATGCCAGGAGGTTCACGGCATAAGCTTGGCTGGTTCACAAGTCCTCCAGGTGCCACGTAGTGAGCAGATCAACACAGCTTGAACCATGCTCAGGCGCCTTACCTGCAAGACGCTGCGCAAGCAGGCTGGAGTAACGCTGAGTCTGCCCCACCAGGAAGTCTAGGTGCTTGTCCATCACCTCCTTCTTGCGTGCATTGGACACCACCTGCTGCTTGTACTGCACCACACGCTCTGCCTTGCGCCAGAATTGCATGGCCTGCAACCAAGCACAAACCCATGTTGTTGAGCATCTGAGCTACCAAACTGTGTGGAACTACGTGTGCATGAGGCCTCATGCCGAAAGGTACATGTTCCTCTTCATGTTCCTGTTGCATCTGCTGTGCAGCCTTGGTTGTCATTAAGTGACTGATAGCCAGGAATCTCCCCAGACATGACGGCAAAGCACTGCACTTTGCATTACCTCTTTTGCAATCCAAGCAGCCCGCTTCTTGAGGTTCAGCAGCTCTTCTCGGCGTCGCAGGCGCTCGCGCCCCTCCACATCCAGATTTGACTTGCTGACCAGCTTCGCAAACCTCTTTGCCTGTGCAATCTTCCATCGGCGCTCTCTGCAGCAATGCTCAACCTCAATGAGTGCTGTTCAGCCAACACTCTATGAAGATAGAGTATTGGCTGTAAGTGCGTGAGCCCTTGCCAGATCTGCAAAACACGTGTGTACAAACAAATGCCACCAACAACATGCGTTACCAAGGGGTTGAGCATGGCCGACTAGGACACCAAACGGAGTGGAGACTGGCAGCGGTATGACTGTGCACTCCATGCACTACTCTGATGTATCATCTACTGCCTACCAGGGCACAAGGGAATGCCTTTCTACACCACACAACCATCAATATCAAGCATTACTTAGAGAACTCCTTGGCCATCCAGTTCATCTCCTCCAGGACATGATCCCAATGGGCTTTGCCACGCTTTGGCTCTGGGAAAGCTGGCAGCTGCTTAGTGTTGCGACGCTCATAGATGACTCAATGATGGCATCCTCTGCAAGTGTCTTCTCAGCTGCTGCCGCAGCTTCCTCAAGCGCTCGCCGTGACTCTGCACCTGCAATGCTTAGTCAACTCAGCTGTCCCCTCAGATCCTGGGCATGAATGTAGTTGCCTTGTGTGACTGCATGCCCTTCTGTGGAAAAAGAGCATACAATGCATGCACAGGCACCACATGAGCATGGTCACAAATGCTGTGATTACTCACAGTCTGAGTGTCAATCCACAGCCAGGCTAAGCAAAGCATCACAGCAAGCCTACCTGTGGCACACATACAACAGCACAAATTTGCAGAAGATTCCAACCTGCTCTAGTCTTACGCTCACTGGGAGATGCTGGCTGCCTTGGTGACCTGGGTGACCCAACCTTGGCGGGGGCTGGACCCCTGGTAGATTTCAGCACAGGGCTCAAATTTGATTTGGAGCTAGTGCTTGGTCCCTGTGCATCTTCTTCTACCTTGTCAGTGCCTTCAGCTGGCGCTGACAGGTTGGCCGATCTGGTGGATGCTGGCAGCAGTGCAGATGTGGGTGACTGTGCAGGGCCGCTTGGCGATCTGGGGCTGTCAGCTTGGTCCTGCCCTGCAAAAGCCGCTGCAAAGTTTGGAGAAGACTAGTACTATTCAACTGACATGCAGACATGCGTGTGACAGAAGCAATGCTGCTGGCTCAATTGTGTGATTCTGTGGCTTCACTGTAGCTTTTGCCTGCTTCACTCATGTTGCAGCTACCATCAAGAACAAAACAGCAGCTGTCATCAACAGCTTGTTGCCAGACACTGTGCTTTTCTGCTGTGGCCCTGATACAACTTGTGTCATCAAATTGTGCTGCCTTGACGCAAACCAAACTTTGCCTTGAACCCTGCTATGCCACTTGCACACAGTGCAGATACTACATGCAGATACCAGCCTGTTTGAATGCATTATCAGGAACAAAGCGCCTGACAGCAGGCACACTACCAAAACAAACCAGCATGCTTTGTGCTGTTTTGAAACCTGAAGGGATGTTCAGAGGGGCCAGGCGGCCCTTTGAAGGCTTAGCCGAGCCTGGCCTTTGACTACCAGCAGTGCTTCTGTTGCCTGACGCGCTGCCCTTTTGCTTGGAGCCCGGCACTGAATGACTTGTGGATGAGCTGGTCTTGATCTTGGGTGGCACGCTGGAGCCAGGTTTGGCTGATGCAGGCCTTGCAACCACAACTGGCTTGCCAGAAGCATCAAGGCTCATCAGTTGGTCCTCTTCATCTGCAGTGATGTGGTGTTTCTAATAAAAAGTTTATCAGGGGTGATCACATGAGCTCCATGCATGGGCAGGCATGATGTCATTGGCAGGCATGATAAACATGAATGCATCGATGTGTGAACTGCATCATTCAACAGCATGGTATGCAAATCTCCTCCACATTCATGTG
>JAABUH010004778.1_pt1 | contig 10839 bp, 12 predicted proteins | sample 5559121 | NCBI WGS metagenome assembly JAABUH01 (sample SAMN10711871, study PRJNA513364) | rock metagenome | isolation source: Antarctica rocks | place: Antarctica: Victoria Land, Battleship Promontory nord | collected 2015-12-28 | reverse complement strand
CATGTTGTTGATCCAGTGTGAACGATACAGAGTGTCGCCTTGTCTTGAACATCTACTCCTTCTGCTGGCAGGATGATGCTTTGCTGAGTCTGGAGTCCTCTGAGCGCTCAGGGTGTGAGCTCTTTGCAGCAGCCATGGAGGAGCGCATAGCTTCAGACACTGGCATAGCTGCCTTGCAAGCCTGCTTGTCACTGGACGCCAACCTGCGGCTGCGCTATGCAAAGGTGTGATGCAGTACCCTCGCATAGCAGTCTGACCTTGGACTGCAGCTGGATATAGCTGCACACAGACTGCTTGCCATGCAAAGCAGTGGTTGCACTGACTTCTGTTGTTGCTGCTCTCTAACATCTTTTTGGTACGTGCAGAGTGTGGCTCGCAGCAGGCTTGATGTACCTGGCAACTGGTTCAGTCAACAGCTGCCTTATGGCAGCATAGTGGAGAACTGGCTGATGCAACTATGGCCAGATGGCCAGCTGTCCACACTCCATGTCCAACTCCATCTGCACGAGACACAACTAGCAGCTGGGGTCATGCTGCTGAAGCAGATGACTGGAGCAGGCCAGCAGCAGGCTGGTCAGCTGCCAGTCACACTTGCTGAGCGCAAACTCTCAGCTTTCATTGCGAATGCTTTATGGAAAGGCTTGCAAGAAGCAGCTCAGCAAGAAGAGCTGCACACTGACACTCTGAAGGGTTTGCAGGAAGCAGCACACCACATCAGCTCATGCAGTCTCACAGCTTCCACCAAGCGTTATATCCTACTTGCTGCACACAAGCTGCTGGATGGGATGCAGGCTGACAGTGTCACCTGTTTGCACAGAGCACTTCAGGCTCTGCTGCAGTTGGGTAGTGTGTCAGCAAACACTGCCTACATTGAGCTATTGCAGCTGCTGCCAGCTCTCAACATGCCGCAAGCTGCAGCACAGGCTGTGGAATGCTTGCTGCTGGACCTAGTCAAGCGCATAGGCAAAGCCCAAGACACTCCACAAGGCCTCCAGAATGAGCTTTCAGCTGGTTTGCATGCACTGTTCGACAGTGGTCTGCCTATTGGCAAGCACATGCAAGAGTATATTCTGATTGAGCTGCTCTCTCCTTGCACTTTACAGCCTTCCAATAGGGCCAAGAGGACTGGCATACGGTCGGTTCTTCAGCAGTTCCCTGCAGAGCACGCAGAAGGGCTCAATGTTCTGTTGAGAGTGGAACAGGCTGAGCTGATGTATGTTCCCAAAATATATGACAACCACAGGTAATGCTTGCAGAAGACAAGAAGCTATTGCATGCATTGTTGCTGTTCCTCCTTGCAGTGAACCAGTTACCTTGCTTTTGCCAGAATCTTTGCATCACACGTAATGCTGTGACGTCCAGACCAGCCTGGCACACTTTTTGGGTAATCTGTATGTAATTTGCATGTTACATGTCACATGTTGCATGTCACAAATAATTTGTTGCTTCAAGCATCCGCACATGCTTCTGACAGTTACTGAGTCTGATGTGCAGGGCTCCAGATCTTGGCGCAATTGGTTCATTTGCTGACGCCTTGTACACTGCTCAGCTGCGCTTGCTCCTGGCAGCCAAGATGCCCATTGCTGGTGCTGCTCAAGATCTGCCCTCCATGCTGGCACACCTTCGACAGCATCAGCCCTCAAGCACAGCCCCTGCTAGCAAGCAGCTGATGGACAGCATCACCTACTGCGCCCACCTGCACTCCACCATCTCCTGGCTGGCATCAGAGCTGAGCTCAGCTGAAGCACAGGAGCAGCTGCAACACGCCCTGCTGCACTCTGATGCTGCATTCCGCCTGCAACAGCAGCTGCACAGTATCTTTGCTGAGCTCACTCACCAGAGACTCTTTGTGTCATACCTTCTGCACTACTCTGATGGCAATGTGTCTGAATTGCTGGACAGGGCCGCGTGTAGAGTGGGGTTGGGTGACTGGACAGAGGCTTGGGCCAATGCGATGAGGTACCCAGCCTTCTGAGTCTTTGCCTTTTCCTGTGATGTGCTGTGCAAATATTAGCTTGATGCACCCATCAAGTTTGAGCCATGCCAGCTTTGAGGCATGCTAGCAATTGTGGCTGTCAGGTTGTCACATCAAAGTTGACTCACTTTCAAATGCTACGATGACAAACAGTGCTTGACAAAGTAATCAACTATGTTGGCCAACAGGCTCAAGAATCTTGCAGGCTCAAGAAGCAACTTTGTGCATTGTCCTGGGATGAGACAGCATGTTCTTCAGCATGGCCCTGCTGGTCCTGAGACATGAGCCCTTGACTGCTTGCTTGTCATTCAAAGCTAACAGGCTCCTCTGTGCTTTGCAGGCCAAGTCAGGATCAGCATGCTGCTCATCAACCAGCTGTCTGTAGCACAGAAGCCTATGTGGGGTTACAGCGACAGTTCCAAGTCTTGATCTCAGCCCACGCTTCTGACAACCCTCAGGATCTTAGTGACGCAGCTGTTGTTGGTGCCCAGCGGTGGCTGGACATTGTTGACCAGGCTGCAAGCGCCGCTGATGCCTCTGGCAAGAGGACACTCAAGTCAAGCATCATACTGCTGGCCTACTACCACCTCTTTGACATGCACAGATATAGTCCAGCTTTGGCAGACATCTGTCCCAGGTAAAAATTGCAATTGCTGCAAATATCAACAATTGTATGATTGCAATTCTGGCTGTGGCAACAATGCAGCCCTTGCCAGTTGTAGTCTAACAGGCCCAGCTTGCAGAGCCCTAACAAGGTCTTTTGTCCTGCAGGCTCACAGCCGCCCTGAGCATGACACCAAAAGAGAGCTTTGTCCTCAAGTTTTTGGCACATCTGTCCAGCCAGGACCTGGACCACGTTCATGGTGACACAGACATGGCGCGCATGTTTGACCGTGATGCACAGAAATTGACAGCTGACAGCAGAACACAGCGACACTTTCTGGTCAACCTGCTGGCTACGATCATGCAGCAGCCACCTGATAGCAGCATACTCTCCACTCACCTGTTCAATCCAGGCAGAGTCCACAACACTTTCCCGCTGGGCAGCGTCCATGCTCATGCAGTTGGTCCTGTCCACTTTGACTGTGGCGTGCAATTCACCGAAGACCATGACATGATTGGAGCGCAGCCTCCATTGCAAGACCCTGCCTCAGCGCATTTTGTGACCCTCCTAAGCTGGGGAGCATTCTGCTTGGGGCACATGTTCTTCAATGATGTTCATGCGACCATCTATGGACCTGTCATGAGCCACAGAGGAATTGACCCCCGAATTGGAGCAGTCTCAGATCATGCATGGCTTTCAACCTTCATGCTGATGCGTGCGGAAAGCTGCTGGCGTGGCCTGCAGCTTAAGGCTGGCCTGCCTGCGGATTTGCGCATGCTGGTCCTCAACCAAGGCTTGCACAACTTGCTAAACACAGATTCGGCCAAGCAAGCTGACCGCCAGACCTTTGGCAGCAGACAGGAATGCATAACTTTGGAGTCTGCATTGCGGGATGTCTTTTACGCAGCATACAACAGGAGGCAAGCTGTGCCTTGTACTGTGTTTGATTGTGGTTTTGACAGACACTTCCTTCACCAACCAACAATCTGCATGTTGTGTGGAAGAAGCCTCATTGGCCTGAGCTTTGCAGCTGATTTGTCTCTGGTCAATGCAGCTTCTCAGGCTTGCATGCTGCACTGGCCTAGGGATGCTGTCAGAACAGTTGAAATGTCAAGTGACAGCTGTTTGGTGCAGGCAAGAGATGCAGACAGAGGTGGAGGCCCTACAGACAGCAAGCCAGCTGCGGCAGCAGTTCCAACAGTGGAACAAAGAGGTGCCTTGGACCATGCATGTGCCTGGCTCTGACATGGCTCATGCACAGCAGCCATCCTTTCTGGACATGCTGCCTGTGTACATAGCGTCAGACAATGAGCGCTGTCAGGCATATGGACTGCTGTCTGCATTCTTGGCCCGGCGTTCAGAATGGGAGGTGCTCAAGTGCATCAGGTGACATACATATCTCAAGGCTGTTTGCAATATCCATGTTGCAGTACCTGCTTCTGCCATGCCCATTATCTGCTACCACATGGCCCTGCTATGAACACAAGGAACAGGCTGCCTGTCAGGCTGCCATGCTGCTGCCATGCTAGGGCTGGCATGCATTTGATCAGACATATGCTGTCTACACACCTGCCTTTTGTACCTGTTGTTGGTCTGCATTCTGCTGTTCCCCTTCTGGATTGAGTGACATATGCGTGTGTGCAGGCCGGCTCTGCACATATACAACTGGGTGCATACAGCTTTGCGTGGGCTGGTCACCATGGAGCAAACCCTCAACAGCTCCCTACACGAGTACATAGATGCCTTCAAGCAGAAGGATGCAGCTGAGGTCAGCAACCTATCCTGCTTTGACATCTGCATGCCAAACTCAGCTTCTGCATCTGTAGCATGTACAGGTTCATGTCCTGTAAGCATTCATAGCCATTAGCACATTGTCGCAAACATCAGTACCATCAGGGTGGGCGCTCATGTACCTCAAGACACATTCATAAGGTGCACACACTAGCATGTTCACATGTTCCGTGTGTTGCAGGGCATGCGGCTTGAAAGAATGTGGGCTGACTTGAAGCTGTATTGGAACAAGTTTCATTCCTCCAAGAATGGCTTTGTGGCTGATGACTGTCAGCCAAACAGTGCCTTCAGTGCGCTGTCAGACCAGACATGCTTGGCTACATTCCTAGGTGTCAGGAATGAGGACAATGAGCTGGTCAAGGTCTTGAAAGCCCTCATGATGCTGCAGGTATGCTGCTGTAACAAGTGCCTTATCACTGTATTTGTCATTGTTCTCACCTGTGGGCTACTTGACCAGGTAAATATTGCCATGTTCTGCTGCTGACATTGTGTCTTGTTTTGTTATTTCCAGCAGCCCAAACACGACGAATGTCTGTCAAACATCTTTTCAGGATGCATGTAGTGCACATGACAGCAATGCAAATGTACACCGAGCTTGGCATAGATTTGTCAGCATGCTGCAGTGAACTCAAGATCTTTTTATTCTGTCATGCAGAACAACTTCTTGGAGGAGGCCCAGGAGCATGGACTCCCTCAGACCTTGGCCAGCATGCCTGTGCACCTGCTGACGCACTCCAGCATGGACCAGTACCTGCTCCAGAGCCACCCTTTCCATTTTGACTCCTACGTCTACTCCCAAGTGGGTTCAGACGCAACACCTTTGGAGTTCAATCTGGAGCGCCTGACTCACCTGGTAGCTCAGAACCTAGCCAGCAAGCGCTTCATCACCAACACCATCCTTGGCTTGCACAAGAACTTCTGCTATAAGCAACCTGAAGTTGAGCACACCTTGCCAGGACAAGCACAGCAGCGTCATGATGCTCTGCCAGCACCTTTTGCTGCTCCTCTTAGCCCAGACCAGCTGAATGCTCTCAGAACACATTGCTCACATGTACAGCTAGAAGAGCTGCAACAGATGACCAGCATACTAGATGCTCTGAGCCAGCTTGCTGCACAGCTGCACGATCCACAAGGCCTACAGGAGCTGGAGCCTGCTGGGTACATCAAGGATGCTGCTGCTTCACTTGCTGGAAGTGAAGCACTGCAGGCCTCAACTGCTCAGCGGCAAACAGCGAACCTTTTCCAAAAGCATGGAGTGCAAGAGCTGCAGCTTGCTCACCTGCAGCCTATCAGGGACTTCTTCCTAGAGCAGTACCAGCAGCAAGGCTACCAATTTGCTGATGTGTCTCCTTTGCTCAAGGCACCCCTGGGTGTTGAGCAGACAGCAGCTCTGAAGGCTGAGTTGGCTCACGGACTTGCTCAAGATGTCAGCAACAAGCAGGCCCTCACAGAGCTTGTGGCTGCACTGCGCGAGGCAGAGTTAGACATTCTGCCTACCCAGGCCAATCAAGGCGCCAGCCTGTGCTCAGTGTGTGAGGCATGGGCATACGAAGGCGATGAGTTTCCTGTGTCACTCATGGACAGCAAGCTGATGTGCAGTCAGTATGTGGCAGTGATGAGGGTCATGCTACAGGTAAACATTCCCACTGCATCGCCACATTCCGCAGACTCTGCAATTGATAGTGCATCTGTGAGGTGTTTGTGCACTTCTGAATGCATGCAGGTGCCATGCACATGTGAAGTTGCGCATTCTACAGCACAAACTTCCATTGCACAGATGCAGCTACCCAGAACGGCACCTCCAGCATTTGCATTGGTACGAGGTCAAGCAGAAAAAGTCTTCCCACAATGTGAAGTTGGCACACTTACTGTGCCAGGTGTTGCGAGAAGATGAAGACTGTTGCTTGGTTCAGCCAAAGGTGTGGGTGGAGATGGATATGGGAGGCCCCTGCCATGAAGCACAGCACATCAGGCCTGCTCTTCTGCGGCTGCCAATCTGGACAGATGCTGTGTCCAGTCCTGTGCAGAAACCCTCTCAGTCTGCTGACCGAGCAAGGTTGCCTCACACGTACGTCAGCTTGCCCCAGAGCATCAGTTGGCAGCGCACTCCAGAACCCATGCTGGTGAAGGCCATCAGGCTGCGTCTCAAGCACCAGTCTGCATCTGAGATACTGCAAGGCATGGTGTGCGGCTTGAGCATCAATGTCATGCCAGCTGGTCGTGACAAAGCTGATGGGCCAAAGCAAGCAACCTCAGTCGAGCTGCAGCTCCAGCCTGAAGACTTTGTTATAGTTGATGAACACATATTGAGAGCAGAAGCAGACCTGCCTGTCCACGTGGATGAGTACGTCAGCATCAGCACCACAGGCACGGCGTGTGGGCCAGGAGACTGTGTATACCTGGCCAGCTGGAGCAGAAAGGCCACAAGCCAGAACTTCACGGATGATGCTTTGGGGACGTCCTACATTCTGTCACATGGGGATGAAGCTGATGACTTGTGCCTTGTGGAAGTGCTCCTGCAGCAGGCTGAGGATCCAGGTGCTGCCCCTGTCTGCTGCTTTGGCATGTCTGCACCTGCATCAACTTGATATGCATCATTTGCTTTGAAGTGGTCCCTTGCCTGGTGCCTGCTTGCCTAATGCTGATACTCTGACATCAGTGCATTTTGTTGGCAATTTTGTATTGCCAAAATGCTTTGATGATGATTCCACCAGTTCACCTTTGCAGCCACATGCAAATGAAACACTTAACAATCACTGACAACAATCAAGATACAAGATGTTCTAGTTGCACTGGACAAGTACATGTTGCTTGCTGCTGCAGATGAGCCAGCAAGTCCTGTCAAGCATGACAGTCAGCCAGTCATGGACTGGCTCCAGCACTTGGCACCTCAGATTGACGACCATGAGATGGCGCCAGCTCCAGAGTTGGCCGGTGGACTAGCAGTTCATGCTCCTGCAATGGATGTCCTAGAAGACCAGCCTGAAGCAGATACTGCAGGAGCTGATGTGGTTATGCAGAGCAGCCCCCCTCCTGCCTTGCCAATAATTGACTTGCCATCCCGCAAAGCTCCAACACCAGCAGGAAGTGCTGTCGATGCTGTATCAGATCATGCCACCGCATGTGCGCTGCAGAAGGCTGGCTTTCACACCAAAGATGATGCAGTAGCCTGGTTGGGTGCAGATTGCTATTTGAAAGCAAAGACAGCACTGTCCCTGCTTGGTGTGAGACACAGCTCAGAGGTGGCTCTGCTGCAAGCAGAACAGGTGAAGGGTGTTGTGGGGATCAAGCCCATCCCTCGCAAAAAGCTGTTTCTCATCCTGGACAAAGTTGTATCAGACGGTGATCGAGTCCAGTGGGTGTTTGAAAGGTATCAACCGTGGCTGGAAGAGAACCTAGGAATGGAGAAAGCAGGTACGTCACACATTTGCGCATTGCAGTTTCCGATTTGACTGTAGCACCTATAGCACCATACAATGCGTAACATCAGTGAGACCTCCACAACAGTCTAACAAGCTTCCACAAAGGATGCCTTGCTGGCCTGAAGTTTTCTACACAGTGCATATGTGAAGCTTGCTGTCTCGTGCACGATAGGACTTGCCATATATAGACAGTATTCAAATGCACAACTATTTGTTCAGGATGCATTAGAGAAACTCAAGGCTACTTTGAGTTCCTCTCAAAGTAGCCTAAACAAGCGTCCGATGCTGCAGGTGATGCACATTTGATGCAAAGGGAGGAGGTGGTTACAATTTTACATGACAGCCCCCTTTCTGACCTGGCAAAACATGTATTGACCTTGGCTGCATCAGATTTTGAAAATTGAGCAACTCCTCCAGGGCCTGTACATTTTGTTGCTGTCTCCATGGATGGCTTAGTTGCAGAGTTTGACCCATAAAGCCACTGCAGTGGCCCTTCTGGTGCCGATGTACATTAGCTTTGGCCTGCTAGTGAGACCATTGTGGTGCCTGTACAGTTCTCTTGCCTGTCAGTAAGGCTGTTATGCCACACCACTGGTGGCTGTGTACATTATTCTTGCTTGTTGCTCGATTTCGTGTCTCTTATTTTCATATGAAGAGGCCATGCTGGCCGTTGGAAATTGTCACAACACATTGTTCAGGTGGCATGTACGTGTCAGCACCTGCCCAGCAGCCTTCTGGTACTCATGCAGCCATATTGGCCAGATTGAAGTACTGTGGATACTGTGCACAGCAGCTGCCTGGCTTTTGCTTTGAAGCTAGCTGCTGCTGCCAAAGTCAACAGCATACAAACACCAAAGACTTGTTGAGCACAACATGAGTATGCCTTGCCTAGTCTGGCCACACCCCGACAGTGACGAGAACATGCACACTGCCAGGAAACCACCCTCACTGATAGTGCTGGGATATGCCCTAGACTCTCCCCTAATAGGCATAATGTGTACACTGTGCATGGGCTACATGCACATACACCACAGAGCTATCAAGTTGAGAGATCATTGCAGGGAACAAACCTAACGAACCACATTTTGTGACACACCAATGACATATGCACCAGCACGGGTTGCTTGCCTGGCCCAGCTCAACAAGTGAGTCAAGACAACAGTCAAGTAACATTGTTAAAGCGTGTTGCACAGCTGTGCAACAGTGAGCATGTTGATGTCAAAGTTGGATCCTAGTCAGCATTGTTCTGACCACTTGTTTCTACATCCAGGCCAGAAAACATGTCAGATGCAGCTGGATTCTGTGCGTCTGATGCTGCAGCTGCATCCCGCCCGCCTGCACCTTGGGGCGAGGTGTGTGCATTCTCAGACTGCACAGCCTCGTCCAAGGCTGCTCCAGAGGAAATGGTCATATGTCTGTCATCCACTGTGGTAGCGTCAAGCTCAGCTGTACTCTCAGGAGGCAAGGGCTGTGATGCTGTTGTCAAGCTGTTCCTGACTTGTGCATCGCTGGGCTCATGTCCACTGCCCACAGCGTCAATACCACGCCTACTTGAATAGAGGGCAAAATCCTGATCACCATGTGTACTCTGCTCAGATACATTGGCAGTGGAGGTTGGCTCAGGTTGCTCAAATGGGCTGTCAGCAACTGGGCCAAAAGGCATGTGAGTCACATGATCATGGGGGCTGCCTGCTGGCTTGTCAACAGCACTATCGCGTGTGGGTGATGAACTGGGCATTGCTGTGTCCAGATTAGCGCTGAAGGCGGCCTGCGCTGAGGCATGACTGAATGGCGAGGCGCCGCTGCCATGAGCTGAATCAAGAGGCGCTGCTTGAGGGGACGATGAGCTTGCAAGTGCAGCTGGCATTTGTTGGCTTGCCCCTAAAGCAGCAGGCCAATGTCAGGTCATGGCACAAAAACTTAGCGGTTCCCAGGATTGTTGATCATTATCTGCTTATTAACTTGGATGCCACCGCCAAATGCAGGCTTTGCGCCAAAGAAAGCACAGGAGCACAACAGCTTGCTGCCTCCTTGATGCATTGGTGCGCACTTACACTCAAACTCAAACAAGCATGCGAGCAGCATCAGCAGCACTGTGAATCAAACTATTGGACTAGGCGCCAACCTGCATGATCCTGTGAAGCTCCTGGTGTTGGCTGTGGCTGCGAGGGGGCGGCCCCATACTGCTGGCTGGCTCTGTGTGCCTCAATAGCAGACACCAAGGCCTCATGCTTCAGAATGAGCTCTTTGTACTGCCTCAGCAACACAGGTATGTCGTCCATGCGCAGGTCTGGCGCCAGGCTGTACAAGTAGGTGTAGCGCTGCTGTAGCTGACCGGCAGCTTCAGACTGCAGCAGCTGTGACACACCTTCTTGTTCCAGCTCTGCCACTGATGGCCAGGGCTCTGCTTGAGTAGCCACCTGCAAGCAGAACAGCACAGACACTTGTAACATGTTGCAGCATTTTTATGTTGATGGAAACAACTGGACACCATGGCACTTTCCATGGGGACTGGCTGCTGCCATGCAACTGCACCTCTCTGTCAATCCCAACACATTGCTGCAACAAGCAAGCTGCTGTACCAGTGTTGCTTACATGGGCACGCAGACAACAGCAATCCAGTCACCTGCACTGACACATCCGTCAGGATTGCCACAGGAGAGATCTAGGCATCTAGATTGAGGCAGGTGATCAGTCCATTGTTACACATGCCAATCTTACCGGCTGAGGGTCAGCAGCGGGCTGAGTGGCAGTCAAGCTGTTGTTGCCTATGCCTGTGGCTGCCTGACCGGAGCCCAGCCCTGCTTCTTCTAGAGAGGGCTTGCCACTGATGGAGGGGGTGGGGGCCAGTATGGAGTGGCTGCCGCCCTGAAAGGGTGTGGCAGTGGCAGCATAGGTTCCTGGTGAAGCTGCCTCTGGTTGTGCCAGGTCCTGGAAGGCACTGCCCCCAGGCTGCACAGAACTCTCTTCAGGGCCTTTGCTGGGAGTGTCTGCTGCAGAAGAGATGCTGTCAGCAATAAAGTCAGAAATCAACGTGCTCTGGGCGT
>JAABUH010004775.1_pt1 | contig 10841 bp, 19 predicted proteins | sample 5559121 | NCBI WGS metagenome assembly JAABUH01 (sample SAMN10711871, study PRJNA513364) | rock metagenome | isolation source: Antarctica rocks | place: Antarctica: Victoria Land, Battleship Promontory nord | collected 2015-12-28 | reverse complement strand
CCGCCGCATCCACGGGCTCCAGGTCCCCGTTTAGCGAACCCCACGCTGCGCCGTCACCCCACCCGTCCTCCTCGGGCGAGGACGAGCCCGGCCGGCCGCGCGCAACTGCTGCAGGCGCTGCCGGGCGCGCAGCCGCGCCGGGGCACGCGCCGCGTTGCAGCCCCGCGCCGGCGCGCGTGTCCGCAGCGGCGGTCGCCACTGAGTCCGCGGCGCCGCGCGACAGGCGTGCGCCGGCGCGGTCGGGCCGGTCTGGGATGCGCAGCCCCAGGCTGCCCGCTATCCCGTCCAGTCTGCCGCGCGCAAGCGGCATCAGCGTCCCAGCCTCTGCTTGCCTGCCAGTGCAGCGCCGGACGCTGTGCTCTGCAGCGGCGCGCACAGGCCAGAAGCGGCGACGCGGCACCGGTCTGACCGCTGCTGGCCGGACGCGCAGGTGCAGGTCGTGTGATGCAAGCTCGTTGCCTCCCAGCTCGCGGGGCGCAGGCGCGGGGCGCGCGCGGGCAGAGGCAGGCACGGGGCGGACCTGGCACTGGGGTTCTTGGCCTTCACGATCGCGGCGCACTCGCCGGCCAGCGGGCTGTCGCACAGGTGCAGGACGGAATCCAGGACGGCTGCCGAGGCATGTTCGCTGTCCAGTAAAAAGCCAGTGGTCCCTGCAAGGCGCGCAGCATCACGCCTGTGCGCTCGACGGGACTGACCCTCCAGTGTCTGCCAACAGGGATGGCAGCGCGCGGGGGGGCACGCCGCCGCACCGTACAGCAGGTAGTCATACCAGTGAGTCCGGAAAGGAGGCCACTTGCCCTTGTTGAGTGCAGTGAACCAAAGCACCAAAAGAGCGCTCGCAGACGGCAGGCCCCACGCTGCGACGGCGCACACTGCCAGCTCAGGCACGGCACGCACACGGCGGAGGAGCTGTGCCGGGCGCCTGGTGCCTTTGTACCTGGCCGCGCCAACAGGGCCTCACACTCCTGCGCGCTCGGCCTGTAATCCTGCTCTTGCACAGTCTCGTTCAGCGCTCTCATGACCAGCTTGGTCGCCGGGTACCCCAGGCTGTAATAAGTGCGCAGCGGCCTGGTTGCAGTGCGCCACCACGAGGAGGCTGGGGCAGGTGGCTCGCTCGCGTGGCCCAGGGAGCCAGAGCGCTCCCCTGAGGAGCGGCCCTCGTTCTCAGCCTGCATGGTCCTGCACCGGTGTGCAAGGATGCAGGCGAAGCCATGGTGAAATGTAGCAAGCTTGCACGTGCGCCTAAATAGAAAATTTTGGACCTTTAAAGGGTCCCCAGCGTGCACGTGCGATGCGAATAAAACAACTGTGTAGCAAAGTGATTTTGCTCAGGCGACTGACCTCCTTGTATACCGCACAGTGGCACATGACCATTCCAATTGCTGTACTGCGCCCAGTGGCGCTTTTGGGGGGTTGTCGCACGTTGCATCTATCTGCGCTCATAATCGCATGGTCCGTGCTGCTAGCTACAGACCGGAGCGCAACGTATGTTCAGGCGGACATTGGTGTGTATACCAGCGCAAACGCGCTAGGCGCGGCAGTGCTATCGCAGCTGGGCAGCAATGCATCAGCCATTGTGTCGCCGCCTGGCGTCCAGCTTGCACTGGCGGCGGCCCTTGCGGGGGCCGTAGACCAGTCTGAGTCCTTCAGGCACGGCCCCTCGTGAGGCGCTGCGCTATGTGGCCAGTGAGTGTGAGCTATTGCGCCGGACGCAAGCGTGTGGCTGCTGCTGCACAGGAGCCTGCACGCTCTGGTATTCAGCCAGTCACGAGCGGGCGACCACGCCGCGCCAGCCAACGCGTCAGCAGAGTCGGTGGCTGTGGCCTGGCGGAGCATAGCAGATGGCTCCGGCAGGGCAGAGCCCGGCGCAAGCTGGACTGAGGCGGTCTGGCTGCAAGAGCAGACGCCTGTCTCACCCGCGTATGAGCTAGCGGTGAGGGATTTCAGTGCTGAGGTGCGTAACTGGACTCGGACACGCGCTTGCTGTGCCGGGCGGTTGTCAACCGCTCGAAAATAGCCCATGGCTTCTGCTCCTGGCGTATTTAGCACACCTCAGCGCTGCGTAGGAGTTGAGTGTCTGGTGCGAAGCGCGTGTGTTTCACATGGCAGGCGAGGCCTGATGCTGGCGCGGCCGATCTCACGAGGTGGCTGTCAAACGCCACCGCTGGTCAAGCGAGCACGTCTCTGCAGGACGCAGATGTTGCAGGGCCGGGCGTGACTTTGATGTCAACTGGCAGCTTTAACGTGCGCTTGAGCCCCGCTCGCCGCAGGCAAACTCTTCTGCCTCGCACAACGAGGCGCTCACAAGCCTGCCATGCATGCCTGTGTTGGCCTGCATGGTGGCACAGCCGCTCACACACTCTCATGCGTCGCTGCTTGCGCTCAGCGCCTGTGCTGCACCCGCAAGCAACTGCTTAAGGCATAGGCGGCCGGCACAGCTCTGGTACTGCATGCATCCTTCCCTTGTGCACATGTGACGTGGCCAAACGGCGCCAGCCTGGCTGCGCTTGGCTGCGCCCGCTGCCGCAGAGCAGCGGGGCGGCGAACGCAGGGGCTCTGGCGCCTGCCGTTCGCGCTCGAGGACACCAGGCCGGCCAGCTTCGCGGCCGACGACGGCTCGCGCATGAGCGTCGCAATGATGCGCCTGAGCGCGGCGGATGTCGAGCTGCTGGCGCTACCAGACTGCTACAGTGCCGTGCGGCTGCCCATCCAGGCGGGTCGCCCACTCACCATGTCCAGATGTCCAGAGGCAATACAAGTGGCCTGGTAGGAGTGGGAGCGCGCACTGGCAGGTATGCAGGCTGCGTGCATGTGGGTCAGCAATGTTAGACCGCCAAGATGGCAGGCTGCACGGGGTCAGCTAGATTGCAGGGGCGCGCCGAGCACCTGCATGCTGCTGTCGACCTGTTACAGCCTGGCTACCATGCATGGCGTCTGTCCGCCTGGCTGCGCATGGCATGCATGCTGTCTGCTAATGCAGGGTCACGGCAAGCATGGCTTGATACATAGAGTGGTGCACACGGACGCGCGTGCACATGCAGATGTGACTTGCCTGCGCGACGCCAATGCAGGACGCCCCCGCCTATGAAGTGCTGGTGGTTGTGCCGGCGGCGGGCGCGCCGCTGCAGCCGGCGCTCGACTTTGCGGCGCAGCCGCGGCAGGCCGGCCTCGCGGCGTCCGGCGACGATCTGGTGGCCTGGGAGCGCCCCGCCGGCGGCGTGAGCGTGCTGCTGCCCGCCGTCCGCCTGAACGCCACGCGTGACCTGGCGCCGTGCGGCGCCCCTTCTGCACGCCTTGTGTGTCTGCCGAGTGAATCTGAACTCGACAGGGCTTATCACGCAGCAAAGAGAAGTGTCCTTATTGGGGCATGCGCCGTATACGGCAAGCCGCCGCCCCAGGTGTAGAGAGGCTGCGTCAGTTGCGCTGTTTGCTGCGGGCTGCTTCGCAACGAACTTTGCACATGGTTATCTGCCTTGCGCCTTATGAGCGCCGCCTCGCGGTGCACTTGGAGTTGTCAGACCATCGAGATTCACCACAGCTTTGATCTGGTCGGAGCGTACCTGCAGCTGTTCATATGTCCTGATCCAAGCCTGCAGATGCAGTCAAGTCAGTCAGGCCTGCCTGTGCGGGCGCGCAGCGCGCTGCGAGCGCTAGGCGGCGGCGCCGCGCCGTGGGCAGCGCCCTCGGACGACTGGGCGCCGCTGCGCGCGCCCGGCGCGCCGCCGCTTGCGCTCGCCCGCATCCTCCACGCTGGCGTGCTTGCCCTGGACGAGCGCGGCGCCCGGAGCCTGCCTAGCAGGACGAGGGAGGGTTTTGGGAGCGCGGCGGCGCCCGCGCCCGGGCTCGCACTCGCGCCGGCCGGCGCAGGCGCGCCCGCGGCAAGGCCCTGGCGGCGGGGTAATGCGAGCGCAGCTGCGCCGGGTGCGGCGCGCGCAGCTACGCCGGCCGCCGCGCTGCCAGGCCCGGCCGCTGCGCCGGCGCCGGCGCCGGCCCGGCGCGCGTTTGTGGCGGCGCGCCCGTTTGTGGTCGCCGTGACGCACGTGGCGTCCGGCGCCAACGTGCTGCTGGCTCGCGTCGCTGAGCCGCTGGCGTGGTCAGAGTATACGGGCGGCGCATGAGCATGAAGAGGCGCGTCTGCGTCCCTGTTCTTGGGTGCGGCACCTGAGCGAGAGCCAAGCTGCAGGCGACTGGAATGTATGGCCCATCTTTGAGGGTCTGTGGGCTATGGCAGGGGCAGTGCGGTGAGCTTTGGCCTCGCGTCGCAAATGCTGCGTGGCGTCCGCTCACACCCGGGAGTGCTTGCATGCAAGGGTAGTCAGAAGTTTTGCTCGGCGTGCAAAGTTGCCAAGGCAGCATGACTTGGAGGCGCAATTGGCCAGTCTGTCTCCAGTCGTAAGCGACTGTTTGGCTCCAAGTGCCAAGTACGCATGTCCGAGAGGCGCTCCCAAGGTGAGTAAGGGATTGCCGCACAGTCTTTGAGCTCAGTGCTTCCCGGCACCGGGCCGCTTCAGCAGGGGCCTGTCGCTCTTGCGCAGCTCCGCGCTCAGAATGGAGATGTGGGCGGGCTGGTGCGCGCATCTCAGCACAGCTTGGCTGAGCCCCGTCCTTGGAGAGTGCGCGGAGGTGCAGAGGCCATTTGTCTGATAGAGTGCACATGCACTAGGATACCCAACATTCCCCACAGCGGCGCACTTGGTCGAGAGGTAGAGCACTTGGAGATGGCACACCATTGACTGTACAATGTGTGGGTGAGGTGTCAGCTTTGGGTCTGTTTCCCTGGCCGCAAATTCTGGCGTTTGGGCGTTTGGGCAGCTACTGGCGGCTGCGCACCACTGCGGTATGCTCTTTCTTGGGCAGATGGATGGGGCTGCACTTTGTCACCATGCAGAGAGGTGGGCATGTTGCTGAATCCCATCCTCCCACCCGGTCTGCCTGGGAAGGGTTACTGAGGTTGTGGTGAGGCCTTGCGCATGACGCCCAGCGCTACAGGCTGACCTTGTTGGGATGCGCGGCCATTGGCCATGTATAATAATACTGCTCATCCCTCTTTTGGCACTCTACATATATGCGTGCCTCAAGAGGCCGCCGCGCGCCTCAGGGTTGGCTGTAGCCTGCGCGGCCCTGGCATGCAAGTGTCCATGCATCTGAAGCATTTGCCGCTGCGCCGCCATCGGGCATCGAAGCAAGCGCCGCAGCTTCGTGACCGGCGCATGCGGGGTGGGCCGACCGGCAGCGGGGGCCTGCACGCCCTGTAGGCCAGCTCTGGGGGCGACCTTGCTCTGCCGCTTCCTGCAGGACCACATTGGGCTGTCGGCTGGGCACTCTTCACTGGCATGTGCATGTCTTTCCACATGGGCCAGGCTGCTACATGGGACGCGGTTCATGTCAGGCTGTCACCTGTGGCAGGGCCATACGCCGGGCTCGTGTGCGCCGACCACAAGCCCGTCTGTGACTCACACTGGCACACGGCCCAGAGGCAGCATGCAGCCTCACTGTCCTTTCCTCGCACCGCACAACAGTGCGCATTGCACAGACGCTCGTGCAATCCATTACCAGTAGGCACATCAGCCCCAGCTTTGTCAGTACGAATCAGGGAAAAAGCATGGCATGGTAACAGCAAAACGTGCAGTGCGGCGTAAACAGTTCACGCCCGTCCCACTATGGTACTATGGTACAGAAGCTCAAAGATGCCAGACACGCTGAGCGTTTACTCAACAAAATGAGTTACACGCAGCCAGGGGCACTGGCAGGCAGACGTCCTGGGCATGAGGGAAAGAACCGCCAACATGTACACAGCAATACAATCAGGCCTGGATTTGCAGACACGCGCACCTAACCCCAGGCTGCCCCAGGCCGAGCACCGTGCGCTGTAAACCCCAAGCGCTCGACAACCAGGCAGCGCGCCTGCAGCCTCCATGTCAGCCCGGTGTTAGAGGGATGGGGGGATTGGATTGGGGACAGTGCTCTCTCATCTCACACACGCCCAGGCATACAGAACAGGCCCACTGCGAAGCCCTTCTGGGCTCCACGGACGAGCACCACGCATCGCAGATGCATGCACGTACAGGACACGGCGCATTGCTCGCAGGCCAGGGCGCAGGCACGAGCTGGCATACAGAAGCGGCGCGCCTCCTGCCATGCCTCACACGGTGCACACGGCGCGAAGGTCGCCAGCGCCAGGCGGCAAACTGTCGCGGTGCTCGCGAGGAGCAGCCGCAGGGCAGCACGGTGCGACCAGGGCAGGCACGAGCCTCCACGTCGTCCCCGCCGCTCATGGAAGAGGATGAAAATTGCCGTGCACCTCGGCACATGCGCCGCGGTGCACATGCGCAGAGCGGCACGCCAGCACATGCGCGTGCCGGTCGCTCCACAGCAGCAGACCCTACCCTACTTCACATGGCGTTGACAAGCCCCTTCAGCAGGCCGTCGACGAGCGCCTCGAGCGCCTCCTCGCCGCCGGCCTGGCTGCCCAGGAACTGCACCAGGACGCAGCCGCCCAGCGCCAGGAACGCCGCGCCGCGCAGCGCCTCGGCAAATGCGGCCATGTCCTGCGCGGCGCCAACAAGTTTCAGGGCTGACCAGGCCTAATTAGGCAGCGCACGCGCAGCCGCTTCTTGCGCTGCCCGGCGACCACAGCCTCCTGCGGGCCCCCTGCCTCCCGCAGCGCGGACACATGTCATGCATGTCTGTGTGGCACGTCGGCACGAGACGGCGGCTCGGCGAGGCCGCTGGCGGCCAGAGGCGCCCCCGACCTTCCCCCTGTCCCATGCAGAAGTCATGCAAGCAGCGCGCCTGGTGGCGGTTGAGCGAGGCGCCGAAGCTGGTCACATTCCAGTAGTCCAGGAACAGCGTGTAGAACGCGCGCCACACGGCCATGAGGCCCAGCACGCCCGCGGCCGTCACGAGCGGCTCCCCGGGGCCGGACGCCGCCAGCGGCAGCGCGCGCGCGAACAGCGCGTCGCCGACGGGCGCGCGGCCCCCGCACGCCGTCACCAGGACCAGGTTGCAGAGCGCCACCGGCATGGCAATCAGCCAAGCGCCCGCCGTGCGCGCGAGCGCCGTGCGCAGGTCTGCCGCGCCCGCGCGCCCGCTCAAAAACCTGACTCAACAAGCAGAGCCTCCCTGGTCTGACACGTAAGTGACACGCATGCTGCCAGCGGTGGCAGCCTCGCATGCAGGTCATGTTGCACATGCGCAAGGGCCCTGCTGCTGGCGCGGGGCGCGTGTGCGGGGAGCGGGGCGCGCCAGAGGTGGCGTGCATGCGGTAGCCGCCGGTCAGCAGGCTGGCGAGCACCCACGCGCCGCACAGCGTCCCCGCAAAGCTCACCAGCTCCCCGAAACGCGCCGGGCTGAAGCGCAGCGGCGCCGTCCAGCCCGGGAAGCTCGGCGACAGGATCAGGGCCGTGACCTGAGCGCGCACGCGCGTCGACGCACAGCGTGCGTCACACGTGGCGCTGTGGCGAGGGAGCAGCTGTGCCGCTGTGCGGAAAGGGAGAATAGCTGTGCCGCAGTGCCAGAGCTCGCCGCACTCGCCAGGCGCTGCTCTGCTTTGTCTTTACGCAGCAGCAGTAGTGACAGTGGTGAGCTTCAGGGCTGTTAGTCCAAAGTACGCGCTCACAGGAGCACTGTGTGGGTCTGACCGACAGGCAGCCAGCCACCGCCGCGGGCGCAGCAGTGACTTCAGCGCCGAACGTGCAGGCGCGCCTGCTTGTATATGCAGAAGCACACGAGTCCCAGGCAGTCCCCAACGAGCAGCTCCTGGTTCTCAATGCGCAGCGCCCTCGCCGGTGTCTGCTGTGACCGGCGCGTGCGCAGCCGCCGACGACCAGGCCCGACCCGCAGCGCTCCGCCGCAGCCTCGCTGGGTCATGGGGCTGTTGCCTGTGAGCCTCCCCGCCACTGTGCGGGAGCCTGGCTGCGTCCTGCGCCGGGGAAGGCATTTCCTGTGCTTCGCACTTGAGGAGGAACTTGCACGGGCGTGCGGGGCTGCAACCTACCTCCCGGACAGACGGCATTGGCCCGAGCGGCGTGTGCATCGGCGCCATGACCGTGAGGCTATGCCCTGCCTTGCCACTATCGTACACCTGGGCGTTTCAGAAGTACAGCAGATGAAGTGCCCAGCCATACAGAGCAGTGCGCATCACGGAGCGATTTACAGCTGGAATCGGCTGGGAACACTTCTCCACAGACAGTGCTTGTCTTCAGGTATCAAGGGTGTCAGTGTCAGGCTGAGAGTAGCGCGACGCAGCCTGAAACACAAAACACAAAGCCTAGAGGGTCAGTCGGTGTACGACGCGACGAGCCTGCAAAGGGCCTGGCTCTTCAGCACGGCCTTCAACAAGGCCTGTGGACGACGTACTTGTGTGCAGTCAGATCGCAGTAGGAGTGATGCTTAGCAAGTGCGCGCAGCTGAGGCAGATGTGCACTGCTATGAGGGGGCCTGGGCGGTGTACCTCCCACAGCACTAGCTGGTGCCGCGCATACGCGGGTGTTGCGCCAGGCGTCCAGGAGGCACAGGCATGGCAAGCATTTTTTGTCACAACTTGCGTGCCTTGCCTCACAGTCTCACAAGCAGAGAACAAGTGGGTATGCCGTGATAACACAGTGTCTGCATTTAGCCGTGGCAGGCGTGTAGTGTGCAGGGCCGGGCTGCTAGGTGCAGGCCAGAAACGCCTGGGGGGTGTTTCCATAATTGCACGCCACAGAGCAGCAGCACAGCCAGCAAAGTGTACACTGTCTGTGTCTTGTTTTTCAGTTGCACTCATCACCACACATTGCTCACCAGCGCGCGGCACCTGACCACAAGAAGTCGCAATGTGCAGCACCAGAACGCTGGCTGCACCAACCCCGCACGGTGGCGCGCAGAGGCGAGCCGCGCAGCAAGCGCCACGATTCTATGTGGAGCCGGCGGTGCTGCGCACGGCCGCAGCCGGCTCAGTGTTCCAGCTGGACGCGCTGGAGACGCATCACGCACTGCGGTGTGTGCTCCCGGGCAGGCTCTGGCAGTGGAATGAGTGCCCAGAGCGCTCCTGCTGGGTCCCTGCATCCCCGTCCTTCGCCGCAAGCGGCCCCTAGTTGGCCACCAATCGCGTCTGCTCTCAAATGCTGCTATGCGACATGATGGACCTGCTTGCTGCCTTCAAAGACGCGCGCCAGGAGGGCCGAGGTCATCACTGCTGGGCGCGCCGTTGAGCGCCGGGCAGCGCGCACGCAGCGTGCTGCGGCTGCGCGAGGGCGACTGCCTGGAGGTGTGCGACGGGCGCGGGAACCTGGTGGCGGCTGTGCTGCGCGGCATCACGCACCAGAAGCGCGCGTACGCCGAGGCGGTCGAAGGCGTGCGCCAGGCGCGCGCCCGCGCGCGATTACCCGCCCGCGCGGCCAGCGCAATGGCGGTGGGCTGTCGCGACGGCCGCGCTGTGTCCGGGGCCGCTCCTCGTGCGCGCCACGAAGCATTCATCGAGGACCGCTGTAAGAGCGCGTGTCTGCCGGCATGTTGGCTGTCATTTAGTATCCAGTGTTTGGACCATGGCTTATGCTGCGCACGCTGCTGCCACGTCACGCGTCTCGCAGGCGGCGCGCAGGTCGCCTGGCAGGGCCCACGCTGGGAGGTCGTGGCGGCATGCGGCTCGCTCAAGGGCGGCCGCGCCGACTGGCTGGTGGAGAAGTGCACCGAGCTGGGCGCCTGGAGCCTGTGCCCCATCCTGACGGCGCGCTCGCCCAGCATGGGTGTGCCCTAATGTTAACCCTATACCACCCGCTCCGGCGTTGGGGTGCTGCCCATGAGTCTCTCTGGTGTCCGCCAGTGGCTGCTGCGGCACTGCTGTTACAGCCGTGCTGAGCTCGCAGCGGACGCCTCGGGTAGTCGCAGAGGGCGCCTGGATGTCTGAGAGGACATGCATGCGGGGGTGCGCGGGCAGTCCGCTTCTCATGCAGTCAGCTGTGCGGTCTGCCTGCGAGTGCGGCACCCTCAGTCAGGGTACTCATTCTGCCGTGAGGCCTGGTGAAGGACGCGGCATCAATGCGTGCGGTCAGGCGAGGCGGGCAGCTTAGGCTTGAGACATGCAGGCGCTGCCTGACCTCACCGAGCTAACATGCCTGGCCTCGCCTCTCACGCTCAGAGCATGCTGGTCATACCATGGCCCACCTGCGTGCCTTGACGCAGGGAGCGCAGGAGGAGGAAAGGGGGCTGGGGCGGGGCGGCGCGCCGTGCGCGTGCGCCTGGGCGCGCCCGGCGACGCGGGCGAGGAGGAGCTGGAGCCCGAGGAGCCTGAGCGAGCGGGATCGGGCCGCGAGGCACGCTGGGAGCGCATTGCGCAGGCGGCCGTCAAACAGTCGCTGCGGTACGGCCCGCAATGCCTATTGAAATAAACACAAGCAATACCTGCGACTCTATGGATCGCCGCACGGCATGCCAGAGAGGCATGTCTGCCACAGATCAGACATCAGCACCTGCGCCGCGCCCTCACATTCAACACGCTGTGGCGGCGCTCTTTGGCAGCCCTTCCACTCATTGGCGGCCACCGCACACATAATACATGCGCGACTTATACGATTGTAAATCGAATACACGCATTGCATAAGCCGGGTTACAGAGCGCATGCAGGCGGCCATGCCGTGCTTGGTGGCTGCGGCGCTCGTGCCACGCATGCAGTGGCTGCTGGCCAAAGCGTCACATCCGTTGCGCTCGTTTTGGGCGCAAGCGCGCGCGCGCGCACGCGCGCAGGGCGCACGCGATGCGCGTGCAGGCGGCGATGCCTGTGGCGGCGCTGGCGGCGCGCGTGGCGGCCGCGCCGCTCGCGCTGGCGGCCGCCGCGGGCGGCGCGCCGGTGGCCGCCGCGCTGG
>JAABUH010004772.1_pt1 | contig 10849 bp, 17 predicted proteins | sample 5559121 | NCBI WGS metagenome assembly JAABUH01 (sample SAMN10711871, study PRJNA513364) | rock metagenome | isolation source: Antarctica rocks | place: Antarctica: Victoria Land, Battleship Promontory nord | collected 2015-12-28 | reverse complement strand
TCTGTTTGTGGTCTAAGAGAACTTGGAGTTACGAAGTACACGGGATAACCTAGCCTATCATATACCTTATACCCCCCCTAGATGCACTACAATACCCCCTAAATATCTGGAATCAAGTGCGGAAAGTCTCACCCCAATAAACGACGCGACCAAAATGACGATCTTTCGTCCGTACTTGTCGGACAGATAAGAGCCTAAAAATGGGAATCTGCCGAATTAGACCGGCGTCAACTCGAGGTGTTTGTATGGTATCTTTCATGACTTACGGTAGCTGAGCTGAAAAGGCGAGACGTCAGGCTCGATGAGTCGTCTACGTCTCAAAAGAGAACTCACGAAACAAGTAGGCCGAAGAGATTAACCCCAATGTTATTCCATGCGGACTATCGAACTCCCTGGAAATGTTAACGGTGACGAGTCCCGGAGTGGAATGTAGGACCTATTTTTCCCAGCTAGGAAGAGCCTGGACCGAGGAGATCAGAGCGGAATCGTAACCATATGCGAAGACGGCCCCGTAGAGCAGGATGATGTTGAGCATACACCGTCGCAGACCGGGATCTTTCCACCAAGAAGCGTTGGTGGCATCTGAAGTAAATCTCTCAACGAGTGACACGTATGCCAGGCAAAACAAGGAGAAGTCACTACTCCAAGCCGACCAATCGGGAAGTCGCGCTGCTAGTTCTGCTCCGGACATGGCGGGACAAACAACGCTGAGGATGGTAGATGGTGTAGATTTTCCGACGATAATAGGAAACTTGTGGGAACTGCATCACGCCTTTTATGCCTGAAGGATCGGGTCTGAGCGATAAGGAACTGCTGGGGCAGAACGGAGATGGTATCTGCACCTGATCCTCGGGACGCAACAGCGGGAATGCGGCGTTTGTGCGGGGTTAGAGCCTCAGAAGCCAGCGAAATGGTCGGATTTCGATAAGTTATTAGACCGAGGAAGTGCGAAGGCGTAAGCGGCGTTTGAGCGGAGATAAGAAGGTTCCTTGATGATCCCGAGTAAGGCGCACTTCTCAGTCACCTATTACAGCACTGCAGACGCTCCTCTTTCCAGCTCGTACTCCCAGATCAAGTCTCCATCAATTCTAATCGCAGCGGAGTATGGAGCCCATCACGACTCCTCATTGGTCCGACGTGGTGACAGCCAAGGTCGCAGCTAGAGATGCGCTCATCCCGAAAGAATGGGGGATCCCTTCAACCGAAGCTATGAACGTCATCGACGCTCCAAGAAGGTGTGGGATCCTCACCCCAGCTGAAGTCGCCATCACGGAGACGGAAGCGCCGGAACTCATTGCAAAAATGCTTCATCGGGAGCTGAAAAGCTACGAAGTCACCTTGGCGTTTTGCAAGAGGGCGACTATCGCACACCAGCTGGTAAACTGCCTCACTGAGATCCTTTTCGAGCAAGGTCTAGCGACAGCCTATGCGATAGACGATGAGTACGCGAAGACCGGGAAGTCGTGCGGACCGCTCCATGGTCTTCCTGTTTCTATGAAAGACAATTTCAACATAGAGGGTGTGGACTCTACGATCGGCTTCGTCGGCTGGTCAAATAAGCCCACGCCCAAAGATGGGGAGAGTGAGATGACCAAAGTCATGCGGGAGTGCGGTGCGATTCTGTTCTGCAAGAGGTAAGTCGCTCTCATAGAAGAAACGGCGTCTGACATGGTCATCCCCCGCAGCAACGTATCGACAGCGATGATGTATCCAGAGTCATACAACAACGTATGGGGATGCACTACGAACCCCTACAACCGGGGCTTGACCTGTGGGGGCTCTTCCGGCGGCGAAGCTGCCCTTCTGGCCATGAAAGGTAAATGACACTGTGTCCGGTAGTATCGGAGGCTCAAGTATTTTCTACATGCAGGATCTCCACTCGGGGTCGGGACAGATGTCGGTGGTTCCATCCGTACGCCTCCTCCCGCATCCAGATAGTAGGAGACAGTTTTGACGCTCAATTCCAGGTGTCCCTGCGTCGTTTTGTGGTCTCATCGGGCTCAAACCCTCCTTTGGTCGTTTCGTAACCTACGGTGGGACCACTGGCATGCCCGGTCAGGAAGCTGTACGAGCGACCAATGGACCCATGTCGTCCAGTCTTGGTGCGATTGAATTATGGGCCAAGTCGGTGGTGGGGAACGAACCCTGGACCCGGGATCCCAACATGCTGCCTATTCCCTGGAGAGATGTCTCGCTGGACAGGAAGCTATGCTTTGGTGGGCATTCACTGGACAATCCCGCTTTTGAGGGGTTGACCGTGCACTGTTTTCAGGTATTTTAAACGACAATGGCATCGTGAAGCCCACCCCTCCTGTCACGCGTGCTCTATTAGAAACGAAGGCCGCACTGGAAGCGGCTGGTCACACGGTCATACAGTGGGAACCTTACGATATGGCGAAATCCGCCCAGATCATCAACAAATTGTTTACTGGAGACGGAGGAGCAAAGATCGCCTCATCGATCGCACTTTCCGGAGAAGACTGGCCTTTGGGCCTCGCCGGTTTCGCAGCGGCGCACCTCAAGACGAGAGATAATCCGCCTATCGTAGGGGACCTTTGGACAGTCCAGGCGGAGCGGGTGTCTTACTGCAAGAACATGCTGGACAAATGGATGGCGAGTGCGGCCTTGACAGGCACTGGGAGACCGATCGATGGTCTTCTCACCCCTACTACAGCTTTTTCGGCCTGTCCACAGTAGGTCGCAGATGTGATGAGCGGAGCGCAGTCGTTGACCCAAACTTAGTCATAAATTCCTACACCCTCTGTACACCACCGTCTGGAACATCACGGACCAACCGGCATGTGTGTTCCCGGTGACTCAAGTGAGGCTAAGTGATGTCAAACCGCCGTACGAGCCTCGAAATGCCGCAGAAAAAGCTATTTGGGAGACATGTTAGTCAATTCAACTCCATCTTGTTCCGAGCGAGACTAATCCCTTGTACTGCCATAGATAATCCCGATCAGTTTATAGATGCGCCCGTGTCACTCCAGTTGATCTGTCAGAAGCTGGAGGAGGAAAAGACACTCAGATTGGTGGGAGTAGCGCTAGACGCTCTGAAACTCGCTAGAGGAACGGCTTTGTGATATGAGTCCGCAAAGGCGAAGTTCATATGACTTATAAAGAAGTCTATGCAGGCTTTCGATTAGATGGTAGACGGACCGAGAACCGTACATAGCCTTATAACTCTATAGAGATCCACTGAATGAACACGGGCATATATAACGATTAAGGAATACCGTGACGATGAGTCCTTTCGCAAAAATTACGCGAGCAGTCCGCCTGCACTCAATAGAGGGGTATCGCACCGGGTCTGCAGTGGTCCGCACTGCCACGCCATTCGACCCCTTCCTCGGCTACGCACGCTCATGAATCCAAGCTGTGATAAGCCTAGCCAGATCACTGGACGTAGGTTCAAGCTCGTTATGTACTTCATGGAGCATGCCCTGAGAGATCAGCTCAAGCGTTCACTGTCGTGAGAAAAAGATCCCTCCATGTTCATCAAGGAGACTCGGTAACTCACATTGAATAGTTTGAACTGTTTATCCTTGGCTCTCGCATTCCGGACGAACCTCTCTGACGTTTTTGGGTCGCAGATCACATCATCCTCCCCGTGGTAGATGAGAAGAGGCAGATCTTCTGGCCATGCGTTCCAGACCATAGGGGCATCAAGGGATACCCCACCGTTGATCATGTCGGCGACGCCCCTCAGGGTGCCCACAGGTTCGCAGAACGGGTCGTTTTTGCATTGTTCGTTGGTGTCGGTGTTGTGCGACAGTTCCTATATAACCACGTCAACATGTAAAGTCCAAGAGGGCGCAAAGGAGCGACTTGCAGAATGGTTCAAAGGGGTGGACATGAGAGTGGATCCGAATCCCAAGCTCGCTGCCCATGAAAATAGTGTGAGCTAACAGTCCAGTCAGTGTCTGCTCATTAGGGAGACACGATGGAACCAACCGGGATGAACGGTATCGGAATCGTTTTGCGTATCAGAGGGGCGCCAGCGATGATGCCAGACAGAAGGCTCAATGTATCTGTTGATGGAGGTCCTGTAAGTCGTGTAGGGAAGGCAAGCACTTGTCCTGCTCCCTGAAAATTCTCAGTGACGAACTCGGCAGAGACAAAACGTACTGACCATGCTGAACCCTTGGAGAAACAGTTTCTTGCCATTTGATCTCGCTCTTTCGCTCTCGCTACGGACAAACCATTCCATGTCCGGCAGGACTGCTGGCCAACCACCCGTGATCCTCTTGCCGTTCGCGTTCGGCTTAAACGACACTGTCTTGCCTTTTTCCTTCCAGCTCCTTGCTTCCGGAGACTGATCGGTCAGGGTCGCATACGCTGTCCTTCCGTGACCACGTTGGTCAAAGGCGGTGATGTGGAGACTGGAAGGGGGCGCGGCCAAGCGATTGAAGAAGTCGTGATACATTGTGATATGCTCCGCATAACCTGCTCCGAGTTCGTGACCAAGGTCTGCTGCAAAAAGGACGTCTCACCGTGAATGAAGAGAATATACGCCTTCGGCCTCTCGCTCGAAGGACACCACTGTGGGAGATGAGTAACGACACCGAGGTTTACGGGTAATGACTGACTTTGGTTGTGAAGAATGGCAGGTCACCTGGTCCAAGCACCCATTCGTCCGAAGTCGTCACGCCCAGCACTGTACTGGACTGATGAGCAGCCATGGTAACTTAGAGGATATGATTGAAGAGGCGAGGAGTACTGTTTGTGCGATCATTGGGTAAATGCAATCAGCAAGCTGGGAATTTAACAACGCGGTGGCCAAAGGATGAAACATCCCAATTTCTCCTTATCGCCGCATTATTCCCGAATTTAGGCCCCAGTAGAACGTACTTAACGCCGCACTAAAAGCGATAGTCAGGCGGAGGTCGCATTCGCCTTATCGCCGCTCTATCTCCGTCCCGGGATATTACCAGTGGGCGCTGGGAGCAGTACAGGGAAGGCCATAGCAGCTGATTGATGAATCATCCGGGAGGGGTTGGAGAACAACTGTCGAGTCTTCTGTCCGCGTCCGAAAATCTGTGTTGGCCTGTGTACCGAAGTTTGGATACTTCTCAGCAACACAACCGATTATTATACGATCACCTCCGCTTCGCTGTAACAGCCAAAGAAGTTCATTTCGTTCCCCGATATTCAGCGCCGAGATCTGAAAGCCCTTGCACCTTCAAAAGTTGATACCATGGCAACAATCACGGCTCAACCATTCCGCCTCGCCTTATTGCAACTTGCCAACCTGACTGAAGTTAAAGGTGCCAATATCGCGATCGCCCAAAAGGCAGTCGCGGAGGCAGCTGCCTCAAAGGTCAAACCGGACTTGATCGTCTTACCAGAGATATGGAACAGTCCATACGAGGTGGCGAGTTTCGCCAAAAATGCCGAAAGAGTGCCAAATGCTGGCAAGGAGCCGACCCGGGGAGAAGGCGAGACGATCACAGCTCTGAGAGAGATGGCTAAGGCCGCTGGCTGCTGGTTGATCGGTGGTGAGCCGTTTTCCGATCATAAGCAGGGACAATGATGGCTGAAGGACCGGGGGGTAGGATCTATACCGGAAAGAGAGGACGAGACTGGCAATATATACAACACTAGTCCTGTCTTCGACCCGCTAGGTAAGCTCAAATCGTAATGCATGGGTTCCTTAGACTTGGACTCGAAAATGTCAATAGGTATGCTCATAGCGAAGCACCGTAAAGTTCATCTTCTCGACATTGACTCCCCGGACGTCAACGTTTCAAGGCATGTCCATCCTGAACCGTGGGCGATCATGTGGCTTGGGTTTTTCACTTATGCACACAAACAGGAATCCGACTCTCTTACTGGGGGCAATACCTTGACCACCTTCGAGACTCCATTCGGAATGATCGGCCTCGGCATTCGCTATGATATCGTATGTCAACAGCTTTCCATTAACAAGGCGACATGGTAGCTCAATTCTTGGAGTCTCATTTAGCGTTTTCCCGAGATGGCTATGATCGCAACTCGTCAAGGTGATAAAGTCTTGCTATATCTAGGCTTCGCTTAAATCGGTCTATAGGCTGCGTGGCTATGATCTACCCGTCTGCTTTTAGCACCACAACCGGCCCCATTTATTGGACTTTTCTCCACCGGGCAAGGTATGTCAACGTTCCACAGCTCTTGCAGACTTATCAACATACCGCCAGGGCGGTAGACAATCAGATGTACGTTGCCATGTGCTCACCGGCTCGTAACCTGAAGGCGAGCTACCAGGCAGTACGTGCTATGAAGAGACTGTATATTGACTGAGTGATTTCATCAGTATGGCCACTCCATGGTGGTGAATCCCCTGTAAGGGCGCGGTCTCTTGTTACGTACGCTCCTCACGGGAGAAACAGTGGCGAGGTGATTGTCGAGGCCGATGAAAACGAAGCAATCCTCTTTGCCGACATCGGTAAGAGAGATCTCTCGCTTGATACGATGCCACGCTTTCTCCATTCACTCCCTCTCAGATACCGATCTTTTGATGACGAATCGACATAATCTTCCAATCACCTTACAGCGGCGTTTCGACGTTTATTCCGACGTAGCCAAATTTGGCAGGGGGTGAAGAAGAGGGGATGGACTAAAGCGTGCCTTGACGGCTGAGAGTGGTTTGGAATCTGTGTTGTCCTGAATTCGCCACAGTCGATAGTGGATCCTGGCTGTAGATGTGTGGTCCCTTCTTGCGGTCATTCGGTTCTTGCCGCTCTTCGATTATGGCTCACAGTTCGAAGAGTCAACGATGACGTGAAATACTGAGGATACAAGAACTACAACTATTCTGACAGCTTTTTTCGTAGATTCCTTCACAAATTACCGCATCACGCCCATTCGCGATTCACTCTCCAAGCCTCAATGACGAGTACGCTGGATCCAGTAACAGTAGTAATAGTAGATACTGCCTCTACAGTGTTTCAAACGCCTTCTCGACCGCCTCTCAAGGTAATACACCCTATTCCATACTGGATTTAGCAGACTACGAATCCAAATGGATATCGAAAACCGAAGCCCAAAACTACTATTAGCCTCGCATTTGAGCAACGAAACTCACCTCAGACATACTTTGACTTTCCAGGTCATTGAAGCCATCCCCCGTGAATCCAAATTCAGCCGGCGAGACGAAGGGCGGTTCCGAGGATGTCGAACCGTTCAAATCGGATCTATTGGTAGTTGACACCGAGAGGGGGATTTGGGAAACCGGATAACCAGTGTTGACCGGTGGAAAGGCACGAACTTGCGAAAGGGGAACGTTGTAACTCGGATGAAAATCTGGGGTACCCGACTGCACGACGGGCGGGTGGTACATTCGTATGCAATCGCTGCTTGAGCTACGGGCGCTCATCTGTAGCGTAGCGGCCCTCTGCGTCAATGACAACATGTGATGATAACTCACGTCGCCAGTTTTTCAAGCCGGACGAGGCCGCTGATGAGGTCGGCTTGAACAGGGTGTGTGGAATTCCAAGTATCGACCCTATTGTGGAGGATAACGAGAGTGCCTTGCAGGTCATTCTGAGGGTCAGAAAAACTCACACCCCAACACCTACCATGCACTTCGAGGCAAGGTCAGATCCTGGTTGTCGGATGGACAGGAATGCACACACAGCACCTGCGTGGAAAGCCTTGAGATGAGCGAAACTTACGAGGGTCACACCCACCCTGTACGAGATGGTCCACCAAGACCAGATCATGCTGCTGTTTGTGAGCGCCATAGCCCGGTAAGCTGATAGAATGATGTGCGCCGCGTCAAAGCAGAGCTCAGTCGACTCCGAGTACGCTGCCGGATCGGCGCGAAGGTATGGGCGTTGTAAGATGAGACTTGAAAGATTAATATGGATAGCTAGAGCGTACTTACACTAGCATATGGGTCTTGACGCAGAGTGCCAAGGTTTGATTGATATGAAGAGGTGATCGCGATTTCAGAAGCGACTCAGCGGTGTCCTTTTCTGGGTCGAAGCGCATGTCGTGCGGGATGCGCGAGTACCATTCTCGGATATCTCGACCTAATTTGACGGCATCATCGTATGTGTTTCGATTTGGCTCAAGATTGGGCGGCGCCGCTTGAGGCAGGATCCATCCATTCTGACCAGAAGTATTCCGATACCCTTGAAACATCAAGCGGAGGACTTCCAATGAGGGGATCGTCAATTGGAAGTGTGCGGTGTGAAAGGTCGCCTCGGTCATCTCCCTGAAGAGAGAGCTGGAAGGCGTGAAGGCAGCCGCGGTGCCAGGAAGTTCGGACAAATCATCGTCGGTCCGATGCTGCGGTAAATTTGTCGTATAAAAGTGAATCAGGCTGGGACGGCCGAAGGAAACGCAGAGTAGTGAGTCCAATCCAGCGACAGTCCACCTGTACTTAGCGATGAAGGTTTGATCGACACTCACCATACCCGTCGCCGCACCTCTGCATCTCTCAATGAGACGCTCGGCTCTAGACTGATCGGATCTACGTGCAGTCCCATGGCGATGCATTGGCTTATGAGCGAGCCCATGAAATTCCAAGCTTCGGCAGCACGCTCGCTATTGAGTCTAGAGGTCAGAAAGGGCCACATATTCGCACGCGTACAGATATATGATGATGAGGATCTAAAGAGTCAGCGTAATCACAAACGCGATCTTACCTGTGACTGGATGGTATGGAGAGTAGGGCTTGAGAGGTAGGAACACAAACGAAGCGCTTGAAAAGCCGCAGACACTGCCGTAAGCGCAATAAATCCGACTGACATACGATAGAGCTCGCTGTTTAGGCGACTACTGGTGAGATCCTCAAGATGTCTTTGCATAAGGGCACCGCTTGACTCTGGCTGCATGGCGGTCTCGCCCTCCGGGTTGCCGAATATTTCCGCCGCTGAAGCCCGCATCATACAACCTGACATTAGCGGTGGCAAAAACATCACACCCACCGAGAGAGCAAATCATCAGGTACAATGACAAGCAGGATAACGGCACGGCAATTTTCTCAGCGGCGCTCGTGGAAAAGAAGCGCCTATATTCCGCCTGCACCGACGGCCTTCCGTCAGCATTGCTCTCAGCAAGACTCACAGATGCCAAGCTTGGAAGAATGCGGAGATCTCGTCATTCCATGTTCTGAGGAGTCTAGCATCAGCGCTGATATCCCGGCAATCTCACACCTCGGATTGCTCCTTCGTCGGGAGGAGCCCCATAATCTCCCCACTAAAGCCTTCAAATCCCCAAATCGTGGTGAAAGGGTACGTCTTGTACATGGCGGGAAAGACACCGGCAAATGCAGCATCCTCCGGGACGGAAAGTAGGGCCTCATCGCCATTCGCTGTCGTTGCGGTGAGTTCTGCGAGCTACAGTCAGCAACGAAACATGCATCGGGATCCTACCCTTCTCAGCAGTGACCTTCCTGCTGGTGCGCCTAGGAATGTCCTCCTCCCACTACGATCATGCACGATCTCTTCGCCGGGGATGGGATTCGTACAGTAGGGCTCACCGCCATTATCCTTGCCCGGTGGAAACATTGGGACCGGCGGTCCTTTGGCATGAGCATCCGTGCCATTCCCGTTACCGCTGGATTTCGCTGCGGCCTCGACCTGTGCTGTGACTGCTTCGTCGATTTTGAATCTTGCAAATCGGTCCACGATCACTCGACGCTTTGCGTGATGCAGCCCTTTTTCAGGATCAATCATGGTGATGTCACTACGGGTATGTCGTAGTGACGTTTGACGTAGTTCTTTGAGGACCTGCTCGAGCTCCGCAATGCGTCGACGGTAATGATCCGATACCACCAGGGCAGGATCATCCCTTCCTGTCAGGATCGTTCTTCACAGGGCGCTTACCCCTCTCGGGTCTCGTCCACCTCGTACACACACGTTCCAGTCTACCGTCAGTCGTGTCAAGCCTATGACTTACCAATCCTAACGCTTTACATCGGCTGCACGGTCGTTTTCGATCGCACTTTTTGTAAGCATAACCGCTCAAGATGACCTACCTTTCGCTTATTGTTATGACAGGGGACACAACTTCGGGTGGTCCTATTCCTCTTTCGCTTACGATGGTCCACTTTCTCATCCTCGTCGCCGTACGTTCTTATAACATCGCGCGAGGACTCGGCCTCGCTTGACTTCTCACACGGTCTCGACAACTCAGGATCTATCGGTCCGGCTACCTCATCTCTGCTCGCTTCGGGATGATGATGGCCGAATGGGGTTTGAAAGGAAGCTGAGTGACGGCTCAGCTCGTGATAGTCAACCTGGACCGGGGATAGGCCGTGTGAACGGTCATCTCGCCCATGGTCGAACATGACAAGCGCGATAGAAGTCGCCGCGTTCGTAAGACGCTACACGCCGACTTTATTCGTCCATGCGACTCGACTCAAGAGTATTTGTTACACAGAAAAATATGACGAAAGTAGATAGGGTTCACTTCGTATTACGTAACGAGGCAGCCTTTTTCGTAGGCTCCCTCAGCCCGGACACCCGGCGGGGCGATACGATCGACACCCCCCAAAACGGGCAATTTTACCGACACCCCCTCTTCGGGCCGACCTCCACTTTCCTCCACCCGGCCGTCCCTGATCGAGCGACCTTGACCGGCCTCCCGCCCGACCGGACCGCTTACCCAATGGATATTTACCGGGGGGTTTTATGATATGCAATATTGGCTTGGAAATATGGTATGTTGCAGTCCTAATTCAAATCGTCGGGGCAGTAGGCCGCTTCGTTACAAGAACCATATATAACGGTTTTTGTATGGAAGGGTAACTTGCAACTAAGCAAGCCTACCGTTCCCGAGCCCGTAATTCAGGTCCCAACAGCGTGTAATCTGCCGATAGGGCACGCTGCCGACACGGCTGTAAGCGGCCAGGGACTCTATA
>JAABUH010004771.1_pt1 | contig 10852 bp, 16 predicted proteins | sample 5559121 | NCBI WGS metagenome assembly JAABUH01 (sample SAMN10711871, study PRJNA513364) | rock metagenome | isolation source: Antarctica rocks | place: Antarctica: Victoria Land, Battleship Promontory nord | collected 2015-12-28 | reverse complement strand
GTCACGCTCCGGCAGCATGGAGGCGCAGACGCATGCGGGTGCGGCGAGTGCGAGCGTGCCGCAGTTCTGCCGGTGCGTGCACGACTGCACACACCGTTTGGCATAGACATTTCCGGGGGCGTTGGCGTACGAACGGCCCACTCGTGCAGCGCTGTATGCAGTGTCACATCTGCACACGTCAGCCTCTTACAGACCTAAGACATCCGCCCCCGAGCGGCTCGGGCAAAAATAAGCATGCGGCGCACAACATAGCGGGGGCGCCGCGCGAGCCGGGGCGGCCGGGCCGGGGCGCGCGCCTGCAGGGGCGGCGTGCGGATGGTGCGCCCGGCCACGGTGAAGATGTTGCAGGACGACACCTCCTCCAGGCACGTGTCGGTCTTGGCGTCCAGGTACACCACGTCCGCGTAGCCGGCCTCCTTGGCCGCGAGCTGCGTCATCAGCACCTGCGCGCATAGAAAGCCCTCGCAGGGCGTCAAAACCCTGCGCGTGCTGGCCCAAGGGGCCGGAAGTCCCACGAACTGTGCCGAAGTGGCATCCCAGCTGCAGCAGCAGTCTGCCATCTGAAAGCCCCGGGTGGGTGCCGCACTGCTTGCTCTCGCACGCCTGCTTCGCCGGTCCAAGCACAGGCATGCCGCCCGCCGCTACGTGTCAGCCATGCTGGCCACAAGGAAGGAAGAAGCGATGGAGGCGCTGCAGGGGGCGCGCCGGCGAGTAGTTGCCAGCGGCCTTGGTGCCGCCCATGCCGCCGGGCGCGGCGCGGTGGAAGCGCTCCTCCACGATCAGGTCGAGCGGCGTCAGCTGGCCGCACTGCGGCGCGCGCGCACGCAATGCAGGTCAGCGGCGCGCTTCTGCTCGCTGCACGCAGCAACGTGCGCCATGCGGGACAGCGCAGCGCAGGCGCAGCAGCAGAGCACGGCCTCTCCCCGACAGGGCACTTGCGGCTTGATCGACACGCGCCTCCTCATCGGTGCATGCACCAGCACGCCGCAGGGCGCACAGTCGCGCAATCGCCACGCCGCGCAACAGCCAGCCTGCCAGCAACGCGGACAGCCGGCGGCCCGCTCCGCCGCGGCGTCCGCGCTGTTTGGCAGTGACCTACCCTAACCCCCTAGGGCCGCGCCTTGAAGTAACAGCCGACCGCGGCCGCGTACACGACCAGCGTGTAGGTCGGCGCAGGCCCTAGTCCGAGAATAGGGCCCGTGCCCAGCAGCAGCGGGCGCAGGTAGAGCGCGCCCTTGCCGCGCGGCGGCACCCAGGCCGCATTGGCGCGCACCGCCGACGTCACCGCCTCCACGTACATCTCCGCCGACGGCGGCGGCATGCTCAGCCGCACCGCGCCTGCGCGCGCCGGCCAGCTTGTCGCACCCACCCACCGGCGCCTGCTGACCCGGCTCCGCAAACAGGACCTGGTTGCGGTCCTTCATTGTGCGCACTGCTCCCAGGCGTGCACTCTGCCGGGCGCCAACAAGCCGCATGGCAATGCCGCACGACACAGCCGGCGCGTTTGACGCGGCGCGCGCCGCACCCGCGCGCATGCGCGCCGCATTCTCCTGCGGCCGGAAGAGCACGATGCGGCCGCGCGCGCTGCGCTGCGCCTTCATGCCCTCGAACACGCTCTGGCCGTAGTTCAGCACCTGGCGCGCCGGGGGAGGGCAGGGTCGGCGCCGCGCCAGCGCCGGGCGCCTGCGCCGCCAGGCCAGCCCGGCGGCGCCCCCGCCCGCAGACCAAGATGGGCTGTCTCAGCAGTTTTCCAGCTGCGGCGCGGGCCGCTGCGCGCCTGCGCGCTGGGCAGCAGCTGCAGCGGCCCGTACGGCTCCAGGCCGCCCTGCCAGCCGCCGTCCGGCGTGTACGCCGCCCTGTACATCACCTGCAGCGCCACTTTCTCTCGTTGCAGCCGCGGCGTGCAGCGAGGCGGCTGCCAGCAGCGCGGCAGCGGGCCTGCAGGGCCGCGGGGGGCCGCCCGGGCGCACCGGAGCCATGTGCTCGACGCCAAAGCCCAGCGAGTCCCAGTCGACGTGCTCGACGGGGCTGCTCGGCCGCGTCTCCCTGGTCTCCCTGCAGCCGCAGCCGACTTCAGCACACCCCCTCGCCTGCGCTCAGCGGGGTGCGCAGCCGGCGGCGCCGCGGGACTCACCGCGGGCGCTCGGCCGCGAGCGTGGCGCTCGTGACCGCGTGCTGGCGTCCGCGCGGCCTTCGCCTGGCCAGCGCGGACTCTTGCTGTGGCAGGCGCGGCGCGAGCTGCAGCCTGCGGCGCGGATCATGGGTAAGCCCTCCGCTCGCCGGCTCACGGAGGCGTGCGCCACCTTGAAAAGCCGCACCTGTGCGGGATACAGAGCGCATGCCCTTGCTGCGGGAGGCAGAGCGCCTGCCCTTGCTGCCGCCGGGCGAGCCTGCAGAGGCAAGCGCGTCGTCAGCTCTTGAGTCGGCGTCTGCCAGCGCCCGCTCGTTCCGACCTCTCCAAGCTGGGGCGAGTGCTCGGGCACGGGAGGCGCGCGCGCACTCTGTCTGTGCAGAGCAGGCTCTGCAACGCTGCATCGCCGGCCGCTCCAGCAAGCTCGCTAGAGACATCCTGCCGGCCTTACTGGCACGTGCAGGAGCTGCCAAGGCCCCTGGCGGTGGAAATAAGGAGATGGGTCTGCCCTTGGTGTGCCCTTGGCCTCGCCTTTGGCCAGACCTTTTGCCTCAGAAACACAGGGAAACAGCCTCGGGACAAGCAGGAAGACGGGCGCCCCTGCTCAAAGCTATTACCAAAGAAAGGCCGATTCGTAAGTGATCATCAAAGGCAGCTGAGCAGCTGCGCACTGCTCCTCCTAGGGCTGCGGCCAAGCGGCGGCACCCTACCTAGATTGGTGCTGGCACCGCAGTGGCTAGGCACGCCCGAGCCTTTGGCCTATGTCCAATTGCGACTAGACGACGTCATCAGCAGGCAGTTTCAGGCATGCCAGCTCCGCGCCTGACAGAGGCGTCCGTGCGGTGCAGTGCGGCTGGGCACCAGCGCGCGTTCCAGCCATGCTCGCTGCCCGGCGCTCCGAGCATGAACAGGCGAAGACCGGCCGAGCGCCTGTGTAGCTCAGGCGCAGCGTCCCGCACTGGCGGCAGGGCCATCAGAGCCACACGGCCGCAGCAGCACCGTGTCGCGCGCCAAGCTGCTGCGACCTGCCAGGCAGCGGCGGACAAGAAGCTGACTGTGGCCATAACAGGTGCATCGCTTGTGTGTGTCTATGTCCAGCAAGGGTGAGCTTGTAGCTGCGATGGAGCCGCACATGCATGCCGCACATATGTGCAGTCCGCCTGAACAGCGCCGCGAGCTGCCGCCTTTCCTGCAAGTGTGCTTAGCAGCACCAGCAGCGACCAAGGGCAGCCATGCTGAGGAGAATCGCCTGCTCGGTGTCCGCAGGTGCGACCGGCCTGGTCGGCACCCGGCTGGTGGCCAAGCTGGCGGCGCAGGGCCACACCGCGCGCGTGCTGACCCGCAACGTGTCCTCGGCGAGGGGCAAACTGCCGTTCCCGCGCACCGAGTTCTTCGCGCCGCAGCAGTGGGGCGCGGCGGTGCGCGGCGCGAGCGGCGTGGTCAACCTGGCCGGTGCGCCGCCTGCCCCGCGCCCGGCGCCTGTAGCTCGGGGCGGTGCTGCGCGGCGGGGGGGAACAGACGCATGGCCAGCCCCCGGTCAGGCTCCTGCAGCGTCATCAGAAAGCGCGATGGTGCAACCGCCTTGCTTGGCGCGCCAGACGTCGCACCGATGCGGCTCTTCATCCACTCATTTCTCCAGACAGCGTTCCTCACAGTTCCAGCTGTCCTCGCCTGGCAGGCTGCCACCAGAGGTCTTCAAGCGTCGCTGTTTTGTGTGCAGGCGAGCCTATCGGGACGCGCTGGACGCCCGCCATCAAGGCGGAGATCAAGCGCTCGCGCGTGGGCGTGACCCGCGCCATCGTGGTGCGCTGCTGCCCTCACCGCCCGCGTTGCGCGGACCGGTGCAGCTGCTTCCTGACCCTGTCAAGGTTTGCAACCTAGCAGGTCAGTGCATGTGCGCATGAACACCTGCCAGAGGGAAGGCAGCGCAGACCGGCTGCAAGCAGGCTGCTGGGGTCGCGCAGGACGCGATTCGGGCGTGCCCGGAAGGCGAGCGCCCGGGCGTGCTCGTCAGCACGTCTGCGATCGGTGCGCGGTCGCGGGCCTGGCGAGAGATTGTCGTGCACGCGCAGATTGTCGTGCACGCGCCCGCCGTTGCATTGCGTACAGTGCTGTGCGCACAACCCGCGCACGGCCGGCCGTTATGGTGCACACGGGACCGGCCTGCTGTGCAGCGCAGTGCGCACCGTCGCTGTGCCAGGGTGATGGGCGTCTGCACACCGTGCTCAGCTGTGTGCTTGTGCTGGCGCGCGGTCACTGTGCGAGGCCCTGACGTTGTGCGCGCCCGCTGCGCCAGGCTACTACGGCGTGAGCCAGACGCAGACGTTCAGCGAGGCGAGCGGCGTGGGCGGCGACTACCTCGCGGAGGTCTGCCGGGACTGGGAGGCCGAGGCGCTGCGCTCGCCCACGCGCACCGTCATCATCCGCACGGGTGGGCTTCACTGTTTTGGCGCAGGGCAAGATGGGCCAGGCGGTAGCTCGTGGCGCAGGGAATGCTGCGTGTCGGGCACGGCCACAGCAGCTTGATTCAGCGGCTGTCAAGGCTTAGAAGGGGGCCTGCGTGCCCTCTGTTTGCGCCAGGCAAGGACTCCCCCCAGCAGGGCTGCCGGGGAGCCGCGCGGCGGCTCCTGCATCGTCTGTGCGGGGCAGAGAGTGTGCGGCGCGCGTGAGCCAGTGTTTGGTCACCCGGGTGGCCGCATGTGCGTGCATGGGGACGGACGGTGCTCGGTGCACATGAGCAAGTCGCAAGCCGCATGGGTGGCCGCAGGCATCGTGCTCGCCAAGGAGGGCGGCGCGCTGGGCAAGATGCTGCCGGTGTTCAACATCTTTGCCGGCGGCCCGCTAGGCACCGGCCGGCAGTGGTGCTCCTGGATCCACCGGCGCGCCCCGCCTGCCCGCCACATGCGATGTGGGCCTGCCTTCTCCATGCGCCCGCATCCAAGCGGGAGGCTCAGCGGCTGCAGGAGCGCTGTGACCGCGACTTCTGTTGGTCAGAAGTGTCAGTGTCCCAACGCATACCTGGCAGTCTCGCGGACGCCCCGCGCCATCCTAGGCCCACCGAGTGCGACGCATCCGCTGTTTTCATCGCGTACCGGCCTTGGGGTGCCACCGACCTGGGAGGAACCACCGCCGCATCCAGGCGGGGTCGCGACCCCGCGCCCGCCCGCGCAGGGACGACCTCGTGAACCTGTACATCAGCGCGCTCACCCAGCCCGCCTTCAGCGGCGTGTACAACGCGACCGCGCCCAACCCCGTGCGCATGACCGAGCTCTGCTCCGCGCTGGGCTCCACGCTCGGCCGGCCGTCCTGGATCCCCGTGCCCGCTTTCGCCCTGGCGGTGCGCGCCCCGCCCGCGGCCTGCCCTGCGGGCGTGCATGCATGGCGCGCGCGGCGCCGCGCGCTCCGGCGCCTTCTGGTAGCGCTGCACGGTCGGTGCTTGCCTCGCTGCTCTGGCGCACAAGCTGCAGCTGCGCAAGGATGCCGGGCCTGCTGCGTCACACTCGCTGCGCCGCAGCAGCACTGTCTTGCGGCCCCGGGAAGCCAGGGTGCACTGCCTGAGAGGCGAGTTGGGCGGTGTGAGTGCGCTCGCGAGCTCGCTTGCCAGGCGAGCGGCATCTCAGGCCCGGCGCGGGGGAGCAGACGCTGCTGGGCGCGGGCGCGAGCGTGGTGCTCGAGGGCCAGCGCGTGCTGCCCAAGCGCGCGGCCGACGCGGGGTTCCGCTTCCAGTTCAGCCATGTGGGGCCGGCGCTGGCCAGCATCTTCCGATAGGTTAGGTTAGGTTGAAAGCCTGCTTCAGCCAGCTAGGGCTGCTCAGGCCGGGGTCGGGGTCGGCGGTGCGCCGGGGCTGGCCAGCTGCTGCAGGGCGGCGGTCGGGCGCCGAGCGGGCAGCCAGGAGCGCAAGGCAGGCAGACGTGTGGAATCCTTGTTGTACAGGCAGCACAACAACGCAGTCATGCCGAGCGCTGGCATTGGGGTGCAACACAAAACTCAGTTAGCAGGGCGCACGAATACCTTGGAACATAAACTCAAGGGAAACGTCACCGCTGTGCATGGCCGGGTCATAGGCAGGCTGTCGGCAGGCTGCGGCATAGGCAGGCTGCGGCAAGCGTCTGAAGCTGTCATGGCCGCCCCACCCGGGGCGCTCAGGCGCAGTGCCGTGCGACTGAGGCTCGGGTGGGGCGGCAGGTGCTCCTGGGCGAAGGCGCCACAGTTGCGTTGGACGGGCAGCGCGTGCTCCCGGAACGCACGCAGCAGGCGGGCTATGCATTCCAGTTCCCCAGTATTGATAGCGCTCTGAGGGATGTAGTCACGACGTGACCGCCGTGCGGCTTTCGCGGGAGCGACGCCTTGCGGCGCTGACTTGTGTTGGGAGGCAGCACTGTGAGCCCAGCATGGTCCGAGCACGCGCGTGTTACATCACCGCCCGCATCACACAGATGCTGACGCTCAGTCCAGTCAGCTGAGCAGCATGCCACCCCACGGCAGCAGGCCCATCACTGCTTGCCAAACCCTCCCACGTCCCGCGCCGCCTGCACCTCCTCCTCCAGCCTCGCCTTTGCGATCTGCGCCGCCTCTGGCGGGTTGGCCTTCCCAGCGCGGTTCACCACGCTCTGCGCGGCGCGCCGCACAGGTGAGTGCTTGCACACAGCCTGGAAGCGCCGGCCTGGGAGCCTTCTACCTCGGGCGCGGCGCACACAGCCTAGACAACGGTGGCCTGGGAGCCTTCTACCTCGGGCGCGGTGCGCTCAGCCTAGAGAGCGCTGGCCTGGGAGCCTTCTGCCTGGGACGCGCCTGCACGGCTGACGCCATGGAGTTGGCAGTGACGCCCGAGCCCTTGACGCCGTCGGTCGGCAGGGTGTCCTTGCCGGCCACCTCCTTCTTGACGGCGTTGCTCTGGCCGGCGCGCATCAGCTTCTCCGCCGCCTCCTCCACCGGGATGCTGGGGTCGCCGAAGCGCTCAAACGCCTGGGCGTGAACAAGACTGAAAGTAGGAGCATTGTCTAACCTGTCGACTACCAGCTGAGATGGTGGACGCAGCACCACACCAGGGCGTTTTCTTCCGCGCTACCAAAGCGCAGTCCCCGCACCTTATCGGCAGGCATCTTCTCAAGCTTTGCGCCAGCGTTGCGTACGATGGCATCTGCAATAGCATTCTGCCGCTCCTCGCCTGCAGGCACTGCCTTCACATTCCTCGAAGGGTCCTGCGCGAGGCGGCCACGACCCAGTCGGCCGAGCACAACAGCAACTTGCAGCATGCTCATCGTCAGTGCTAAAGAGGAGCGAGCCGTTGACATGCGCTGCAGCGCACCTGCGAGGCTGACGCCATTGCACGCACAGGCCTCAGACTGGCGGGCCTGTGGATGCTGCAAGCGCCCAACAGAACTCTGGGCCTCAGGTGAAGCATGGTTTTGTAAGTGGCCGGAGGCTGCCCAGCAGCTCGTCTTCATCAAAGCCCGGACGAACCCACGTCTCCAGTGACAAGGCAGAAAGCCTTTCACACCATCCTAGCTTTTTCTCTGGCAAACTAAGGCTTAATGAGCAAAACAACGTTCGGCACTCTGCGATACGGCTTACAGGCAGAGCTCGCGCGTGTGCTTGCGAGCTGTCCAAGGTCGCTTTGAAAATCCAGAAACCCGCTAAACCTGTCTCACTGGAGAACAGGACACCAAAATCACAGCTAACACAGCAATGCTACCGTGAACCACAAGCAGGGAGTGCAGCAGTTCTGAGCGTTTAGTGTAGCACGCCTATGATGTAGCACGCCTATGAACAGGCATCCACCCAGCGACCCTTTGTCACACACCACGCACCTGACGGTAGACTCAGTCACGCACACACGTATACACGTGCACATGGTACGTGCCCATAAAAACACCGTCAGCACTCAGCCCCCGCAGCACTCTCACATCATCACTCCTCTGCAGTGGCTCCCTCGGCTGCCACTGGCGCAGGCACAGGCGCCTTGCTTCGCGCGGCCTCAATCTGGGCGGCAAGCACTGCCTTCGCCTCGACCACAGCCGGCGGCGGGTTGGGTCGGTCAGCGCGGTCGATGACAGACTGCCGCATCGCCACAGCAACTTCAGGATTTTAATTCTTGCATGTGCAGTGCCACACACTACCTGGAATACAAAGCGATGCGGCAATCTACGGTCACCATCATGCAGGACGATGCAGATATGGTGCTGTGCAGACGTCACAGCGCACTTGGCCGTGACCGCTGATGGTTATTTCTGCTGATGACTCCCCTTCAAGCAAACTTGCAGGCACGTGTTCCCAATTGTGTCTAGCAGAGTGCATGCTTGCTGTGTCTAGCAGAGTGCATGCTTGCTCTGTCTAGCAGAGTGCCTGCTTGCCAAGTTGCCAAACCCTCAAGGATGTGTACACAGCCTTGCAAGTTCTCCCGGCAATACTGCATGCCACAGCAGACACGCAGCTGCAGCTCGGCTGGTGCAAGGCGTCGCACCCTTGCATGCGGCGCATCAGACTCGGTTCACGGCACCATGACATGTAAACCATGACAGGTGCACTGTTTGCGGGGGGGAACGGGCAGCACGGCCGCGCCTGGACGGTGGACGCCAGCGAGTTCTGGTCGACGCCGCTGCCCTTGACGCCGCGCTCGAGCTCCTTGTCGGCCATCTCCTTGCGCACCACCTCGCGCTCGGCCTCCTTCAGCAGCCGCTCCGCCGCCTCCTCCGGGCTCAGCTTCGCGTTGGCAAACTTCTCCTGCACCTGCGGCACGGCGCGCACGGCCGCGCCCTCACGGGCGGCGCTGCCGTGCAAGCCAGCACTGCTCCGGCAAGACGCAGACCCCACACATGCACGCATGCATGTGGGGAAGGGCAGCCCCGCCAGAAACACTGCGCCTTGAAACGACACATCACAGGCCGGTGCCAGGACGATGCGCTGAGCCGGCTCTGGCAGCGCACACCTTCTCGATGGGCTTGCGGTCCATCGCCTCATGCGCTGCCTTCACGATGGTCTCCACGACCTGCCGGCGTGTCGCGCGCGAACGTGAGTCCACCTTGGGCAACCAGGTGCGTAGCGTATGGGTCCACCTTGGTCAGCAGCAGGTGCTGTGACTCTACTTGGTCAAGCACGTGCGCGGCGCCACGGCACGTGCGGCGCGGCGGCGCACCGCCTTGTGGTCCGGCCCCTCGCCGTACTCGGCCAACACGTGCTTTCGCACAGCGTCCACGACCTTCTTCACCTCGGGCGGCGCGTCGTCGCGCTCCTTCAGCGACAGCACCCTCTGCCGCCACCGCCCGCGTCAGCGCCGCGCCTCCGGTCACGTTGCGGCCCTCGAGCGCTGGCGCCCTCGGCAGCCGTGCGCGCCGGCGCGCTGGCAGGGCTCTACAGGCGAGCACGACGGCACGCATTGGCGGCACGCAGTGGAGCCGTGCCCCAAACTCCCTCAGTGGCTAGGACTGTTGTAGCCAAATCCCAAACTCCCTCACTGTTCAGGACTGGTTATAAAGACTTGGCAGTGCGCTTACGTCCCGCTCAAACTTGAAAGGACATAGCGTTGCAAGCCAGCCGCCTGCGTGCGGCCTGCATACTCACCGCCCAACTCTGCAGCAAGGCAGTACAAGGCCTTGAGGCGCCGCCTCCCGCACAGAGCTGCTGCGAGGTAGCGGCGTGCGTTACCTGCGCCTCCGGCGCAAACTTGTCGTTGCTGTGCTCCAAGCCACGCGCGCCCTCCTTGATGACCTTGTTCGTCACCACGAGGGAGTTGTCAAACGTGCCCAGCTTGTCTGCGATGCTCTCCTTGCCGGCCTCCCAAATGGCCTTGGCGAGCTCCTCGGGGGACGCCGAAGCGCTGTGAAAGGGCAGGTCGGCGGGCTGGTCAGCCATAATGTGCGCCGCAAAAGTGCACTGCTTATTGTTCGAGAAGCCAGATTGCACGGCGCTGTGTGAGTGTGTGTACTTGCCACGATGGCCAACAGGTCGTACAGCAGTGAGCTGTACGGGGCACCCTACAGACCCTCGGTTACAGATGGATTCCAAATACCTGTAAAGGCACGCCTCACATGCCCGCCCAGTCTGGGGAGCCCTGACAGGAACAGCAAACATGCTGCCCGACGACACACACAAGCAGCAGAGCTGTATGACCCAGCCTTCAGGCTGCAACCCGGACGCGCAGCACCCCACCACACACAGCAATTGCAGCACCAGTCCAAAACACATACGTATGCAAGCAGAGCCCATTGCACATCATTGTGGCAGCCACGCTGCGCAGACACACAGGCCTTCCGACCAGACACCACGTTCCAAACAGGCGCTGGCTGCCCAAAAGTGCACCAAGCACCGCGCGCGCGTACATGTGCGCTCTGTTCAAAAATTGTTCGGGTGAACGCATTCCATGTTGTGACAGGAGCCCGCCTCAGGACAGCAAGCCCAGGCTGCTGGCAGATCGTTTATATGCCCTGACAGCCTCGGGCTGCCCTCCTCACCCTTGCGGCCCCACAAGAAACGTGTGACCATCGCACTGCGACGATGCGGCACAGACGAGCTGGCCGCAGCCGCGCAACTCAACCAGGTTGCGCGGCTGCAGGCAGCGACAGCAACTCAGTGCGCTGCCTACATAATAATACATCGACTTCGGCCGAGGCGCGGGCCCCCATCCCTAACACCCCTAACCAAGGAGGGCGCGCCATCGTCTCATCGAGGGAGGGCGCCTGCGCCGCACGCCCCAGCGCGCGCGCAGCGCGCGCAGCGGGCGCA
>JAABUH010004770.1_pt1 | contig 10853 bp, 15 predicted proteins | sample 5559121 | NCBI WGS metagenome assembly JAABUH01 (sample SAMN10711871, study PRJNA513364) | rock metagenome | isolation source: Antarctica rocks | place: Antarctica: Victoria Land, Battleship Promontory nord | collected 2015-12-28 | reverse complement strand
CTGCTCCTGCTGCAACTGCTGCTGCACAGAGGCTATTGCCGCTCTTCTTTCCGCGGTTGGATTTGCAGCTTGCATGTGGTGCAGGCTGGGCAAGTACTGTGGTGTTCTGGTTTGCCACATCGGTCAAGTATGATTTACAAGCACATGCAACAAGCATAACAAGAGTGCACTGCAGCAAGGACAAGCAGGCTGTGTATAGCGTGACCAGACGGCTTGGTCTGTGGTGGTAGGAAAAGCGGTTATTGTTTGTGTGTTCCTGTTCTGCATCGCTGCGTGCAAGCCTGGTTGCTGTGCTCGTTTGCTTACTTGTCTTGTGCTGGGCTTGCGCAGTACGGGCTGTTCCACGGCGACCCCCACCCGGTTATGCTGCCCTCTTGCTGTCCTTTATAGCACTACATGCACGCAGTTTCTTGCCCTGTGAACCTTGGTGCCCCTTGCAAAGCGTCTGACAGGAGTTATGGCTTTGGTTCTGTGTTCATGAGTCTGCCTAACCTCCTGATGTTGTGCAGACATATCTACACAGCCAGTTTGGTGTGCTAATCAGCGTCTGGCAGGCGCGCGGCCGGTATGCAGTTGAGCATGCCTCCGGCTCGCAGGCAACATCTTTGCGCTGCGCGACGGCCGCATTGCGTACGTCGACTTCGGCAACGTGGCAGAGCTCAGCCAGAGCAACAAGCAGACGTTGATCGATGCGGTCGTGCACGCCGTCAATGAGGACTACTACGAGATGGCGACTGACTTCATCAAGCTGGTGCGATCATGCGCCGCCTGGTCTGTCACTGCAAGTGTGCTTCGGTCTCGTAAGAGGCTTGTCTGAATGTTTGGCGGAGTTTAGAAGTTCTAACTGCGCAGTCTATCGTTTGCATGAAGAGCTTGATGGCAATGCTGGTACTGTTCTGGGACTGTTTTCATGATGGGTTTGGACGTGCCACTACAGGGTTCATGCATGTATGTGCGCACCCATGTGCGCAGGCTCGGCGTCAAGGGCTCCCGGTTGCTGTTCAGGGCTGTGCACGCGTGCGCGCATGCCGCCGACGCCCGGCGCGCGCGCGCAGGGCTTCCTGGCGCCGGGCACGGACATCCGGCCGATCGTGCCGGCGCTGGAGAAGATCTGGGCCGACAGCCTGGGCAAGGGCATGGCCGACTTCAACTTCCGCTCGGTCACCAGCAAGTTCAACGAGCTGGTGTTCCAGTACCCCATCCGCATCCCGGAGCGCTTCGCGCTCGTCATCCGGTGCGCTTTGCGCTCGTCATCTGGTGCGCGCGGCGCCGCGCCTGTGCATCTTAGTGAGGTTGAGAAGTAGGGCATGTCATGGCTGGGAGGTCCGGGAGCGCCTCACCCTGTCCGCATTCCCGAGCAATTTGCTATCGTCATCCGGTGCGCGCGGCGCCGCGCCGGAGCATGTCAGCGAGGCCGACAGGCAGGAGATGTCGTGGCTGAGAGGGCTGGCAGGGCGCTCCACCCGAGTACGCGCGCCTGAGGCGCGCCGCGCGCGGCAGGTCGCTGCTGACGCAGGAGGGCATCTGCCTGACGCTGCAGCCGGACTTCCGCTTCCTGGAGGTGGCCTACCCGTACGTCGCGCGCCGCCTGCTGACCGACGAGGACCCCGCCCTGCGCGAGCGCCTCTTCCAGGCGCGCGCCTCGCGGCGCCCCTGCAGCGCGGCTGCCCCGTTTCTGCGGCGCGGCTGCCCCCGTTGCGCGGCGCGGCGGTCCAGGCCCTGCCGCGCGGCCGTCCTGTCTCTGCTGCGCGGCCGTCCTGTGTGAAAGTGCTGCCTGTGTGCGAGGAGCATGCTCGCAGTGCTGCAGGCGCGCTGCATGAGTGTGCGCGCACTGACGCGCCGCGGCGCCTGCGTGCGCGTGCTGTTGCTTCACATGCAGGCCCTGCTGGCCCTTGATGCAAGCACGGCGACCCCAGCCGCAATGCTGCTGCTGCCGAGGCGCGCCTGGCGTGGCGCGCGCCCCCTCGCTTTTGGCGGACCAGGACGCTGTGCGAAGCTGTGAGAAAGCTGTGAGAAGCTGTGAGAGGCTGGCAGTGCGTCCTCCCGCCCCGGGCGGGGGTGGGATGCGGTGAACAGCCCGCTCGCACCGCCAGCGCTGTAAGGCAGAGGGCGCCTGAGCCTGGAGGAAAAAACCGCCCCCCCAACGCGCGGCGCAGGTGCTTTTCCAGGACGGCCGCTTCCAGTGGCGCCGCCTGGAGAACCTGCTCAGCCTGGCGCAGCAGGGCGGCGGCGGCGGCGGCGGCCTGGACCTGAGCGACACGGTCGCCAGCGGCGCGCGCGTAGTGCTCGCCGACGACCGCCTGCGCACGCAGCTGCTGCTCGCGCTCACCGAAGACAACCGGCTGCACTTTGACGTGCGCGCGCGCCTGTAGTGCCACCATTCACCTGTCCTACGGCCTGCGCCGCGCTCATGGCCTCGCTGCACGGCCTGGCGAGGTCTCTGCTCCGCACAGCACTGAAGAGACGACTGAAGCCGTGTTGCGACTTGATGTTTTGCGTCTCTCCGCCTCGCAGCAGATGCGGTTTTCAGGAGACTGTCTGTAGAGACCATGGCTGAATATCGCATGCTCGTCACTCGCACGCTTGCTCGGGCTCGTGGGCGCCGTGCGCTCATGGCGGGCCGTCTCTGGCGTGTGCAGGAGGTGGCGCGCGTGGCGGGCATGATGCGCGGCGGCGTCGACCCGCAGCGCATCCTGACGGACTCGCTCGCCGCGCTGCCCGCGCTCTCGCGCCAGGCCATGATTGGCTGGTCCGAGCGAGTGCTTTCCTCGTGATAAGCCGGCCGGTGACGGTATAGCTTCGCAAGTGACTGCCCTGCGCGCTGCATGCACCCCGCGACGCTTAGCTGCTTCTGGCGCGGGCAGGCCATGCGCGGCAGATCCGCATGGTGTGGTTTTGAAATGCCGTCCGGGGCCGACCCATGCAGCAGGCGCAGGGTTGTCGAGAGATTGTGTGGGCCTCGCATGTGCACCGCGCTTTGATGAGATAAGGGATGCTCAGCGCAGTGCTGGTCGATGGATTTTGCGCCCGGCGTTGCACAGCGGCCTATTGAGGTGTGTGCGAGCCTTGTGGCGCAGACTTGATGATGTGGCGCTCGTGAAGTCTTACCGCCGACACAGGCACCTGGCTCTGTGTAATAGGAGACGGATTATTTGTGCCTGCTGCCGCAGCTTCACTTTGGATTGGTGTAGTCTCAGAAGCTGCTCTGTCGCTTGCGGCCATGGGCATGCAGGGAGGGCAGCCCTTGGGGGCATGAGTTATCTTGTGTGCAGGATGCACAAGTTGCCGCAACGGCACTAGTTTCATTGGCATCACTGTATGGCAAACGCCCTGAAACGCTGCGTGATCATATGGCAGGGCGACAGGTATCTGCTGCTCGCAATGCATGGGGATAGGTTGAAGACATAAACGCATGGTGGTCCAGTTCAATCTCTTATTGTGATGGTCACATAGGCTGACATGTTTAGCAGACTGCTAGACTGCAAACCGGGCGTTGATCGGCGTGCTGGGTATCCCGGCTGCGGATTTTGCAAGTGCTGCGCATGGGCCTGCCGCAAGGCCTGGTTCGCCTTGTCATTATCGCCTTGTCATTCGAAGTGGAGTGCCGATGCATATGCGCGTGCGAGGGAGCTGTAGGGGGAACAAGCTCTTGACAGTTTACAAACATTGTTTGGGGACTCACAAGTGAATTGCTGCACCAGGTCTTGTATTTGTTTGTGTGCAGCACGTCAGCAAGGGAGTTTCCTGCAATTGCAGTTGTGAGAGTGCAAAGTAGATCATGATTACTTTGCAGTCTTCTAGCAATATGTGTGCTGCTATCTCCCTAAGCCCAGCGCATATGCCGACCAGACTCCTGATCAGAGACCCAGGCTGGCCGAAGCAGAAGCAGGAGTCTGGTCAGCCAAACCTGACAGGACTAGCAGGTTTATAATTCTTCAGAAGTTCTCGCATTCACCGCAGACAGACACACACAGAAGACAGAACGCATTCCTACAGCGCAGTCCCTGCATCAGTTGGGCGCCTGCTCAAACCACCCCAACCATGTTCACTGCTGCCCGGCGTGCGCGCTCGGCCAGTCCAGGGCTCTACATGTTGCCTCGTGGCGGTGCAAACCTCACATCATTGACCGCACGTGATGACCCAGTCAGGCAAGGTGAGGAAGCCTCGCGCAAGGCCACGCGCATGTGAGGGCGCTTCCTAGGCTGACATGGTATGCAGTACTGCTACCTCGAGAGTGGCCAATGTGACACCAGAGCAGCCCTCTCTCAGTGCGCGTCAAGCAGTGCGTGCCGCACAAGCCCGCAGTCAGCAGCCTGCAATTGAATGCATCCTGCAGTGCGTGCCAACTGGCGTTTCACTACTGCAGGCAGACCACAGCTGCCTCTTGAGTGCCAGACCCTGCACGCTGCCCCAGACACAGCGTCACGGCTCGTCCCAGGCACAACGCTCCAGCCAGACAAGCTGTCAGCCCCCTGCACGCGTCCATCCTGAACCCCCCATGCGTAAACCTAGCCCGGCAGCCGCCGCCTCGGGCTGCGGCCGACGCGCAGCACGGCGCACACGCGCGACTGGCTCAGCACGGCGCCGGCCACGAACGAGACGACCGCCAGGCCGCCCATCGCGAGTGGCATGCCCGGGTGGCCGCTCTCAAAGCCCAGCAGCGAGCCCGCTGCCCTGCTGGCAGTCCCGCCGGCCCCGACGGCGCCGCCACCGCCGCCGGCGCCGCTGCCGCCCGCGTCCTTGCCAGCCGGCGCGAGCGGCGAGCGGCCGCCGGACCCCACCCTGTGCTCCAGTGTGCGCGAGCCACCGGGGTTGACGCGCCGGCCGCCCAGCGCCGCGTGCGCCTTCAGCTGCGGCAGGCTGGGGTGCCCCGGCAGCAGCTCCAGCAGCGCAAACACCGCGTCGGTCCAGTTGCCGACCACCTGCGCGCCGCGCGCTCACGCGTTGTGCTCACGGCGCATCGGCCCGGCCTGCTGCTGCTGGCACAGACTCTGGCGCTTTCTCAACACCATTACGGCCTACTCATGCAGAGTGGCGCTTGGGCAGGAAGCGCAGGGGCAATAACTGCACCCGCCTACGGGAGTCACAGCAGTGCTTAAGATGCGCCGTCTGACGCACCCATACACGAGCACGTCGCGCCATGTGCACGTGACACAGGCACGTAGCACGTCGCCTCAATGCGACTCGACCACAGCAGCAAGTCAGCTCAGATGTATCGCGCCTCGTCAAACTGCGTCTGCGTTACAGGGTTGAACATGCGGAAGCAGTCGTTGAAGTGCGCGTTCGTGTCGCCGTAGATCTCCCACGTGTATGACAGCGGCACGCCCAGGCGCTCGTACATGTAGTCGGTCGCAGTGCCGTGCGCCAGGTACCCTGCGCATGCAGATGGGGTTAGGGTAGGGGATAACAAATGGGCTCGGAGCCCGCATGGCTTGCCAGCAGCTGTCGTGCACGCTTTTACGACTGCGCTCGCCCTGTGTCTGCTGCACAGGCTCGCTTCTGGACGTACTCGGGTTCTCGGCATGTCGTGCAGACGTGCGGGACGGAACCCTCAGCGCTCTGCGCCCTTACCAGCAGGCTGCCGGCTCCCGTCGCGCCGTCACGCTGCAAGACACCCTGGCTGGCACATGCGTCGCAGCCCCGCACGCCTGCAGGCAGCGCCCCCGGGCGCGGAGCGCGCACCGACCGACTTGCCGCCGGACCCGACCGCGCAGCGCCCGCCGCACGAGATGTTGTTCAGCTGCTGCAGGATGTCCTGCGTGGCCAGCGCCGCGGTGCCCTCAGGGATGTGCGCCAGGTGGTCGTACCTGCGCGCGCGCTCCTCAGACAGGGTTAGAGCCGTAGGGTTGGGGCCACCATCTGGTATGCTCTCACGCATCTTCCTCTATTTTGCATGGATGTGTCATGACCTCAAGGGGGTCTGGCCCGACAACGCTTGCTCGCCACCTTTATATCAGCCAGGCTGCACAGTTGGGATAGAAAGAGATCCCAAAAAGCCACCACTTGTGCACTGTCATTTGTCTCTCAAGAAAGCACAACGCATTGTAAGTTGGCCCCAATGAAACCCGCTGATCACCCTCCGCTCTACACACTGGCTGTCATACCCGCCCCAACGTCTTGATTCACCCTGCGTAACACGCAAGCAAGGGGCTTGGCATGCAGCACCGGGGGGGGCGCGCACGGCATGAACAGGGCCTCCATGCCGGAGTGCGCATTCATCCACACATGCGGCTTGAAGCGCTGCGCCACCTGCAGCATCGCAGAGGTCTCCGGCTCGCTGCGCGCGCGCGCAGGCCACATGTCAAAGCACACTTGTTCACAAGGTTGCTTTCCATGGCAGCATCCTCCCAGTGCTTGGCCAGGCACCCAGCGCTGGCAAAGGCGCACTCAGCGCTGCCGGGTGCGCTGATTGCGCTGCATGCGGAAAAGGATCAGGGCCACTCACATCATGGCACCTATGCGCTATCAACTCCTTGCCGGTCCCTCCGCTCAGCCCTTGGCCGAGTGTGCAAACAGTGGCATGAGGCTGGCAGGGCTGTGATCAGTCCCGTCATGCAGGCCGAGGGGGCAGGCGGGGCGGCGGGGGCTGCGCGCCTGAAGGGCCGCGTGCCCGGGAACTCCTCCTTGGGGTCGTAGTCCTTCTCCTTGAAGCCCCAGTGCACCTCCCAGTTGCGGTTGGTGTCCACGCCGCGGCCGTTCTTGCGCTCGCACAGCTGCCCGCGCTCCACCGTCGCGCGGCCCACCTCGTTCTCCATCGGCACGATCTGTTGGCGCGCGCGCGGCGCGCGCTCGCAACCCCTGTGCACCTTGTCAACCCTAAGTAACCCTCACAGGGCATCAAGCAAGCCACTCTCATGTCAAGCGGACGTGGCTGCGCCCTGCTGCTGCTGCAACATCGCCAGTCACACCTCTTGCTGCCCGCCTGGGATGCGGAGCCGCGCAGGAGGGGCGCGAGCAGGCGCGGCGCACTGCCGCCACCAGCGCCGATTCGCTGCTGCTCTCGTACCCCATCCCTAACCGTAGGGTAAAACCCATTCTTACGCACCTTGAACACCGCGCTGTGCAGCAGGTGCTTGAGCAGGTGCGCCGGCTGCCCGCGCGCGACCGAGCGCGCAATCGCCGCGCTCGGGTCGGCCAGCGCGGCCAGCAGCCGCAGCGCAACCTCGACCGTGATCAGCTCGCGGCCGTGCTCCCCGTAGTTCTGCCGCGCGCGCTCGCCCGCTTGAGCGCGCGCCCGCACCGCGCAGCCCTGCTGGGCAACGATGCACCACAGCAGAATGCTGCACCGGCGGGAGCTGCTCATCCCCGTAGCTCTTCGCGCGATTCAGTGAGCTGCGCAGCAGTGTCTGGCAACTTTCCTTGCCAGGGGGTGCGTAAATGCAAGCGCCCCACTAGCGACCAACGGCTGCAGCCAGTCACATGTTAGCCGCGTCTTTGCCCGAATGCATTGGCAGGAGCTTGCGAGGGGCGCGCCAGCAGCAGCCGCAGCTTCTTTGCGTGGCTGGTTGACAGGCCCGCGGGCTCCACGGTCACCACCTGCACGCGACCGCGCCGCCCTCTGCATGCTCGCACCAGGGCAGGGTGTGGGGTGTACCGAGTGTACGACACGGCAATGTCTGGCGCAGCCACCTACACCCGGAGAGCATGCACAGCACGCGGCTGCCACATGGGTACCTCACTGTTGCACCCGCTCCCCCCCCCTTGTGCCCAAGTTGGCACAAGGGGGAAGGTTCATGCCTTGGACAAGTGCGCAATGTGACTGGGTGCCAGCCAACAGCAGCGGCGCTCTGCCGGAGCTCCTGGTGCAGGCCGGCGCTCCGGGCCACGCTGGGTGCCAGGCGGGGCGGGGCCGCTCGCCTTCAGGGGGCTCGCATATGCGGGCGTGGAGGGGTGCTCGTCGGGCGCCACGACCTCCTCTATCTGCGCGCCGCGCCGCCTGCTCAGGCCGCGGCAGACGCACCGCGCGCGCCTGCGCCGTGGAGCTCCTGCATGTCCGCATGGAGCAGGCCTGGAAGGGGGCCTGTCTGTGCTGGCCGCCCGCCTCAGACTGAACTGAAACAAATTGCACCCGTGTAAGTCCCGGCTGCGGCCGGTCACGATGAAGCAGGCAGCGTGCGCACAGGCCAGCGGAAGCGCCAAGTCGCAGCCATGCGCCCTGGCAGCCCTCCAGCACAGGGCATACGGCGCGCTGGGCGGCCGGCCGGCCGCGCACCCGCATCGTGGCCGGGTGCGCCGCCACGAGCCGCTCCACCTCCTCGAACACCTGGTCCCTGCGCAGGCGCGCAGGCGGGCGCGGCTCAGGACCGCCGCCCTGGTGCGGCGCTCGCCGTGCGCCTCACGCGGGGACAGCAGTGCAGCCTCCCCCTTGCTGGCGTGCGCGCGCAATGTGCGTTAGAGCGTGCGCCGGAGCGCGTGCGCACTTGGTGTGGTAGATGGAGTAGTCGACCTGCGCCCACTCGCCGGCCATCCAGTGCGCCTCCTCATTCTTGCACGCGCAGCGCCGCACGCCGGCCGCCGCCGCCAGCAGGAGCGCGGCGGCCAGGCGCCCCCAGCTGGCGCGCCGCATCCCCGCGGCCCCCGCTAGCAGCTCCCCGGCATCGCCGAGCGCCCGCGCGCTTGAAGCGCTTTCTGGACGGCGTGCCTCGATCTACGCCAGCCGCATGCTGTCACGTGGCTCAGCCTGTGGGTCTCTTCAAGGTTCCCGACACGTGCCTGCCGGCCGAGCCTGCAGCGCTCGCTGACACGCGCAGGCGCGCAACGCAGCTGCCAGGTTTGAACAGAAACGCGGCAGTGCCCGCGGATCAAAGCCTTGCTCAGTCCGCGGTGGTCAGTGCAGGCACGCCAGGAAGCTGGCTGCTGCACGAGCGAGTCTCCTTGAGGCAGCCCGCAGACCGCTGGGCTGCGCGCGCAGCGTGCACGCGCGCTGGCCTTTCACGCGACTTGGAGCCTAGCACTGCCTGTGTTCTCTTTGTTTGTCCCGGTAGACGGTTGGAGTGCAACTGGTGTCGCAGACCCTAGGCATAGTACAGAGTGGTCCCTGCGCAGGTGCGCACTTCCAGAGCAGACACCAACCTCGTGTGTTGTAATCAAGCCAGAGTTCCGGAGCACCTATCCAGCTGCCGACCCGGGCGCTTACTCCAGCTGGTCCTGTGCTGGTGTGCTGGTGTGCGCTGTGCGGACAAGCTGAAGCGCCGCCCCCCGCTCTGGCAGACTCGACCTGCTCTGGCCGCCGGCCTGGGTAGCGCCCTGGGCGCCGCTGCGCCCGGCGTGCCACCAGCGCGTGCGGTCGGGGGCCGGCGGCCCGCGCTCGCTCGGCGGGCTGCGGGATGCAGCGCGGCAACCGGCGCGCGCCCAAGGTGGACGTGCGCAAGCTGGACGCAAACTACTGCGAGTTCGTGCTCAGCGAGACGGACGCGTCCGTGGCGAACGCGCTGCGGCGCATCATGATTGCGGAGGTGCCGACCATCGCGATCGACCTGGTGGAGATCGAGATCAACACGACCGTGCTGAACGACGAGTTCATTGCGCACCGCCTGGGCCTCATCCCGCTCGTCTCGCACGCGGTCGCCGGCATGAAGAGCGTCTTCGAGGGCGCCGACGAGGACGACTTTATGGAGCTGGAGCTGTCGCTCAGCATCCGGTGCACGACCGAGGGCACGCTGGACGTCACCAGCAACGACTTTGTGCTAGACGCCGCGCACCCGGAGGTCTGCCCGGTCGGTGCGCGCCGCCCCCGCCGCTTGCCCCGCTCGCCGCCCGGCGCGTCCCCGTGGTGTGAGAGTGCATCGGTCTGGGAAGCAGTAACGTCTCCCTCGACGTCGCAACCGGCAGCAGCAGTAATGCTAGGCTAGCTAGCGCTGTGCGAGGAGTACAGCCTGTCCGGCGCGCCTGACCTGCTAAGGCGCCCGGGCGCGGCAGGCTACGTGGCGGGCGGGCAGCTGGACCCGACGCAGGAGCGCGGCATCCTGATCGTCAAGATGCGCCGCGGGCAGGAGCTGGCGCTGCGCGCGGTCGCGCGCAAGGGCATCGGCAAGGACCATGCAAAGTGGTCGCCGGTCGCGACCGCGGCATTCCAATACATGCCGGAGGTCACGGTAAACCGCGCGCTCATGGATGCGCTGAGCGAGGCGCAAAAGCTGGAGCTCGTCGTCAGCGACCCCTCGCAGATTCTGAAGTACAACAGCGTCACGCAGCAGGCGCGGCGCCTGTGGCACTGTTTTTTTTTTTGGCACATGCAGAGCTTCCGTGCACGTGTGGAGGTTCCCAAAAGAGATGGCCAGGCCCGCTTGCTGTCCCCCACTGCACGCCTGCGTCTGCACCACCGGCTGAGGCGGAGCAGCAGCGCCACCACCGCTGGCTCTGCGCTGTGAGGAGGCGGTCTTTGACGTGGCGGAGGTGTCGTCCTGCAGCACGGGTGTGTCCAGCCGCGGGCGGCGCCGGGCGCGCGGGACCGCAAACGCGGGCAGCGCTGGCGCCCTAGACCACAGACGCGGGCAGCGCTGGGCGCGCCGGGGCGCACGAGGTGCCGGCGTGCCCCCGGGAAAGCGGGTGCACGGCCTGAGCGCGCGCGCCTGGGCGTGCGCGATGCACATGAGGCGCTCGCTGCAGCGGCGGGGGCAAGTCTGACCGGGGTCGCGCGGGCGCATAGGTGGAGGTGCACAACGTGGAGGCGTACCACTACGACGGCGAGTGCCTGGCCAAGGCCGCGGAGTTCGGCAAGGCCGGCGCGCTCACCATACGGCAGCTGCAGGCGCGCCGCGGGCCGGGGTGTGCGCAGCGCCAGGCGGACCCGGCGTGATGCCGTGCGCGGCCGCCGGGCGGGCGCGGGGCGCCGCCGCACCTGGTGTGTTTCA
>JAABUH010004767.1_pt1 | contig 10859 bp, 22 predicted proteins | sample 5559121 | NCBI WGS metagenome assembly JAABUH01 (sample SAMN10711871, study PRJNA513364) | rock metagenome | isolation source: Antarctica rocks | place: Antarctica: Victoria Land, Battleship Promontory nord | collected 2015-12-28 | reverse complement strand
GCAGCGTGCCCTCCATCTTGATCAGGCGCTCGCTCTCGTCGCTGGACACCTGCGCGCGCCGCGGCCGGCCGTCTGTACAATCGTCGCGCTGCAGGCATTTGAACGGCCCATGCGCTGCAGGTAGGCGCGCGCCCTTGTCTAACCCTAATTTCAACCCTTGCTGCACACACAGATACTGCCCACATGCACCAGCTCATTCCAGCAGCCCACTGATGGCATGCTCGCGCCTCTCGGGCACGTGGGCTGCGACTGCGCGGGCGTGGAGACGCGCGCGCGCCTTCTCGATCGGGATGCCGGTCCACTGCGCCACAATGTTGGCGATGTCCTGGTCGGTCACGAGCGGCCCGGTGCCCTCGCCGGCCTCCTGCTCGGCAGCCTCGCCCTCCTTGGCGCCGGCCGTGATCGCGCTGATCTGCGACTTGAGCTCCATCTCGCGGTCGCGCAGGGAGCCCGCCTTCTCGAAGTCCTGCGCCGCGCCGGCACAGCCCGCATTAGCACGCAAGCAGCGCTCACCCCAGCACGTCACCGTCGCCAGGCACCCCTACCTGGCTGTCCGCACCTAGTATCTCGTATGCATGCAACAGGCCAATTTGCTGCACGAGCACATGCATAGCTCGGCCTAACATGCAGTCATAACTCCTTGACACCTACGAGTCCTGCCGCTGCGCTGTCGCCTCACGACACGCTCGGCATGCGCGGCATGCACGCTGCGAGCGCGCGGCGCGCCTGCCCGCGCACGGCCGCATCCTTCTCCTTCAGCAGCGCGCGCAGCTCCTTGTCCAGCTCGCGCGCCTCCTCCGGCAGCTGCGCGTGGCGCAGCCGCACGCGCGAACCAGCCTCGTCGATCAGGTCAATCGCCTGCGCAGCACGCGCAGCTTCAGGCACAGCATGTTGAAATAACGCTTGAGTGACTGCCGACTGTTAAACCAGCCGTGTATGCTGACACACATGCTCACTTACCAGACACGCCTTGTGAGCAAATCAATGACACCTGCCACGTCGCCGCCCCGGAGCTGCACCGCACATGGGCGTCAACAGCCAGGTACGATGCGGTGCACAAGCCAAGCGCTCTGCTCAACACAGGCGCCTTTTCAGTAGTCCAGGGCCGCGCGCGCCTTGTCCGGCAGGAAGCGGTCGGAGATGTACTGGCTGGAGAACTTGGCCGCGGCCGACAGCGACTCGTCGGTATAGCGCAGCTTGTGGTGCGCCTCGTAGCGCTCGCGCAGGCCCAGCAGGATCTCGTACGTCTCGTCCACGCTCGGCTCCGGCACGTGCGCGCGGCCGGCCGGCGTCAGCGCCCAGGCGGCGTGCGGGCACCCCACTCGGCAGCACGCTGGGTGGTAAATACGGCCTTGACCTACCAGGCACAGGCACAGCCAGTGCCACGACGCTTGTGCCACGCACATGGCATGCGGGCACATGCATGCACGGTGCACCTTCTCCATGACAAGCTGGCACTGCTGTGCACCTTGGCTGCACCTGCAGAGGAAGCAGGGCACACGCAGGCCCCGCTGTAAAGCTTCTGCTAAGTTGCGCCATATTCTGCACACCCACTTCGCTATATGCTTTTATCACGGAGGCTAATTTCCAAGACACCTGGCGCAGCTGCGCGGCGGGGCGCGCATCTTGACGGGCTGGAAGCGGCGCTCCAGCGCGGGGTCCTTCTCGATGTGCTTGCGGTACTCGTCCAGCGTGGTCGCGCCAATGCACTGCAGCTCACCGCGCGCCAGCGCCGGCTTCAGGATGTTGGCCGCATCGATCGCGCCCTCGGCCGCGCCCGCGCCGATCAGCGTGTGCACCTCGTCAATCATCTGCGCGCACCCAGCCGCCCGGCTTGACACCAGCCTGTTCAGACGACAGGCTAATCAATGCAGGCCGCAGGGTCTCGAGCACGCCCTCGCCTGCTCGCGCGGCGCAAGCAGACAAATGCGCAGCAGGTCCGCATGCCAGCATCGCCGCACGCGCGCGCGCACCAGGATGATGTCCGAGTTCTGCTTGATCTCCTCCATGAGCTTCTTCAGGCGCTCCTCGAACTCGCCGCGGTACTTGGTGCCTGCCACCAGCAGGCCCATGTCCAGTGTTACCACCTGCGCCGCCGCCAGAGCCCTCGTGAGCACTTTTCCTTTTTATTGAAGACATGGGCTGCATGCGAGTCTGAGCATGTGACGACGCGCGCCAGAGAGGCGCCTGCCGCGGGCGAAAAAAACAACGTGACGCTGCTTGCTCAGCTTACAGAAATCGCGAACGTGCACGCGCATGACAGCACACGCCCAAGGGCGCGGCCGGCTGCATCAGCAGGTTGGCAGGCGCGCCCGGGTTGCGCCGGCCGGGCACACGTTGGGCAACACGCTGGAGCAGGGAGCCGTTCGCGCCGCGCCTGCTTGCCCTCGATGGTCTCCGGCACGTCGCCGGCGGCAATCTTCTGCGCAAGGCCCTCTGCGACCGCGGTCTTGCCCACGCCCGGCTCGCCGATCAGGCACGGATTGTTCTTCGTGCGCCGGCCCAGGATCTGCGTCACGCGCTCAATCTCCTTCTTCCGGCCCACCACCGGGTCCAGCTTGCCCTGCGCCGCCGCGCAGCTCCCTGGGTCAGCGCTTCCCAAACACCCAGCCGCCCTCCCCGTCACGCAGCCTGGAAGCATTCGCACATGCATGCGCCGCTCCAAGGTGCGCCCTGTCGGCGACCTGCAAGCGAAATTACATGCACGCCCCGCTTCCAGGTCCGCCCCATCGTTGTCACTCTTACCACTGGCAAAGGCGCGCGCGTCGCTGCGGGCGGCGCCGACCCGCGCGGGCGGGGCCGCGCCTCGGTCGCCTGCGTAGTCAGGTTGGTGCCGTACTCCTCCAGAGTCGGCATCTTGTTGCTGCTGGGTCCGGAGCCGCCACCCACGCCCACCGCCTCCTGGCTCTCGCCCACCATCCGGATGACCTGCGCCGTGCACAACCCTTACGTGTTGATATAAAAGCACATCTCAGCACATCTGGTTGCACTGTTGCCCCGGTGCAGCACACAAGCTCGATCTCATGTAAGAGACGGTCAAGCAGAGCATAGACGCAAGGCTATGCTTCAGCCTGGCTTCTGCTGCACAGGTGCAAGAGGCACTGCTGGGGCAGCGGTGCAGCAGTGCAGCGTGGTAGGTTGCGAGCCTGCAGCGTGAAGGACTATTGTCGCTGTGTGTGGGGGCAGTCCGCAGCTGCTGCTGCAAGGCGGGCTGCAAACGGCAGGCAGCACAGCAGGCTGCGCGCCTGGGTCCGGGTCTTGGCCTACAACGTGAAAAGACGACCGCTGCTGTGCATGGCGACAACAGGCGACAGCTGCGGCAGCAAGGCGAGCTGCAAGGCAGGCCGCGCGCCTGCGTCCGGATCTTGGCCTGGTCTGCGCCCAGCGTCTCCAGCACGCGCGCGGCCACGCCCTCGCCCTCGCGCAGCAGGCCCATCAGGATGTGCTCCGTGCCGATGTAGTTGTGGCCTGCCCCGCACGAGCACACGGTTGGTTGGGGCCGCGCTGTCGCTGCGCTGTCGCAGTGCGCGCTCGGCGCTCCAGTCACTCGAGCAGTCTTGGTTGCAGCCAGCCAGCCCAAAACCTGGTGTCTGGTGGTGCCTCCCGACATAGCAGCACACCAACCGCGCTCGGCAATCCATACCACTGCTGGCAATCCATACCACTGCTGCCACAACACACGGGCTGCCGCTCAGCGCCCCCACAAGTTTTGATATCACAGCAGCCTCTCCGCCACGCACACTCGGTGCCAGCTTGACGAGCCCTGCGGTGGGTATCAAGGTGCCCAGACACGAGGAAGCACGCCGGAAGCAAAACCACACGTGACCACTTGTGACACACCGCACCAGGCACCGAGCATGACCCTCTACACCTGTACCGCCTGCAGCTGCGCGCCGCATGCCGCAGGCACGGCCGCTAAGCAACGAACTACACAGGACACCAGCCACCGCCAGGACAGCGCGCCCCGGCCCAGCTAGACAGCAGGCCACACGCGCCACCCAGACACAGGCAGGCGCTGCACCACGGGGCACACCCCTGAAGTGCAGTGCGGCGCCGACCAGGGTGCTCCTGCTGCAGGCGGGCAGTGCTCTGCGGCCCGGGCGCGGGCGCCCGTGCGCAGCGCAGCGGGCGCGCAAAGCGTGAAGCTTCCGGCTTGCAGCGGGTGCGCACCCAGGTGGCGGGCCTCCTCCAGGGACAGCTCCAGCACCCGCTTGGCCCGGGGCGTGAACGGAATCTCCACGGCCACGAAGCCGCTGCCGCGACCAATGATCTTCTCCACCTCTATCCGTGCGTCCTTCAGGTTGACGCCCATGCTCTTCAGGACCTTGGCCGCGATGCCGGTGGACTCGCCGATGAGCCCCAGCAGAATCTGCTCCGTGCCGACAAAGTTGTGCCCCAGCCGGCGGGCCTCCTCCTGGGCCAGCATGACCACCTTGATGGCCTTCTCTGTGAAGCGCTCAAACATCATGCGCGTCGGCGCCCGCCGGCCCCTGCCCGCTGGCCGCGCGACCGCCGCGGAGAGGCAGCGGCCGCTAGCCGCTTGCCTCGCCCCCGCGGTGTCCACCGCGTTGGCCCGGCGCATGCCTGTGTAGGTGCCCAGCTGCGCGACCGCCGGCCGGCGGTGCGCGCACGGCGCCAGCGCCGCGAGGCCGGCCTGCGCGCCGGCTTGGCCGGCCGCGGCTCGCCGCGCAGCCATGCGTGCGCTCAACGGACCGGTCATCACCCTTCCCTGCATCCTTCTCACGCTCTGTCAAACTCTGCTGGTTGCGTGCCGCCCCAGCAGCGATAGGGATGGCCTTCGCAGGGTTTAGTCAGCCAGGTCCGAGGCTCGCGAGGTGGTCAGGCCATTCGCAAGGCAGGTCCTTCTAGCAGCATCCGACAGCGTGTCGCCATGCAGCACGCGCTCGCAGGCCGCCTCAGCAAGGTCCAGGCCTGCACGTGCAAACATGCAGCACGCTCGTGCCTGCCGGCGCAGCGTCTCTCGGTGCAGAGCACACGCTTTGCTCGGCGAGGCTCTGTGCTGGCGCTGCAGCCGCAGAGGCGGCGGCCGGCGCTGCAGCGTGCCGCGCGCCTGCACGCACTAAACAAGGTGTGCAGCATCGGCAGTGGCCGCGTTTGTCCAGCCATGGTACCGTCGCTTGCTGCCGAGCTTGACCTCGGGGTATGGCTGTTACTGACCAGAACGCCAGCGCTGCGCAGGTTGACTCTTTGAACACAGAGCAACTCGAGGTGGCTATCCAGGAGCGCGACCGGCCGCTCATAGTGGACTTTTACGCCAACTGGTGCGGCCCGTGCGTCCTGCTGGCGAAGGAACTGGAGCAGGCGCGCCCCTGCGCGCTTGTGTGCGCTCGGCATACGGTGAGGGACTGCGTACCTGGCAGGTCTGTCAAGGCTTGCGGAGGTCTGTTCCAGGCTTGCGTTGACCTGTTGTGCATGCAACGCTCGTCGCTCAGTATCGCGGTTTTTTTAATGTGTAAAGTGTGTGTGTTTTTTTTTGAGCAAGAGTATATCAGCGTCTATGCTGAGCTTATGGTGCCAGCGGTGAATGGCTGTTGCAGGTGGAGCAGTACTAAGCGACACTGCGGCCGCAGGTGGCAGCAGAGCTAGGGGATGCAGTGCGCATTGTGAAGGTGGACGTTGACCAGGAGCAGGCACTGGCGTCGCACCTGCAGGCACGCCTGCCTGTCACTCAATCATGTACAGGCGCAGACTGCAGGACAGGCTGTGTTTGGACTGGTTTGGAGCGCTTTTGGTGCAACAATGTAACAGTTAACTGATGCGCGCAGTAGCTGAGAGCCACAGTCGGTGCCTTTTTGCAGGCGTGCCAGCTGTGCTGCTTGTCGTCCAAACGACCTGCAATATGTGCTACCTTTGCCTGCCGTGTGCAGAAGACTTTGTTTCGGGCGCTGACTGGCTGGCTCTGAGCAGGGCGCTCGCATGCGTCGCGCAGATCCAGGGCCTGCCCACGCTTGTGTTCATTGGCATGGACAAGGCAAAGCCCGCGCTGCGCTTGGAAGGCCTGCTGCCGGCCGACGCCATTAAAGACGTGCTTAAGGACCTGAACGCGCCGATGGTTGGCGCGTGACGAGCGCAGCCTGAGCATGCTTTGGGCGGTTGGGGTGCGCGCTTGCGAGTTAAACAGCGCACACTCAGGTAGTGTTGCTGCGGAGGCGCGGGGACTGTGCAACGAGCTGCGCATGCAGGACTGTGGACTGAAGCATGCTACCGGGTTTGGAGGCCGTGCCTGAAGCTTGTGGAGGAGCGGAAAAGATGTCGCATTCCATAATGACAGGCAAGGCTTCGTGTGTCATGGGTATGAAGGCCATTTCCCATGTTTTCGGGGGAGTTTGGGTGATGGGCGTGCCAGTTGAAACATACCATTGACAGTGATGGGCTTTACAGACCAGCTGTGATCAGATGTGCAGCCTGAAGCAAGAGGCCTTACTGCATGCTGTTGTACATGCACATAGTGTACTAGTTTGCGCACAGTCCTGTGTACCTCAACAGACAATGTCTCCCAGGGGTGCAAGGCTCCTGCGCTAGGCGTTCAGGCTTGCATGCGTCGCAAAGTGGCATTCACGAGCGGTCGCTTGAAGGTAGCACAAAAGGCTGAAGTGAAGGCAAGTAAGCCGGATCAGCAGTTCCCCTAAAGGTGGTGAAAGGTCCACTGTGCCTGAAGGAGGCATGGCTCATGCAGCACATCAGTCGTGTGAGCCCGCGCACAGAATGACCAGCCCTCAGCCTACGCACGATGCAGAGTCCACAAACAATGTCATGCGCAGCAGCCCTCCTGTACAGACCGAGTGGCCCCGTACAACGGTCTGGAAGAGCTTGGGCATGCGACTCTGTTTCGTCCGCCTAGGCCACTTTTCAAACAGAGCTGTGTGAGGCTGCAGCAACTCAGGGTGCAGCTGGAACGCCCCAAAGGTGCCAGCAGTCCCGGGCCCGATGCATTGCGTCCCCAGCAAAATACGGCGCGCTGACGCAGGCGCGCAAAACGGAGCAAGACATGCAGGCAGCAGGCAGAACAATTAAAAACAGAACTAGAAGCTCAAATGCAACCAAACCCCACGGGCTGCAAAAACTGCTGACCCATGGCTTGAACGCACGCAAAAAGAGTTTGCTGCATGCTTGCCAAGAGCCAAAAACAAGCAGGCCTGTCACTTTGCGCCTCCGGCTATGCTGTTCACACGAGTATGCCGAACGGTCAGGACGTGTGATCCGGATCTAAGGCAGCGCGCGCCACACGACAGCGCCTGCTACTCATACAAGGACAGCCTTGCACTGAAATATGCCACATGGCAGAAGCGCTCTGAAGAGCCTGCGGCGAGCTGCCACCACTACAGGCAGGGGCCTGCAGGGTAAGCGCCGGGCTACTCACATCTTGTGGCAGCCCCGCACGATGGCAGCAAGGCTCCCCCATCATGCGAGCCATGGCGCCACGCTCGCACTTCATCACTGAAATAGACACCTTGATCAAGGTCCTGACACCATCCATGTTCCTGGGAGACACCCTGCAAAAGGTATTCACGGCTGCCATCGCCCCAGCGAAGCCTGCCTCTACTCGCACAAACCATCCGCCAACCCACGGCCCAGTTGCTTGAGTGTGCGCCGCTGTGCCTCAGCAGCTCGCCCACGCCCCAACGCGCCCGCAAAGGCGCCAGTACCGGCCCAGCGCAGCCTTCGGCAGACCGCAGCGCCTGGCAAACGCAGCGCGTGCGCGCAGCTCCAGCACCGTCGTAGCTGCGACCGCCAGGCCTGTGCTGCGGGGGCGCTCACATCAGGGGTATAATCTGGGGCGGGTGGCAGGTTCGAGGGCTCCCTCACTGTGGGTGCAGACGCAGACATGGCAGATGCAACATCAGCCTGCATGCAGGTCGCAGGCGCTGCCCGGCCCACCAGCCGTTCGGGCCTCTTGCGCTAAGTGCCCGCGCATGCAACAGCACAGCGCCTGGTCGTGCACGGGCGCCGCCGCACCTGCCAGGCCTGTGCAGGCAGCCGCGTCGCGCGCGACCGGCCAGGCCCCCTCCGTCTCGATGAACAGGTCAGCCTGGGGCCCGCGGCAGCCTGCTGAGCCGCGCCTGGGTGCCGGTGCAGCGGCTCACACATGCCTATCTGGCGCATCATGCGCCACTCTCAACCACGCCCGGGCGCCGCACGCTTGCGAAGCAGGACAACTGCATGCACGCCGCATACCAGGAAACCAGAGTGGTGGCCAGCCTGGCGCCACATGGCCAGCTGCTGCTGGTACAACTGGCCACCTACCAATCATGTCCCTTCTCTTTCCATGACACCGGCTGCTGCTCTACGGGCCAGGCGCAGGTGCAGCACACAGGCTGGCTGCTGTCGGCGCAGGGATGCGTGCGCGCCTCCATGAACCCGAGGCACAGCGCAAACAGGCTCAGCACTTGCAGCAGCGAGGCGAGCCGAACCCGATCCAAAACCTGCCGCAGCGGCAAGCGGCGTGTCAGGCGCTGCCGCTACAACTGCATCCGACCTCTGCTCTGCTTGGTGGCAACGCAGCTCCGCTGCTGCACCACTTGCGCGCGCCAGCTTTGCCGCAAGGCGCTCCACGCAGGGCTCAAGGCTTTGGGGTGGTAGCAGGCACGCATGCACGAGCGCACGCATGCTGAGTGTGCTGTGTGGCTGTGGTCTCGAGTGCAGGTCAACACCACAGCCAGCCTCCTTTACCCCCTAGCCTGGCTGGAAGGGGCGGAGGCAGTCCCCATGGCGCCACACGCTGCGCACATTGCCTGCCATCTGCTGGGTCCCCAGCTGCAGGGGGCGCCACAGAAGCAGCCCCGAAAGGCCGCGCACCAGGAGCGCGCAGTAGATGGCGGTGACGGGAACGGGCATGCTGGGCGCGCCGCGCAGGTCGGTCTGCTCCCTCGCGAACAGAATCGTGAAGCCGACCTGCAGGCCGCGGAGGCGTCCTCACCTAGTGCTCAGCTCAACAACAACTAGTCAGCCTGCATACGACCACTCCATGACCCCTCTCCCACCCATCGACCTGGAGCCTTGCCCTCGCAAACATGCCAAACGACGCCGGGCAGCAAACAAGCTCTCACTGCAAGTCTGAGACTGCGCCTCTGTGACTCTTGACCGCAGCATGTAGACATCGAAGACCTGCAGCAGGGTGGTTCGCACCATCATGATGGCAAAGGCTGCGACCAGGGTGAGGCACTTTATGCGCTCGTGCTTGTAGACGGCCGCATTGCTTTGCCGCAGCAGCTGCGCCGTCAGCAGGTGCAGGCACACCGAGGAGCCGTGGTACAACACAAGCGCCAGGCACCTGCGGCCCGCCAGCTGCGTTCACAGCTGCGCCACCAGCCAGAGTGCCGCTGGAGCCTGGGCGCCGTGCAGCAAGAAACACATTGCATCGCTTACAGCACAGACACTCCAAAGAGCAAGCATATGCCTCTCAAGAGGATGCCGGGCCAGCAAATAGCACACAGCTGCGCTCACAGGAGCTACGACCCTTGTGGAGCACAAGCGGACTCTTAGTGCAGCAGCTGTGAACCTGCAAAGCCCGACCTCCTGCCCACGGCACAGGCTCCTGGGGTCAGTGAGCGACCTCTCATCCTTCGACTACAGATCCTGCAGCTACGCCCCGCATGGGGCGCAGCAGAGCCCGAGTAACATCCAACGCGAAGGCACAGGTCCTGGCACCAGTCTTGGGTGTAGCAGGCTCACTGTGCTACGGCACACCCATGCACAGGCCCGCCCACCTCCGCGTGACATGACGGATGTACCAGCATGCACAAAGCTCACACACTTATACGCCGGCATCGTGTCCTGAGTATTGCGTACAGAGCAAGCGCACCGCACGCGGTTGGAGAGCGTGTTCAGCGCGAAGAACAGGCCGCCCGCAGCGATGGCCAGCGCGCCGAACCAGGCGCGTATGCCGACGCTCAGCCGCGCCGAGCTGTGGCACTGGCTGGCAAGGAAGCGCAGCTCAAGCGGGTCAGGGAAAGCGAAAAGCCGCGGGAGCGGCGCGCTCGCAGCCTGCTGCCGTGTGTCGACCCTGTCTTCCATTATCGGCGGGCAGGCCAAGAGCATGCTGGTGCCGGCAGTGGAGGAGGTGTGCAGTACACCAACGGCAAGCAACATGCTACAACTCAGCTTGGCACATCATGTCCGCACAAGACACCTTTGTGACAGGAGTATCTCACAAGTGAACGATATGCGCCCCATCGCCAGGCGCGGCCGCGCCACTGATCTGGCAACGCGCAGACCGCGGAGTACGATCGATTATATAAGCTAGCTTAGGCACAACGAGAACGAGAACAATGAGGGGAGGCATGTATCCCATTCCCAACGTATGTTGGCAGAGACGAGCTGCTGAATTTTGGCTGATACACGGTTGCAATGCACTCATTCAAAAAGCACGTTATGCAGTGAGTTTACCAAAGTGAGTGTACTGGTGCCTGGCACTGGAGGCTGGAGAGGGGCAGCGCTCCAACGCGCCCCTCTCCACCCCTTACTTTGCTGCAACACAGGTCAGTAGCTGGGCCTGCAGGCCACACAAAACAACTTGAATCCACAGCAATGTTGCTCGCAGTGCTCATGCCCAAGCGCCTGATGTCGAGGAACGGCTTGGTGCAGAGGAGCGGGCGCGAATCACAGCCCAAAACACAGGCCCGTCTGGCCTGATGATCAGGCCCAGCAGTATTGCTCGCAGTGCTCATTCGCAGTACTCATGCCCAAGCGCCTGGTGACGACTCGTCACTGACGAGTGAAGCTTTGGTGCAGAGGAGCGGGCGCGAACCACAGCCCAAAACACACGCCCGTCTGGCCTGATGATCAGGCCCTGACCTACCGCCCAGAGCGCCAAGGGCAAGAAATGCCGGTGCAGGGCG
>JAABUH010004766.1_pt1 | contig 10859 bp, 12 predicted proteins | sample 5559121 | NCBI WGS metagenome assembly JAABUH01 (sample SAMN10711871, study PRJNA513364) | rock metagenome | isolation source: Antarctica rocks | place: Antarctica: Victoria Land, Battleship Promontory nord | collected 2015-12-28 | reverse complement strand
TTGCATGCCGGCGCGCACCCCCCCCCCCCCCCCCGCGGCCTGCGCAGGGGCCGGCAGGGCGCCGCGCACGCCCTACATGCGGCTCTGCATGGCAGGGCGCTGCATTAGCCGGGCAGTAGCAGTGCGGGACTTGCGCCGGCGGGCGTGCTCGCCGTTCAAGTGCATGGCTGATTGGCCCCGCTGTGTATGCTCCCCGCTTGCTGCGCTGCCGCGCCTCGGCTGCGGGCGCACCCGGAGCAGTGCGAAGGCTGTGGACACTGGTGGAGCGGAGATGCGAGCGCTGCGAGGCTCACTTGCACGCTCGCACGCGTCTGGCCGCGCTCGCCTTCACCAGAGCTGGCGCCGAGCTCCCGCCCAAGTGCCGCTCCAGCGGGGCGATGCTGAGCAGCAGCGCGCGCTCGCCGGCGCAGGCATCGACGCGGAGGGCCTCCCGCCCGACCTGGAGTGCCACCACCTGTTCGTGAACAGCTGGGAGGACCTGGATGCGCCGCAGGCGAGCGGCCCCGCCGCCCGCGCACCTCTGCGGCGTCTGCAGCGGATGCAGAGGCGCGCGTGTGACACTGCGCTGGGGCAGCCAGGTCAGGCGCTGCCATTGAAGCCAAAGGGTGTTCGGTGAGTCGTGAATGAATCCCTAGCCTAACTCCAGACAGAGGGTCTGACGGCGGGGCGGCGCGCGCGGCAGAACGTGACCATCGCGAGCTTCCCCAGCACGCTGAGCCCGGGCCTGGCGCCGCCCGGCAAGGCGCTGGTGCACGCGTACACCGCCGGCAACGAGCCTACGAGCTGTGGGAGGGCCTGGACCGGCGCTCGCCCGAGTACAAGCGCCTCAAGGCGCGCCGCCCGCGCGCCGCGCCTGTCGCGCGGCTCGCGGGCGTGGCGGGCAGTGCCTGGGACGTGATCCAGCGCCGTTGCTAGGAAAGGGTTAGGGTTAAAGTTGAGATGCGTACCATGGAAGGCTGGCTGCAGCGCGCCTGCACTGTGTGCTGCAAGGCGCGTGTACGGCGCGCCGCGCCGCACAGCGCCCGTGTGATCACGCACCCGCCGCCGGCGCCGCCGGCCGATGCTAGGGGCGGCGCTGGCATGCAGGACCCCTGTCGCGTGCGGCGCACTGTGCGGGCGCGTGCCGCTCGAGCTGCGTGTTTGCACCGAGCGGCTGCACGCGGGCGCATGGGAGAGGTGGTAGAAATCAAGGAAGGAGGAGGACTGGTCCCATGCGCGCGCCGCGCAGGAGGAGCGCGCGGAGGTGCTGTGGCGCTCGCTGGAGCGCGTGATCCCGGACATCCGCCGCCGCGCCGAGGTGGTGCAGATCGGTGCGCGCCGGGCGCCGCGCGGCGCAGGCGGCGCGTGCATGCGGCCGTTATATCCCTTGCGTACCTGGGTGTGGGAGCGCTCTTGAGGGCAGCGCGCTGGGGAGCACCGCGCCAGTGAGACCGCCGCGGCGCGAGCGCGGGCGCGTGCGCGCAGGGTCGCCGCTGACGCATGCGCGCTTCCTGAACCGCTACAAGGGCACGTACGGCCCGGCCATCAGCGCCGCGACCGGCTCCTTCCCAGGGCCCGCGACGCCCATCAAGGGCCTGTACAGGCGCGCCGCGCCCGCGCACGGCCGCAGGCAGTGCGGGCGGCTGGTGTAGCACATGAGCGCGCTGGTGCACTTGGCGCGAGCATGGGGACGATGCGGCAGCTTGCTCGCATGGGCAGCTGCGTGTCGTGCAAGTGCAGGGCGCTGATCGGAGGAGGAGAGGAGGAGGTGTGACAATATGGAGCGGGCAATAGGGCATGGGGCCGCGTCGAGCAGGTCTGCAATCGCGCGTTGCGTGCATCGGGCGCGTGCGAGTGGGGTGCAGCATGCGTGCAAGCCGCTGACGGCGCGCGGGTGCAGGTGCGGCGACTCGTGCGCGCCCGGCATCGGCGTGCCGGCCGCCGCCGCGTCCGGCATGATCGCAGCAAACACGCTGTCATCGGTCAAGTCGCAGCTGGCGCTGCTGGATGAGCTGGCGCTGTAGGGCATGCGACGGGGCGCTGTAGGGCTCTGTCGCCTTGGATCGCCTGCTGCTCTGGTGCGGCGCTGGGCGGTTGCGTCGACTTGCGTGCAGAACTGTCGTTTTTTGGCTGTGCATAGTCCGTTGCTGCAGAGGGGAGTTGGTAGCGCATGCCTGAGCGGCACATTCATGGTGAGCGAGAGTCTGTGAGTTCTGTTTCTCTTAGGGTGTTTATTTATTGGCCCGGCGCACCGCACAAACGGTTGGGTGCACGTAGCAGACCGCATGCCAGGGCTGCGAGACTGATAGTGCAATGGATGCTGCTAGCGCTGGTGAAGCGCGCATGTGGATGGACATGCGAGTGCCTTCGGCGGTGCTGCTGTGGCATCTTGTTCAGCTCGCTATTAGAATAGGCGTGTACAAACGAGTGTGTGTGCGAGAATGGCTGACTTCCGTCGTGGTGATATCCCTCGGTGATCAAACGCATGCAGTGGTCCTCGATTTCCCCACCCCTGTGCAGGGCAAGGACTCCTGGCTGTGTGACACGCACTGGACTTGCCCGCTTCTGGTGAGGAAGCCATGTGGATCTCAGATGTGTAAGATATGCTGCGCCGAGCGGTCACACAATCTCACGTTTACAGCATGCGCATGCCCGAAGGCCCCAGGCCCCGGGCCTGCCGCTTGTCCAGCACGCGGACCCACTCGCCCAGCACAGGCCCCTGCTCCGCTGCCGGCGCGTCCTCCGCCGTGTCGGGCCCCCGCAGCACGCCCCCCGCGCCGCCACCTGGGGCGCCGCCCTCCGCTTCGGCGGTGGGCTGGCAGCCGCCCTCCGGCCCCTGCGCGCCCAGACGGCCGCCGGTCACCGCAGGCTCGGCGCCCGCGCGCGCGCACCTGGCGCCCATGTGCGGGGCACGGCGCGCGGCGGTGACCGCGGCTGGCCGCACCGCACGCCGCTCTGCTGCCTGGCAGGCCCCACCGCATGATGCAGCAGCCGCCCTGTGCATGGTCTGTGACTGATACGCGCTGTGCTTCGCACCGTGTTGAGGTAGCTACCCTAATTCGGGTAGGTCTCCTATATATGCGCTCAAGCAAGGGCGGGGCCGCGCTGCGCGCGCCTGGCGCGCCGCGAGCGGGTCAGCCACCAGCGCGAGCGCGCCCTCCACCAGCCCGGCCACCAGCGGGCGCAGCCGCGCGCCCGTCTGCGCCAGGTCCGGCTCCGCGTTGGCCTGCGCCGCGCGGCGCGGCGCGGCTGCGTCGAGCGCACGGCCTGCCTCGCTGCTGTGCCGGGCCCCGGCTGTGCAATGGCGGCAGCCCACAGTGCGCTGCGCCAATGTCGGCTCTGTAATGATAGCCACTGCGCGCTGCGAGCGCAGGCCAGCGAGAGGCAAGCGTCCGCGCATGACTTGCATTGGTGCGAAGGAGCGCTGCTGCGCGTTGCGCGCGCGACGGCCCGCAGCAGCAGGCGCGCCTCCAGCAGCCAGACGTGCCAGGCGTCGTCGACGAGCAGGTCGAAGCCGAACAGCTCGAAGCAGTTGGGCAGCGTGAAGAAGCTCAGCTCGCCCGACACCGCCTCCAACGCCTCGCCTGCGCGGCACGGGGCCCCGGTGCGTCACAAGCCCTAACCCTGTCCCCCCCACCTTCCCCCTCAGGCGCTGCACAACAACAACTTTTCGTCAGGGTGTCAGGAAGAACTGTGTGGGTATGTGTCAGCGAATCAGACAGGAAGTACTAGGTCGGCTGCAATGCACTGCTCGCGCCTCCGCACCCCACCTCCTTTTTGTCAGGGTGGGGAAAGGGCGAGGTCTCAGGATCGCCGGGGGCGCCCGCACCGAGCACCGCGCGTATGTCGGCGCCGAGCTGGCGCACGCGCGCCTCGGCGTCTGCCCGCGCCAGGCCCTCCGCCTCCAGCAGCTGCGGGGTCCAGATGCGCGAGGGTCACTCTGGGCGCTCGAGGTTACGCGGCAGTGGGCCACGGCCGGCGCTGCTGCACAGGCGGGCAGCGTCTGCTGGCCGTGCCGCCATGCCGCAGGGGAGCTGTGCCAGGGTGGCGCACGCAGGGCCCGAGGCGGGCACCTGCGGCAGCTCGGAGACGAGCCGCACGGCGTCCTCCTCGCGCCAGGCGCCCTCCCGCCCCGCCTCCCGCTGCGCAGCGCCGGGCCCCGCGTCCCCGCCCTCCTGGCCGGCGCGCCCGCCGAGCGCGGCACCCGCAGCCCCGCCGCGGCTGAGGCCGCCGCCCCGGTCAGGGTCAGCGCCGGCGCCGCGCTTGTCGTGGCCGTTGGTGGCCGCGCCGCCAGCGCCGCTGCAGCCGCCGCGCGCATCGCCAGCAACGGCCGCCGCGCCGTCCTGGGAGGCCCCGCTGCTGCACGCGCTGCTGCTGCGCGCCCTGCGCGCACGCCCGTCGGGCGAGGTCCCGCAGTCCTCCGAGCTCGCGCCGCCGCAGCCGCCGCACTCAGGCTGCGCCGCCGCGGCCCCGTCGTCCTCGTCGGACGAGCTGCTTTGCGCGCGGCCGCCACGCTCGCGGCCCGCGCCGCGCCGCGCGGCGCACGTGTTGGTCAGGTGCGCGGCGAGGTCGGTCAGCGGCGCGCCGGCGTACGGCTTGGCCGCGAACAGCGCCAGGGCCTCGCTGCGCGCCCGGCCAGAGCCACGTGAGACGGGTCTTGGTGAACCGAGCAGCGCGCGGCCCCGCACCCGATCAGCAGCGCCTTGCTCTGTATTTTCAACCTGCCAGGGGCCAGCCACCGCCGCTTCATCGCAGCACTGCAGCTCAGCGCATGTCGATGGCAACCGGCAGGACACGGCACGAGGCGCACCTGCCATACCCTGCTGGGGACGTTGCTTCAGACGCCAGGGGTGCAGCGGAATGTGCGGTACCGTGACAGCTGGAGCGGAGTGTCGACAGGGGAAAGCAGCTGATCTTCGCTGGTGCGGCGCAGGCGGGCAAGGGGCGCGCGCCTGTAGACATAGACGGCCAGGCTGCCCACGCACAGCACGTACGCGCGCACGTGGAACTTGCGCCCGCGCACCAGCAGCGGGTTGCTGATGTAGCTGCGCGCCCCCAGGGCCTCTTTCTGTGCATGGCAGAGGCGTGGCTGTTGGGCCGCCACATTTTGGCAGCCTCTAGCTCATCAACCAGATTAAACAGAGGCTGCACACAGCCTGTCTGAGGCTGCACGGCTCACAGCGGACGCATGCAGCCTGCTGACAGCTGCAGCACAGCCCACCGGCAGGCCCTTTGCTGCACATTGCGAGACAGAGCAGGCGTGTATACACAAGCAGCCTGCTGCGTCTTTCATGAGGCCTGCATCTCCTGCAGGCAGCATTCTGTAGTTAGGGGGTCAGCACTTGTGTGTACCACTGGGCTCACTGTCGCGGGTGACGCAAGCAGCAGTCCTGCACCATGAGATTCACCACCACGGGCGACGCGGGCAGCAGGCCTGCACCAGGGGCACCGCCGCGCCGGGCGGCGCGCACCGCTGCAGCACCCACTCGCGCAGGTCCTCGGACGCCTCCAGCGCGGCGCGCAGTGTGCTGACGCGGTCGAACACGAAGATGCCGGTAGCCTGGTTGGTGATGGACGGCTTGGCGATCCAGGTCGCCGAGCCGTCCTCCATGTCCCGCACCTGCGCGTGGTGGTCTGCGACTCTGCCGACGAGATCATAAGCGCGGGCGCAGAGCCGGAAGCTGTGCTCAAGTGCGCCAACAAAGGATGCACAAGTACGCAGAGGTGGAATCCAGAGGGCTGACGGCGGCAGTGCTGACACCGCATGGCGCCTGCCGGCGCCAGCGCTCGTGCGCCCGCTCAGGGCGCCCCGTCTGCAGGCCGCCAGCCGCCCGGACGCCGGGACCTGGGGGTTGCGAAAAAATTCCAAAGACCCTGGGGCGCGGGCAGGTGCTGCGCATGTAGCAGTGGCGCTGGCGCTCTGGCGCGCCGCGCAGCGTACGCACGCTCTCCCGGCGCCTGGGCATATCAGCCGCCAGCGCAGTGCGGCAAGCATAGGGCGCCCACAAGGCGCCCACAGGCCGCCCGACCACAACGACGCGCCGCCCCGCTCTGGCAGCCAGCCCGGTGCCGCATGCATGTCGGCCAGCCGCCTTGGCTGTCCCCTCGCGAGCAGCGCCCGCGCCGCTCGGGGCGCCCGCCGGCTTCTCTGGTAGGGTTAGGGTAGGGTTTTGCTTAGGGTAGGTATGCGCGCACCTCCGGCACGTCGCACAGCGCCTCGTCCACGTACTCCGGGTCGTCCAGCTCCAGCGGCCAGGTCTCCGGCACGGCCGCCGCCAGGCGGCCGGCCGGGTGCTTGGCGGCCCACTTGCGCGCGTTGTGCGCCAGGTGCGCCTTGCGCGTCAGGCCCTTGCGCACGCAGTACGAGCTCGCCCATACCGCGCCTGCGCGCCGCCGGGCGTCGGCCGCGTCGCCACTCGGGCTCTGCCTGCAGCGCCCTTGCGCTTGTGCGGAAAGCTCGCGGGATGGTTGTTGCAGGCCTCCCCACCAGGCACCAGCGGTGCCTCAGCACGTAGAGCCAAAGCCACAGCACTGAGCTTCAGGCCGGGTGTGGCTACCAGGTCCCTTGCAATACGCACCCTTGTGCACGGCGTCCCAGCTGATGCGCTCGTACTCGCCCCAGTGCAGCAGGCTGCTCTCCCGAGCCACTTCCTCGCCGACGCCGCACGTGGAAGTGACACGCCAGGCCGGGCGGCGCTGGAAGGCCTGCAGCACCAGCTCCCTGCCGCCGGCACAGCAGCAGACAATAAACATGCGGCTGTCAAAAAAAAACAGTCATACCGGCGGCGGGCGCTGCGCTCGCCTGACGTATGGGCAGTCCAGGTCAACGGTGGCTGTCAGCCGTTCTGAGCGGTCGTGCTCATCAGCACCTGCTTGCTCCATAGCGCCACGCATTACTCCCTGGCCACGCAAGGCTGGAGACTTGCTGAAGATGGGCAGGGAGGACGTCGATCGCTGAAAGCTCCCTCAATGGGGAGCAAGCGCACGTGCAGCTCAGGGCCTGTATAGGTTAACAGTAGGCCAGCTGCAGCGCGAGGCTAACCAAGGTCTGTCGCGCAACAACTCTTGCTCCCGTTAGAGTTTGAGCAGCACACACTGCTGTACCCGCAGTTGCCGGTGAGCTGTGCAAGGAGACAGAGCACCTCAGTCGCGCAACAGCGTCTCGCTGCCAGGCCTTCCTCGCACTCAGCGTGCTTGATAGGCCCAGCTCGCAGCCATGGGAGAACGCAAGGTGGGCCCGCTCTCCCCCTGTCGCGCTTGCTACCCTCTGCCAAGCTGCCTGCGCCGCCACACGGCCTGCCCTGCCCGCGTGCGCAGGTCCTCATCAAGTACTTCCCGCCGGACTTCGATCCGTCGAAGGTGCGCCCCGCATTGGGCAGGAGTCCTCGCTGTGGTATTGCTCGCCGGCATTTCTACAGATTGCAACGCTGTGCGTTTTCCACTGCAGCTCACCCTGTGCCTGTGGGGCGCAGTTGCCGCGCGGGAAGCGGCCGGACAACAACATGATGAAAGTCCGCATGAGTGCGCGCCGCGCCGCCGCCGAGCGACCAGACTTGACAGTCTGTTGCACAGTGCATGTGGCTTCATACTATGCCTGTGTGATAAGGCTCCCCATGGCGCCTGCGCAGTGCTTCCCATGAGCGTGCGCTGCAGCACGTGCGGCACGTACATGTACAAGGGCACCAAGTTCAACACGCGCAAGGAGGACGTCGAGGGCGAGGACTACCTCGGCATCCAGGCGCGCCCCTGAGCGGGGCCCCGCCCGTGTCCCCGGGCGGCCCCCCTCCGACCAGCAGCTGCCGTGTCAGGGCTGGGAGCTCGCTCACAGCACCTGAGCGACCACGGTCACCGCACGAGAGCAGCCGGCCAAGGCAGCCGAGCAGCCGGCCAGGGCGGCCAAAACGCGCGGCGGGAGCGGCGTGCACGCGGAGGTTGCGGCGCGGGCGGCGGCAGGCGCGCGCGCGGAGCTCGCCGCCCAGGCGGAGCCAGGGGGCGCCCGCCGTGCAGGGTATTCTGCTAACCCTAACCCTAACCCTACCCTGTGCAGGTGTTCCGCTTCTACTTCCGCTGCTCCGCGTGCGCGGCCGAGCTGACCATGAAGACAGACCCGGCCAACAGCGACTATGCCATGGAGCGCGGCGGCACGCGCAACTACGAGCCCTGGCGCGACAAGGAGCGCACGGTGACCGAGGCCATCGCCGCGCGTGAGGAAGAGGAGAAGGGTAATGCGATGAAGGCGCGCCGCGCGCTCGTGGCTGCTTCGGCCGCGGGGGCGGCGAGGGGCAGGGGCCGCGAGTGGCTTGCGCCGGGCACATGGCTCGGCGTGTGTCAGCCAGGGCTCCCTTCGGCCCAGGCCCCTGTCGCGGCCCGCGCGGCCGTGACTGGTGCCGGCCGCCCCAAGCCTCCGGCCACCTCAAATCCTCCATCCACGCCGGACCTGGCGGGCTGGCGTGCGCGTAGGCGCTGGGGCACCGCACTGCTCAGCGAGCACAGGATGGACACGCCTGTTGCGCTTATCGGACGGTGCCCAAACAAGCGGCGCCGCGTGTGCAGCCCGCGGCTGAACGGGCGCGCCGGGCGCGCAGGCGCTGGAGAACCGCACGTTGGACAGCAAGCGCGAGATGGACATCATGAACGCGCTGGACGAGATGCAGTCGCTCAACAAGCGGCACGAGCGCGTGGACACCGCCGCCGCGCTGGCCGCCCTGCAGCGCAGCGCGGAGAGCGAGCAGGCGCGCGCGGCGCACCCGCCCCCCGCGCGCCCGCCCGCTCGCGCTCCCCAGCGCGCAGCGCCGCCGCTCGCGACTGGGCGACCAGACAGGGTGCCCTCCTCGACATGGGCCGCAGCGCGGGAGCGTCTGCGGACCGCAGTGCAAGACTGGCCGCCCCAGCCCCCGGCCTGCCTGGCGGGAGGCAGACCTGACGCGGGCGCCGCTCGCATCATGGAGAGCTTGTCCTGGGCAAAGCTGGCCCTGCCGCGTCAGAACAGGCCGTGCCGGGTGCGCGGAGGTGAGCCGAGCGCGCCAGGAGCTGCAGCACTCGCAGAGCGGGGCAGCGCACAGCACTACCGCGCGGCATGCCGTGCACGCAAACATCCGCCCGAGAAGCTCGCGCTCTTCATGCTGTGCACGAAAACGTCCGCTTGAGGAGGTTGCGCTCGTCACGCTGTGCACAAACAGGTCCGTTTGAGAAGCTTGCAGCGGCCGGGCGCGCAGGTGGAGCTGGATGCGGAGGACGAGGCGGCCGTGCGGCACATGCTGGCGCAGCGCGCGACCGCCGTGCGCCGCCTGGACCCCGCCGCCGCGCCGGCCGCGCGTGCACCCGCGGCCGCGCCGGGGAAGGGCGGCGACGCGCGGGCGCCTGGCGCGGGGCGCGAGCCCGACGGCGCGCCGGCGCCTGCGGCGGCACCGGCCGCGCCGAGGCCGGCGCCGAAGCAGGCGCCGATGCGCGCGCGGCTGGTCGCCGTGCCGGTCAAGCGCAAGGCCGAAGCGGGCGCGGCCGCGGGCGAGCCAAAGCGGCCTGCGACGAATGGTGCTGCTGGCGATGGGGCAGCGGGCGGCGGCGCAGGGGTTGGGGCACCTGGGGACGGCGGCGGCGGCGCGGTCCTGGGCGGGCTGCTGGGGGGGTATGGCAGCAGCGGCAGCGGGGCCTCCGAGTGACACTGTGTACAGTCCTTGCCATGTTACCAGACCCAATCCATACCTACCTGCCCATTCCTCAAGCACCCTGGCATGCACCTGGGACTGCCCAGGCTGGACAACACAGGCTGACAACTGCTCCACAGTCCAGACAGCAAAGGATCTAAACATTCCCAACGCACTCATTCTATACCTACGTGCATTCCTCAAGCGCCCCGGCACGCACATAGGACCGCCAAGGCTGGGGCAGCACAGGCTGACACCTGCTCCACTGCACAGACAACGGACCCGAACAGCTCCACCAACGTTCCTCACGTGGCAACACTGCAATGAAACAACGACAGCCAAGAACCTCTCTCAGGGGCGACCACAGCACAGGGAGGCTGCTACGGCGCAGGCGCGGCGGCGCGGTGCTCACATCTTGCCCTGCAGCAGCCGGCGCAGCTCCGCGCCCTCAGCCTCGCTGAGCTGCCGCGACGGAAACTGTGCGCCCCCGGCGCAGACCCGTCAGGCCCGCCGCCGCCCGATAGTGCCCCGCGCTGCCCACCGCGTCCGCGCATGCATACCCGTGCCCAGGTGCAACAGGCACGCGTGGAGCGTCGCGGCTCGCCATCCTGCTGACTTGCGGGCGTGCCTCTGAGGATAGGTTTAGGGTCAGGCAGGCGGGGCACGGGAGCGCGCCTGCACATCCATTTGCAGCCGCAGGTTCCCCTTCTGGCCGGGGGCCTTGGAGACGGGCATGCCCTCGCCGCGGACGATGCGCTCGCTGCCGGGCGTGACCACCTGCGCGCGCGCGGCCGCCGCGGCTTCAGGGCTGAAGCCAACCCTGCCGGCGGCATGGCGGCACAGCCGCAAGGTCGCACGCTGACGCGGCAGCCGGAAGCATCCATTGCAAACACGTGTCTCAGTCAGGCCGCGGGCTGGGCGGCCCCCTGCTGCGCTGAGGGCATGCGCCCATGGTGCGACGAGGCGGTACCGGCATGGAGCTGTCACTCGGGAGCGCCCTTCCGCATGGCATGTCTTTCAAGCGACAGGTATGCCCTCTCATGCACTCGATTCGGAGCATGCGCCCAGCCCCCGATACACGGCACACGCAGGGGCAGGCGCCGCCGCCGGGCGAGCGCGCCGCCGCCGAGCGGGAGGCGGGGCGCGCGCGCGCCTCCTTGAGCGGCACGCGCAGCGTGCGGCCGTCGAGCGCGGGCACGTCGACCTTGCCCTCGCTGAGCGCGGTCGCGAGCGGCA
>JAABUH010004760.1_pt1 | contig 10867 bp, 9 predicted proteins | sample 5559121 | NCBI WGS metagenome assembly JAABUH01 (sample SAMN10711871, study PRJNA513364) | rock metagenome | isolation source: Antarctica rocks | place: Antarctica: Victoria Land, Battleship Promontory nord | collected 2015-12-28 | reverse complement strand
GACGGAGTTACAGATTAGAAGATGAGGAGGGCGCGCAAGAAGGGTACCCATCGATTCCGTAGCAATGAACAAGGAGGGCTTGTCCAGACATGGTACTCCATTGCCCATCAATAATTGGACCTCCAACGGGATCAAATGCCAGCCATCATAACTGCTTTGATTAGAGATACGCCACCTGGTGGGAAGTGGATGAGATTCGATGAAGCATTGGCCTGCACGCCTGGCCGTTGTGTAATCATACCTCCCGAGCCAGTAAGTTAGAGGTTGTGAACACCAAGTACCTGCATAGCAATACGAAAACGAATCTCAGAGGGGCGCAGGAGAAAATAAGACTTCTCTTCGAGCCATCTAACCGCGGACGATCTGCTTTTAGAGCAGGGTCCAATCGAGCAGAAGCGCATAGAACGAACCTCACTTTTTCTTGTGATGAATGCGGCGGACGTGGTCTTTCATGTTGTCCACTCGACTGAACACTCTTTCGCAACCTTCCCATTCGCAAGAAACACTTGGGGCGTGCTTCGCTTCGTGACGGTTGCGATCCTTTTTACTCGAGAAGCCAGGCTGTGTGGTCTGGGGGCAGCCCTCCAAGTGGCAGAAGAGTGTAAGAAAGAGTCAAACACTTTTCAAAACCTCTTGATTCCTTTCTGGACCAATGGTCAAGTCCATATCTGGAACGACGGTAGGCCGGATCAAGCCGAGTTAGACGCTTAGCGTACGCTTAGCCAGCTGGGTAAGTTCTACAACATCATCTACTACATCTAAGGCTTTCGAAAACGGATCCGCTCCGGTCTTCTACGTATACCCAGGGCAATGCTACAAGATGAAACTCTTGGTACAAGATGTTAAAGTGGGCTTTAAATGCCCGCGATCAAGGAAGCAATTGAGGGTTTCGTTGTCTCTAAAATCGAGCCGCTTCAAGCCGACTGTAGAGATCCTGCTTAGAGGCTTGAAGTGGAAACAGCAGGGTCGTAAAGCCATAGGCCGCTACGTATCAGCAAGCTCCTGCTAACTGCAGAGCAATTTGCAGGTAGGAACGCAACATAGGCGAACCAGAGCTTGCATCCCCGAACCCTCCCACGCCTCCTTGATGCTCTGTGTAAGTTCACATCCCCAATGCTGCCTTAGTGGTTCCTGCAAGCCATATCACAAAATGTTGAATACTGCGCGGCTTGCATGGACGTGCATGCATGTTTGCCTATAAAGTATTCCAGAAGGGCTCGTTGCCTCCTTTTCCTATTGAATTTGCCTTGTCCCATCGTTCAGCGCCCGAGATGCGTGTAGTCAATCCAGCGCCGCCTCCAACGCCTGAGCTTAGAGCCGCGTGGCCAGAGTTCAAGTATATTCAAGTCATCAATGAGGTCAAGTATTCGTGGGCTTCGCCAGAAGCCGATGTGGAGGTAGGACGCTCTGGCCTTTCTCAAGAACTTACAATTTACACAACTTCATAGCTCTCAGGACCGATTCGATCTGACGTCGAGGAGCTTAGTATGGGCCTAAGAAATGGGCCATGGAAGCTTGGCTGCGCACCAGCGAATCAAATCGAGTCAAGCAATTCCAACTGGTACCAAGTAAGATCAAAGCCGGAAATCAATGTTGCTGGGAAAAGTAATGACGGCGGATATTACGATGTTGCTGTCCATAGCCTATATCTTCCATGGCTATTCTTTCATGGGCTCGAGCTAAACCTCGACTATAATCCAACGACGCCAACAGAGAAAGACATATCGGTCCATGGTATCTGGGACGCGACAAGGAGGACCCATGCTCATTTTCTCCTCAACGCTGTAAATGCGATCCGTTCTGGGCGCGGTCGAGGACTCGAGGAATGTTATCGTGGTATCGCCCGATCAAATGGCCTAGCAATATCACTTGAAAGAGCCATCCTAAACCATGACATCTTGGTAGGCTCTTCGCTCATTGAGCTAGGAATTCCATTAACATCCTTTAGAGATCTGATCATCAAGTTCGCAAACAGTTTACGCGATGTCTTGTGTTCCTTGGTTTGAACTTGCTGGGAAGTTATGATTCTCGTCTTGCCCTCGAGCTCCTGGCAAAAGACGAAGACGATTTACTTCAACCTTTCTGGAAGGGTCGTAGAGTTCTGTTCGAGGCTGCATCAGAGACCGAGGCATCGATGAAGATGTTAGAAGGCTTGGAGCTTCACAATATTTCACTACTCCGATGCCTGCTGGAATTTTCTGGCGGTAGGGTGGAACGCCGACAACATGCGCTCGACCCAGAACATTCGATCAGCGACAACGTCAATCTATTTGGTCTTCTCATCGGCATCGCCGGTACAAACCCGTTTGGAAGTTTTGATTCGAAGCAAATTCACGGTGCGCTTTCGAAATCCGAAATTTTCGCTGGAGACCCAGATATCAGCACGCTGGATACAGTGGAATGGAGTATGCAGTTAATGAACTTCCTTCCCATCGGCTTTCCGAAGGGATATTTGGTACGATATCTGAAAGGGCGTACCTAATTAATGCTAATATTGCTAGGATCTTCCGTCGCAGGTTCTATGCAGGTTAGGCTCAGGGCAGGTGAATCTAGAATCTTCTAGTCATCGATGATTTGTTATCATTTTGCGTCTGGCAGGAGGACCCGCTTCGCAAAACCTGCCGCATACTGAGAATCTGGGTGAGGAAGAGCCATTCAGATGATGAAGAGTGGGGACGCTTCTGCGATATTTAAATTGTATCAACATACAGGAGTGCTTCTGATTTTGGTAGCAAAATGAATTTACAAATTGCTCAAAACACCTTTTCATTCAAGCCCCCCAGTCCCTGCTCGTCGAGCGGTGAGTCCAAGAGCATGATGGTTGAGGTGCAGGTCCAGGATTCAGCAGCATTCAATAAGAAGTACAGCTATCCATCACATGTGGCACTAACCGGAGTTGATGGCTGGGGTTGGTCTCACCCTGGGCGGTGGCATCGGCCATAAGCTCGAGGGCGAGACTGCTCAGCTGCCGTTACCTCCTTGACAGGCAAAATGCATTTGCAGAATCACGCAGAAGTGGTACATAAGACACCTACTTAACCAGTATTGGCCCTTGTGTACAGTTCGTCTGTTTCAAATTTGGATTTTATTTTTCAAGGTGACCATCTCAGGAGCAAGCAAGATCAAATCGCCATCATCATTCAGATAGTTCGGTCTAGTATCGAGCTGGCTGAGTTAGTCACCCCTCGTGTGTTAATTTCTTCTATTTGAATGAGCATTAAAGTCTCTAATCTCCGTACATCTTTTTTTTTTCTACAGATGGTTCAGACGGATACGCCAAAGCTTTGCATCCCTTGGTATGCAAGCTAACCCAGTGTGTCATTGTGTAATACCTGCCGTTCTCGCGGATGATCAGTGCAAGATCTGCGTGACATAATCGCGCTAGCTCGTCCACCTTTTTCACTCAATTTACTTTTCTCCTGCTGAACTGTTGGGTCTTTGTTTGTGCTGTGTAAGCCATGCTATATGTCTCCTGGTACTACAAGAGATTGTACGATTGGGAGCGACACATGCGGAAAGCTCACAAGAGCTCATCGCCAATCGTTGAAGGATTGAATCCCTCGCATTTATCACGGTCAAATTCCTCAACTCCCCAACCCACTGGATCACAGCTACAGTAAAGAAATGCGAAGATCAATCTGCCAGTATCGGACCTGCGGTCCTCCCAACGGCAAGCATCTCTACAGCCTGACAACCGATTCCACTTCTTAATAATTACCTGGAGTTCTGGATGTCAATGGGAAGTATTTCGCATAGGTGAACCACCTGAGGGGAGTGCTCCACAGTGGTGGGGTACACCAAAAAAATATTGTCCTAGACATCTTTTGTCGAGAGACTAATGTTTAAAGACATGCTAGGTCTGGCGACATATTGTGTCTGGAGAAATAATTTGTCGTAAGAAATACTAGGTCTGGAGACAGCTGTCTTAAGACGTAATTGGTCTTGAAACTAGTGTCTGAAGACCTCACGTGTCTTACGACATTTGTCGTCTTCAGACACTAGTCCCAAGACAAAATGGGTCTGGAAACACTGGTCTCAAGACACATAATGTCTTGAAACCCTAATTCTACCCGTCAAAGCTTCTGCTTCTCCTGGTGTGGACCATGTACCTACCCGAGGATCGAGAAGTGGATGCTGAGGGAGCCAAATATAGATGCTAGATCGACAAATAGGAAGACCGGGATAACGCGGTTTAATGCTTTCTATTTTTGTCTCATCTGAATTGATAATGTACAGCAATTATCTGTCATTGCCTTCTTCTTCTATCAGTACTGTGTGTCTTGAGCCACTATATGTCTGGACACACTTGTCATAAGACACCGTACGTCTTGAGACACATGTCATGAGACATATGTCACGAGACAGTATATGTATTAAGGAACATATAGAAAGATATTATACGTCTTGAGACGTCTTAACGTCCTATTACGTATGTCTTCGGCTTTTATGGAACCACAGTGGACCACGAAATCATCTAAATAGCCTCGTGCTTCTTAGCCAGTACTCCCTTAGATTTTGGGGGCTAGGCGTGGTCTACGCCACAAGCAGTACGGTACACCAACAATGAAATGAATGCTAGATCGACAGTTGGATGCTCGGAGTGGGATTAGAGCCCAAGTGGGTTTCCCGGTCCAAAAGTCAGAAGGGCCAATTTGCCCTCTGGGTTTGTCTCTGAAAGCCCCACGATACACATATTCGCAGCGAAGTCCCCGTCTTCTTTTCAGAAACGTAAGTAGTCATCGAGACCGTCGTCCTCATCTACTCGTACTCTCTGAGTTCTTTTGTGTCAAGTTGAAGGATGCTTTCAGAAAAGAGAATGGGCATTAGGAGTCCTAGTAAACGGTGCGGGGTGAATCATGGGGTTACACAGATTGTGATTGGGAAGCCTCAGCCTTGGCATAAGCTAAGCGCAGCGCCGCGAAATCTTTTGTTTGACCAACGCCATATCTTTAGGCCTTTCAAGATGGTTTTCTAACGACCTTTGGAGCCATTCTAACGTAGCACTTTACGATCATGGAGGTCGAAAACCAATCGAAATGTGCTGAAGCTAAAGGGTCTCCAATCCGTTCCATTGCTCACGTTACTGATTGTGGATACGCTGGTATACCCAAAGCCGTTGTTGCTCCTGTCTTCGAACTTGCATGTCACCTTCGCTCCGTGAAACCAAGTGTAGATAGTATAATCACACAGACGAAGACGCAATTGGATCATGATATAGTTTCTGCGCTCATAGAGGCGGCTGTTCGCTTACCACCATTTGACAACACGCCACATGAAGTGAAAGCACGCAGAGAGAAGAGCAAGCGCAGAGCAGAAATGGCTGAGCACGCTGAAGAGCTTTTCCTTGCGAGTCTAACAAGACTAGGCTATCGCTTTCTGAGCGAAGCCCAGCAGAAAAAATATACAAGCGTTACCCCAGACATTCGTTTCGCAGAGCCGACCCTTATTTGCGGTTACCTCTGCTGGTGGTTGGAATTCAAGGACTTCTTCGGTTTTCGGGCAAATCCTTTCTTGGCATCACAAAACGAAAAACAACTAAGAAAGTATGCGGCGCAAATTGGTCCGGGGGCGGTTGTCTATAAACTCGGCTTTGAGACTGATCATATGAATATTGAGGATGTAAACATTCTCCGTGAAGAGGAAGTGCTTATGAATTTGGCCACGCAAGACTATAGTGGGAATATCACCAGAAGCCGCGATCTCGCAATAGCTCCATCAAAATCATCCATCGCTAGTTCTGCGGATGAGACCAGTCACAGCAGGCTCAATCACCAAGGCGGAGAACATATTGACGGAGAAGACCTTGCCGAAGAGAAAGCGAAACCTCACAGAAGCACGCAAAATAGGTCACAACAGACGACAAATGCTCCACCTATGAATAATCAAATCAAGAAACCGAAGATCGATAACACTAATTCGAAGGTCACCAAGGGCTATCGGATTACAGACAAGTACAAAAGAAGCCGCTATTTTTCCAAAGATGATAAAAGTCCTTAACCAGAAGCGCCATGGCGCCGTGTGCTTTATCAGCAGCCAGCTACTAATACTTGGGAAAATACAGTATGATTCTAGGACAGATTTGGTTGGACAACGATGCTCATCGATCATTGGAAAGAAACGGACGAAGCACTCCTCTCCATATGATGGCATTGATGATTTGCAGGTTCTCTACATCGCATGCTGAGACTACGAGCTCCAGCCATCTTGAGGATGTTTAAATCGGTGGCCCTTCAAGTGGTAGAGGGAGAATCGTCTATAAGAGTCCCGATTTCATTACTAATGTTGGGTGGAAATGTAGCGAAAAGTAGTTAGGCGTGAGAACGATAATGAAATCAAATCTTTCCTCCACCTCAAGACTCCTGCCAGCTTGAGAGGAATTCTTGGCGTCCTCGCGGGCCCTGGGTTTCTCACAGTCCCTGCCTTCCCTGCATCCTGAACGCCTTGCATTCCTTGCACTCCTTCCAAACCATGTGGACCTGGCAGAACACCATTCGTTGTATCCCATGAACCCAAAATTCCGACGCATCTTTACACGAAGTATCGCTTGCGAGGCCTCCCGCGCCTTCGCTTTACATCCTTTTTCGTCGATGATCTGTTCTTCCCATCTCTGTCGCTCGTAGATGACAGCTATCCGAGATTATCCTCCTGTGAATTATCTCTTACCATTATCACTTGTATCTCCCTCAAGGCCGGTTGAGTGGGAAGAGGCGGGTCGGGGAGTTGAGGCGTGATAGGGTTTGGAAGGTATATAGATGCTGTTGTCCGACTCGTCCCCAGTCTCGATTCCTCCGTCTGGAGGTAGCGGTGATGAAAAGCGGCCACATTTGATATGACGCCGTACTTGGAGGCTTCTCCCTAGCAGTAGACAGAGACAGCTTATTCGTGAAACGTAGCAAAGGCGCCTTATTCTTGACGTTATCACTAGGGAATTCCTCTTCATCCTCCGCCTCCGCCTCTTTATTCTCACTGATCTTTCTTGTCATCATCGACTGAGGAATTCGGCTCGTTATCTCTGCTATCTCCGTCGCTTGACCCGCACGTTAATTTATGGACTTGATGAGGATGGTATTGCGGTGTCGAGGGGCCTTTGAAAGCGTTCGTTCTTCTCAGGGAGGATGGAACATCTGGATCGACACAATCCGTCAGTATTGGAAGACTCGAGTAGGGTTTGGGGTTCTACCCAGCCTGTGGGCCCCCATGGACGTCAGCTTTTTGATGGTGCGATATGACCTTTTTGAGAGCAATTGGACGAGGTCGAAAGAAGCTATAGTACTACACCAGGCTTTGATGAAGGATGAAGGATGAGGGACGAAAAGGTTGATGAAGCTTTTACTTCTCTGACTCATACTCGTGATCCAATCGACCAGGCCTTCCTTTCCTAAGCACCGCCAAAGACCAAAAGGCTTTGAATATTAATTCTGCCAAACCCACGTTGGCGCAACAGTTCCCGGCCATGGTGAACCGGGAACTCGGCCACGACCATGATGCTGACATCCTCGGCGCCGATGCTAGCTTCATCTAATAGCTGTAGCACCGCACAAAGCGTCTCCCCCGTGGAAAGCACATCGTCCACCACTACCACTGACGCGCCCTTCGGGACCACATCCCGCTCCATCTCGATCCGCTTCTCTTTCGAATTGTTGGATGCCAAAGACGAGATATGCGACGGGGGCTTGATGACAGAAACGGTGGGTGGGGGGAGCTTGCCAGCTTCACGAATCAGCACCAATGGCAAATCGACCCGCGAGGCCAACGCCGACGCATAGACAAAGCCGCCGACCTCGCAACACGCCACCGCATCGACTTTGGCCCAGTCACCGGTGAAGTGGGTTTGCAGCAGAGACGTGCACAGGGCCAGCCCACCCGGCTGCTGGGAGATGCCGAGCACGTGGCGGAACTCGATGCCCGGGCGTGGGAAGTCGGCTACCTGGCGCACCATATTGGCCAGTCGCTGCAGGTCCTCGTGGACGAAGGGAAGCAGGTAATGTTCGGCAAACCTTTTTGCCGCCTCGTTTCCGGTCGTGTCATTGTCGAAGATGAGACTGGGGCGGTAGTCCAAGGCCGTCAAATTCGACCCGCTATTGTTGCTGTCCTTGTTGTCGTCACCATCGCCGTCACCGCCGTGGCACCCTCGACGAATCCGCCGCGTCTGTTCACTAGCTTGGACGTGAACCTCGAGTAGCCTGCTGTCTAGCACCAAATGCGACAAGGCTGCGACCGGTGCCTCGTCTCTCATCCCGGTGATTAGCAGCACGTCCACATCTACGGCGCCGTACACCACATTCAGAAAATGCTCCTCTGGCAGCCGAGGTCGTTGCCGCGCCTGTCCCTGGAAAAATGTCGTCAACGCTGGCCGGTGTTGCTCCTTGTAGGCACGGTCCCAAAGCAGGCGGCTCAGGTCGGCACCGGTAGCCGCCGCGTATTCTCGCTTGATCGCATCGCTAATGCTGACTGCACGCGCCGTGAGGCTTTTGTGAGTACATCTGATGAACACAGAGACCCAGACGTCAGCACAATAGTCCTTGCCGGTGCAGCTTTCGCCCGTGACAAGAATGATAAGCTTCTGTTCCATCGGTGCTTTCGGGAGCGGGCAGGCGTAAGCCAGCACATTACGCGGGTCCAAGCTGTGTTTGAGACGGGCTAGGCGCGGCCGGTTCGGTCCAAAAGCCTTGGCCGCCAGCGCGGCGTCTCTAGGGTCCGGCCCGAGGTCGGCGCCGTAAGCTCCGCTACTCAAGGACAACAAGTCCCCAGCGACGTTGTAAACCCACCGCACGGCAGATTGTGCGGCTTCGGTGCCATCTTGATCGCGGGGCCAGACACCGGTTATCACGCAGGCAAAGTCCCAGTCTCGACAGCCAAAAGCAGTGGCTATCGACGGAGGTGCTGTTGTAACTGCAAACGAGAACGATACAGCTAGACCAAATCTATTTCCAAATTAATTAGAGATGAGCAAGTCAAGCACTGTCTTGGAGAATCAGGGAATTTTCATCACGTGATGGAAGTTCTTTGCCCCCAGGGAAAGAACTTCCTTAGTGTAATCAGACGATGGGAAATCCTGTTCTTCGGCACACAGGACCTGCAACATGGCTCACTCCCCCTTTTCACAGACGGCGTGTAGATATGAGATACATAGAAGGTAAACAGAATAAAAAGTAGACGCAAATTAAGGGATGGATTCGATGGGCATTGTTGTTGCGGAAGGTGTGGCGACTGAGCAAGGAATCGAGAATACTCAAGGGAGTACTCGCCAAGGGTAATCCTTCGAAAATTGAGGAGAATACTGGCCGACTTGTCAGGCAAATCCTTCAAAAACTGAGGGTAGTACTCGCCAGGGGAGTACTCGCCACAGGTAAATCCTTCAAAAACTGAGGGTAGTACTCCCCTCAGTAGTACTCCCCTAGTGAGTACTCCCTCTAGTTTTTGTGGGATCTGCTCGGAGAGTACTCGCCAGTCAAATCCTTCAGAATTTTAGGGAAGTACTCCCCTGATGAGTACTCCCTCTAGTTTTTGTGGGATTTGCCCTTGGTAGTACTCCCCCTACGAGTACTCCCCTCAGGTTTTGAAGGATTTATCTGTGGCGAGTACCCCCCTGGCGAGCACTCTCCCGGTGAGTACTACCGTCAGTTTTTGAGGGGTTTACCTGTGGCGAGTACTCCCTTGGCGAGAGGGAGTACTCCTCACGGGAGTACACCTGGGGGGAGTACGCGCAAAGGGAGTGCTTGCTGAAGGATTACTCTATATTCTGGAGCTACCATGGAGTACGCGCAGGTGGAGTACTCTACATCCAAAATTCCAGCAATTACTAAGAAGTGAAAATGATACACTGTACAAACAACAGCTAAGTGGCGTGCACATTTATTTATGTAGACCATCTATGGATAACGGTTCCACAAAGAAGGATCAAAGGAGACTTATTGTTGGAAGAGCACGTCCGAGTAGCTTTTTGAAGGACTTCACTCGTCTAGAGACATCTATCAAGAGATTAGATCGGTTGTTAGATAGTGTATATCTCGAGATACTACGTTGAGAAACCATCTTCTTCCTTCAAGAGGAGGAAAGATATGTTGAAAGCTTATTCATAGCTTTTGCTCTCTTTACTAATCTACTACGGACCATCTAATGATACTGCTCCAGGATTGACCACTTACGGAGACGCATTCGATAATATCATTGCGTTCGTAAAAGAGATTAGATATCGACCCATATCCGTAAATGAATGCGACGGCACGACGGTGCTTGCTGGACCATCCTCACCTGGAGGACTTCTGATTTTGTCGTTGGAACCCCTGGATAATCATCCATGGGCCAAGGGCATCGACACAGTCATTTCGAAATGCCTAAGTCCAGCTCTGCTGCGCGAAGGAGTTTTGGCTGACTCGGACGGAGCGCAAAGTCTGACGAAAGACGTTTCCATTATGGACAGGTGGTCGCTCCTTCCCAAGAGGCATCATACGAAGCTTCAAACGAGCGATGTGGAGGTATTGGACCGGCTGGTACTACATGCCATATGTGCCAAGAGATCAGATGTTATCTTATGCATGGGCGAAGTAAAGAATTCGATGTCTCATGCGAATACATAGACTAGCTGCGTCAGGTGGGTACCGGTCCCCCCTCGACTACTTGCTTATATAATATAACGGTTAACGTAAAGTTATGTTTGTTACCCAATTTCTAATTGTAGTCGATGTACGAAGCCACTTACGCCTCTGCCTGTGCAACATCATGGCGACAAAGCGCAGTCACATGGCACAGCCACAAACCCCTCAGCACCCCACTTGGTAGCTACTGTCCTCCGCACGATATCAAAAAGTGCAAATTCCCCTGGGTAAATCGAGACTCATTCGGGTTCAAAACGTAATGCCTGCCA
>JAABUH010004759.1_pt1 | contig 10868 bp, 20 predicted proteins | sample 5559121 | NCBI WGS metagenome assembly JAABUH01 (sample SAMN10711871, study PRJNA513364) | rock metagenome | isolation source: Antarctica rocks | place: Antarctica: Victoria Land, Battleship Promontory nord | collected 2015-12-28 | reverse complement strand
CCTGGCCGCCGCGCTGCGCTCCGAGGTGGCCGCCGAGCAGGCCGCGCGGCAGGCCGAGGCCGTCGCGCGCGCGCAGCTGCAGGCGCGGCACCGCGCGGGGCCCCGGGGGCCGTGCTCAGCATGTTGTCTTGCGGGCGGCGCCCGCTGCGCACGCGCCGGCGCTGCGCAAGGCGGCCGCGCGGCGCCGCTCATTGTGCTCAAATGCCCGCTCGAAGCGTACTCCGTGCATCGGCAGGCGTGCGCTGCCAGGCGGGCGACTGGGGGCCGCCGGCAGCACAGGGCGGCAGCTGTGCATGCGGCCTGCGCAGCTCCACATGGTAGCCTCCAGGCTGACAGAAGCGCTTCTTACTGTGCGCACGCAACCAGGGGCTGCTGCTAGCAGGGCAGGGCGCTGCGCCCGCCACGCGCCGCGCTGCTCAGCCTGGCGACGGCGGGATCCCCGCGCCCCTGGGTACAAGATGTAGCAGAAGCGAGTCGGGCGCCGTGCCTGGCGGCGCCGCGGCGGCCTCGAGCGCGGCCGCGCGCGGCACAGGTCCGGCTGGCGGCCGCGGAGGAGCGCGTATCGCGCGCGGAGTGGGAGGCGCGCGAGGCGGGCGAGGCCGCGCGTCGCGAGCTGGCGGCCGCGCGCGCGGAGGCCGCCGACTGGAAGCGCGAGGCGGCCGCGGCCGAGGCGGAGGTCGCGCATGCGGCTGCAACGGCCAAGCTGGGCCGCCGCGGCTCGGGCGCCAGCTTTGGCGGCACGCCGCGCGCGCTGCGCGGTGCGAACCGCCTCCCGCCTGCGCGGCATCTCATGGTCAGTTCGTGCGCATAGATAGGGACGGCGCAGACAGCTCTGGATTGTCCACCGACCCCCCAGTATAAGTCAGAGACTTCATTACGATCCGTTGTGGCGCTCAGGCGAATGCAGCTGCACAGCATGTGGCGCCAATGCAGCAGCCGGCGACCAGACCTTATCGATCGGGATGGCCACTGAGCAGCAGCCTGAGCTGCAGCACAGCACAGGCGAGATGTTGGCGTGCTCAGGTCGGTGAGCCGGGGCGTCGTTCTGCACAGCCTCGTTCTGTTGTGGCCCCGCCCGTCGCAGCCGTGCGTGGGGGCGCGCGAGCCGCGCGCGCAGCCTGGCCAGGGCTGGCCCAGCACAGTAGCGCATGCTCTTTGTGACAGAGCGCACCCTACCTCAAACCTAAAAGCGCCCTGCCGCGCCAGGCGGCGGCAGCCTGCTCGGCACGCCGCACGCCGGCGCCGAGGCCGCCGAGCGCGGCGGCGGCGGCGGCGGCGGCGGCGGCGGCGGCGGCGGCGGCGGCGAGCGCGAGCAGATGGCGGGCGTGGACATTTTGTACCTCAAGAACGTGCTGCTCAAGTTCCTGGACGCCGCCGCAGCCGGCCGCTCCGACCAGGTGCCCCCGCCCTGCTGCCGGGCTGCATCACGCACCCGGCCGCAGTCTGCACAGGCCACCACTCGAGCTTGTGGTGGCGGCCGTGGCCAACGCGCCGACTTGCGGCCCCACCCCTGCCGGCTGGCTGCCTCGCGTGGGTCCTGCGGCAGCTTGCCCGGACGTGCAGGGCAGCAGTGCCAAGCCTTGCACCCCTGCTCTGCCGTGCCTTGCGCTGTCAGACTGAGGGATTGATAGAGGGCCTGAAATCTGCTGCAGGAGAGCTGTAACTCATTGCCTGCTTGCGGTCCGCTCGCGTGACAGTGGTGCACAATGTTACACGCGGCTGGAGCTCACAGCAAGGGTTGCGCCAATGCCGCCGGGTCACAGTGGGCTACGGCGCGCAGTGCGAGATCCTGCTGCCGGCGATCGCGGCGCTGGTGCGCGCGTCGCCGCCGGAGTTCAAGGCGCTGCGCGCGGCCGTGCAGGCGCCCCGCGCGGGCGCCGGCTGGTGGCCAAAGTAGAGCGCCACGGGGTCTCCTTAGGGTATGGGAGGTAATTGTGCAGCTTGGTATTGGCAGGCGGTCAGCTCGCCTTTGCTGTCTCCTGCTTGGGTCACATGTTTGGGTTTGGGTGCTGGCTGCAGTGTTCTGCTGGGCAAACGGTCACGCGGTGAGCGTGGGGCCTGGCGCATGAGGCTGCGTGCTGAATGCAATGCGGCCGGCGCCGAAGCCTCCTGTGTACCAAGTGAGGTCGTTTAGGGGGTTTGGGTGAGCGCGAGCCCCTGCTAGCGTAGTCAGTGCCGCAGGGCGTAGCGCCGGCTCTCTGGGCTGGCAGCATAGGTAGGTGGTGGGGGTTCAGACTCTGGTGAGTGGCTCTAACCGCAGAATAAGTGCGTCGACATGGGTGCGCAGCTGGCGCGGCATCACCAGTAGCTACCGCATTTGCAATGACGCTGTAGTTCTTCGGCATGCATTGGCGCGGTCATCACCAAGCATGTTAAGGCCATGTTCTGAGTGCCCAGCAGCACAGCTCCCTGCCGCCGCAGTTGCCGCACAACACGCGGAGTTTATATTGCATGCAACCCGCCATCTAAACGGCGAGTGATTTCAGCATACAGAAGAAAACATAGCGCCCATGGATTCCTTTACAGAACCTGTAGGTGCGTTGCATGCGCAGAGCACTCCAGAGCCTGCTGCGGGACCAACCAGGCATGGATCGCGCACGGCCGCAGCTACTTGCTGCCCATAACGACATCCGCCTTGGGGTGCCCGTCCACCGAGCGCTCCTCCTTCGGCGCCCCTTCCCTGATCTGCGCTCCCCGCCACACGCGCCCGTCAGTCCGAAAAGCGCCTCTGCGCAAGCCGCGTACGCAGCCCGCGGCTCGGTGGGCGGCCTGCAATCAGAGTTCTGATGCCCAGGCGCAAGGCGCGCTGCCGTACACACGAGGGAGCTGCGGTGCGCGTCCACGCGCGCCTTGTCCTCGGTCTGCCCGCCGGGCGCCGCCTGGCCGCGGTCGCCCGGCACGAGCGCCGCGCGCAGGCTGGCGAGCGCGGTCTCGATCGCCTGCAGGCGGTCCTCCATCGCGAACGTGCGCAGCCGCACCTCCTCGCTGGCGTCCACCTGCCGCGCGCGCGCCCAGCGTCAGGGTAAGATCAGGGACAGTATAGGGTTAGCTTTAAAAGCATGGCGGGCGCCCTGCACGGCGAGCCCTGGCAGCGACGGCCTGGCGGCGCAGACAGCCGCGGGAGCGGCGCGGGCGCCGCCATGCGCCGGCGTGGGAGTGCGCGGCGCGCCATGCAGGTCGAGGCGCGGCGGCGCAGGGCGCCGGTCGGCGGGCCGGGGCGCACCAGCGTCTCGCCGCGGAGGGCCCAGAGGCTGTCCGACGAGATCTCATAGTCCCCGCCCGGCCGCTCCTGCGACAGACTGTCTGTCAGCCTCGGGCACGGCGTCAGCTCGCGCTGCGGCCTTGCCCCTGGCTGAGCCTGATGTGATGCGGGGGCAGGCCGGCGACGCACACGAGCTCGGCAACGGGCCGGTGCGCCAGGCTGAACATTCCTGCGCCGGCACCCGCACCCCGTCCCGCCCAGCGCCTGTCTGCAGGTGCTCGGGGCCGCCGCCTGACATTACCCTAACCCTACCCTCACAGCTCGGCGAGGCGCGCGCCTTGAGCACGTGGACGTAGGCGGGATACATCACGTGGTGCCGCTTGACCCACCCCGGCAGCGTGCTCTCCAGCTCGTCGATGACCTGCGCCTTGCTGATGACCGCGCGGAGCCCCGCATTGTCCGTCATCTGCCGTTCCAGAAAAACAATATCACTAATGTGCCTTCTCGCGCGTCAAGGGCATTTCCAAATGCGGCACAGGCCGCGCGCAGCCAGAGCGCGCAAGCGTCAGGAGCAGGCCCTTTCGTGACACGCGCGGCGAGGCTGTCGGGCGCTCGGTGCGCGGCCCAGGCGCAGTGCCGGGCCGCGCGCGGCGCGCCTTCTGGCTCGCGTTAGTCAGCAGCGCGATGAGCACGTTGAACAGCATGACGGCGACCACGAACAGGAACGCGCACAGCAGCGTCGCGGTCACGACGGGAAAGTGCGTCTTCAGGTATGTGTCGGTGTTGTACTCGCCGGCCGCCGCCACGTTGAACACGGTGAAGATGCTGCGGACCAGCGTTTGGTACTCCTATATGCAAGAAAACTACCTTAACTACCTCCGCATGAGTCGCATGCGCCGCAGCTGCGCGGCCTTGCGTGCATGCAGCGCGCAGCGCAGGCGGCCGGGCGCACACCTCGTACTTGTCCTGGTCCTGTGCGTCGGCGCCGGCGCCGTGCCCCCGTCAGCCCGCTGCGCCGGGAACGTGTGGGCACAGCGCGCACAGAGCACAGCGCGCCCGCACCTTCTTGTAGAGGACGTGGAACGAAAAGGCAAAGCCCTGCGCGCCGCGGGGTGCTCAGGCGTCCGCGCAGAGCGTGCGCGGGCTCTGTCCATGCATGACGGCTGCCGGCACATGGAGCTGGGCCTCGTGGTGGCGTCTGTCACATGGGGTCCTTTCTCAACCCTAACCTAACGACCCTTCCCTATCATACCCTATCTGGTACACACCACCAGCGCGCACCACCAGCGTGAGGAACAGGAAGGCCAAGAAGATCTTGACGTCTGAGATGATGGCCACCAGCGTGTCCACAAACGCAAACTTGGACGCCCGGAAGACCCTGCGCTCGCGGGCAAGCCCCGGTCACTGGGCAGACAACAGCTGGCCGTATGAAACCTGGCGACAGGGCGCCATCAGAGCAATGGGTCACTGATTGCCGTGGGCAGCGGTGTCCCACATGTTCACGGCATTGTCTGGGCGCCAGGCAGAGTCTGCGGCACATCAGCCATGCTCAGCGCGCATGAGGAGAGCAGCCTATGCATGATACGGTATGCAGGGCTGCGCCTGCGCGCACCTCAGGTAGTACTGCAGGCGCAGCCAGAGCAGGATGCACTGCAGGGCCATCAGGATGACGATCGCGTCGGAGTTGACGGCTAGGCGGCTCAGGTGCATGATCACGATGGCGATCTGCATGCAGGGCGGCACCGCGCATGCTGACTCATGCGACGGCATGCTCACAAAGCCACATAGACAGCCCAGGGCAGCGTGGCACACGTGCGGCAGAGGCCTTACCCTGCCCTAACCTACCCTAAACCTAGCGGCCACTCAGCACCCTAGCCTCCCACCGACCCCGGCAGAGGCATCGTGAGCTCCAGCGTCAGCCATGCATAGGACCAGGCGTGCGCATGCAAGGCGAGCATGCCTGGTTGGCGTACGTGAGCGCATCGATGACGTTCTCTGTATTAATCCAGGAGTGCCACCCAAAATCGGAGAAGGTGTGGTACTCTGCGCGGCAGACCGCGCGGCGCCTCACGGTGCGCACTTGCGCGCGCAGCGCGCGCTGGCACCGGCCCCAGACACCCCGTGCTGTGCAGCAGGCATGCCGCATGCAGCAACAAGTTTGTCTGCAAGCTGCAAAAGCACTGGGCTTGTGAGATGTGTGGCAATGACAGCCCGCACGACATGCGCTGACTCCCGCGCAACCGCCGCACCGATGTACATAAAGGGCAGCATGAAAATGGTGGCGATGACCTCGAGCGCCACAGTCCAGCGGCCGGACGACGTCGCCAGCAGCTCGGCCAGGCTCAAGCTCTCATCCTCATCCTGGGGCAGCAGAAGCGTTCCGCGTATCAGCGCAAAGGCGCTGACAGGCCTCCATGCCTGTACTGGACCCAACAGTCTGCCGCGCAATGCACGGCGTGCTTTGACCCGCCGCGCGCCGCACGGCATGCTTTGGCGTTACAGCACCCAACCGCAGAAGCACGGCTCGCCGCCAGCGCGGAGTTTCTTTCCGCCTGCGCGTGCCCGCGCGGGGCCGCGCCTGGAACAGCTTCGTGAAGACGGTGAAGGTGATGAGCCACACGGCAAACATGGCGAGCTGCACGTACAGCAGCTTCACAAACACCTTGGACCACTTGAAGTCGACGACCGCCTGCCGCGCCGCGCCCGGCGCAGCCAGATGTCAGCACCATGCCCCTCATAGAGACCTGCTGCCAGCTGCTCATGACGTCGGGTGATGCGCATGCCACTCCGATCGACACAGTCCATAGGGGCAAGCCAAGCCCGGGGCACACTTGCAGCAAGCCAAAGTGGCACAGCAGCAGCCGCTCCATGCAGCAGCTCGACACAATTCGCGCGCTGCTTGGCACACATGTAAGGAGCATGGCATGCTCCCAGAGCAAAACTGAGAGGCTCTGCTGCACTGACCTGGAGGGGCGGCAGGCCGAACGCGAGCATGGAGCAGCGCCCGGCCAGGTACCGTCGCAGCGTCGGCTGCAGCAGGCCAACATTTTCTGCGGCAGCCGCGTGCTTCACCTACACCGCAACGCCGCGTTGGCAACAGCTGATGCTGATGCATGCAATAGACCAGAGCGCAGCAGCGAGGCCAAGCGACATGCAAGGTATTTGACAATGCTATGCACGAGGCGTCTTCTGTGTCCTGCAGGCTGTTGAGCGCGTGAATCGGCATGCAATGCACCGTTAATAGCATTTATTATTCTGGGTGCTCACCGGGATAACAAATGCCTCCACTGCAACAGTCTCGTCCCACGTCCTCTTTTGCTTGCGCCCTGCTGCAGCACAGGCACCTCTGCGCACTGCCCAGACCTCAGAGTCCCTGCGGCAAACACTGCTTACTGGGTGCCTGTATGACCGCACCCTTGCGAGGCTTCTGACGCGCCAGGTATGCGTGCCACATTTGCTCAACGTCGCTCGGGCAGCGCTCCTCAAGTCCGTGCGTGAGCAGGCCGCCGTCCGACATAGCAGAGTAGAACAACTCCTCCTGTTGCAGCAGCATGCCCATCTATAAGACTTCAAGGTGCGGGGGCCAGTCGCAGCGAGGCGCTGCGGCCGCCTGGAGCCAGGGCGCTGACCGGCACTTCAAACTCTCCCAGCTTCTCGGTGCCGTGCAGCTCCAGCCTGCGCAGTGCAAAGACGTGAGTGAGCGTCAGGCGTCCAGTTCAGAGCAGGTAGGACTGGATTTCAGAGCAGAGGTTATGTCTGAACAAATAGACCGAAACTCACCACTTGTACGCCTTCTTGGGATGCGCCGCAACAATATCCTCAAAGCAAAAGTTGTCGCTCACGCCCCCCTCCTCCAGGCGCTGGAGGTCCGACTGGCTAAGGACGCCATCCATGAGCCGTTCGCTGCTCATCTTTAACGTTTAAATGAAGCTGCCTGTCGGGCACTATGCAGAACGTATAACAAGTGTCAGAGCAGTGTGGTCTTGGCGCGAGTTGTTACACGTGTACGCAGCTGACTTGCGGCTTGCACCAATGCACATGCGCCCACCACGTTCACGTTAACAACTTGACAAGGTCGTGATAAACTGGGGAGGGCACAAGGCTATCACGCCGTTCTTTGGCACGCTAATGGCCACTACATTGGCAAAGTCGAGATCAATTGAACAATCGTGCCCTAACTACCCAGCAGCTACCAACTCAGTTGAGCTGCAACACATCATTTGGTTAAAATAAATGTGGAGTTTTTTGCGCGCCTCCAGAGCGCGCTGGATGCTGGGCCGTGTAACAAGCGCTTCCCAACCAGCACCTGCGTCATCATTGCGCACACCAACTTCTGCGCCAGTGCGCTTGCCCCAGCAGCCCGCGCAGCATGACATGCATTTGCAACATCATGTCTTCTACAATTCTGACACTCTGGCGTCCCATGCATGTGAGCGCATTCACTCACGACGCTGGGCACGCGCCGTGCGTTTCGTCAAGCCTCCTGAGCCCTCGTGCGCATTAATTGCTGCGCCAGTTGCGCTTCTGCAGCAGCCCGCGCAACACGACATGCATTGCCGTGCAGTGTGCGGCGCAAAAATTCGCCACAGCCGTGCGGGGCAGACGACGAAAGAATACTCCTAGGACAACAGCACACCAGTTGTGGAGGCATCACATGCCGCACGACTAGCTATGACACACAGCACGCAGCACGCAATCATGGTCCTACCGTGGCCCGCCCTAAGCATACAGTCATTGGGTGGAAGCAGCACTGGACAAAACGGATGGGAAGACGCAGACGTAACAGTCCGCCAACACCCAGAGACCCATGACACTTATACAAGCATACGCTTGTTAACGCGTAACAAAGGCGGCCTTGTCGCGCGTGCCTCCTCAGCGCGCCTCGGCGCTGTGTTCGTGCTGGCATGCCAGCAGGTGGCTGACCAGATTATCCAGGCCAGCAGCAGGGCCGCGAAACACAGCGCCCACCGCACTCGGGCCCCGCACAGCAGCGTCGCCCAGGAACAGGGCGCTGCCGGGGCTGCCCTCGCCCGCGGCGGCCGAGCGCGTCAGCAGGCGCAGCTGCGGCTGCAGCACGGCGTTCAGCCGCTGCCCGAGCTCTCCCGCGCTCTGCCGTCCGGCGCCGCCTCCGCTCAGGCTCAACGCGGGGTCGGCTATCAAGCACACCATCCAGGTATACACAGCATCAGAACACACACCAGTACGTCCAGCAGGTCGGCAGACCCTTCCACGCGCGCCAGCCTGGCACTGGGGCAGACCTGGCGGAATTCAGCTGCGGAGAGCAGCACGGCGGCCTGCGCCTGGCCGGCGGCCGGCGGCGGCACCAGCTCGCGCCAGGCGCCGTCCTCCAGCTCCGGCAGCGCGGCGGACTCTGCATGGAACGGGTACACTGCCGTGCCTGCTGGCACCGTGGCGACTGGAGCTCTGCAGGCCACCTGCTTGTGGCGGGAGGGGCGTGGGAGGCGGAAGCGGGAGCAGGCGCGCACCAGGCAGCGTTGCCGCGGTGAGCACCACAGCCGCGTCGAGCGCGCGGTCAGTGCTGCCTATCAGCACCGGCGCCGGCTGCAGGCCCCAGCGGCCGCCGCGCAGGAACGTGCGCGCCAGCTGCGGCGCCAGCTCCGGCCGCTCGCCGGGCGCGCGCGTCTGCAGCAGGCAGAAGTCCGGCGCGGCGTCCAGCGCGCTGAGCACATGCTCGGCGCACTCCATCAGCGCGCAGGGCAGCAGCGGGTGGTCGCTGGCCGCGGTCACCGCGGCAAACCTGTGCGGGGCGGCCGGCGCGGGCAGCGGCGGGAGCAGCGCTGCCTGGAAGACACGGAAAATCTTGGCCAGGCTCTCCAGCCTGGCGAGGTATTGCTGCATCGCCGCGCGCTGTGCGCACACATACGCAGGGACGCCACGTCTCCTTTACGGATGATGAGCAGAGCCGGGCCGAACGTAGTCTACAGCTGTGATACCTGTACCAGCTGAAGATGGCTGCACCCAGGAGCCTCCTCTCCGATTTTGCGCGTCGAGTCGCGCCCCTCGTCTGCACTGTCTGTCTGTAGGGCACTTGCAGCTGCCCTAAGTTTGAAGATGAGATTGCAGATTGATACAAGAAAGCAAAGAGTACGCCTGGACAGCTTCGACTTGATGACCATGGCACCGTCCGCGCTGCTTGGCCAGAGGCTGACCCAGCCGCGCCCTGCGGCCTTTGCACCGGCGCGTGCAGCGCGCGTGACCACGGTGGTTGCCGCGCTGCACCCCGATGCTTCAACAAGGTACCGGCACAGTGCCGTGCACACTCGCTCTTTCCCTTGAAGGACTGTGCATGATTTGCCCTCTCACTGCTTGCGCTCTGCGTTCTTTCACGTGCGATGTTGCTTTGCAGGCAACCTGAGAGGACATTGCGCGGCATCGCCGCGGCGGGCCTGGCAGCTGGCCTGCTGTTTGCTACGCCGGTGCAGGTCGGGGCAAAGATCTCTGACACCCAGGTACGTCAGGCCACACCCGCAGTTAGGACCCATCGTCGTACCCCGGCCTGCTTCTGAGGGAGCCTGCGGCTGTAGGGCGACCTGCTGACGGAGCTGCTGGAGAAGAACGCTGGCAAGGGTGCGGGCGCGCGCCGGGCCGCACCCACGCACCCATGGCCCCTGCTGCAGTCTCTCGGCATACCCCCAGCGCTGCCGTGCCACGGCACAGCCACCAGCACCCACAGCACGCTGTGTGCCATACTGCGACAGTGCAACGTACTGAGGTGCAGAGTCACGACCTTCCTCACCTCACAGGACAGCTAGCTCTGACAGACAGACGGACACACAGCCACACGACCCGTAACTGTATGCATGCACACGCACAAACCTTTGGCGCTTCTTTAACAGACATGTCGCGGCCGCCAGGCGTCCGGGTGCTCAAGGCGCCGGTGAAGGCGCTGGAGGCGCCTGCAGCGCAGGCCAAGGCGGCCGTGCAGAAGGCGGCGCAGCAGCCGCTGGCGCCGGTGACGCAGGCGGCGCAGAAGGCCGCGTCGGGCTTCGACGGCAAGAAGGCCGAGGTCGAGCAGGCCGTGAAGCAGCCCGTTGCCGAGGCGCGCGCCTCACGCGCTGGCCTCCGCTGCGCTCCGCCAGCCATCGGCTGCAGGCCCATACGCCCTGCGTGGACTGCGCCGCGTCGGCGCCGGCTGCGCACTGGCACACGGGAGTGTGCTCTGTTGCGCACGCGCTCCTGTTGCTGCGGCCGCTCCGGGGTGTGATGGGACGCGAGTCAGCGCGCCCGCTGGCGCGCAGGTCAAGAAGGCCGCTGCAAGCGTGAGCAGCCAGCTCAAGTTTGACAAGGTAAAGGAGGGCCTGGCCGGCATCGCGCCCAAGGCGCGCCTCCTGCCTTCCCGCCCCTGCAGCCACTCTCATCCGTGACCTCGGGACGCGGGTGCCAGAGGTTCCCGGGTGGGGCGCTCGGGCATGCCCAGGCGCCCGCCCATGCAGACAGTGCACTGATCACCTTGCTGCAGCCCCTCAGTGATCCAAGTTGCGTACTCTGCTGTTGAGCGAAGGCGCGCGTGAAAGCGGATGGGGCCCACGGTGCGCAGAGCGCAGCTGCGCACTGCGAGGAGCGGAGCAGCAGGGGGCCTGGAGGCGTCAGAGCCCAGGGGGCGGTCGGACGAGGGGTGCCCTGGCGCGTGAAACAGAGCCTGCCT